>Ga0265798_10012334_pt1 | contig 10321 bp, 14 predicted proteins | sample P3T30metagenome_FD_192430 | JGI IMG/M metagenome (GOLD analysis project Ga0265798, IMG submission 192430) | Plant litter microbial communities from East Loma Ridge, Irvine, California - P3 T30 | ecosystem: Environmental > Terrestrial > Plant litter > Unclassified | place: USA: California...
CCCCCGCCCGCCCCCCCCGCGCCCGCCGCCCCCCCCGCCCCCCCCCCCGCCCGCCCCCCCCCCGCCCCCCCCCCCCCCCCCCCCCCCCCCCCCCCCCCCCCCCCCCCCCCCCTTGTGGGATGAAGTGGAGAACGATTGATACCATATTGTAGGAGTAGGAATTGAGGCGCTACTGATGCGCGTGCATTGGAAGCCATTCGATTTGGCATGCAACTGTAGTGACCAGCAACCTAGACCCGAGCCCTTCCACCGACCACTACCAACGATCCTGACAAAGAGTAGGCTCACATACAGCCAGCCGTCTTCCCACTCATATACCACTCCTTTCCGTATAGTATCGATGTGGCGGTTTTCGGACGTGGTCGTGCCTTCCCCCTACAACACGCGTCACGTGCAGCTAGCGCGCCTTCCGTCTGTACTCACTCTGGAGAACTCTTCGCTCGCATCCTTCCTTTCTTCCGCTCTTCCACTCAATTCGCTCAATCTTCACACCATTTGTTCACTTCTTCGCGTCCTCTGTTCGCTATTTCGTAACGCATCTTCATCGCACATTGGTCTATTTACTACCTCACTTACTCACCACACTCTACCTCGCTATGGCACCCTCCTCAGTCGCGTCCGACGACTCCGGCAACGACGTGAGTCATTCCCCCAGCTCACCAGGCCTCGTACTAACAGAGGCAGGACAGCTTCATCGTTGACATTGACGCCATCCAAGCTCACGGCATCGGCGCCGTCGACATCGCGAAGCTCAAGGCGAATGGCTACTACACTATTGCTTCGGTGCATTCTGCGACGCGAAGGAATTTGCTGAAGATCAAGGGCTTCAGCGAGATCAAGGTGGACAAGGTGAAGGATGCGTTGGCGAAGTGTCAGGTGAGTCCCTCACTTATCCTACACACAGCACATCACTGACACTTGTCACAGCCCTCTGGTGGCGGCTTCCAGACTGCCCATGAGCTCGGTCAGCAGCGAAAGCGCGTGCTCAAGATTTCGACCGGCAGTAAGCAGCTCGACACTGTGCTCGGAGGGTGAGTCCATGCTCGCTCTGACATCTTGTGCAGTGTTACTGACGGCATGCAGTGGCTTTCAGACGATGAGCATCAGCGAGGTCTTTGGCGAGTTTCGTTGCGGCAAGACTCAACTGTCGCACACCATGTCAGTCATCGCGCAGCTTCCGAAGGACATGGGCGGCGCTGAAGGCAAGGTGGCCTACATCGGTATGTCATTCGAGCTCGTCTCTCAACCTACGCTGACCACATTGTCTAGACACCGAAGGTACCTTCCGGCCAGAGCGTATCGCTCAGATCGCTGAGCGCTTCGGCGTTGACCCCGAGACAAGTGAGTGCCCATGCAACGTATCTTCTGCTTCATACTAACAGCTTGCAGCGCAAGACAATATCACATATGCTCGCGCCGTCAACTCTGAGCATCAGATGGAGCTCCTCAACAAGGTCGCCGAGTTCTTCGTCGGCAATGAGTACCGTCTCCTCATCATCGACAGCATCATGGCCCTGTTCCGAGTCGATTACACTGGCCGAGGCGAGCTGAACGAGCGCCAGCAGAAGCTCAATCAGTTCTTGTCGAAGCTGACGCATGTCGCTGAGGGTATGCCTCCTATGGATGCTGTCCTGTTCACGATCACTGACATTAACCAGAGTTCAACGTTGCCGTCCTCCTGACCAACCAAGTCCAGAGCGACCCTGGAGCGAGTGCACTCTTTGCTGGTGCGGATGGTCGGAAGCCCGTCGGTGGCCACATCCTCGCTCACGCCTCAGCTACTCGTATCCTACTGCGCAAGGGTCGTGGTGAGGAGCGTGTCGCGAAGATCCAGGACTCACCAGGTACGTGTTGACCGTAGCTGATTCGAGTTGTACTGACAGCGTGACACAGATATGCCTGAGAAGGAAGCAACTTACATCATCACCAACGGCGGGATCAATGATCCTGAGAAGGTCTGAGGCATAGCGTTCATCCGCGATTTCTTGTACATGTACGATGATTAATGTAAGGATATATGTGGATGTCTGATGTTACTGGCGTTCAAAAGGTTCTTTGTTATCTTGTCCTTCACTCTGTCAGCATTCGATCTATGTTGTTTCCTCCAGAAGCGTACGGGCTAGAAATTCGATATTATGTTGTAGCATGATCATACACAGTGGCTTCAATACGAGTATTTCTTGCAACAATTGGAAAAAACATGGAGCAAGTATCAAGTTGCCAAAGATAGACCAAGCGTCCCATTGGCTCAGCCAGCCAAGCCCTTCGAGTCGACCATCTCTCTTCCTGCCGAGGTCCCTCGTTCTCCGCATCGCAACCAACAGCCATGTAGCCTATGTACCTCACAATCGAGCTTCAAATACTCAACTTCAATCTTCCAACTAACCAACCACGCACCTTCTTACCTCAATAGACAGCCCATCATACCACACCACACCACACCAGCCAAACAACAACAGCCATGCCCCCCAAACAATCCCCCCGCCACATGCCCGACATCCCCCTCCCCACCACCTACAACTCCCTCGCCTTCAGCACGATCCGCACACGACACCACGAGCCGGAACCCAGCATCATCATCCTGACGCTCCACAGGCCCAACAACCACAATGCCTTCACCGACACGATGCGCGAGGAAATGGAGCGCGCGTACGCCATGTTCGACGTCGATGACCGCGTGAAATGCATTGTTGTGACGGGCTCCGGGCGGATATTTTGCGCGGGGGCGGATCTGGATGTTGGGTTTGGGAAGGGGAGTAAGGGGGAGGGGGCGGAAGGGGTGGGGGAGCATCGGGATGGGTGAGTACTGTTTCTTTTTTTTAATTATGGAGAGGAGGGGTTAGAGGGAGGGTTGTTTGTTGTGAAAAAGGTGATTTGACTTTGGCTGATGAATTGGCAATGAGACAGGGGCGGGCGCGTCACACTTGCGATCCAACACTGCCGCAAACCCACCATCGGCGCACTCCAAGGCTCAGCCGTCGGCATCGGCATAACAATGACACTGGCAATGAACATACGCATCGCACTGCGCTCCGCTAAGATAGGCTTCGTATTTGCGCGGCGCGGCATCATAATGGAAGCGTGTTCGTCCTTTTACTTACCCCGACTCATCGGGCATAGTCGCGCGATGCAGGCTATTACGACGGGCGCGGTGTATCGCGCTGATGAACCGGTGTTTGACGGCTTGTTTGCGGAGTTGGTGGATAGGGCTGAGGATGTGCTTCCCAAGGCGTTGGGGGTCGCGGAGGAAGTTGTAAGGAATACGAGTTGTGTGAGTACGTACTTGATGAAGGAGTTGATGTATAGGGATAGCGGGAGTCCGGAGGGGCAGCATCTGCTGGACTCGAGGGTTATTTTTGACTTGTTTGGGTCGCCGTAAGTCAAAGTCTTTCTTTCCCCTGTATGGAGAGCGAGAAGGGAAGTGGGCATGGGGCTAACGTGGTATGATCTAGGGATAATACGGAGGGCGTGCAGAGTTTCTTGGAAAAGAGGCCTGCGAAGTTTGAGGGGAGTATGGAAAATACAAAGGTTACGGGGTATCCGTGGTGGATGCCATTGGATGTGCTGGGTAGGCCAAGGGTTGCGCCGACGGGGAGGGAGAAGCTGTGAGGAGAGCGAGGGAGGTTGGGGGATAGTGATGTGAAACGACGTTGGAGGACAGGCAAGAAGTGGCTTGGAGGAATGTGTAGCTTAGATCGTCAAGCATGCGCTTTCGTTGATCTGAAGTGCCACCGTCTCATCGTACACGAATGCTCAAGAAGCGAACCATTGTAATTGTCATCGCCTGGAAGAGCAGCAAGCCGATCGCGAGTCGCTTGCACGAGTTCCAGCACACAACATTATGCTTGAGGTATCATGGTTTTTCATTCGTTCCTAATGTACTTCTTTTCATGAAGCATGCATAACCGAGGGAAACCCATTGATCCTGCCCATCCAGACCGCACTCCGTAAAGAGAAAGACGCTTAGAAGAAAGTTGACGGGCGGGTGGCGGAGAAGATCTTCTTGCCGGCCTTCTTGTTCACGCGGTGTGGCAGGGGGAACTTGAGGTTCTTGACGAGGAGCTGCTTGATGTATGGGCGGCGGACGTCGTCGGTCTTCTCGACCTCAACGACCTTGAGGATCTGAATATTGTCAGCAGTGTGTTGCAGTCGGCTACATGGTGTGACGTACCTGGACCTGCCTGAAGCGCGATCGGTGACGGGCGGCCATATCCTGGTAGAGGGACTCGACAGCGGCAACGCGGGACATCTCACGGTACTCCTTGTACATGTTGTGGGTGCCGGAGCGCGAGTCGTATCGGATCCAGATGCCGAAGTTCTTGACCTTCTGGGGGCGCTTCTCGTGGATCTAGGCATGTCAGTGTGCCTTCTCGTTCCCACCTCCACACTGTTTGCCACCCACCTGGTTGACGGAGACAATCTCGCCGTTCGCCTTCTTGATCTTGCGGAGCTTGCCAAGGAAGTACCAGAACCTTGACTTGGCGACGACCTCGTTGGGCGCAAAGATGCGCATGCGGTAGATCTTTGGGTCAGGCTTGGCCTCCGAGGGCAGATGGCGCCCGATGATCTGGTATTCCTGGAAGCGAGCTGCCATACGTCAGTGCTGCGGTCTTTGGCATTGTGTTCCTGATCCAGCAATTGCAACGCGATAGTCCGGTGTGATTGCGATGCGAAGTGAGCGAGGTGTCGTCGATGTCTGGCGTGGGCATGTTCGTGTGCTTCACGCAGCAATTCTCGTCTTGCTTGCCGTCCATCTGTCCGCAGGTCCGCATGATGCCCACACTCTACGACGTGGCCCTAACACCCATTGCGCCTTCCCAAAATACTGCTGCGGTTGTCTGGAACAATTCGTTCATGTTGTGTTGTTTGAGGATTCCGATATTCTCGAGGCGAATTTCTGGCTTTCGTTCGGCTGCAATTGCTGGAAGGAGTGCGCGGTGAGAGGAGTGTGCTTACCCATCTAGATAAAATTAACAAGAGCGTATAAAAACAACGTACGGCAGACTGACCTTGTTTGTGCTGTGGTTAGTACCCGGCGTGGTGTCTGAGGCTCAGGACGAATATCAAAGTCTAGTTTCGTGGAGCCCTCGCTTGTGTGTGCAGACCTGGCCCGTGCCCCACTTGCCCGCATCGGTGTTAGCGGCAGGCGCGAAGTGTCCCTCACCAGTCGGCATGCAAACCACCAAAACATCCCGATGCAGCAAGACTCAACACCAACAATGACACTCGATCAGTGAGTTAGAAAATGAGATTGCGCATTGCTTGGAGCTTTTCTACATGAAGCACATAGACCTGATTTGATTACGACACCGCGAATGGTTGCCTCCACCACTTCCTACTAAACAACTGTCAGTATGCAAGCCGCCCTCGCGCCATTCCAGGAAGCCTATGCGGACGGCAGGGCGCAACCTGTCGCGATATTCCTGAGCCCAGTCCCGCCTGCGCATGATCCCGGCCGCCTCTATGACTTCTACCGCGCATCGAACGACGATAAGATCGAAGGCGATGTCCGCTATGCCCTCAAGTACAACAAGAAGTCGCGCATGTCCAACAAAGAGACAGACGCATGGATCGATATCCTCGTCCTCTATTGGCGCGCAGTGCAGCAGATCATCCTCGCAGAAGAGGCTGCGAACCAGGGAAAGCTTGGAGACGGGCAGTTCCTGGCGGTATACGACAAATGGAAGGATCTCACCAACAGCTTCTTGAAGCACATCTCGGCTGGCTCTCTGCCTCCGTGGGCCATCTTCACTCTGTACTTCACTGCGAATCACTTTCGGAGGATCGCGATAAAAGCGGACGAGTACCTGGCTAAGGCGAAGCCCGTGGCCGCAGTCAACAGCTTCTCAGACGATGTTGCGGTGCCGCAGACTGCGAACAACAAGATGCTCGAGGAGGCTGCACGGCTGTTCAACCGCGTCTTCTCTCTCTGCCTGGGTGACAGGTGTGTCTGCACTTCTCTATACTCTTGTAATGCTAGTCTGACACAGGCTCAGAAACCCAGACATGTCCGAGTCTCGCAAATGGGGCGTCTACTGTATAGCCAACCTTCAATTCAAGACGTACTTCAAGGTACCGCATCTTCTACTAGTGCTCTACCTGCTTGTACTGATGTAAGCCTCGTAGTTGAACGCCATCAGCTTGTCGAAGAACGTGGTCAAGGCCATCGCAGCCCAGGTCGACCTGCCGCCCTTCCACTTGTACCCACGAGCACACCGCGTTACGTTCCGATACTACACTGGCGTATTGGCGTTCCTGGAGGAGGACTATCCAAGGGTTGGTCGCCTAAGGAATATATCAAGACTTTGTGCTGACAAGACATAGGCGGAGAAGGAGCTGCAAGAGGCATGGGACTTGTGTTATCCACCAGCTACAAAGAACAAGTCGTAAGTGCAGACTAATTCACTGGACTAGGAATCACATACTGACCCTTCCAGACTGATCCTGACCTACCTCATACCCTGCCGCCTCATCACGCAGCACGCCATCCCCTCCGCCGCCCTCCTAGCCGAAGCCCCAGGCGTCGCAAGCCTCATCGGGCCGCTCGTATCATGCATCAAGCAAGGCGATCTCACCGGCTTTGACAAGGCTCTAGCAGACGGCGAGCCCGCGTTCGTCAAGCGACGCATCTTTCTCACACTCGAGCGCAGCCGCGACATCGCCCTGCGCAATCTGCTCCGCAAGGTCTTCCTGGCTGCAGGCTACGACGAGCTGAAAGAAGGCCAGACGGAGAAGGATCTAATACGCAAGACGAGGATACCGCTCATCCACTTCGCGACTGCGCTGAGGATGGGCGACCAAACCGTGGAGGACGACGATGTGGAGTGCCTGTTGGCGAACCAGATATACAAGGTGAGAGCAACGGCGGACACTGACTCCACTTCACGCAATAAGATTGCTGACATACTCCACAGGGCCTCATGAAGGGCTACATCTCGCGAGAGCACGCCATGGTGGTGCTGAACAAGAAGGGCGCGTTCCCCGGGACAAGGGTTTGATGCCTAAACTGATCGCCTACTGCCTATCCAACGTACCACCACACCGGCTGCGCACCGCGACACGTCACATAGCAATTCATGCTGCTTGCACAGCGACACATGGCTTGAACACTTCGATCTGGAGCACCTGTGACTTCAAACACCGAGACCTCGCGAAGAATCAACTTTGATAAGACATAGCGTAGCCTAGCCTAGTCTACATACAATACACCCCAAGCATTCCAGCACCCTGTAGATTTCCGTGCCACAAGAAGGCCCCTGCTAAGCGTCGCCGACCAATTAGTATTCCTGGCGCACGCCGCGTCGCGTCGTACCGCACAGACGCGGTGTCGCCCTATCAGCTGACATCGCGTTCTAGTCCTCCTCCTTTTCCCTGCTAATCGGTATCGCACCCGATGGGAGGCGGCAAGGTTTTGCTTGCCGAAGGATGTGACTGTTTGACTTTCGAAGTTGGTGGTGTGTGGGTGTGACTGTTGGAGCATGCACGTGTGCGCATGTGTGCGCATGTGTGGGATGGGCGCAATGAGTCAACCTTTTTGCTGATTGTGAGTCCTTCGTATACCTACGTTCGGCTAGCAGGACTCCGCATTCCCGCTCGAGTAGTGGGACATTCGAGTCCAGTGATGTGGTGTGGTGTAGATCATGCTAGCCGCTCTACGAAGGTGCTCGCGTATTTATCGAGTCAACGACTTTGGCGTGTAGTGTGTCCTGAAGGTTGACACAATGAATACGAGCACCTTCGTACTCCGTAATCGACTTCCATCCATCCTCTTCTCATCTGATATCTCCAACAAGCTTCCGCCATGGCTATCGCAGCGCTTCAAACGCCCTCCCCAAGCCCTTCGCAATCCACATCACGCCCTTTGTGAACGGCTCCACATGCCCACTCTTCTCTGCCTTTTTCTTCTCGCTGTCGTGATACTTGCGATACTTCTTCGGTACTTTTTTCCCGCCTGCGCGGCGGTTGCGTAGGCCTTGGATTGAGTGTGGGGGTGGGCGCTCGATCATCGTGATGTATGTGGTTGGTGGGGATTTGGGGGTTGGAAAGGAAGGTAGGTAAGTACGGGTTTGGATGTATTGGGAATGTAACTAGTTGTGATTGATATGTTTGTATATGTTCAAGTATGGATACGAGTTTGGGATGCCGAGTTGCCGGTATGATATCAGCCAAGACTCACGATGGGATTCGGGTCTTGGGGGGCCTTATGAGGCTGTGTGGACATGACTCTTGTGGTAAATAGGAAGTTTTGAAACGGGTCACGATTTGTTGGTGTGTAAGTGCTTCACGTGGGTCTGGAGTTTGACGACGGTGTATATTGATCAATATATCGATGTTATTATTTAAACGCCAACACGTCCTGCAGCGCCAGAGACAAACATACAATCCTTCGAAATGGTAGTTACAATTTGGAGCCCACCGACCTGCAGCATTCGTCCGATCTAGTAGGAACAACACGCGTGCGCGAGAACGAGACAGAGAGATGGAAAGGCAACCTAGAAGCTGCTGTGCATGTGCGCTGATCAAGCTGATCGATATGCGCAAAGGATATAGAGACGACAATACTCGCAATTTTGTAGCCGAATACATGCCGCGCGACGGTGTGGAAAGGACAATCGTGAAAGACGAACGAGAGAGATAAGGATATTGTACAATATGTGGCTAAGTGAATGCCAGGCTAAGATGGTATCCCTGAACCTGAACGCCATGTGACAGTAAAGAAAGAAAGAATAAAGCCCCGATGGTTGGCTGTTGATCGTAGCCGCGAGGCTGTTCGTGGTAAGTGTATGTACAAGAAGCAAGGCGATACAAGAGACTCTTCGATGAGCCTATCATTGTCGTGTTTGCCGTTATCTGTATGAGATGACGGAGGGCTGGAGTGCGACGCGTTGTTTTTGACAGCAGACAGAGGCGTGAGACGGTGAGATCACCTAGTGCGGCGACTTCAAGTCATCCATGTGGTTGACCATGGCGACGAAGAGGTCGAAAAAGAGCTTGCCGCCATGCTCCATCTCATTCTGCATCGTGCCGCTGCGCTTGAAAGTATGGCGAGCGCGAATGATGAGTGCCAGGTAGTGAGCGCGCAGCTTGGAGTCGCTGTCAGGAGTGTTGGCGTATGCGAAGCGCGCCGACGTCAAGATGGTCGAGCATTGTATGCCAGACTGCAGGCCTTGCTTCTTCAACGCAAGCTTCTTCAGCTCTTGAAGCCCGTACTTTTCAGCCTGGCAGTATATGACGGTATCCTTGAGGATCGGTCCAGCCGCGGACTGAACAACGGCTTCATTGGCGCTGTTGGCGTTGCCGCCGTCTTCGAGGTTCCAGCTATTGCGCTTCTTGTCGTACTCCATGCGTGGGAAGTAGTCGCCCTTGTAGAGGTACTCCAGAATACTCGAGAAGACTTCGGGCTCTTCATCGGGAAGGTCAATGCGCTTGTTCGCGGTCTGGAAGAACTGGCCGGAACAGGCGGCATGGAACCATGGCGAGTGACTCAGGACGTCTTCGTGTGCGGCAAAGAGCCGTTGCTCTCGTCCGACGCTGATGGTGATGATGGCACTGATGGATGTCATCAGTACATGGCACGACTCGTCAAATTGAAAGTGAAGACTAACCTGCCAAGCGTTGGTGATGTTTGGTTGGACTGTGGTGATTGCGCTTGTGCGTGTTGTGCCAGCTTGTCCATTCTCCGTGGTGAGTCTTTGAACGATGAAGTGGTCTTCTTGTGTGACTTCGACTTGCTCGCACGATGCTTCGAAAAGCTCGCATCGGCATGTCGGCGACTTGATGAGAACATGATGAAAACCGATAGAACTGCTTCGATACGAGGGAATGACGGGGCAGGAGTCAGAAGTGCACTTATACTTCGTCTGTCATGCGCAACCAGTCGATAAACCTTTATATCGGATGGAATGGATCGAATTTACAAGGCAGACGATTCTCAAGGCTGCGAAAGGGCGGACGATAGCAGGCCAAAGTATGGGCGTCCTGAATGCATATATACCCGACCTCGGACGGGGGCCTTACCTTGTCATTCGGAAGCCTGCAAGTGAATGTCCGCCGATTGGACGCGTCAGGGCTGGTAACGCGCTATCGCGCCATCACGTTACCATTTCGAGGGTTAAGAGTCAAGCCGCTCAGCTCCTCGCATGGTCCGAGCCTTATGCAGCACTTGTGAAACGACATGGCGTCGATAGCGGGTGGAGCTACCTACTTGAGACCGCCCTTGCAGAACATGAGGTTGACTGGAACTGTCAGAAACACTCTGCACATCTGAAACCGTAGAACTGACCTCTGCGTCCATCGATACTATGAACGAACTCATGAACAG
>Ga0265798_10012335_pt1 | contig 10320 bp, 4 predicted proteins | sample P3T30metagenome_FD_192430 | JGI IMG/M metagenome (GOLD analysis project Ga0265798, IMG submission 192430) | Plant litter microbial communities from East Loma Ridge, Irvine, California - P3 T30 | ecosystem: Environmental > Terrestrial > Plant litter > Unclassified | place: USA: California...
ATCACAGACGATCTGTAGAAATTTTGATACCCTTACTAGGAAGCGGCTGGGTCGCCGGTGCGCATGCTGTCCAGATTTGGGCCTGTCCAGAAATTCATTTGTGTCTCCGAGCAATGGCGAATGCCTGTGGCAACTCGCCGATCACCTCAGGAACTAGCCTTTGATAGTGGGGCGAGTTAACGGCTTAAGCTTCCTTAGGTATTCTCTCTCAGGTCAGCTGCTGCGCAGGTCGGCTGCCAAAGTACAAGCACATCAAACTAGAGTGTCGGCCTCGGGGTGAAATACACCCGGTGGAAAGAAGGTGGTAAAATCTTGTTGAGATAAGATATGGGTTAGATTCATATCGATGTCGGATAGTATCGTTCTTATTCTCACACAGAATGCTAATATAATGACTGTACATTTGCTGTTCTAATGCCACGACAAACAAACGAGTGGAAACTAGATTTCGTCACCGTGGATCCAACCGTTTACCCAGGCTTCCAGGCAATCCGAAGTCACCGGTTCCAGAGACTGCATTGTACTGCTCGAAGCAATCGAGCGACTGACGTCAAAGATGGCAGCCACGCCTTCTTTGGAAAGCAAGCTCTCGAAGAAAGGGAGCAGTTTAACTGCAGGATTGGCAAAAAGATCCTCTGTTCTTGTTGAGTCGACACTGAAAGTGGCTTCTAACCTCTTGAACCACTCTCTATAGTCGAGTACTTCCATCTGGGGTCCGCCTCGTTCCGATGTCGCTTTCTCGAGTGCGCCTAAGATGACAGGAGATAGTTCCTCCCAAACGATAGGTCTCGGGTGCTCCACATGGAATGTGTCATTTCTGCCGGAGTGAGCTGGCACAGCAGCCAACTCCAGCAGAATCTTTGCTGTAGAGTCGACGGGGACCCATTTCACTTCTCCTCCTTCTGCGCAACCGAGGGTGCGCGGAAGCGCTCGGATGTAAAGTGAGCTGACCACCAGACTTGGAAACCATTCACGGCGATTCCAGCCCCGCTTCCGAGAACTGTCGCCCGATATCTGGCCAACGCGTGCAGCGACCGTCCTTATACCGAGTACTCGGGAGGCGTGTGTCAGCAGCCTTTCTGCAAGGTGTTTCGATTGCCCGTATCCCATGGACACAGGAATTTGCGCATCATTCAGAGCTTCCTCCATGATGACAGATCGTTCACGGGATGCTGCCACAGCTGCGATTGAAGACACGAGTTGAAGTGTGACTTGGCATTTACTGCGATCTGCAAATCTGATGAGACCAATGACACCATCAAGACAACCTGTGAACGACCGCAGTGACTTATTGAAGTCGACAGGCCAAGCATTATGCATGATGTGAGTCACGGATCTCTGCAGCTCTCCGAAATCTTCATCACCCAATCCAAACTGCGATAAAGCAGGGTCACCGGTGAAGAATCTGACACGATCTTCAAGGAAGCTAATCGGTAGTCCTCTGGCTTTATTGCGGCTGATCTGTAGATCGCGAGAATTTAGTGGTTGGCCGGTCTGTAGATCGTGAGAATCTGGCGGTCGATTAAGACAATAGATCATGCGCCCTTCGCCTTCTAACAGGGTATTCAAGATGTGGGATCCGAGCGCTCCTGTAGATCCCGTCAAGAGAATCGCTTCCTTGACGGGCGGTTTGGACATGTTAGGGCTCGATCGGTTTTGAAATCCGGATGTCGGCTCCTCAACTCTACCAACGGTGAGCTCTTCCTGGGAGACAGGCTTCCCTTCACGCATATCGTTGATTTTTGAGAGGTACAGCTGTAGAGTGAATTCGAAATCGTCGGCCCGCGGATCTCCTGCGGTGTTTCCCAGAGAAGCTTCCATGATCGAGTTCGCAAGCGTGTGGATGGTAACGTTTGCGTAGATGGTTCTCATCGTGATCGGGATCCCGGGAAATTCTTTCCTCAGCTCTCGTCGCAAATTTATCGCTTGTAACGAATCCATGCCCTCAGCGAAAAAGTCTGAAGTGGTCGAGCTGATGTTGCGTTCCAGCCTGACAAGTCGGCTCACTGCTGCCACAACATCTTCAACCACCAGAGGCTGGACAGGTGCATCAGACACACAGCTGGTGTGTTCTTCATTGTCCTTGTCGTATAGAGAGTCAATGCTTGCTTTGAAGGTGACCAGAGTGCTTTGTCGTTGCACGGTTCCTTTACCCGCCCTAGAGAATGGAACAGATGCGGGCGCGATCAAGATCTTGGCTTTCGACACTTTAGCATGCCGGGGACAACGAGTGTTGCACTCTTCCACAGTCGGCCAAATTCTTTCTATAAGCTCTTGCTTGGCTTTCTCCGATTGCGTCTGGTTGTCCATTGGCTCTACCAGGAGTGCTGCTTCCTGACGCTGTTGGCCCACAACCAACGCAGCGCGTATCTCAGGATGCCTGGCTACTTCGTCTTGAAAGCTCACCGGGTTTGTCTTTTCTCCATTGGAGAAAACGATGATGTCGTCGGTTCTCCCAACATGGATGTATGTTTCGGGCAAAGTTGGATGTTCTGTGAAGAGATCTTTTGTCTCATATTCCTTCAGGGTGCTGAAGTGACAAAAGACAGGCTGGTATCTTTCTCCTTCTGCACTAACATCTCGAGTCTGTACCATTTCGTGACAGTCGTCATACCGGTGGCGAAACTCCACCTTTGCCTCCGGATGTACGCAGATGTGTTGCCAGTCTTCCGTGCGATCCCCGTTCTGGTGTCGTAACAGGGGAAATGCAGCGCATTCGCTACTTCCTAGAACTTGATATAAGTCCATCTTCCTGGCAATCGCCATACCTGACGCTTTCGGTACCGAACCTCCGGTGTAAAACACGTATTCAAGTTTTCCGGCCACGTACTCGAGAACAAGCGGATCCTTGCTGATCTGATCAATGACTACAGGCGACAAGAACGCCCAGTCGACCTGTGTGACAGCCAAGGCACCCAGGAGAACGTCCAAGCCAGGTGGAGCGCCTGCGGTGGGATAGACCGGAATGTTTCCATTGAGTGCGGGGAGAAGAAGCGTAAAAGCAAGTCCCGCGATGTGAAATGGAGGAAGCATGACAATGCAGGATCCTTTCATGAGCTTTTCGTTCACACTATCGAAACCGACAGGTGGAACTAAATCCTGCGCGTTGTACATCCGCGACACATACTCGTTCGTATAGATCAAGGGTTTCGGGATTCCCGTGGAGCCAGAAGTGTGCAGTATGAAGATCGGATCCGTTTTTGCGTCTTCGAATGACTTTCGGTAAGTTACCGCACGAACACCCTCGGGCTTCAAATCGAGAAGCTCGTCCAGAGTGGGGATTGTGAGCTTCTCGGAGGTCATCGACTGCACAAAGGCGACTCCCACGGGTGCAGGAGACGTTGCGATGAGCTTCGAACACTCCAGTGAAGATAGTAGAGCGGCATGGGCTTCCTCGCTGTTTCGTGGACTGGGCAAGAACATCGTGTACCCGGTCTTGATACCAGCAAGCACCACGATAGTATATCTTAAGTCGTTCAAGCCCAGATAAGCGATCCGTTCGAAGTCCTGACTCGGACCGAATGTCGACGTGATCAGATCAGCAACGTGATCGACTGCTGTCACGAGGGCCGAGTTTGTGACCGTCCGGTATCCGTTTGCGTAATCATTGTTCTTTGGTACTTTGGCGAAGATGTCTCGAGGTCGGATTTCAGCCCGAAATTGGACTAACTCCGACAAGTGCTTACGAGACATGATGAGGTGTTGGTTGAGGTGATCCATCATCTGAATATCGAGAATGCACTCTATTATATACCTTCTGACGTCAATACATGACGCAAAGTCGGCTATTCGTGCACTACTGGAGATCCCTCTAGTTAGCTAGCGCCAGTTCCTTTACCGCGAAATGGTCGCTTCCGCATCGTGTCGTGCGTAGGTTGTTGACGGCGAGGTCTCTGTGACCAACGCACGGTCGAGATGGACCCATGTTAGCTGCAGTGTCGCGTATTCATGCAGAGGTATGGCCGATATCTAGCCGGTCTTGAGAGACCACACGCTCTAAGTGGGCTCGTACGACAAGTCGTGACCGACCCGAGCGGATTGAATGGGTCCTTAGATCAGGATCGAACATCCATCAGTGGGTCGAAGCCATAGCAAAGATTCAGAGAAGCCGTTTACCTCGAGCCATCAGTGTTCACAAGGTAGCGGAGATCAGCTGAGTTCGCTCCATAGGTGCCTCACCGAAACAGCAAGATGATTCAATTGGACAGAGCTGCAATCTAGCCAGCGACGCCTTTGCCACGCACGCAAAGATGTAATACTGAGGGAATATAAATTGTGATGTTCGCACCACTTTGTCTGGCTAGTTTCCAACACGATACATATTCTCCATTCCATCTGCGGAGATAAGTCTTTCGGTGCCAGACTCCCATTGTTGCTCGCCTTCACCCTTTATCCATTCGAAATAATTTGCCAGCACCGAAATGCATCTTCCGTCTGCTCTACTAGTCACCGGGCTCACCATCGGCGTGTTGGCCATCTATCCAGTCGATGGTACGAATTACGGAATTGAGTCTGACTTGATTGCGGCTCCACTGGCGCCTGACACAAGGGTAGCCAACGACATCTACAACCACTGCAAAGAACTCGACGACGACAGCGTGCAGGTTAGCGAAGGTGAAGAGTGTTTTTGGAACGCATTGCAGTACATGATCCAGGCTCTAAGTGATGCGCAAAGTGTCATGAGGGTCGCATTGCTGAGCAATACCGTTGACAATATGCAGTCAATTGCTTACAACTCCCATGTCAATACTGCAGCTACCGTGACTTCGTCTTCTTCGGAACTTGTTCCATCCGGAGCCGCATCGCTGCCGTTGAAGTCGAAACGTCAGAATGAAAGCGCTAAAGAGGCATTCTCGCAAAGATTGAACGACCAGATACATCGTCGTTCCGAAGGTGGACGCAGACCCCGCGCGGTCCATGTCGGGCATTCGGAAGAGCGTCTAACGGATGGTCTCGCTATACGTACCAATGTACGCAGTGGCGACGCAATCCTACATGTGCACACGAATGGCTCTCATGCTCTGGCAGCCTTCACGAGAGATGCACTTCCACAACTTGGCCACCGCGACACTGCATCCACAACAGGGTCCGAATATCGTTTTGGAGGGGCGCAAGGTTTAAAGCTAGAAATCAGAGCAGGAGATGGACAGGCGTATGATATGTTGAGTACTTTACTCTTCGAACTAGCCCACGGAAAAGACAAAACGGCGCCAAAACTGAAGGAGTCCGACTCCTGGGCGTTTGTTCTGTGCAGAAGGCCGGACGAAAGACTGATGCTCCAGGGTAAATTGATCATGGAAGACGGCGGTGCGGGACACGACTGGGAGAATGAGGGCTTGATTGATTGCAAAGCATGATTCTACTATACTGGGGGAGCATCAGGAGATTGAGAATCGTGTGTGTAAGAGAGGAGAGGGAAGATGGCGGAGATGTATGCTGGGCAGTGAGTAGGGGATCGGACGGTATAACGTGACACGGAATTGTGCATTCGCGCGTTCGCGCGGGTCATCTATTGTAAAAGGCTCATGTTGAGTCTGTTATACATACGGGTACTCCCAGCATTCATCCCAGTGAACATCTAGTCCAAGAAAACTCCAGCTCATCCTGCGACGCTCGACATGGTACAGACAAAAGAAAAGTAGCCGCGCGGAGAACCTTTCGTCATCAGGAAACCCGTGTTTCCGGCACAGCGTCCCCGTGTTCATCTGACAATCTGTGCAACGCAACCTCTCCATGATCGAGTCGAACAAAGGCACTCTTGTAGACTGTGTCCCTCTAGAGATTACCCTTTCGGCCCACTTGTCTTCCAAGCTGAGGCTCCAAAAGCTGCCTCCAGCTTGTCGCACAGCTTCCAACCCATGGCACTCTTCCCACCAGGTTATTTCGCGTAGCAGATTGAAGTCGGTGCGAACGATTTTTGCCTTGTCATGACTAACGTACTGTTCGAAAGAGATTGTCAGTGTACCTGCGTCACCAAGCCTCCTGAGCTTTGGTTCTGGGATCCGGCTGGGTTCCAGTCTCGCGTGAGATTTTAACTCGGTGTATTCGATGCCTATGTCCATATTTCTGTCGACCTGCCTTTGAGCTTCTACCCGTGGGCCACTGTCGTGACAGTCGCCAACACTCCAGACGTGCGATTGGCCGTTTGTTGTTTCCTGTGCATACATGCAAATAGCCCCAAACCCTGTAACAAAACATTGATCGACCGAAGAGTGCAACTGCAACACTTTTTGGATGCTACTTTGTTGCCGCGGGTGTTCGGGATGCGCGGCCAGCTGTAGCCGCTGACGTCGACCCTTGTGCCATAGAGTTCCATGGAGTACCTTGACCGCCGAGTGATGCTCTTGCTCGAGACCAGAGGAGTTAGTGGTATCCATAGTTCGGCAGTCGTCGATGCTCTCCGGCAAATCAAACTCCACCCCGATTGAGACCAGGTATGCGGCGAATTTGAGCCAGTGCGACACATGAGGGTGAGTGATAAATTTCCAATCGCTGTCCACAAGGCTTGCAGATGGCCAAAAGAAGCCCATGGCACGCGAACCGACCAGGACTACGTCGCAATCGTGCATTATATCGCGGAGAGTCTCCGGGTCGGCGACGAGCTTTCCGAGCAATGTGATGGGATTACATCTACGCTTGGTGAGAGTCTCGATTTCGGCGCTGTTGAATCCCCACACCCTCGCTAGCGCTCTCATAGTCCCGAGTTTCAAACCGGACACGCTGAATATCCTGTCAACGCAATCGAAACTCAGCGACACAGGTGCTGCAGTGTCTTTGTGAAAAGACTTGTGAATGGTTGTTGGAGGACAACTCCCAATTCTAGCTCGATGCGTCAACGTAACCCCACGCCGAGCAGGTGTAATGCAACTTCGGGCGAAGGCAGATATTGCGCTTTCACGCCAAAACCGAGGAACGCGTACTGAAGACAATCTGGGCTTCATCGTGGAGTATAGAGAGTCGAACATCTCAATGGCTTCATCGAATACATATGCTATTCCTTGTGGGCCGATGTTAGCTACATCAGGAATCGACAGATTGGATCCGCATGATGTCGTGGTATGCTGGGCAGTAAAGAAGTGCGCAACCGCGTTGCGTATCAGGGAAAGATCTGACTTGGTGATGTTGAGACCCCAGGCCGTAACATCATGGTTCCACTTATCATCTCCCTTAGCAACATAGTGTAGTGCGTACCATTCACTCGTCGGTGCTTTCAGGGTGGCAACGTCTTCTAGCAGTGAGAGTGAAGATATATCGAGCTCCGTGCACCAGACTTTTCGACAGATATAGGCTTCAACTTGTTGACCGGCACCACGTGCCGCAGCGTACTCCTGCCAATTATGCTGGTCAGTCATAATCAGAAAAGAGAGAATAGGTGTGGTTGTTGTGGCTCATCTGGTCGAGGAGTCGCACTACGACCTGAAGTCGAGCGCGCCGATTGACTTTGGAGATTATACATGTCGAGGGATCATGCACTCGGACGAAGAGAGAGAGATAGAGGAGGGGGGCATAAAGGTGTAGTGACGAGCATGGAGGGACCAGAGAAGGGGCGAGGTAGAAGGATGGCGCAAAAGAAAGGCTACGGAAGGGGGTCCAACTGCCGCTGAAGTTACAGATCAATACAGATTAGATTTGAAGCAGGTGTTCCGGGCAAAGGACACTATATTAGGGCATCTGAATATTGATCGATAAGCATCGGACACAAGGGTCCCAATTCTATTGAGATTTGGTTTGTGTCATGTTGAGCAGTGTTTCAAACCTGCTTATGCTATTCACTGAGCCTAAGTTATGAGAGAATTGTAGTCGTACAGTATTAAACCGAGCTCATCGGTCTTGCTTTCTAACTCAGGAAATCAACTGTCCTATCCGTGACAACATCAATGATCAATACTCAGGTTATTGCTATGCATTTTCCCAGCACCACCGTCCGCTGTCCAGTCTCGACAGCAGACACTCACGAAACGCTCAAAAGTCCGGTTGCGGGAGACAAAGCCTCCATCCACAGACAACAAACACCGCCGAACAATCTCCTCCAAGGCACACCCACTGTTTCCACAGCCGAACCACGAGAAGATCACTTCAGCTTCCAGGAGTATCTGACTTTTTTGGAGGCACAAAGAGAACAGATGGAGATCTATGCGAAAGATAATTGAACTCCGATTCGAAGACAGAGGCAAAATGTGGATTTGTACGGCGTGCCGGGACTGACGTTACTTCGTCCCCGGCCTCCACTTTGCTGCGATATGAGTAGCTCGCGAAACAGTTCATCACGATATCTGTCTGCGCTGCTAGTGGTACGTGGAATAGCATTGTATGTAATGCGGAACGAATCAAGTTATATTGGGTATGAGTGTTTGGCCCTTGCGCTCGATACTACGGCTGTAAAGTGCCCATGATCCTCTCGAAGGATCCGTAATGAAAGTTGTATGATGATAAATCTCTCTCTCCCAGTAAACAAGACTGTGCTATGTAACGATATCGATGTATGTCCCCGCAGACTCGTTTTCCTGCGCCACATGAGAAGCTGTATCAAAAGGATGTAAGATCTTGACCGTGCTGATGTTGTGCGACCAAGTGACTGGTGATAAACTACTATGTTGTTTCCAGTGGTCAGGTCTGTGAGTCTATGGGGGAAACGATGGCATCCAAACAACGTGCGTCGCGATAATTCAAAAGTAGTCCAGTAAGGGTGCTCTATGAATCTGCGATAGCGGTTGGAACGAATGCTTCGAAACATGTACACTCCAAGATATGCTGTGTGTGACCCCGGATGTCTTTGCACATTTCCTGCCCTTCGGGAAAAGTCCGGCCACCCGCTCTTCCGATGCCGATAGACAGATTGCAGTAGCTGCCCGTGCCACCCCTCGGTAAGCGCGTCGGGGAAGCGATGGACCGGCGATCCACCATTGACGCACGGTCACTACACTTTGCCTTGAAGGTGAAAAGTGCAGCGCCCGTGCGCCGAGAACCATCACCATTTATTTATCCATTGGAATCATATTGTACCGGCCATCCACTATTGACGCACGGTCACTACACTTTGCCTCGAAGGTGAAAAGTGTAGCACCCGTGCGCCGAGAACCATTACCATTACATCCACAGTATACGATTCAATTTAGATTAGTCTCACAGACTAGCTAAAGTCATCCATAACTCAAGCTTAGCCACTTGCTGCCGCAATCACCAGGAATGGATAGTCCAGATGCTTTCCGTCTCTATTGGAATATCTTCGGTTGCAACTGACAACTACGAACAGACACCCTCGCTAAGAATGGTAGGTGACTGTCTTTACAATAGTGCTTCTCGGGAACTTTCACCTCATACGGAGCGAGTGATTAAGCCATTGAGTTTTGTCTAAGCGTTTGACAGCTTCTCAGTCCCTTCTGTAGTGTGCTTCTCTCTTTTTGTCCGGAGTAAGGAATATGCGACGACCACGGTGACGTATATCGTTTGACTCATGTTCTGTTGGATGAAAAGAGCGCCATGTATTTCCGACTCAGGTGAAAACTAGACGTGTCCGTTGCGGTAAATTGCTGACAGATAGGAAGACGGTACCCCTTCAAGCTCTCGTGGTGAGAAAACCCGCAGCTTGAGCCTTACGTTTGAGAAGTAATTGGTACCTCTAATGCTGTCTGCGTCCGTATCTCACCGCGGACTGTTTCATGAGGTTGTAGTAGCAGGTTTGCGTTACCATAAAAGAGACCGCCGTTGTATGGACGTACACCGAGACTACGATCGCAGGAATTAGTCGGGAGCATGCTCCAAGATCGATAGTCACTCCTTCATGCGTTCCTCCTGGAACCACATACCAGTCATCAATATAACTTCTTTGAATCAAAAGGTTTTCCGAATTGTAGCGAAACCGCATCTGCTTATCCTCGCAGAATTGCCAGCCGACCCCCCGGAATGGCAGTCTATTCGTACAGAATGTGTCGAGCTCGAGACCAGGATTGTGATCACTAACGCGAAACTGGATAGAAAAGCCAGTTGAAGCTGCCGATGGACTGTCTTGTACGGTGAGATCGGATACATGCCAAGGATCCTTTTCAATAAGGGCATCGCAAGACTTTTCGTTCGACTTGAATGTAGGAAGCGCATGAGAAAAGGTGAGGAGCGAAAGTATGACACCGAATGATGTGGAACAATACATTTCGGTGTACGTTGCGATCTTGCGGAGTATCAGCGAGGAGTAACAACGAAGAAAGTAGTCTTCGATTCCTACGATAGGGTCCCGAGTATATACTCGTGTGGCATCTGCTGTTCTTATGGGTTGCGACTGCCGGGTGCAAACTTCGAATTTGTAGGCGATCCACATAGGTCCTG
>Ga0265798_10012339_pt1 | contig 10318 bp, 9 predicted proteins | sample P3T30metagenome_FD_192430 | JGI IMG/M metagenome (GOLD analysis project Ga0265798, IMG submission 192430) | Plant litter microbial communities from East Loma Ridge, Irvine, California - P3 T30 | ecosystem: Environmental > Terrestrial > Plant litter > Unclassified | place: USA: California...
ATCGGGTGGTGTCACGATTACCGGTCCTACGACAATGTCATTCAGCTTCGGTTGCTTTTCCGGTGGCGCTCGACTTAGTGGTTCAGGAACCTACAAGGCAGTAGGAAGCGGAACCGGAGCCGTTCCCGAGCCAGCCACATGGCTAACTATGATCCTCGGCTTCGCCGCAATCGGCTACTCGATGCGTCGCAAGACAATTCTGCGGCACGTCTGATTATAATGGATCGAGTGGCCGCGATCGCTTCTGTGGCTTTAGGGAGCAATTAGATGGTGGCGTGTGCAGTCGCCCTTAGCTGCACATTTGCGAGTGGATGGGGAAGCGTGCCGCTTACTCCCTCACCAGCATCTTCCCTCAACGTTCGTTGTAAGGAAAGTAATTCGACGGTTTGCGGAGTTCCCAGTTATCGTGGCAGCACCAGCATGAGAGGGGGCAAGCCCATGAAGAATCTTCTGGCTGCTATCTGCACGATGTTTATCGCGCCAAATGCCTTTGCAGCCGCGCTGGTTGTCGATAATGGCAAGTTAGTTGGTGCTGATGGCATTCAGATAGGTTCGGCTCTATACAACGTAAGATTCGTAGATGGCACTTGTTCTGCTGTTTTTGGGTCATGCACGGCAGCGGCCTTTGACTTTCAAACTTTGAATGATGCTTTCATGGCGGCGTTGGCGCTCCGGCAGCAAGTGTTCACCGGAATCTATGATGAACAACCGTCCCTGACCGCCGGTTGCCAGAGCTTCGGCATCTGTCAGACGAACGTTCCATATTCGACAACTGAGAATTATGCGGACGTCGCATTCAATGTGAATGCAATTCCCAGCTTGAACGATATTGAAGGAGTCGGCATCGGAGGAAAGTTTTTCACGTTCGATACCACAAACGCCAGCACAGAAAATTACGCCAAATTCTCTCTTGCGACCTCGGGTGCGGTCCCGGAGCCATCCACGTGGGCGATGATGATCCTTGGGTTCGGAGCGGTCGGCTACTCTCTGCGTAAGCGGCAAGTGGTCAAAACCGTGCTTCGCGTCGCCTGAGAACGAATAGGGGGCCGCCCTTCCATCAAATAGGCGGCTCCTTCGTATCCGGTATGCCCTAGATTGCCCTCAGAGCCCCATACAGCGCGATTATCGCTTTTCGGGGCATAAAGGTGCTATGTCTTAGCGCGGAGACCCCTGAGACATTCCTGTGCCTCTCCAAATTTATCAGTCCTCTTTACTAGTGTGAGCTTAGTCATTTCACTTCGATGAGTGGTGCTACACCAATTATTTGCTCGAAGAGTCGTTTTAGCATCTTAGTCGCTAACGTCCTTGCAGATACGGGCACGATGATTGAGTCATGTACGGGTAGCGCTGCGATCCCGTACTCGAAAGCCAACTCGCTGACCGTGGCGATGATTACCTCACTTTCGACATATTGAAGATCGCCCCAGCGTATGTAGCTGTCTTTCCATTCTTGTAAGATTGGTAAGCTCCTGAGGGTTTTCTCTTTTACCTCGTTGAAGTCATACGAGGTAAGGTCCAGACCCTCGGGGCGTTCCTCGGATTTGCTCTTCTTATTAAAGGTTGCGACCGCACCTTCCGTCCAATCTTTGTGAAATCGATCATAGCCGAGCGTCATGGTAACGAACGTCTTGATTACGGACCTGTCGTATCCCTCAACGGCGTAAGGTTCGGGACGGTCCGGTGGCGGCGCCTTCATCATAGCATGAAGGATCGTTAGGTGGCTCGCCTTGATATCCAACTCGACCGTGGCTTCGCCATTGATGCGGATATCAGCACGGCAGATGGGCACTCCCTTCCTCGGCTTACCGGGTAGCTGTTGATAATTATCGAAACCTATCGAGTAGAGCCGCCCTCCCTGATCCCAATCAACGTCGAGCTGGTCGCCGTTGGAAAACATACGCACGAAGCCGTAGTGCTTGTTGGGTTCGATCACCTGTGCGGCGAAGAACGTGTTTAGCGCATTCACCTGGGCGGCGATGGCTTGAGCTTTCTCGTCATCAGGCTGAATTACCATCGGCTGCGGCTCACGCCCGAACGTCCGCGCGGTCTTCAATGTGACCGGCTGCGGGATCGAGCTTGGCCGCTCCATGAAGCCGAAGTGCGCACTCCTGTTGGCTGGCGTGATGCCGTAGGCCAAGGCCATCCTTAGCAGCTTGGCTGTCGGCCAGAAACGTGTTGCCGTGGCCTTTGCGTTCGGCCCTGTATGCTCCTTGAACCCCTTCTTCTTGGCTATGAGGTTCAGCGCGTACAAGCCCTTCTCCACTGAGACGAAGGGCTTGTATCCAACCTCCTTGCCGGTGAAGGCGGCAGGTCGAACGCAATGATAACCGTAGTCAATATTCTCGTTCCAAGCGATGTAGAGCAGGTCTGAAACAAGCGCTCCTACCGTCTTTATAAACTGCTTGCTTGGAGAATATGCCTTCATTGTTCTTATAGCGATCATCTTGGAAAGATCGCTTACAAGACGATGAGCATCGTCACTACCTGGCTGACCTAGCAGCCCTAGTTGCCTTCCTGTCTGTCTTTCAGCTCCGTATGAATACAAGCTATCATAACAGGGAGAGAAGGAAAGGGAGAAGGGGGAGGGGAGAAAAGGAAAAGGCATATAGGGTAACCAATTTGCAATGACAGATTGAATGCGGAGGCGCTATCTCAGCGACGCCGGGAGGAAGGGGCGTGGGAGTTTAAAAACGTTAAGGTAAATTTACGTAAAAACGAGATTCAGGTGTTAAGTGCAGCGGTGTTGTTTAGGTCCTAGCCCGGTCTTTTAACCGTCGGTGATTCTTCCTCGACCGTCAGGTGGTGGGGGCAAGTCTTGGATTTGTTCGTCCAAAAGGATCGTTGGAGCCAATTACGCGCGTGTATGCGTAGGCTCACATGCCCTAGAAAGCTCTCAGAGCGGCGTAGGGTGGGTTGCCGCATTCTGATGGGTGTATCGGTCACCTAGTCGGCGACGTCGTCTACGGCCTTAAGTTGGGCTGGAAACGGCTTATCATTTAGATGCTCGGGTTGGAGGGTGCGCGCTGCTAATTGTCGCTGCACCCAACGTAGTTTTCACCAGCCTCCACTCAGCGGACGACTGTTAAGCCAATCCTGCACGATTGTCAGATGCCACCCTACTGCTTTTCGACCAATCCTGACGGGGCGCGGGAAATCGCCCTGCGCAATAAGGCGGTAGATGGATGATCGGCCCAATCCGACAAGAAGCTCAAGTTCGGAGCGCCGGATGATGCGGTTCGGGCTGTTTGTGTGCGGTACGTTCGTCATGCCTTGGCTTTTAGCCGGGCAATCGGGCGCGGCAATGGCTATTGAATTTATTACTATCGTGCGTTCTAAGTGGATCGGACTTCGGTGTTTGTTAGAAGCTATCCCGTAAACGTTCTTATCTCTAATTCTTCTCGCTCACGTAGTCAGCCCAGTCACTCATGAGAATACGGCGCTTCTCGAACAGGTCGGAACGCGCATACGCCGCTTCGGCCTTGTCCTTTATAACGTGCGCCAAAGCGAACTCGACAACCTCGCGAGCATGGCTGGTGCTTTCGCCGGCCCAATCGCGGAACGATGATCGGAAGCCGTGCGGCACAGCGTCTATGCCGAGCTCCTTCACCAACTTGGAGAGTGTCATATCGGAGAGGGGGCGGTTCAGCTTAGTGCCGGGGAACACCAAATTCGACTCCGTCTGCTTGTACCTTTCCGCTTCCTTGAGGATCGCTAGCGAGCGGGCCGAGAGTGGGACTCGATGAGCCCTCTTCGCCTTCATGCGAGACGCCGGTATGGTCCACACGGCCTTGTCTAGGTCGAACTCCGTCCACGTCGCCTCACGCGTCTCAGCCGAGCGAGTGGCGGTAAGAACGAGAAATTCGAAAGCTAGCTTGGTGACGACGCCGGCATCGCTCGCGCGCACCTTCGACAGTGCCTCGGCGACCTGATCGTATGGTAGGGCTTTTCGATGTTGAACCTTCGATCGGTCATGTTTCGGTAGCGCCTTCGTGATCGCATCCGCAGGATTGTCCGTGCGCCAACCCTGAGCGACAGCATACTTCATGACGCTGCCGATACGTTGTTTAATACGGCGCGCTGTCTCCGGCTTGGTGTTCCATATGGGTGTTAATGCCGCCAGAACGTCCGCCGTGCTTACAACGCTGATGCGTTTTGCACCGAAGTGTGGAAATACATCGGTCTGCAAGGTGGTGATAAACTGTTTGCCATGCTTCTCATTCCGCCACGTCGGCTTTGATAGCTCATGGTAGCGGATTGCAGCGTCTGCGAATGTCGGGACGCCCTCAGAGCGCTTGCGTAGGGCTATTGGGTCCTCACCCGCTCTTGCAAGCTTGCGCTGCTCTAACGCCTTCTCTCGGGCTTCTGCTAGCGCCACAAGGCTTGTAGACCCCAGCCCTATGTCGCGGCGCTTTCCGTGAATGACTACCCTCTGCACCCAGCGCTTTGCGCCGGACGCATCGACCTTGAGGTACAAGCCGTTGCCGTCGGCGTAGAAGCCCGGCTCTTTGAGGTTGCGCACCAAGGCGGCGCTAAGCCTTTTCTCCTTATGTGCCCCATAGGGCTTAATCCCGCTCATCCGTCCTACATACCGTCCAACATAAAAGATTGGAATAGGCGGGAAGGATCGCGACCGCTTCGGAAGATGGCTTCTGCTAACTCACCGCAAAATATAGATAAATAGGTTAAGCTAGGACAATATGGGTATAACGTGGGGCGGACTCCGTCTCCGCCACCCGTGCTGCCCGAAGTGGGGAAAAAGCTGAGATTATAGCCGTACTAGGCCTTGGGTTCCCACGTTTGTTCCCACACTTCGTTGTGGATGCCGGCGATCAGCACCGGACTGTCACGAACGATGAGCCGGTAGGTCGAACGTCATGAAGTGGGAAGGGCGCAAGGTATCGGGAGCGACCGCTTCTGGGTCTGGGTCGAGGCCGAGAGTATGTCGGGCTAGCCTCAGCCGCATGCCTGCAACCGTTCGCCGCTCCGCTGACCTCACCCTCAACGATAATGGCATCCGCCGCACCCTGTGTTGACGATTGATGGTCTGCAGCTTCTTCGGTCATCAGCAGCCGCTGCAATCGGCGCACAGCCTGCCAATCAACATGAACGGGTGGAAGGTGATCGGAAGTGGCCAAGATCTTCTAAGCGACTGCTTCCGGATATTGAGAATGGACGGCCAGGCCTTAGTGATTTCCAGAAACGCTGGCTTCTACTCGTGCCTGGGGTATGCCGACGCTCGCGATGAACTCGTTCCAGCTCGCGATCGGCAGCGCGCCACCGGTAGCCTGAGCATGGCCGTTGCCATACCGTCCGTCAGCGCCGGCGGGACGGTGCTCGGCCAGGAAGGCGATGAGGTCGCGACCGCTCGCCGAGCGAGCCGCGAAATGCACCCACCCTGCTCGGTAACCGCGGTTGGCGGCGATCACGATCTTGTTCTTGAGGCGGCCGCGCCATTGTTGCGCGATGAGCGGGTGGATTTGACAGGGTGAGTTGAGGAGGATCAACGCTACGTCGCCGACCACCAGCGGAGGAACTCGCTTGCCCTCGTCCATCGCGGCGCGAACCTCTGCCTTGGCTGCACGCAGTGCCTCCGCATCTGCATCTTCACCCTTGGTGATCTGCTTAGGTCCGTCGGCGTGAAGCAGGAGGCGCAGCGCCGGTCCAGGGTCGGCAAGGGCAGTGCGGCGCGGCGCGTTGATGAGGGAAGTCGCGTCCCGCAGCGCAGTCTTGCCCCAGCGGGCCTGTGCTTCAGCTAGCTCCGGAAACCGGTGCTCGTCGGCCATGTCGCCGATGAGCCCCACAGCCGCGAGCCACAGCAGATCTGTCTGGTCACCAAGAGCGCCAGCCGCCCACCACGCCAGCAGGGCTGACGTCGGCTCTGGGTCGAGCCCGTTGCCGCTGATCGTCACGGCTCCCTCAGGCTCACCTGTCGGTACGTGATGGTCGATAACCAGGGTCGGGCATCCGGGAAGCACCGGTTCGGCTCGGGTGCCCAGGTCTGTCACGATCAGCCCGGCCGGCTCGAGCGCTGCAAGGCGATCACGAGTGTCAGACTCCCATGGAGAGCCTGTCTTGCCGATTACCATCGGTTGCGCAGCCCAACCAGCCTGGCGAAGGGCGCGTATCAGGATGGCGGCGGCGCCAAGGCCATCGGCATCGAAGTGACTGAGCACGACGATGGGGCCACGCTGGTCGAACGACGCGAGTGCGTCGGTCATGGCTGCGCGAGCGGCCGCTCGAGCGTCTTTCCCTTGTTCAAGTCTTCCGATCATCCCGCTGCCAACGCCGCATGGAGCCTTCGAGCTCCGCTATGCAGCAAGGCACCCGCTCGCCTCTTCGGACGCTTGCTGAAATCGAGAATGTGAGTTCGCGCTAGGCGGCAGCTGCGTGGATGACGTCGCCGGCACCCGCACGGCGCGCTCCATCACTGAGACGCGGCCGGCCTTCGTTTGGTACGGCTCCGCTTTCTCGTCGGCTGCTCTGCTGCAAGCCGTATCCATGTCGGCGCATGATCGCTGGTTTTCTCCCAGCCACGAACATGCCTGTCCACCTGCGCGTCTTCCAGCCGGCTTGCGAGCGCCGGGCTGAGCAGCAGATGATCGATCCGGAGGCCCGCATCCCGGCCAAACGCATTCCGGAAATAGTCCCAGAATGTGTAGATCGTTTCGTCTGGGTGGAGCGTACGGAGAGAGTCCGTCCAGCCCTGGTCGACCAGCCGTGCGTACAGAGCTCTCACCTCAGGAGCGAAGAGGGCGTCGTTGATCCAGCGCTCCGGCTTGTAGACGTCCGCGTCCGTCGGCATGACGTTGAAATCACCAGCGAGAACCACCGGGAGCCCACTCGCCAGCAGGGTCGCCGCGTGCTCGATCAGCTTCTCGAACCACGCAAGCTTGTAGTCGAACTTGGGGCCGGGCCGCGGATTGCCGTTCGGCAGGTAGAGCCCGCCGATGAGCACGCCGTTCACCGCGGCCTCGATGTAGCGGCTCTGCGTCGGGTCGGGATCGTCCGGCAGTCCGCGCCTCGTCTCGTGGATCTCGCCGGCGCGGCTAAGGATGGCGACGCCGTTCCAGCTTTTCTGCCCGTGCCAGATCGCATCGTAGCCAAGGTCCCGAATGGCGGTTTCGGGAAACTTCTCCTGCGGCGCCTTAAGCTCCTGCAGGCAGACGATGTCCGGCTCCTCCTCCTCAAGCCATCGCAGCAGCACGGGCAGGCGGCCATTTACCCCGTTCACGTTGTAGGTGGCGACCTTCATGCGCGTGCGTCCTTACCCGCCTACCCCGACCAGCGGCCCGCGGCCGTTGAACCTGCCGGCCTGATAGTCGCGTATCGCCTCGCCGATCTCTTCCCGCGTGTTCATCACGAATGGTCCATGCGCTACCACCGGCTCCCCGATGGGATCGGCGTGGCCGAACAGTAGCGTGGCCTTGGACATCGCCTCGATCCCGACCGCTGCTCCGTCATCGTTGAGCGTCACGAGGTGCCACTGATCGACGGGCGTTCCCGCTACGGCGATCGTTCCGGAGACCACGTAGAGGAATACGCTACGACCCGGTGCCGCCGGCAGCTCCACGTGCGCGCCTGATGCCAGATGCACGGTGGACATAAAGACGCCCGTCAGCGACCGGATAGGTCCTGTGACGCCCTCGTAGGCGCCGGACACCAGCCGCAGCGTGCCGCTGCCCTCGGCGAGGGTGATCGCCGGGATCTCATCCGCCTGGAGACCGGTATAGGCCGGCTGCGTCATCTTCAGCCGTGCCGGCAGGTTCACCCAGAGTTGCAGGATCTCTAGAGGGCCGCCCTGACGCTTGAAGGACGGCGGCGACACCTCTGCGTGGATCAGCCCCGATCCGGCGGTCATCCACTGCACGCCGCCGGCCTCGATCACGCTCTGATGACCACCAGTGTCGTGATGCGCCAGGTTGCCGGTCCGGATGAAGGTTACCGTCTCGAACCCGCGATGCGGATGGGGACCGAACGGCAGACCGTTGTTGCCCGGCGGGTAGGTCTGCGGCCCGTGGTGGTTGAGAAAGAGGAATGGATCGACCTGCGCGAGGTCTGCGCTGGGCACCGGCCGGCGGGTCGTCAGATCGGCGATGTCGTCGCGAAGCGCGGGATACGCTTGTGCCACGCTGCGTAGCTTCATCACCGTCTCCCTCTCGCCTGAGCGGATTGGAACGGTCAAAGGACATGTCCGCTCCGCCCTTGATGCGTAAGAACAATGACCGGCCAAGCTGGAGAAGGCGAAGCAGTTGTGGATACCCGCATGCGGCTACTTCGCACCCGGACAGGTCTGAGTACCCCAGAACTGAACAACGACCCGGCTCGAGGGTTCTGTTGAAGCCAATGCACCTGCGGCGCTCGTCGGGGTGGGGGAGAGGCATGCCCGCCCGCGCAAGCCAGCCAATCCGCTCCGCTGCTTCAACTCGTCACGCGAGGTGATCCGGCTGGTGCCGATGCAGGTTCACTTTGCGTTACTCCCGGAGAATGGTTGTTGGCCTGATCGTGGTCCTGAAAAGTATCGCAACGGCGATGCAAAAGAAAATGCTTCATCGGCCGTTCGTTAGTCGGATGTGCGAGCGCATCGGAGGACTGCATTCGCTTTGGAGGCACGTCGTGAGAGCGACGGTCGCGTCGGCAATCATGTCGCTTCGCACATCGGCACCTGATTCGATCAGCTTCCGTCCCTGTATATAGTCCTTGGTGGCGTTGACGCAGTCGAGCGCGACGACCCTGCCGTTGCGGAGGTAAATCACCGAGAAGGATCGAGCGTCGATCGCTCCGCGCAAAACCGCGAGATCGTGTCCTGCGGCGAGCCCCACCGATTGTAGCCGCAGATCATATTGGTTCGACCAGAACCACGGCACCGCATAATAAGGGTGCGCGACCCCGGCGATCGAGCGCGCGACCGTGCCCGCCATGTCATTGGCGTTCTGCACCGACTCCAAGCGGATCCGCGCACCGTCGGCAAAGGCGTTGGCGTGCGTGGCGCAATCGCCGATGGCGTAGACGTCGGGCAGGCTGGTCCGGCATAGCGCATCGACCTCCACGCCGTTGCCGCCGCGCGCGCCGGCGGCGAGGAGCGGTGCCACCGCCGGTACGATGCCCACGCCGACGATCACCAGGTCCGCGGGCACCAGCTCGCCCGAGGCGAGGCGCACGCCGCAAGCGGTGCCGTCCCGACCCTCGATGCCGTGGACGGCGGTGCCGAGCCGCAGCGTCACCCCCCGCGACCGATGCTCGGCCTCGAGGAAGCGCGCCAGCATCGTCCCCGACATGCGCGGGAGGACGTGCTGCTGCGCCTCGATCAGCGTCACCTCCTTGCCGGCGCCGACCAGCACCGCCGCCGCCTCCAGGCCGATGTAGCCGCCCCCGATCACGACGACCTGGCGCGCCCTGGGAAGCTCGCTCATCAGGCGATCGGCGTCGGCGCGCGAGCGCATCGAATGCACCCGCGCGAGCGCGGCACCTGGGCAGTCGAGCCGGCGCGCCGCCCCGCCGGTCGCCCAGACGAGGCGGCGGTAGCCGATGCCGGTGCCGTCCGCCGCGGTGACGCGTCGCGCCGCGGGGTCCACGGCGTCGACCCGGCAGCCGAGCCGGAGATCGACCGCCTTCTCCTGCCAGAAGGCCGCCGGCCGGATCAGCAGGCGCTCGAAGCTCTTATCGCCGGCGAGGTACGCCTTGGACAATGGCGGTCGCTCATAGGGCAACTCGGGCTCGTCCCCGATCAGCGCGATCGTGCCTTGGTAGCGGAGCTGGCGCAGCGCGATCGCGGTCTGGGCACCGGCCTGGCCGGCGCCCACGATCACGACATCATAGTCGCTCACCGTCGCCCCGCTCACCGCCGCGCTCACGACTCAGGGGCGATCGTCACGCGAAGGCCGTCGAGCCGCTCGTCGAAGGCGATCTGGCAGCCCAGCCGCGACGTCGGCGCGACCTGGTCAAGCCCCTCGAGCAGCTCGCGCTCGGCCTCGCTGGGCGGCGGCAGGGTGAGCGCCTGCGCCGGATCGACGATGACGTGACAGGTCGCGCAGGAGAGCGAGCCGCCGCACGCCGCCAGCAGCTCGTCGATGCCGTTATCGAGGATCACCTCCATCACCGAGAGGCCAGCATCGGCGGGGAGCGGGCGGGTGGCGCCGTCGCGGGTGGTCACGATCAGAGAGGCCATGGGGTAGTTCCTGCTGGGAGTGAGGGAGCGTCCGGCCGCCGCGCTCGGCCGCCGGACGGGAGGTGCCGGGCGGCGATCAGTAATGGAAGCGGAAGTCGATCCCGACCCGGCGCGGGGTCAGCACGCCGCGCGCGTAATAGCGCTCCACCACGT
>Ga0265798_10012341_pt1 | contig 10316 bp, 5 predicted proteins | sample P3T30metagenome_FD_192430 | JGI IMG/M metagenome (GOLD analysis project Ga0265798, IMG submission 192430) | Plant litter microbial communities from East Loma Ridge, Irvine, California - P3 T30 | ecosystem: Environmental > Terrestrial > Plant litter > Unclassified | place: USA: California...
GAGGTCGACGTAGTCGTAAGCCACGCCCTCGCGGTCGAGCAGCGCCTTCGAGCGACGGCAGTCACGGCACCACTCGGCGCCGAACATCAGGATGCGGTCGGGGGCGGTGTCGGTGCTCATGGCGACCAGGGTACGCGCGGTGACGGGACGCGGGCACGCCACCCGCGCCTCCTCGTCCCCGACCGGTCTCGAGATCCGGTCCGGGAATCCGGCCGGACGCCGGATCGCCGCCCGGTTCGCTCGCCGCGAGCGAACGTCGTTCGGTTTCTCGTTCGGGGGCCTTGCGAGCCCCCGGGGGTGGCATGTCACACTGGATGAGCGCCCTCGTCGTGGAGTGGCAATCCCCCCAATCCACCCGCCAGCAGCATGGCCCGCGACGAGTGTGCTGCATCGTGCAGACCGGGGTCGACCACGAGTCGGCCGCCGACGTCCACGGTGCCCCCGACGAGATCATCGTCATGCGCACGCGCCACGGGCCCGGAGGCAATCCCGTGACCGACACCCTTCAGCGTCCGCCCGAGACCTCGAGCACGCCCGCCGTGCGCACGCCTTCCGTGCGCACGCCCGCCGCCGCGTCTCCCCCGCGCTCGTCGTCGACGCCTGCGCGCGACACCCGCCCCACGCCCCAGCCGCACCGCCTGACCCCCTCGGGCGTCGTCGGCATCGCCGTGCTCGGCCTCGCGACGTTCTTCGCCATCACGACCGAGTTGAGCCCGGTCGGCCTGCTCTCGACGATGAGCACCGACCTCGGCGTGAGCGAGGCGCGCATGGGCGTCGTCGTCACGGTCTACGCCGTGGCCGTCGCCGCGCTCGCCCTGCCGCTCACCTGGGCCACCGCCCGCTTCCCCCGCAAGGCCGTGCTCGTCACGACCCTGGTCGGCTACACGGCCTCGAACCTGATGGTCGCGCTCGCCCCGAGCTTCGGCGTGTTGCTGACCGGCCGCGTGGTCGGCGGCATCGCACACGCCCTGTTCTTCTCGGTGGCGTCGGCCTACGCGACGCGCATCGTGCCGCCGCGCCTGGCCGGCCGGGCGATCGCGTTCGTCTACTCGGGCAGCTCGCTGGGCTTCGTCGTGGGCGTGCCGCTCGCGACGACGGTCGGCGACCAGCTCGGCTGGCGTCCCGCCGTGGGCGCGGTCGCCGTCGCCACCGCGGTGCTGGCCGTCGTGGCCGCGCTGTTCCTGCCGCACGTGCAGGGCGAGTCGTCGCCGCACGTCGGCTCGGTGCGGTCGTGGGCGCGCTCGGGGCTGCTCGCCGTGGTCGTGGCCGACCTCATGCTCTTCGCCGGCCACTACGTCGTCTACACCTTCATCGGCCCGTACCTGACGGGAGCCGGCCTCGGCGAGGACCTCGTCGGCGGCGCCCTGCTCGTGCTCGGCGGCACGGGCGTGGTCGGCCTGCTCGCGGCCGGCGCGTTCGTCGACCGGGCGCCTCGGCAGACCCTGATCGTCGCGGTCGCGGTGATGATCGGCGCCCTCGCGGCCCTGCCGTTGGTGCACGGCTCGCTCGTCGGCACCTTCGTCGTCGCCGGCCTGTGGATGGCCGCGAACGGCACGACCGGCACCCTCTTCATGGCCGCCGCGATCCGCACGGGCGGTGTCAGCCCCGACATCGCCGGCGCGCTGATCAACGCCGGCTCGAACGTCGGCATCGCCGCGGGTGCCGCGATCGGCGGGCAGGTCTACGGGATGTCGGGCCTCGCCACGGTGCCGTTCGCGGCCGCGGCGATCGTCGCGATCAGCCTCGTCGTGATCGTCGCGGGCCGACGCGGGTTCCCGCTGACCGGTCACGCCCAGGCGAACCTGTCGACCTCGTCGCTCGCGGTGATCACCTCGTCGGTCGCGGTCGTCACGACGTCGATCCCGACCGTTCGCCAGGGCCGCCGCGGGCGTCGCCCCCGCCGCTAGGACACCAGGAGGCGCGGGTCGCGTCCTCGGCACCGCGACCCGCCCTCTTGTACCCCGATGTCCCCCACAAGGCGGACGAAATCACCCCTGCTCTGGGGACTCCACTCGACAAGCAAGAAGCTTTATTGTCGAAACATCCACTTCCGTGGAGCCCCCGTTCCCGTCGGGGGCGACACGCGGGCGCCTGAACCCCCGCGTGTCGAGCAGGACCGACGTCCGACCGGATCCGACCCGGCCGGACGCCCCCACCCGAGGACATCACCAGCCCATGTCGCTTCTCCGCGCCTCCGTGCGCCCCCGTCGTCGCGCCCTCTCGTTCGCGGCCTTCGCCACCGCCTCCGTGCTCGCGGCCGTCGCCGTGACGCAGGCCGTCGCGCCGGCACCGGCGCACGCCGCCGCAGCGCTCTCGTGTGACCAGAACACGATCTACGCGACGGCCGGCCAGGGCCAGTTCGTCGCCATCAACGTCGCGGCCAACACGGTGTCCGACGTGATCGCCGGCACGGCGAACCCGTTCTCGCCGGCCAACAACGGTCTCGGCGTCGGGCGGAACGGCCTCGACGCCTACGCCTTCACCAACGGCACGGCCAACAACTCGAACGGCAACACGCTCGCGCGCTACGACTCGGCGGCCGGGGCCGTCACGACCGTCGCCGACGCGAACCCCTCGGGCGCACCCGCATCGACCCTGCGGGGCGCCGTCAACCCGGTGACCGGGATCTACTACTACGCGACCGGTGGCGACCCGGCCACGATCTCGGCGTACAACCCCAAGACCGGTGACAAGATCGGCGTCGTCGGCCGCATCCCCGGCCTGCAGGCCGGCAACGGCGACTTCGCCTTCAGCACGCAGGGGCTGCTCTTCGTCGTGGCGAGCAACGCGGTCTACCGACTGAACGACGAGACGATCCCGACCACGGCCGGCACCACGTCCCTCGCCGCCACCAAGCTGACCGACCTGCCCACAGGCACCAACAGCCCCGGCATCGCCTTCTCGTCCGACGGCTACCTCTACGTCTCGTCCGGCATGCAGATCATCAAGCTCGACTCGAGCTCGGGTGCCGAGGTCAGTCGCATGACGACCCCGGCCATCAGCAACATCACCTCGTACTCCGACCTCGCGAGCTGCAACTACGCCAACACCCTGACCGGCAAGGCGGATGTCAAGGGCCGCTGGAAGTCCGGCGACCAGTTCGCGCTCAAGGTCGACGGCGGCAACCTGTCGGCGCCCTCCACCGCGACGACGTCCGGCAACGCGACCGGGGTCCAGGCCCAGAAGGCCGGCGCCGCGCTCGCGATCCCGGCCCGCACGTACACCGTCTCGCAGACGGCGGGCAACAGCACGACCCGCCTCGCCGACTACTCGACCACCTACCGGTGCGCGAACGTCAACGACGACGCGACCGTCGCCTCGGGCTCCGGCAACACCGCGCAGTTCTCGTTCCCCGCCGCGACCAGCGCCGACGGCACCGACGTCGTCTGCACCTTCGTCAACACCGTCTCGGCGATCTCGGCCGCAGCCTCCGACGACACCGGGACCACCGCCTCCGGGACCTCGCTGAGGGTCGGCGCGCCCGGCGTCCTCGCCGACGACGCGGGCACCGACCTGACCGTGACGTCGAACACGCAGCCGGCGCACGGGCAGGCCACCGTCGCGGCCGACGGCTCGTACGTCTACACGCCCGCGAAGGGCTTCTCGGGCACCGACACCTTCCAGTACACGACGACCGACGGAGGCGGTGGCACGTCGACCTCGACGGTCACGATCACCGTCACCCCGGCGAGCAGCGACGACGTCGCGACCGCTCGTGCCGGCCAGGCCCTCGTGGTCGACGCGGCCTCGGGCGTGCTGGCGAACGACTCGGGCACCGGTCTGACCGCCGCCGTGGCGACCGGACCCTCGCACGGCTCCCTCGTGCTCGGGCGCGACGGTTCGTTCCGGTACGTCCCGGCGGACGGCTTCTCGGGCACCGACACCTTCACCTACACGGCGACGGACTCCGAGGGCGCGAGCACCACGAGCACGGTGACCGTCACCGTGCTGCCCACCGCCGTCGACGACACGGCGAGCGCGGTCGCGGGGACCCCGACGACCATCGCCGGCAGCGCCCTGACCGCGAACGACGACGGCACCGGCCTGACGGTCACCGCCGTCTCGACGCCGGGTCACGGCACCGCGTCGGTCACCCCCGCGGGCGACGTGCTCTACACGCCGGCTGACGACTTCTCGGGCACCGACACCGTCGACTACACCGTCACTGACGGCAAGGGCGGCACCGACACCGGCACGGTCACCGTGACCGTCGCGCCGCGCGCCTCGGCCGACACCGCCGACGCCGTCGCGGGCTCGCCCCTCGACGTGCCCGCCGGGCGTGGACTGCTCGGCAACGACGGGGGCCGCGGCCCCCTCGAGGCGGCGCTCGCCACGGGCCCGACGAACGGCACCGTCGTCGTCAACCCCGACGGCTCGTACGTCTACACGCCGGCGAAGGGCGTCTCGGGCACCGACACCTTCACCTACACGCTGACCGACGCGAACGGCGTGACGAGCACCGGGACCGTCACCGTCGCCGTCGCCCCGAAGGCCGTCGACGACACCGTCACCGTCGTCGCGGGTGGCACCGCGCACGTCGACGGACCCGGAGTCCTCGGCAACGACCTCGGCACGGGCCTCAGCGCCGTGATCACGACCGGACCGCAGCACGGCACCGCGAGCATCGCCCCGAACGGCGAGTTCGACTACACGCCGACACCCGGCTTCTCGGGCACCGACACGGTGACGTACGAAGTCACCGACGCCGCCGGCCGCACCGCGACGGCGACGGTGACGATCACCGTCGAGCCCGTGGCCGTCGACGACCAGGCGACCACGCCGAACGGCACCACGGTGACCACGACCGCCTCGGCCGGACTACTCGCCAACGACCTCGGCACCGGGCTGCGCGTGACCGACCACGGCACCCCCGCGCACGGCACCGTGACCGTCGACGCCGACGGCACCTGGAGCTACACACCGGACGCCGGCACCTCGGGCACCGACTCGTTCGAGTACCAGGTGACGGACGCCGCGGGGCAGACCGCGACGGCTCGCGCCTGGGTCATCGTCGGCGACCTGGCCATGGCCGACCAGGGCACCGCGACCGCCGGCCGCGACCTGACCGTGCCGGCGAAGGCCGGCCTGCTCTCGAACGACCGCGGCACCGGCCTGACGGCCGTGCTGGACGGAGCCCCGCGTCACGGCGACGTGACCGTCGCGAAGGACGGCTCGTACGTCTACACCCCGGCGAAGGGCTTCTCGGGCACCGACGACTTCACGTACACCGCGACCGACGCCGAGAAGCAGACCAGCACGGGCATCGTGACGATCGTGGTCCTGCCCGACGCCGTCGACGACACGACCTCGACGAAGGCCGGCACGACGGTCACCGTCGCGGCGCCCGGCGTGCTCGGCAACGACCTCGGCACCGACCTGCGAGCCGAGATCGTCGATGCCCCGGCCCACGGCACCGCCACGATCGCCGCCGGCGGCACGATCAGCTACACGCCCGTCGACGGCTTCTCGGGCACCGACCAGCTGACCTACCGCGCCACCGACGCGTCCGGCGGATCGGATGTCGCCACGGTGACGATCCACGTCGGACCGATCGTCGTCGACGACTCCCCCGCCGGAGGCACGACCGCCGACCAGCCCCTCGTGGTGGACGCCGACCACGGCGTGCTCGCGAACGACAAGGGCACCGGCCTGACCGCCGCCGTCACCGACCAGCCGAAGGCGGGCACGGTCACGATGGCACCCGACGGCTCGTACACCTACACGCCGAAGCCCGGCACCTCGGGCAAGGACTCCTTCGGCTACGAGGTCACGGACGGCAACGGTCAGACCGGCACGGGCACCGTCACGATCGTGGTCAGCCCCAAGGCCACCCCCGACGTCGCCACGGTCGCCGCCGGTGACCGCGTCACGGTCGCCGCACCGGGTGTGCTCGGCAACGACGTCGGGACCGGCCTGACGGTCACCGCGGTGACCCCGGCCGCGCACGGCACGGCCACGATCGCGCCGGAAGGAACCGTCGACTACACGCCGGCCCCCGGCTTCTCGGGAGACGACATCGTCGTCTACACGGTCGCCGACCGTGACGGCGGCAGCGCCACGGCGACGGTCACCGTCACGGTGACGCCCCGTGCCCTCGACGACCGCTACTCGACGCCCGCCGGCACCACGCTCTCGGTGCCTGCCCCGGGCCTCCTGGTGAACGACCTCGGCAGTGGCCTGAGCGTGACGGGCGTCGGCACCCCGGCGCACGGCACCGTCGACATCCGGCCGAACGGGTCGTTCGTCTACACGCCGGTCGCCGGCTTCTCGGGCACCGACCGGGTGACGTACACCGCGACCGACTCGTCGGGGAACGCGACGAAGGCCACCGCGACCATCGTCGTCGGCGCCCTGGCCGTCGACGACGCCGGCAGCACCCGCGCCGGCACCCCGCTCACCGTCGACGCCGCACACGGCGTGCTCTCGAACGACTCGGGCAGCTCGCTGACCGCGGCACTCGACGCCGCGCCCACGCACGGCACGGTCGACCTCGCTCGCGACGGCTCGTACGTCTACACGCCGAAGACCGGCTTCTCGGGCACCGACGCGTTCACCTACACGGCGACCGACGGTGAAGGGCAGACCCGCACGGGCACCGTCACCCTCACGGTGCTGCCGACCGCGATCGACGACGCGGCCTCGACGCCGGCCGACACGACGCTGACCGTCGCCGCCCCAGGGGTGTCGGGCAACGACCTCGGCACCGGCCTGCGCGTCACCTCGACGGGCCTCGCGGCTCACGGCACGGCGACCATCGACCCCAGCGGACGCTTGGTCTACACGCCGAACGCCGGGTTCTCCGGGAAGGACGCCGTGACCTACACGGTGACCGACCGCGACGGCGGCACCGCGACCGCCACGGTCAGCATCACCGTGCGCGTCAAGGCCGTGGCCGACTCGGGCAGGACGATCGCCGGCAAACGACTCGTCTCGGGCAGGGTCGGCGGCGTGATGCGCAACGACGACGGTTCGGCCCTCTGGGTCGCCCTGGCGTCCGAGCCGTCGCACGGCACCGTGGCACTCGACCTCGACGGATCGTACGACTACATGCCCCGTGCCGGCTTCGTCGGGGTCGACACCTTCGACTACACGGCGACCGACGAGGCCGGACAGACCGCCCGGGCGACCGTCACCATCACGGTGCTGGGCGCGGCCGTCGCGGTCGACGACCAGCAGCGCGGCACGACCGACCACGCGGTCACCGTCGACGTCACGACGAACGACGCCCCCACCGAGGGAGCGACCTTCGACCGCGGCACCGTCGTGATCGTCGACCCGGCCACCGGTGACGGGGTCAGCGCGCTGACCGTGCCCGGGCAGGGCACCTGGACGGTCGTCGACGGCTCCGTGGTCTTCACCCCCGCGAAGGGCTTCGACTCGAAGGCGTCGGTGCAGTACCGCGTGACCGACACGGCCGGCGAGACGGTCCAGGCGGTCGTCACGGTGTCGTTCCCGATGATCCTGTCGGCGACGCAGCTGGCCTTCACCGGCAGCGCGTCGGTGCTCGGCATCGCCGCCATGGCCCTGCTCGGGGTCGCGCTCGGCCTGGCGCTCTCGCGTCGCGGCCGTCGCGTGGTCGGCCCGATCCGAGGCCGTCGCCGGGCCGAGTAGCCCCCGACGTGCCGACGTCCCCGTCCGCCCGCCCCTCCTGCCGAGGGGACGGGCAGGCGGGGACGTCGGTCGTGAAGGAGGCGCGGTGCCGGTCCCCTCGGACGGCGACGTGTGTGAGCACGACTCGCGTCGGACACGCCGCGGGGACGCGAACGAGTGCGCCACGATCCTGCGCGGTCGGCCCGGGCGGTTCCACGATTCCGACCTCCACGTGAGTGGCTTACGAGAAAGTGCGTACCTGCCGACGACGGGGCTTCCTGCGATGCTGCGATCACCCGCCGACCACACGAGCAGGAGAACACCATGACGAACGACCCGACCACGCGCAACCCCTCCCGTCGCCTCGCCCGCGGCACGGCCGTCCTCGCCGGAGTAGCCCTCCTCACCGGACTCGGCGTCGCCACGCCGGCATCCGCTGCTCCCGGGACCACACCGAAGCCGACCGTGACAGCCGCCCCGGACCGACGGGACACCACCACCGAACACCGCAACGCCTGCGCCGTGCGGACGCTCATCACCACGACCTTCGCCGATCCCGACAGCACGTCCTCCCAGCAGCTCGCGGCGAGATCCGTCTCACCGAGCGCCGTCGCGCACGGAGCAGGGACCACCGCCGGACCGGAGGGACTCCTCGCACAGTTCTCGGCGGACCGCACGCGCGTCCCGGGTGCCCACGCCGTGATCAAGCGCGTCGCAGCCGACGGCGACCTCGTCGCGGTGCACTGGCAGATCACGCCGGACCCGCGCGACGAACGACGCGGCGACGCCGCCGTCGACCTGTTCCGCCTCGAGCACGGCCGGATCGTCGAGCGCTGGTCGCTCGAGCAGCCCGTTCCGACCGGCACACCGGCCAGCGGGAACACGAACACCATGTTCAGCGACCTCTACCGGCCGGCACGTCCGACCGCCGCGCCGTCGGAACGCCAGGAAGAACGCAATCGCGTCCTGGCCGTGTCGGCGTACGACACGCTGTTCCGGGACCACGACCCGTCGATCCTCGACCGCGCCTTCGACCCCGCGTACCTGCAGCACAACCCGGTCGCTCCGAACGGGACCGCGGCGCTGAAGCAGCTGTTCGGCAGCGGCGCGCAGTTCCCGGCGCAAGAGTCCGTCATCTCGCTCTCCGACGGCGACATCGTGTGGACCTTCTCCCAGGCGGTCGGCGCGAAGCCCGGGGACCCGCTGCTCGCCGCCGACCTGTTCCGCGTCGACGACGGCCTCATCCGCGAGCACTGGGACGTGGTCCCCACCGACTAGTCGCCCGAGGGAGCGTCGCGCACCGGGCGTGCGGCCTCGCGTCGGGTGCGGCTCCGATGCCAGGTGAGGGCACTCGCCGCGAGCACGCCCCCCACGACGGCCCCGATGGTGTTGGTGATCCAGTCACTCGTGTCGCAGGCCCGACCGATCACCACCACCAGCGCCTGGATCGCCTCGACGGCACCCGACAGCGCGACGGCACCGAGCACCGCCGCCACCGGTCGTCGCCAGAGCACCCCCGCGAGGAACGAGACCGGAACGAACAGGAGGATGTTCGCAGTCGACTCCCCCGCAGTGGGTGCGAGGTACGGCAGGCCCGGGTTGCACGTGATGCTCGGGTAAGGCGCGCCGTCCGGGTACAGCGTGAGCCCCATGACGGTGAGTACCGCCAGGCCGAGGAGAGCGCCGGTCGTCCGTGGGCGTCCCGCGAGCCACACTCCGACGAACGGACCGGCGACCACGACGCCGATCAGGACCGAGAAGGCGAGCCACGGCACCAGGGCCAGCACGGTCGAGAGCACGGACCGAGACTAGGACACGTCGGATCAGCTGAGCGCGGGGCGGGACGGAGCCGCGGTGGAACCTCGGTACGGCTCGGTGTCCCCGAGGGCCGCTCTCAGGATCACCGGCCGGGACGGAACGAGGGGGCCGGATGACGGACGCGGCGTCGGTGACGTCGAGCACGCACGTGACGTGGTAGCCCAGGGAGCTAGGCGCGATGCGGCGGTCTCGCCGCCCTCGTCTTCGACGGCTCGGGACGGTCGGTGGCCCAGTCGACGTGCGTGCCGGAATTTCCGGGGAGGTGGGTCGCAGGGTCGTGATCGGGCTCTGCTTCGGGATAGAGGCCGCGGCCTGACGACGCACTGGCGTAGAGCGCCGCGAGCCAGGTGGGGTTGATGTCGACCGTTCGACTGCCGGCGAACTTGAACCGGAGGCTGATCTGCGGAGAGAGCCAGACGGTCGACCGGCCGTCGCCGGTCTCGATCGGTTCCTTCCACGAGAACATGAACGACTCGTTCTGACGGAACTTGTTGACGATGACGATCTGGAGGTGGGCGAGGAGGCGGTCCTCGACCTTGAACTCGAGGACGTCGCCGTCGTAGACGATGTATCCCATGGCTGCTCCGAGACGGAGAACGCCCGACGGTGCTGACAGCAGGGTCTGGGCTGTGGTGATGTGCGGATCTCACTGCGCACTGCGCCGGCCGTCTTCGCGGCGCCACACGTGGTGACGAGACCACATCGGTGATGCGTCCGCTCGGCTCTCCTCGAGACCTGACACTAGACCGCTGCCGGGGGAAGGGCGACAGGGTCCCGACCCGAACGGGACCCTGTCGCCGGCAGCTCACACCGAACCCGACGGGTGCAGCCGCTCACTTGAGGACCTGAACCACCCTCAAGGCACGTCGAGCCTGCTCCTCGGCCCGTGATCCACGACAGATATGGAC
>Ga0265798_10012344_pt1 | contig 10316 bp, 8 predicted proteins | sample P3T30metagenome_FD_192430 | JGI IMG/M metagenome (GOLD analysis project Ga0265798, IMG submission 192430) | Plant litter microbial communities from East Loma Ridge, Irvine, California - P3 T30 | ecosystem: Environmental > Terrestrial > Plant litter > Unclassified | place: USA: California...
GCAACCACGTGCGCAGATGCAATGCCAACCGTGAACAAGATCCTAGAGGCTGTGCGATGAAAACAGCGAAATTTCTCTGTTTCGCGATTTGTGCCATGTCGGGCGGCTGCGCCACGAAGCCGCTGGCGACGCAAGAGGTCAAGGTGCCGGTGCATGCGCCGTGTGTCGGTGCTGTGCCGGCGGCGCCAGCCTACGAGTTCGACAAGCTTACGCCGTCCGCCAGTGACGGCGAGAAGGTGTTGGCCCTGGCGAGAGACTGGCCGCGGGGGCGCAAATATGAGGGCGAGCTTGAGGCAGTAGTCGCTGGGTGTCGCTGATCAGCGATCCTCAACCAAAGGATTTGACCTGGAGGGTCTGCCAGTTATCTTCTTTAATGGCAAATAATGCATTGAGCGCGCTCCTTCAGAAAGCGCCACCCAAAGAAATGATGGGCCGTGTGGGTCGTCATACGCTTCCCACAATTCAACCCTTCCACATACGGAGCAAGTGCGCTCGTCACCGGAGCGCGTCCACGTATGCCTGACAAAAATAGCTCTAATTAGGTTAAGCACTAAGCCTCCGAAATTAAGTGTTGATATTACAGAAAGTAATTTCCTTAATTCTATTCAATTGTCACAATCGCAAAATTACAACGCGATATACTATGGCGGTGAAAGCGACCGTAAAAATTCTCCGCACATCCGGTGAGCGCAAAGCCGAGCGCGACATCCAGGCCGATCCCGGCCGATCTGGCGAGCTACGACTCTCCATGGTCGGCGGCGTTGCCCAACTTAATCTCAGCGACCCGAACGATCAACAGTTCAACCCGCTTGTGCCGATGCTCTACCACGCCCGTCTGGTGGCGATGTATGACAACCGCATGCTGTTCCAGGGCCTGACTGCGCACCGGGAAGAGGGCGGGCTCCGGCAAGAGTGGTCATGCGAAGTCACTGGGTAAAACGTGGGCGAAACGTGGGCGAAAACGCGCACATTTCCAGCCAGCCGCAACCATAATTTCGATCCCTAAATATTTGGCTCAAGAGTGTGTGGAGGCGTTTCTAGGCGTCTCCAGACAAAGCAAAATCATTTCTGTATAATTCGCTTTTGCGCCTATAGGAAAATTACTATGCGTCTTCTTCAGAAAGCACTCACGTTCGATGATGTGCTGCTCGTCCCCGCTTATTCCAATGTTTTGCCTGCAGACACGTCGCTCAAGACGAAGTTGACGCGCAATATCACCCTGAATATCCCCCTGCTGTCGGCCGCCATGGATACCGTGACGGAAGGGCGCCTGGCCATCGCCATGGCGCAGGAAGGCGGCATCGGCATCATCCACAAGAACTTGAGCCCGAAAGACCAGGCGCGCGAAGTGGCGAAGGTCAAGCGTTTTGAAGCAGGCGTGCTGCGCGACCCGATCACCATTCCGCCGGACATGAAGATCCGCGACGTGATCGCCCTGACCGAGCAGTACGGCATCAGCGGTTTCCCCGTGGTCGAAGGCAAGTCGGTGGTGGGCATCATCACCAACCGCGATTTGCGCTTTGAAGAAGAGCTCGACGCCGAAGCGCGCGCCAAGATGACCCCGCGTGAAAAGCTGGTGTTCGTCAAGGAAGACGCCGACCCGGCGGAAGCGAAGCGCCTGATGAACAAGCACCGCCTCGAGCGCGTGCTGGTGGTGGACGACAATTTTGAACTGCGCGGCCTGATCACCGTCAAGGATATCCAGAAGTCCCACGAGCACCCGTTTGCCTCCAAGGATGCCCAGGGCAAGTTGCTGGTGGGCGCCGCCGTGGGCGTGAGCGCGCGCGACGAAGAGCGCATCGACTTGCTCGTTGCGGCCGGCGTGGACGTGCTGGTGGTGGATACGGCCCACGGCCACTCGCAGGGCATTCTTGACCGCGTTAAATGGATCAAGACCAAGTATCCCCAGGTGGACGTCATCGGCGGCAACATCGCCACGGCCGCGGCAGCCCTCGCGCTGGTCGAGTACGGCGCCGACGCCGTCAAGGTGGGCATCGGCCCCGGCTCCATCTGCACCACCCGCATCGTCGCCGGTGTCGGCGTCCCGCAGATCACGGCCATCTCCAACGTCTCGGACGCACTCAGGGGCACGGGCGTGCCCTGCATCGCCGACGGCGGCATCCGCTTCTCGGGCGACATCTCCAAGGCGCTGGCCGCCGGCGCCAACACCGTCATGATGGGCTCGATGTTTGCCGGTACCGAAGAAGCGCCCGGCGAAGTCATCCTCTACCAGGGCCGCAGCTACAAATCCTACCGCGGCATGGGCAGCCTGGGCGCGATGGCCGACGGTTCGGCCGACCGCTACTTCCAGGACGCGGCCGCCAAGGCCGACAAGTTCGTCCCCGAAGGCATCGAAGGGCGCGTGGCCTACAAGGGCAGCGTGCTGGCGATCATCTATCAGCTGGTCGGCGGCGTGCGCCAGTCGATGGGCTACTGCGGTTGCGCCTCCATCGACGAGCTGCGCGAAAAAGCCGAGTTCGTGGAAATTACCTCGGCCGGCATGAAGGAATCGCACGTGCACGACGTGCAGATCACCAAGGAAGCGCCGAACTACCGTTCCGGCGACTAAGCCCTGGCAGCGCGGCGACAAGTTCGCCGCGTTTTTTTATCGACACCATTTACGTATCCGCAGAGACCGCCCATGCATTCCAAGATTCTCATCCTCGATTTCGGCTCGCAAGTGACCCAGCTGATTGCCCGCCGCGTGCGCGACGCCGGCGTGTTTTCGGAAGTGTTTCCGTATGACGTCAGCGACGATTTTGTGCGCAACTACGGCGCCGCCGGCGTGATCCTCTCCGGCAGCCACAGCTCAACCCTGGAGGGCGAATCGCCCCGCGCCCCGCAGGCCGTCTACGAACTGGGCGTGCCAGTGCTGGGTATCTGCTACGGCATGCAGACCATGGCCCAGCAACTGGGCGGCAAGGTCGAAAACGGCGCCGTGCGCGAATTCGGTTACGCCGAAGTGCGCGCCCGCGGCCACACCAGCCTGCTGAACGGCATCAACGACTTCGTCACCGAAGAAGGCCACGGCATGCTCAAAGTCTGGATGAGCCATGGCGACAAGGTGCTCGACATGCCGCCCGGCTTCAAGCTGATGGGCAACACGCCGAGCTGCCCGATCGCCGCCATGGCCGACGAGGAGCGCCGCTTCTACGCCCTGCAATTCCACCCGGAAGTGACCCACACCACCCAGGGCAAGGCCATCATCGGCCGCTTCGTGCACGAGATCTGCGGCTGCAAATCCGAGTGGAACATGCCGGACTACATTTCCGAAGCCGTCGCAAAGATCCGTGAACAGGTCGGCAGCGATGAAGTCATCCTCGGCCTGTCGGGCGGCGTCGACTCGAGCGTGGCCGCGGCGCTGATCCACCGCGCCATCGGCGATCAGTTGACCTGCGTTTTTGTGGACCATGGCCTGTTGCGCCTGGATGAAGGCAAGATGGTCATGGCCATGTTCGCCAACAACCTGGGCGTCAAGGTCATCAAGGTCGACGCTGAAGAACAATTCCTCGGCCACCTGGCTGGCGTCACCGACCCGGAAGCCAAACGCAAGATCATCGGCCGCGAATTTGTCGAAGTGTTCCAGGCCCACGCCAAGGACCTGCCGAAAGCCAAATGGCTGGCCCAGGGCACGATTTACCCAGACGTTATCGAAAGCGCCGGCAAGGGCAAGAAAGGCCAGACCATCAAGAGCCACCACAACGTGGGCGGCCTGCCGGAAACGCTGAACCTCAAGCTGCTCGAACCGCTGCGCGAACTGTTCAAGGACGAAGTGCGAAAACTCGGCGTCGCCCTCGGCCTGCCGCACGACATGGTCTACCGCCACCCATTCCCCGGCCCCGGCCTGGGCGTGCGCATCCTCGGCGAAGTCAAAAAGGAATACGCCGACCTGCTGCGCCGCGCCGACGCCATCTTCATCGAAGAACTGCGCAACACCCCGTTCGAGTTGCCACCCGTGGCCGGCATCGACTCGGGCGAAGCCCCCACCAACTGGTACGAAGCGACCAGCCAGGCCTTCGCCGTCTTCCTCCCCGTCAAATCCGTCGGCGTGATGGGCGATGGCCGCACCTACGAATGGGTAGTCGCCCTGCGCGCCGTGCAGACGCTGGACTTCATGACGGCGCAATGGGCCCACCTGCCGCACTCCTTGCTGGGCAAGGTGTCCAATCGCATCATCAACGAGGTGCGGGGCATCAACCGGGTGGTGTATGACATTTCGGGCAAGCCGCCGGCGACGATCGAGTGGGAATGATGTTCAGTCCTGCAGCTTCGCGCGAGCACGTGTAAGCCGACACTCCGGTCCCGGCGCCTGCGCGATTGCGGTGCCGCGGGCATCAATATTCCCAGCCGTGCACCGATAAAAAAAGCCTGCACGCGCAGGCTTTTTTCATTTTACTTCACGTCACACGCCGTCTTCCGGCGCGCCATCGCAAGGCCTTGGGAGCCCTGCAGGCTCCTTATTGCGACTTCAAGCGAGCTCCTTTTGTTTGCGCTTCCACGACCAGCGTCCAGGCGGTCCGCCATGTGCATACGCCAGCGCGGCCCTGAGCTCGATGCGCCATGTCGTGCCGGCGCCCGGCGCGCTATGCAGGTGCGCATCGGCATGAATCAGCCGGGCGCGCTCCCTGATGCCGTGCAGGCCCCAGTGGCCGGGTTTGTCGGCGGCGCGAGCATCGAGGCCACGGCCGTCGTCGCGGATGCTCAGCACCAGTTGGGTCGCGCCATAGGTGACCAGCACTTCGTGGTGCGCGGCGTGCGCATGGCGCAAGGCGTTGCGCAGGGCTTCCGCGCCGATGGCGCAAAATTCCTGTTGTACCAGCGGATGCAGCGGCCGTGGCGTGCCTTCACAGCGCAGCGTGAACTGCTGGCCCGGTCCGGCCTCCTGGGCGCCGAGCGCGCGCAGATAGTCGTGCAAGGCGGTTTGCTGGCGCTCGTCGCCGCGCAGGCTGGCGACCTTGTCGCGGCCTTCTTCGATGGCGCCCTTGGCGTCACGCAGGCTGCGCCTGAGCGGGTCGCCCAGGCTGGACTCGGCTTCGGGCAGCATGCTGCTCACCTTCAGCACGAAGGCCTGGAAGGTTTGCAGCACGGTGTCGTGCAGATCACGGGCAATGCGTTCGCGTTCTTCCAGCTGGGCCCTGAGACGCTCGGTCAGGGTGCGGGTCAGGAAGCGCAGGCGCAAACGATAGCCGAGCCACAGCAGCAGTGCGCCTGCGAGCAGGCAGGCCAGCTTGAAGTAGAAGGTCTGCACCAGGGTCGGAGCCACGTGCAGCGCGAGCGTGCACTCATTGGTGCTCCAGACGCCTTCTTCGTTCATGGCGCGCACGCGGAATACATAGTCGCCCGGGGCCAGGCCCGTATAGGTGGCGCTGCGTTCGCCGCCGCTCTGCCAGGCGCGGTCCACGCCGTCGAGGCGATAGCTGAACATGATGCGTTCTGGGCGGCTCAGCGCGGGCGCGGTGAAGTCGAAGCGCAGGCGGGTGGTACCGGCGCGGATTTGCGGCGGCCGGGTCAAGGGGTAGGCGATATCGTCCCCGGTGACCGCCAGCAGCGACGGTTGCGGGGCCAGCATGTTGTGATCGCGCCGCGACGGGTCGACTTCGATGATGCCATCCGTGGTCGTCACCCACAGGCGGTCCTTCACCATTCTCAGCGAGGCCACGTCGGCCGCCGCGCCGGTATATCCGTCGCGCACGTCCAACAGGGTCGGGTGCAGCGGCGCCCCGGCCTGCACGGCCTGGCGCCAGTCGCTTGCCTCGATCCGCAGCAAGCCGCTTTCGCCATTGAGCCAGCGCGTGCCGTCGGCGGCCATGTAAAACCCGGTAACACGGCGTAGCGCGGCGTCGCGCTGCATGCGCAGGCGCCGGAAGCGTCCCTCATGCAGCACCGCCACCCCCGCATCGCCGCCCACCACCAGTTCGGGTGTCGTCGACACCCCCGTCACCTGGCCGATACCGCCCAGGGCCGCCTGGTCATAGTCTTTGCGCACGCGTCCCGCCTCGAACAGCAGCAGGCGTCCATCGGCCATGCCGCGCCACATCTGGCCGCGCCGTCCGGGCGTGCTGAATACGAATTCACCGGCCGGCAGGCCGGTCAGCGCTTGCCAGCGTTGGCCGTCCCACAGCTGGACCGGGACGTTGAATCCGCCCAGCCAGATCCGCTCGCCGTCACTGCGCGCCCACGCCGAGATCGGCAGGGGCGCGGGCAGGTCGATATGGGTCTCCACGCCGGCGCGCCGAAGCACGATGCCGTCATTCTTCAGAAAAACGATTGCGCCGTCCGGCGCCAGGGTCGCGCCGCGGTATTTGTCCGGCAGGGCGCTCAGGCGCCGCGATGCAGGATCATAACGCCAGCCGCGCATCTCCTGGGGCGCGACCAGCCACACGCTGCCATCGGCGTCGGGTGCGACATGGTAATCGCCCTTGATGGCCGGAAGGCCCAGCGGCCGCAGGGTATTGCGGCGGAAGCGTTCGATGCCGGTGGGGGAGCCGAGCCAGATGTCGCCGTCGCGGTCTTCGAAAATCACGCGGGGCGCGAGCGAGCCGAGTTGGCCCCGCTGGTCGAGCCGGCTGGTGGTCGCGGCATGCACGTCGATGTCGCTGTCGGCGCTGTCGCCCGCTGCTGCGGCCAGGCATACGCCGGTCGGGCAGCGCAGTGCCCACAGGTTGCCGGCACGGTCGAAGAGGGCGGTACTGCCCGAGCTCTGGCTGAGGTAGGCGAGGGGAGTTGCAACGGCCGCAGCGGTGGCTGCGCTGGCGTCCGGCGCTGACAGGAGCATCAGGCGGGCGTCGCCCCCGGCCCAGAAGCGCCCGTCCGGCGAAGTCCGGAAACCCACCATTTTTTCTGCCTTGTCGGCGCTTGCCTTCAAAGGGTCAGCAGGTACGCAGCGACGGGCAGCGGCATCGTAGCGAAACAGGTGGCGGCCGGTGCTTGCCCACAGCACGCCGCCCGGATCGGGTGCAATCGTGACAGGGACTTCCGGACATCCTTGCGCCGCGCCGGGCTTCGACCACTCGCCCCGCTCGAGGTGGCGCAGGCCGAAGGACGTAGCGACCCACAGCGAGCCGTCGCGATCGCGCACTACGTCATTGGTCTTGCTGACGGGGCCATCCTTCGTGGCGGACGCAAGATGCTCCAGCCTGCCATCAGGGTGCAGCACGCTCAGGCCCGGATCCTCGTAGCCGATATACAGGTCGCCATTGGGCTGGGCGGCCAGTTCCCAGATCCGCTGGCTGGCCAGGCGCTCACCGTTGGTCGACACAAACGGATAGAAGCGGTCGCCGTCAAAGCGATACAGCCCATTTGGCGTACCCAGCCATAGCCAGCCATCGGTGGTCTGCGCCATGCGCGCGACATGCACCGGTGCGCCATCGTTTGCGCTCCATGCGGCATGGCTGTAGTCCGCAAAAGTCGGGCCGTAACCCTGCGCCCAGGCAGCCGTGCTCACCAGCAGTGCGGCAAGTCCACCGCACCATCTTCGCAGCCGGTTCATGCCCGCAATCGCTTCATCGTCAGGGTTCCGTTTAGTGTCGGTTAGAAATCTTCATCAAATTGTAACCAAAATGCTGCGACGGCGTCCAAGGGGCCGGCTTTTGCCCACCAATCCCTGCCCAACGGGAGGGGACAGGGCTAGCCGGGGTGGCTATGCTCGATGCAAACCAATCTTGGGTTTTCGGATCATGAGACCTTCAATGCCCCCCCCGGCGGCGCGCGTGATCAGCATCGACGAGGACCTCGACGTCGAGCAGATTCGCCTGTGGAACGCCCGCAATGCGATGGCACTGCTCAGTGAATTTTATTGCGCCGACCGTTTGCTGGCGACCTGGGGCAGTGCGGCCATTCCCGGCCGGGTCAGTTTTGAAATCAGGTTCTCGGACGGGCACGTGGTGCGCGGCTCCCATGAATTCTTCCGAAACGGCAGGCGCAGGTGCCTGCTCATCACCCATGTCCGGCGCCTGTTGTTGCAGCCCGATGCGCAAACCGATCCCGCTGCTGCGGCTGCCGTCCAGTTGCGCTCTCTGATCCCCCGCTGAAACGATGACCATGCCGACCCGTGCTCCACTTCCGCAAACGTCCCTGCTGTACCGCTGCCTGCTCTTGCTGCTATGCGCCGCCTACCTCCAGGGCGGGCTGGAAAAACTCTTTGATTTTTCAGCGGCGATGGCGGAAATGCGCCACTTCGGCATTGCACCCGCCGCGCTGTTCGCGCCGCTCACAATCGCCGGTGAACTGGGCGCCTCGCTGATGATCCTGGCCGGGCCGCTGCGCTGGGTTGGCGCCCTGTACCTGGCCCTGTTCACCTTCGTCGCCAACTTCCTGGCCAACCGCTTCTGGCTGCTTGACGGGATGGCGCGCACGATGGCTGAAAACGGCTTTTTCGAGCACCTGGGCCTGGTGGGCGGCTTCCTGATCGTCGCCTGGATTGACCTGCAGGCGCGCCGCCAGCGCTAAACCTGGTCTTCCGGGCCGCGCTTTAATCAGAGGCTGATGTAGCCGCGTTTGAGCGCGAGCGTGACGGCATGGGTGCGGTCACTGGCGGCGAGCTTGACGAGGATGGTGCTCATATGGGTTTTCACGGTCGGCTCGCTGATGCCGAGCGCTTCTCCGATGATCCGGTTGGTGTTGCCGTTGGCGGCAAGGCGCAGCACATCGAGTTCGCGTGGCGACAGCGCGTCGGCACGGAAATGGCTGTCGGCGTCGCGCTGGGCCAGCGGCGACATTGCGCTGGCGCCCTGGAACACCTCGTGCACTGCCTGCGCCAGCGCGGCCGCGCTCGCGTCCTTGAGCAGATACGCGGCGGCGCCGGCCTTCAGGGCGGCCATCACGCGTGCGTCGCCGCGGTAGGTCGTCAACACGATCAAACGTGCCTGCGGGTCCAGAGCGCGGATGCCGATAATCGCTTCGAGGCCGTCCTTCACGGGCATCTGCAGATCGACCAGGCCGACATCGGGCCGGTGTTGGGCAAACGCCGCGATGGCTTCATCGCCGTTGGCGGCGGTGCAGGCAATCTGGATGCCGCCCCCGGCAAGCAGGGCGGTGCAAATACCTTCACGCATCAGGGGGTGGTCGTCGACCACCATCACGCGGATCGGGGCTGGAATGAAATCGGGCATGTGGCTCTTATGGTGGACAGGGGACGATAATACACACTAATTCCATACGCATTTCACGCGCCTATCAAACTACCGCGGCAGCCGCACCCGGAAGCAGGCGCCGTGCGGCTCGCACGGTTCAAACCAGGCTTGGCCGCCATGGGCGCGTACGATCGACAGGCAGATCGATAGTCCCATGCCGGAAGCTTCACGATTGGCGCCCCGCTTGGTGCTGAATCGGGTGTTGAAGACGCGACCATGATCGCACGGGGCGATGCCGGGCCCGTTGTCGCCGACAGACAGCTCGAGCCAGCGATCATCGATGTGGCGCCACTGAATACGGATGCGCTTCTTCCCCGCCAGCGCGCTGCCGGCATGCGCCTCGATGGCGTTGACCAGCAAGTTGGTCAGCACCTGCTGCAGCTGGACACGATTGGCCGTGACGCTGCCACCAGCGATGGCAGCGTCGACGTCGATTTCGATCCGGTGGTCGCACAAGCGGTGGCGCAACTGCAGCACGGTCGCGCGCACGACTTCGTTGACGTCGACGGCGGCCCTTTCGGCCGGCTGGTCTGCGGCCAGCCGCTGCAGACCGTGCACGATGCCGCCTGCCTGGCGGCCAGCCGCGTCGATCAGCGCCAGTGATTCGAGTGCCTGTTCGATGTCGGGCGCGGCGCGGCTCAGCCATTTGCCGGCTGCCACCGCATGCAGGCAAATTGCCGCCAGCGGCTGATTGAGTTCGTGGGCGAGCGCCAGATCGAACCGGCTGTCGCTGGCGAATGGACCGGCGCCGGCGCCGTTCTCCTCTTCTGCATCCTGGCTGCGCTGCAAATCGCGCACCTGGCCTGCCGCGCCCCAGTAGCGGTAGTGCGTCAGGCACTGCTCCCGATACTGGAAAGCGGCCATGCCGATGCCCAGCTTATTCGCGTGCATGGCCGCCTGTTCATAGGCCAGCGCGGCCAGCCAGTGCAGACCCAGTCGCGCCGCCTTGCCGGCCGCTTGCTCGAAACCGCGCAGCGCGCCCAGCGCGTCGCCATGTGCCAGCGCGCAGGCAGCCAGCGCCAGCATGTGCAGCGCGCCGCCACTGGCCTGGCAGCGTTGGTCCAGCTGGCGCACGGCGTCGCAGTGGCGCATCAGCACCGTCGACGGAGCGGTCGCTTGCCACCAGGCCCGCGCCGATACGGCAAAGGCGTGGAACAACAGCAGATCGCCAGCCGGTGTGTGCGG
>Ga0265798_10012345_pt1 | contig 10314 bp, 8 predicted proteins | sample P3T30metagenome_FD_192430 | JGI IMG/M metagenome (GOLD analysis project Ga0265798, IMG submission 192430) | Plant litter microbial communities from East Loma Ridge, Irvine, California - P3 T30 | ecosystem: Environmental > Terrestrial > Plant litter > Unclassified | place: USA: California...
GCGTCGAGGACCCGCGCGTCACGTGGATCGAGGAGCTCGGGCTGCACGTGATGACCTACGTCGCCTACGGGCCGCTCGGGCCGCGCACCGCCGTCGCCGTGAGCGACGACCTGCGCGACTGGCGCCGGCTCGGGCCCGCGACCTTCGAGTACGTCGACGAGCTCGACACCGACCTCGGGCTGTTCCACAACAAGGACACCGTGTTCTTCCCGTCGCCGGTCACCGCGCCGGACGGCGTGCGCAGCTTCGCCGTGCTGCACCGACCGATGTGGCACATCGGTGCGACGGTGCCGGGCGAGGGCAGCCCGCTGCCGGCCGGGATCACCGACGGGCGGCACTCGATCTGGATCAGCTACGTGCCGGTCGACGCGGTCGCCGCCGACCCGCGGGCGTTGGCGCGGTGGGGGCAGCACCGGTTCGTCGCCGGCCCCGAGTTCCCGTTCGAGGAGCTGAAGATCGGCGGCGGCCCGCCCCCGCTGCGCGTCGACGAGGGCTGGCTGCTGCTGCACCACGGCGTCACGGGCGTGATCGACGACGCGTTCGCCCAGCAGCAGAACGTCAACTACGCGGCGGGCGGGATGATCCTCGACGCCGACGACCCGTCCCGCGTGGTCACCCGGTCGGAGGTGCCGCTGCTCGAGGCCGAGACCGCCGACGAACGCGACGGCATCGTGCCGAACGTGGTGTTCCCGACCGCGATCGAAGAGGTCGACGGCGTCCCGTACGTGTTCTACGGCATGGCCGACTCGAAGATCGGCGTCGCCCGCCTCGACCGGGCCTGAGCTCCACCAGAGATCGACGTCGAGCACGGCCCGACGACAGCAGACCACGACAAGAAGGAGGCGGTCGACGATGATCGCACGCAACTCACGATGGACGGGCGCGGCACTGGCCGCGGCCCTGGCGACCGTGCTGGGGGTGACGGGGGCGCTGCCGGCTGCCGCCGCGCCTCCTGCTCCGGCGTCCGCGCCGCCCGGGTCGGCCGCTCCGACCGCGCCGGCGGCCGCACCGGCCGTGGCGCCGCTGACGAACCTGGCGCACCTGGACTTCCTGCTCGACCGGACGACGCCCGCGCCCGAGGCCGGCCACTCGACCTACCGTCAGAGCACGGAGCCGACGCTCACCCTGCCGTGGACCTACGCCGACGCCCGCGACGGCGGCACCTTCGCCCGGGTGGGCGGTGGTCCGCTCGACCCCGCGACCGGGTACTGGGGGCAGGGCGCCTACAACAGCGACGACGTCTCGCGGACGGCCGTCGTGTACCTGCGCGACTGGCAGCAGACCGGCTCGGAGTCGAGCCGGCAGAAGGCCTACGAACTGCTGCGGGCGACCGCGTACTTCCAGACGACCACCGGTGAGGACGCCGGCAACGTCGTGCTCTGGATGCAGCCCGACGGCACCTTCAACCGGAGCCCGGTGCCGGTCGAGCTGCCCGACCCGTCCGACAGCGGCAACAGCTACTGGCTCGCCCGCAGCATCTGGGCGTTCGGCGAGGGGTACGCCGCGTTCGCGGACGACGACCCCGAGTTCGCCGCGTTCCTCCAGCAGCGGCTGCAGCTCGGCGTGACGGCGCTGAACCGCGAGACGCTCGCCCGCTACGGGCAGTACGACGTGGCCGACGGGGCGAAGGTGCCCGCGTGGCTGATCGGCTCCGGCGCCGACGCCTCGGCCGAGGCCGTGCTCGGGCTGAGCGCCTACTCGGCCGTCGTGCCGGGTGACGCGGCCTCGCGCACCGCGCTGACGCAGCTCGCCGAGGGGGTCGCCGCGATGTCGTCCGGCGACGGGCAGACCTGGCCGTACGGAGCCGTGCTGCCCTGGGCGAAGTCCCGAGCGATGTGGCACGCCTGGTCGTCGCAGATGCCCGTCGCCCTGGCCCGGGCGTCGACCACGCTCGCCCGACCCGACCTGCTGAAGCCGGCCGTGCTCGACCAGACCTCGTTCACGACGACGCTGCTCACCGCGAGCGGGCCCGACAACGCCTGGTACCCGACGCCCGTCGACCAGACGCAGATCGCCTACGGAGCCGACTCGCGGCTGCAGTCGGCGCTCGCCGTGGCCGGCGCCGGTGCGGGGGCCCCGGGTCTGAAGCGCATCGCGGCCGTCGCCGCGAGCTGGTACTTCGGCACGAACCGCTCGGGCACCCCCGTCTACGACCCGGCCACCGGAGTGACCTTCGACGGCGTGCAGGCCGACGGCACGGTGAACCGCAACAGCGGTGCCGAGAGCACGATCCACGGCCTGCTGTCGATGATCGCCCTCGACGGCGCTCCCGACGTCTCGGCCGAGGCGCAGGGGCTGACGAGCGTCACGTCGCGTGACGGCCTGACGGTGGTCGAGGCCGAGACGGCGTCGCCCACGACGGGCACGGTCGTCACGCCCGACTCGGCGTGGACGGGTGAGTCGCAGTACGGCGGAGGCTCGGCGCTGCGGCTCGAGCCCGGGCAGAGCGCGACGATCACGGTGCCCGCGGGCTCCGGGTTGCGGCACGTCGAGCCGGTGCTGCTCGCCGCCGAGGGAGTGCGGTCGACGTCGGTCTGGAAGGCGGGACGCGTGCCGCTCGGGACGCTGACGACGCAGGCCGGAGCGCAGGGCGTGACCGCCGCCTCCGGGGCGTTGCTGCCCCAGACGCTGCCGGTGCCGATCGGTGCCGGAGCGACGGCGATCACCGTGACCGCCGGCCGGAACGCGACCGTGGTGGACGGCCTCATCGTGCGGCCGCTCGTGCAGCGGCTCGTGCTCGCCGGGACGGCGGCCGACGGTCGCCCGACGACGACCGAGCTTCTGTCGTCGACCTCGCGGCTGCCGCTGCCGGCGTCGGTCGGCGTGCGCGGCACCCGGTCGTCGGTGTCGTCGTACGACGCGCAGGGCCGCCTCGTGCAGCAGCGCGACGTGCAGGGCCGCAGCCTCGTGCTGGTCAAGCCCGGCGGCTTCGCCGTCCTCACCCGGTAGGGCGCCCCCGAGACCCCAGGAACCCGCTCAGACCCCACGCCGCGCGCGAGGGTCTCGGCAGGTTCCTGGGGTCTCGTGCGCCGGGACCCGAGGAGGCGCGGGTACGGTCGACCGCATGAGCGACGACACGCAGACCCCCGGTCCCGGCGACGCCGGCCGCGACACGAGCCCGGGGCACGAGGTCGACCACGACCCGACCGGCATGACCGACGACGAGAAGCGGCACGACCAGCTGACCCGTGCCCCGAAGTCGGACGAGTCGGACGCCGCCCCGCGCATCACGACCGAGGACCGCGGCGACGGCGTCACCCGCATCGACGTCGCCGACACCGCCAAGGTCCGCCCGGGCGGGGCCGACTGACGCGGATGCCGGTCGGCGGGCCGTCCGCGGCGGCCGACCCGCGCCTCCTCGTCGTGGCCGCCCCGCGCTTCGCAAACAGGACAGCACGTGGGCACCCGCCTGCCCCCGGGCATACCGTTCACGCATGGTGTCCCAGGTCAGCGCAGAAACCAGTCCACCGAGTGCGGGCGCGAACCCGCCCGGCGTCCCGACGACGACGATCACGCTCGACGTCAACGGCAGCCCGCACCGGCTCGAGGTCGACAACCGGACGTCGCTGCTCGACGCCCTGCGGGAGCGCCTCGACCTGACCGGCTCGAAGAAGGGCTGCGACCACGGCCAGTGCGGCGCCTGCACGGTCCTGGTCGACGGGCGACGAACCAACAGCTGCCTGGTCCTCGCCGTCAGCGCCGAGGGCAGTGACGTCACCACCGTCGAGGGGCTCGCCGACGGCGACGCCCTGCACCCGGTGCAGCAGGCGTTCCTCGACCGGGACGCCTACCAGTGCGGTTACTGCACGCCGGGCCAGATCTGTTCGACGGTCGGCATGCTCGAGGAGGCGCGGGCCGGCATGCCGAGCCACGTCACCACCGACATCACCAACGGCGAGATCGACCTCGACGACGAGGAGGTCCGCGAACGTCTCAGCGGCAACCTGTGTCGGTGCGGGGCCTACGTGAACATCGTCCCGGCCGTGCACGACGCGGCCTGCGCGCACGACGCAGACGCCACCGAGGGAGCCACCCGATGAAGACATTCGAGTACGAGCGCGCGACCGACGTCGCCTCCGCCGTCGCCACCCTCGACCGCACCCCGAACGCCAAGCCCCTGGGCGGTGGCACGAACCTCGTCGACCTCATGAAGCTCGGCGTCGAGCGGCCCGACCTGCTCGTCGACGTCAGCCGCGTCGACTTCGGCGGGGTCGACGAGCTGCCCGACGGGGGCCTGCGCATCGGGGCAGGGGTCCGCAACAGCGACCTCGCCGCGCACCCTCTCGTCCGCACCCGCTACCCGGCCCTGACCCGTGCCCTCGTCAGCGCGGCCTCGGGTCAGCTGCGCAACCAGGCGACGACCGGCGGCAACCTGCTGCAGCGCACCCGGTGCACCTACTTCATGGACACCACGAAGCCGTGCAACAAGCGCGAACCCGGGACGGGCTGCGGCGCCGTCGCCGGACTGTCGCGCGAACTCGGCATCCTCGGCGTCAACGACCTCTGCATCGCCACGCACCCGGGCGACATGGCCGTCGCCCTGGCGGCGCTCGACGCGATCGTCGTCTTCGAGACCGTCGACGGAGAGCAGCGCCTGCCGATCGACGAGTTCTTCCGCGAGCCGGGCGACGACCCCACCCGCGACACGAACCTGCCGAGCGGAGCGCTGATCACCGCGGTCGAGCTGCCGTCCCTGCCGGTCGCCACGAACTCCACGTACCGCAAGGCGCGTGACCGCCGGTCGTACGCCTTCGCGCTCGGCTCGGTCGCCGCCGCCCTCTCGGTCGACGAGGCCGGTCTCGTGACCGACGTGCGCATCGCCCTGGGCGCCGCGTCGCCCGTGCCGTGGCGTGCGCGCAAGGCCGAGGAGGCGCTGGTCGGCTCCCCGGCGACGCCCGCCTCGTTCGCGGCCGCCGCGCAGCTCGAGCTGGCCGCCGCGACGACCACCGAGCAGAACGCCTTCAAGGTGCCGCTGCTGACCCGGCTCGTCGTGGGCGTGCTGAGCGAGCTCGCCGGCCTCGACCACGAGGGTGACGACCCGGCCGACCCGGCCGACCCGGCCGACCCGGCCGAGGACGCCGACCCGTCGCCGTTCCGTCCGACCGGTGCCAACGGGTCGCCCCGCCGCGTCGCCGCCGACGTCGATCCCGGCGCCGCCACAGGCCCCGAGGGGAGCGCGTCGTGACCGCCGTCGACGTCGTCACCCCGGTCGACACGAGCGTCCCCACCGGTCTCGGCGCCCCCGTCGCACGGCTCGAGGGCCTCGACAAGGTCACCGGTGCCGCCCGGTACGCCTACGAGCACACGCCCGACGGTGTGCTGTACGGCTGGATCGTGCAGTCGGCGGTGACGACCGGCACGATCACCGGCTCGAACCGCGACGCGGTGCTCGCGATGCCCGGCGTGCACGACGTCATCACGTACGAACAGGCTCCGCACCTCGAGGACGCCGAGGACGGCGAGCTGCTCGTCCTGCAGTCGGCCGAGGTCGCCTACCGCGGCCAGCCGGTGGCGCTCGTGGTGGCCGACACCTTCGACACGGCCCGCGAGGCCGCGTCGGCGCTCGCCTTCGACTACGACGAGGGCGGCATCGACGTCGTGCTGAGCACCGACCACCCGTCGCTCTACGCCCCCGAGACCGTCAACGCGGGCTTCGAGACCGACACCTCGCAGGGTGACGTCGACGCGGCGATGGCCGATTCGTCCGTCGTGATCGACGAGACCTACGAGACGGCGGCCCTGTTCAACAGCCCGATGGAGCCGCACGCGACGGTCGCCACCTGGGTCGACGGCGAGCTCGACGTGCTCGACTCGAACCAGGGCACGAGCGGCGTCGCGACGTCGCTCGCCACGCTGTTCTCGCTCGACCCGTCCGCCGTGCGGGTCCGTGCCCAGCACGTCGGCGGCGGCTTCGGCTCGAAGGGCTCGGCCCGCCCGGTCGTCGTCCTCGCCTCGATCGGCACCATGCTCACCGGCCGTCCCGTGAAGGTCGCCTACACGCGACAGATGATGTTCGCGATCGCGGGCTACCGCACGCCGACGATCTCGCGCATCCGCCTCGCCGCCGACTCCGAGGGGCACCTCTCGGCGCTGTCGCACCAGACGTACTCGCACTCGTCGACGCTGCAGGAGTTCACCGAACAGACCGCCGAGCCGACCCGCCACCTGTGGGCCGCGCCCAGCCGTCTGATGACGCACCGGCTCGCCCGACTCGACGTCCCGACGCCGCGCTGGATGCGTGCGCCCGGCGAGGCGCCCGGCATCTACGCCGTCGAGTCCGCCATGGACGAGCTGGCGTCGAAGCTCGACCTCGACCCGGTCGAGCTGCGCGTCCGCAACGAGCCCGAGGTCGACCCGCACACCGGGCAGCCCTTCAGCAGCCGGCACCTGGTCGAGTGTCTGCGACGGGGGTCCGAGCTGTTCGGGTGGGACGGCCGGGACCCGCGTCAGGGTGTGCGCCGGGTCGGACGCTGGCTGGTCGGCACGGGCGTCGCCGCCGCCACGTATCCCGCGAGCGTGATGCCCGCGGGTGCCCGGGTCACCGCGCTGCCGGGTGGTCGCTTCGAGGTCGGCGTCAACGCGACCGACATCGGCCAGGGTGCCCGCACCGTGATGGCGCAGATCGCCGCGGCCGAGCTGGGGGTGCCCCTCGACCTCGTCGACCTGCACATCGCCGACAGCCGGCTTCCGACCGCCGGCGTGGCCGGCGGCTCGTCGGGCACGGCGTCGTGGGGGTGGGCGGTGACCAAGGCGAGTCGGCAGGTGACCGAGCTGCTCTCGCAGGGCCAGCCCGTGCCTCCGGAAGGTCTCGAGGTCGTCGTCGACATCGAGGAGGACATCGCCGCGATGAGCGACCACTCGCGCTTCGCCTACGGCGCCCAGTTCGTCGAGGCGCGCGTGGACCTCGACTCGGGTGAGGTCGTCGTGCCGCGCATGGTCGGCGTCTTCGCGGCCGGGCGCATCATGAACGCCCGCACGGCCCGGTCGCAGTTCATCGGCGGCATGACCATGGGCCTGTCGATGGCGTTGCACGAGCACGGCATGCTCGACCCGACCCAGGGCGACTACGGCAACCACGACTTCGCGACGTACCACGTGGCGGCCAACGCCGACGTGGGCTCGATCGAGGTCGAGTGGCTCGACGAGGAGGACCCGCACCTCGCCCCGATGGGCGGCAAGGGCATCGGCGAGATCGGCAACGTCGGCGCGGCCGCCGCGGTGGCGAACGCCGTCGCCCACGCGACCGGCATCCGGGTGCGCGACCTGCCGATCCAGCCCGACAAGCTGCTCGCCGGGCTGCCGACGCGGTACTGACACCGAGACCCCGAGAAGTCGCCGAGACCCCCGTGCGCGCACGAGGGTCTCGGCGAGTACCCGGGGTCTCGCGTCAGCGGATCAGGTGGATGCTGCCGTCGCGGTCGCGCAGCGGGGCCCGCGAGGCGCCCGACCGCACGGCCAGCACCTCGGCCAGGATCGACACGGCGGTCTCCTCGGGCGTGCTCGCGCCGAGGTCGAGCCCGATGGGGGAGTGCAGACGGGCGAGCGCCTCCGGCCCGACTCCGCGATCGGCCAGGGCGGCGACACGGCGGTCGTGCGTGATGCGCGATCCCATGGCCCCGACGTACGCCGCGGGCGAGGCCAGCGCCGCCTCGACCAGGTCGGCGTCGAACCGTTCGTCGTGCGACAGCACCGCGATCACGGTCCGCTCGTCGATCTCGGTGCGCGCCAGGTAGTTCGGCGGCCACTCGACGACGACCTCGTCGGCCGACGGGAAACGCTCGCGGGTCATGAAGACCGGACGCGGGTCGCACACCGTCACGCGGTAGCCCAGCACGGCCCCGGCGTTGCCGAGGGCGACGGCGAACTCGACCGCCCCGAAGACGAGGAGGCGCGGCGGCGGCACCGAGCGCTCGCTGAAGACCCGCAGACCCTCGCAGTCGTCGACGGTCGGCACGACCTCGCCGGTGCGGACCGGGCCGAGCACGACATGCGCCGACGCCTCCCGCCCGGCGGCCGCGTCGCGGAGGGCGGCGATCGTCTCGGCGTCGTCCGGGGTGACGAGCCGGGCGAGCACCTCGATGCGTCCGCCGCAGCTGAGGCCGACCTCGAACGCCGTCTCGTCGCTGAACCCGAACGTCTCGAGCTGCGGCGTGCCGTCGTCGAGCACCTGCGTGCAGATCTCGTAGACCGCGCCCTCGACGCAGCCGCCCGAGATGCTGCCGATCACGGTGCCGTCGACGGTGACGGCCATCGACGTGCCGACGGTCCGGGGCGCGCTGCCCACGACCGACACGGCCGTCGCGACGGCGAGGCGCTCGCCGGCGTCGAGTCGCGCCAGCAGGCGGTCGGCGATCTCGAACACGGGGCTCCTCGGGGGTGGCGTCGGGTGGCGCCAGGTCTCGATGGTGCCACGGCCCGGGCCCCGGGGCACACCGGGTCGCCGCACGTTCGCCGCGTGGACAGTCCGGTTAGCCTGCAGCCATGCCCGAGATCGTCGCTCCGCCGTCCGAGGGCCCGCCGCCGGTCGACCCGCCGCCGGTCGACCCGCCCTCCTCGGTCGGCCTGCTGCTCGCGGCCGGCGCCGGGACGCGCATGGGCCGTCCCAAGGCGCTCGTGGTCGACGAGCGCGGACCCTGGCTGACCCGCGCCGTGGCGACGCTGCTCGACGGGGGCTGTGACCGCGTCGTCGTCGTGCTCGGTGCGGGCGCGACCGAGGCGCGAGCGCTGCTGGCCGCCGACCCGCGCCTCCTGCCGGTCGAGTCACCTGCGTCGGACGGAGCGACGGGCGCGTTCTCGGACGACCCGCGCCTCCTCGGGGTCGACGGTCGGGCGAGGGTGTCGGTCGTCGTCGCGGACGACTGGGCCGACGGCCTCGCGGCGTCGCTGCGCGCCGGGCTGGAGGCGTTCGCCGCGTCGGACCCCGAGGAGGCGCGGCTCGCCCTCGTCACGCTGGTCGACTACCCGGGTCTGCCGTCGTCCGCCGTCGCGCGGTTGTTGTCGCCCCCGGCCGCCGACGTGCCCCTGGGCCCGGGTGCGCTGCGGCAATCCGTCTTCCACGGACGCCCGGGTCACCCCGTCGTGGTCGGTCGCTCCCACTGGTCGGCACTCGCGGCGTCCCTCACCGGGGATCGCGGGGCGGGCCCATACTTGCGGGCCCACGCCGCCGAGCCGGTCGACTGCTCCGACCTCTGGGACGGCCGCGACGTCGACGCGCCCGCCTGACCCGGCTGCACCGGGGGATCAGTTGCACTTCCCGCTGCCGCTGAAGCACGGGGTGTAGTTCGCGGGCAGGGGTTCCTGGCGCGGTGTGGGGGACTCCCACCGGTCTCCGGGGACGGGTGCGCCGACGGCACCGATCACGACCAGCCCGGCGACGACGACGGCCGCCACGACGACGCCTCGGTGCCCGGCGGTGATCGCGGCGAAGAGTGCCACGACCAGGCACGCGAGGCAGGCGACGAGGGTCCGGAGCCAGCTGTCCGCGACCTCCTGGCTGACGGTCACGGGGGTGCCGAAGAGGCTGACCTCGGCCGAGAACCACTGCCCGGCCAGCGAGAGCGTGAGCAGGACGCCGGCCGCGAGGGCGAGCGCCTCGACGATCACGGCGACGCGGTGCACGACGTGGCCGGGCGGGCGGGGCGTCCGGGCCGCGGGGGCGTCGACGGGCGGGTGCTCGGCCGGAGGCGCTCCGTCGTGCTCCGAGGCGTCGCGGCCGCGCCGACCCGATCGTGCGGCGAGGACGACGAACGAGGCCAGGCCGACGGTCGCGACGAACGGCAGGCTGACGAAGACGACGGTGGGCAGCGTGTAGAGGGAGAAGCCCGCCCGCAGGCCCGACGTGACGCCCGACCCGACGGTGAGCTCGACGCCCGCCCGGGCCACGGCCGCCGCGGCGACGTAGAGCCAGGCTCGGCGTGACGCGGGGGCGTCGGACCACCGCCACGCGACGAGCACGACGAGGACGGACCACACCACGAACGGCACGAGCGAGGTCTGCGCGAGCGCGGCCGGCAGCTCGAGCAGCGTCGCGACCATCCGGCCGGGCGAGGCCGTCAGGCCGAGGAGCGCCGCGCCGGCGACGAACAGGGCCGCGGTGGTGCCGATCACCCAGGCCACCTCACGGCGGTCGACCCGCCGGCGCAGGCTCGCCGCCGCCCCCGCGAGCCGGCCCTCGTGCTGAGTGTTCGTCATGGGTCGACGGTACTGGGGGGTCGCGGGGCCGACGTCATCCCGGAGGTGGATGTCGGTCGTGCGACGGCCCCGCCATGAACCCGGTTTCGAACCATGCACCCGGTAGCAACCGGGTGTGCGGTT
>Ga0265798_10012346_pt1 | contig 10314 bp, 9 predicted proteins | sample P3T30metagenome_FD_192430 | JGI IMG/M metagenome (GOLD analysis project Ga0265798, IMG submission 192430) | Plant litter microbial communities from East Loma Ridge, Irvine, California - P3 T30 | ecosystem: Environmental > Terrestrial > Plant litter > Unclassified | place: USA: California...
GTGCAGGTCGTTCCTGCACCGCGCCTCCCTGGAGTGGTCGCGTCGCCGCGCGGCGCCGAGCTGGTCGGCGAGCCGGCTGGTCGGCTAGTCGGCGAGGATGGCGTAGAGCGCGCGCCGCGTCTCGTCGAGCTTCGCGATCGCCGCCGCGCGCTGCGCGTCGGTCACGCCGAAGCGGAACTGCTGGACGACGCCGAACAGCTTGCCGATGCTCTCGCGGAACTCGTCCGACCCGCCGGCCTCGCCGGCCGCGGCCGACCAGGCGGCCTCGATGGCGTCGGTCTGCTCGGCGACGTACGCGCGGCCGGCGTCGGTCAGCGAGTACTCGCCCTTGGCGCCGGTCGCGTCGCCCTCGGTCGTGATCAGCTCTTCGTCGACGAGCTGCTGCAGCGTCGGGTAGACCGAGCCGGGGCTCGGCTTCCACGCGCCGTCGGTGCGCTCGGCGATCGCCTTGATCAGGCCGTAGCCGTTGGACGAGGCGTCGGCGAGCAGCGACAGGATCGCGAGGCGCACGTCGCCTCGGCGGGCGCGTCCGCGGCCGCCGCGGTGGCCGCCGGGGCCGAAGCCGCCCGGGCCGAAGCCGGGGAACATGCCGGGCCCGAAGGCGCCCGGGCCGGGGCCGAAGCCCCGGGCGAAGGGGCGGCCGAAGCGGCCGCCGCCGGCGAGGCGGTCGTGGTCGTCGCGACGGTCGCGGTCGTGGTCGGCGTGGTCGTGGTGGGTGATGTGGTCCATGGGGACGTCCTCTCGGGGCAGGGGCGGGACCGTGCCGGGAGCCCGTCTGTCGCGGAGCGTTCCGCGATGTGTCGAAGATATGTCGCCGACAGTCGGTTGTCAAGGGTCGATCGTGGTGCCGGCCGACGGCGGGGGCGCGGCGACCGCCCGGACGACGCAGGAGGCGCACCCCGGCCGGGATGCGCCTCCTGCGTTCTCGTCCGCCCCGCCTAGCTGGCCGGGTTCACCCCGAAGGCCGTGGCGAGCTTCTCGATCTTCTGCGCGCGGCCGAGGCGCGGCAGGTCGCTGCCGTCGCGGATCACGCGGCCGCGGGCCTCGAAGTCGGCGAGGAAGTCCTGCGCCCAGGCGACGTCGGAGGGGGTCGGGCTGATGACCTCGTTGATGACGGGCAGCTGCTCGACGTCGAGGCAGAGCTTGCCGGTGAGGCCGAGGGCCACGGCGACGCCGGCCTGCTCGCGGAGGACGGGGTGGCTGCTGCCGACCGTCGGGCCGTCGATCGGGCCGGGCAGGCCGCCGATGCGGCTCGCGACCACGAGCCGGGAGCGCGGGTAGGCCATGGCGAGGTCGTCGGCGCTCGTGCCGGTGTCGCGGCGGTAGTCGCCGCTGCCGAAGGCGAGGCGGAAGGCGCCGCGGGCCTTGGCGATCGCCGGGCTCTCCTCGATGCCGAGGGCGGACTCGACGAGGGCGAGCACGCGCACGGCGCCGCCCAGGCGGTCGAAGGTCTCGGTCACGTGCTCGGGCGCCTCGGTCTTGGCGAGCATCACGCCCTGCAGGCCCGGCAGGCCGAGCAGCGCGTCGACGTCGTCCGACCAGAAGTCGGTCGAGCGGTCGTTGATGCGCACCCAGGCGCTGCCGCCGCCGCGGAGCCACGCGACGACGTCGTCGCGGGCCGCGGGCTTGCGGGCGGGGTCGACGGCGTCCTCGATGTCGAGCACGACCTGGTCGGCCCGCGACGTCGACGCCGAGTCGAAGCGGTCGGGGGCGGTGCCGGGGACGAGCAGCCACGAGCGGGCGATGTCGGGGTTCGGACGGGGACGACGGCCTCCGTCGACGCGGGCGCCGGGGGCGGGCTGCGGGGTGTCGGTCATGGGACGTCCTCGTCTGTCTCGGGGGTGCGGTCGCTCCACGGTACCGGCCCGGCGGGCGGGGCCTCGTCGCCGCCGCGGGCGGGGAGCGTCGACCCCGGCGGGCGGAGGGCGTCGACCTCGGCGGGCGTCGCCTCCCGACCTCGGCGGGCCGACGGGCGTACCGTTCAGCGAGATCACAGGCGCAGGACGCGCCGTCCGCCGTCGACGTGCACCACGTCCGGCACCCCGCACGAGTCCCCGAACACGAGGAGCGAACCATGACCGACGCCGACTTCCCCCCGAACGACCGCTCCCGCGACGACCGCCCGCACCACGACGACCGCCGCCCGGACGACCGCGCGGACGGGACGACGGACGGCTCGCCCGACGGCGCCCCGGCCGACCACGGCCACGCCGGCGACGACGCCCCCACGGTCGACTTCGGCAGCGCGCCGCTGGCCGCGGCCCCGCACGACGGCCCGCGCGAGCCCGCGGCCGCCCCCGCCGTCGACTTCGGCGGCGCCGAGAGCACGCCGACCGTCGACGTCGAGCAGACCGACGGCGACGCGCACGACCGCGGCCACGACGGCCACGACGGCCAGGGCCCCGAGGTCGACGCCGGCCACCACCGCGACGGCGAGGGCTCGGGCGAGCTCTTCCCGCCGGCGGCCTCGCTGCCCGACGACGTCGCCACGCCGATGTCGCCCGACGGCACGACGCCCGCCGCGGCCGAGGTGCCCACGGGCGGTGCCGGCCAGCGCGTCGACGGTCCGGTCGACGACTCAGGGACGGCCCACACGGTCGTCGCGGGCGAGGGCTCGGCGCAGCGGGACGAGACGACGACTCCTGACTCCGCCACGGCCGGCTCGACCGAGACCCGGGCGTTCGACGCCCCGGGTGCGGACCAGCACGACGAGAGCGCCTCCGACCGCGACGGGACCGCGCACGCCGCCGAGCGCACCGACTCCGTCCCGCCGCCCGTCGTGGCGCCCGTCGCCCCCGCGGCCCGCGCCTGGTCGGCCACGCCGACCGACGGCCGCGACGAGGACGGCCCCCGCCGCCCCCTCCACGACGACGAGGCGCTGCGCGCCGCCGAGGCCGCGCGCACCGAGCCCGTGACCCGTCACGACGACCGCGACGCCCCGACGGTCGCCGCGCCGCTCGCCCCCGGCCAGGCGCCCGGCGCCGGGAGCGGCCTCGCCGCCGGTGCCGCCGCAGGCGCCGGCGCGGCCGCCGCCGGCTCCGGCCACCGCGAGGACGACGGCCGCCTGCGCGACGCCCGCACCACCGCCTACCCGGTCTCCGACGGCGGCTCGGGCATGCCCAGCCCCACGGGCGAGCGCGACCGCACCGGCGGCTACCCGACGACCGACGACGGCGACATCGACCGCGTCGGCCTCCGCCGCGACCTGCTCGCCGAGCAGAAGGAGGAGTTCGGCGGCATGCGCTTCGGCTCCGGCCTCCTCGGCTGGTTCACGGCGACCGGCGTCGGCGTCGTGCTCTTCGCGATCTTCGCCTCGATCACCGCGGGCGTGGCCGTCGCCTCGACGACCGACCCGACGCCCTTCACGATGCAGGCCTACCTGCAGCAGAACGGCGACGCGCTCTCGCTCGTCGTCGGCGTCGCGGTGCTCGTCATCGTCTTCGTCGGCTACCTCCTCGGCGGGTACACCGCGTCACGGATGGCCCGCTTCTCCGGCGTCAAGCAGGGGATCGCCACCTGGCTCTGGGGCCTCGTCATCACCGTCGTGACCACGGTGGTCGCCGGGGTCGTGGCCGTGCAGGCCGGCGACCAGAGCGCGCCGAACCCGATGATCCCGACCACGGACGACCTCCTGTCGAGCTCCGTCGAGTCGATCGTCTTCCTCGCTCTGCTCGTCGTGCTGAGCTTCGTCGGCGCCGTGCTCGGCGGACTGCTCGGCCAGCGCTACCACCGTCGCGTCGACCGCTTCATCCCCGAGCACCAGGTCTGAGCCGCCGGGCCCGGCCGCCGCCCGGCCGGGCCCGCACAGCCCCGCCCGGGCAGACTGGGGCAGGGCCACGGCCCGCCCTCACCACCCGCACCACAGACGTAAGGAACCCCGATGCGACACCTCGACCGCTCCTCCCTCGCCACGAAGGCCGCCGGCGTCGTGGCGGCCGGCGCCCTCGCCCTCTCGCTGGCCGCCTGCGCCTCCACCTCCGACAGCGAGAGCAACAACACCGCTCCCACCGAGCCCGTCAACGCGACCCGGTCCGACGAGGCCGTCGGCGAGGCCACGCCCCTCGCCGCGGTCGGCGACCTCAGCGGCGGCGTCGACACGCAGGTCGAGGTCGACGCGGGCTTCGTCACGGCCCTCACGTCGCTCGGCCTCACGCCGGCCCCCGTCGGCACGGGGACCTTCGCCGACGGCACGTTCTCGTTCCCGATCACGGGCGGCAACGTCGAGTACTACGACCCGGAGGAGGACGTCCGCCCCTACGTCCAGGGCGACATCGAGCACGACGGCTCCGGCATCAGCCTGACCGCGGCCGACGGCACGGTCGTCGAGCTCACCGACTTCGAGATCGACCCCGGCGAGTCGAAGCTCTACGGCGACGTCGCGGTCGACGGCACCACCGCCGTCGAGCACGCGTACCTCTTCAACCTCTGGGGCGGCACGCTCGAGCCGCTGCAGACGGTCGGCAGCACGGCCGTGCTGACCGGCACGACGGTCCACGTGAGCCCCGACGCGGCCTCGCTGCTGAACGAGACGTTCGGCACGACCGCCGTCGCCGACGAGCTGCTCGTGGGCGTCGCGACGATCACCATCGCGACCGAGTAGGTCTCGCCGGGCGCCGGGAGGCGACCACCGGCCGGGAGGCGCGGGGTGCGGAGGACGCACGCCGCGCCTCCCGTGCGTCACGGCCCTGCCTGACGGCGAACAAAAAGATTCGGGCTGCCGAAACATAGGTAGGCTCTCGCTCATGCCCACGATCGACGACGCCGGGGAGGCGCGCTCCGCGGCCCTCGCACCGCCGCCCTCCGCCCGTGCGACCGCCCCCGTGCCCCGGCCCCGGCCGCGGGGCACGCTGCTCGGCCCGGCCTTCGTCGCCGCCATCGCCTACGTCGACCCGGGCAACGTCGCGGCCAACCTCACGGCCGGGGCGCAGTTCCAGTACCTGCTGCTGTGGGTGCTCGTGGCCGCGAACGCCATCGCGGTGCTCGTGCAGTACCTGTCGGCGAAGCTCGGCATCGTCACCGGCCGGTCGTTGCCCGAGGTGCTCGGCCAGCGGCTCGGGCGTCGTCGCCGCCTCGCCTTCTGGGGCCAGGCCGAGCTCGTGGCGGCCGCGACGGACGTCGCCGAGATCATCGGCGGGGCGCTCGCCCTGCAGCTGCTCTTCGGCGTCCCGCTCGTCGTGGGGGGCGTCATCACCGGAGCGGTGTCGCTCGGCCTGCTCGCCCTCACGCGGTACCGCGGCGGGCACGTCTTCCAGACCGTCGTCATCGCCCTGCTGGCCGTCCTCACCATCGGCTTCTGCGCGGGCCTGCTCTTCTCGCCGCCCTCGGCGGGCGACATGCTCGCGGGCCTCGTGCCGCGCTTCGAGGGGTCGCAGTCGGTGCTGCTCGCCGCGTCGATGCTCGGCGCCACGGTCATGCCGCACGCCGTCTACCTGCACTCGGCCCTCGTGCGCGACCACCACGGCACGGTGACCGAGGGCACCGACCGTCGTCGCGTGCTGCGGGCCACGCGGTGGGACGTCGTCGCGGCGCTCGTCGTCGCGGGCGGCGTCAACATCTCGATGCTGGTGCTGGCCGCCTCCACCCTCCCCGGCCGCACCGGCACCGACACCATCCCCGGTGCCCACGACGCCATCGCCGACGCGCTCGGCCCGGTCGTCGGCGTGCTCTTCGCCGTGGGGCTGCTCGCCTCGGGCCTCGCCTCGACGTCGATCGGGGCCATGGCCGGGGCCGAGATCATGCACGGGCTGCTGCACGTGCGCCTGTCGCTGTGGGTGCGGCGGATCGTCACGCTCGTGCCGGCCCTCGTGCTGCTGGCGACGGGCATCAGCCCGACCTGGCTGCTCGTGCTCAGCCAGGTCGTGCTGAGCTTCGGCATCGCGTTCGCGCTGATCCCGCTGGTGGTGCTGACGAGCGACCGCCGCCTGATGGGCACCGGGGTGAACGCCCTCGCCACCCGCGTCGCGGCCTGGGCCTGCGCGGCCGTCGTGGTGGCGCTCAACGTCGCCCTGATCTGGCTGACCGTCACCGGGGCGTAGGAGGCGCGGCCCGGCCCCCGCGGACCGGCCGCCGGGCCCGTCAGCGGCCGGTGTCGTCCTCGGCGTCGGCGATCGCGTCGGAGTCTCCCGCGTCGCGCTCGTCGTCGCGGTGCGCGCGCCGGAACGCGGACTCCATCGCCTCGGCGTGGTCGGTCTTCGCCGCGGCCAGCGCCTCGTCGTCGCCGCGGAGGATGGCCGCCCCCTCGCGGAGCGTCGCCCCGAGCGCCGCGGCGCTGTCGGCGAGCGTCGGGTCGAAGTCGTCGCGCTCGTCGCCGTTGCCGGCGTCCTCGTAGCGGTGGACGACGGGGGTGCCGCCCGCCGGGTCGAGCGGCTGCTCGGCGTGCTCGACGCAGAGGCGGGCGACCTCCTCGGCGTGGGCGTGCATGACGGAGTGGGCGGCGCCCGGCATCTCCCAGAGGCGCGACGCCGGCAGCAGGCGGCCGACCCGCTCGACCCACGACCGCGGGGCGACGGCGTCGTGCTCGCCGCGGATGACGAGGGTGTCGGCCTGCACGTGGGGGAGGGCGTCCTCGATGCGGTACGTCATCATCTTCGGCAGCACCTGCACGAACCAGTGGACGCCGCAGATCAGGTACGCCCGCACCGCGAGCAGCTTGACGCGCCCGGGCTCGTGCCAGGCGGCGCGGAGGAACCGGCTGCCGGCCCGCCAGACGCTCCGCAGCGTCGGGTCGACGACGGGCCCGATGAGCACGAGCGTCGAGATGTCGGGTCGACGGGCGGCGAGGTCGGTGACGATCTGCGTCCCCATCGAGTGGCCGACGACGACGGGGTCGACGAGGCCGAGGTCGTCGATGACCGCGGCCACCAGGTCGGCGAACTGCCGGATCTCGAGCGCCGACCCCGGGTGCGGCACGCCGGCGAAGCCGGGCAGGTCGAGGGCGTGCACCGGGCCGAACTCGTTGAGGTTCGGGGCCAGGCGCTCGAAGTAGTCGGACGAGACGCCGATGCCCGGCACGAGCACGAACGGGCGCTCGCCGGTCGTGCCGATGGTCGAGACGCGCACGTACAGGTCGCCGCGGTGCACCCGCTGCACGGCGACCCGGGTCGACGACTCGTCGCGGCCGCGACGCGAGGCCGAGCCGCGCCTCCTCGTGCTGCGGTCGTCGGTTCTCCGCGCCACGGTCAGCCGGCCAGCGTGTAGAGGCTGAGCAGGTTGCCGTCGGGGTCGGGGAAGTCGACCACGTCGATCACCCCGGGCACGTGGACGACCTCGGGCACGGCGACGCCGAGGTCGACGAGGCGCTCGCGCTCGGCCCGCACGTCGTCGACGCCGAGGCGCAGCACGGCCGTGGCCGAGCCCGTCGGCAGCTCTTCGCCGAGCTGCAGCCAGCAGCCGCCGAGGTCGTACTCGACGATCCCCTCGACGGGCTCGACCTCGGGGGAGTCGATCTCGAGCACCGACTCGTACCAGCAGCGGGCCGCCACGAGGTCGCTCACCGAGAGCCCGACGGTCACGCTGCTGATCTGCATCGTCCGAGTGTGGCAGGCCCGGCGGCGGCTCGTCCCGCTGCCACGCCCGTCCGGGCCCCGCCGCTAGTCGCTCGGCGCCAGGAAGGCCGCCGCCGCGCGGGCCAGGTACGCCGGGTCGTCGACGCCGCAGAGCTCGCGCGCCGAGTGCATGCTCAGCAGCGGGATGCCGACGTCGACCGTCCGGATGCCGAGCCGCGTGGCGGTGATCGGACCGATCGTCGAGCCGCACGGCACCGCGTTGTTCGAGACGAACTCCTGGTACGGGACGTCGGCCTGGGCGCAGGCCCGCGCCCACTCGGCCGCCCCGGGCCCGTCGGTCGCGTAGCGCTGCTTGGCGTTGATCTTCAGCAGCGGGCCGCGGTTCACGACCGGCTGGTTCACCGGGTCGTGCCGCTCGGGGTAGTTCGGGTGCACGGCGTGGCCGGCGTCGGCCGAGAGGCACCACGAGCCGGCGATCGCGCGGATGCGCTCGGTCTCGCCGCCGCCGAGGCCGGCCGTCACGCGGGTCACGACGTCGGCGAGCATCGGGCCGGCCGCGCCCGACGGGGTCTCGGAGCCCACCTCTTCGTGGTCGAACGCGGCGAAGACGGCGACGTGGTCGAGGGCCGTGCCCGAGGCGGCGACGTCGAGCAGCGCCGTCAGGCCGGCGTGCGTCGACGAGAGGTTGTCCATGCGCCCGGCCGCGAACAGGTCGCCGTCGAATCCGATCACCGCGGGAGGCGCGGTGTCGGCCACCGAGACGTCGTACCCGGCCACGTCGTCGGGCGCGATCCCGGCGAGGGCCGCGAGCCGGGCGAGCACGTCGGCCCCCTCGACGGGCCCGACCCCGACGACGGGGTGGAGGTGCCGCTGCGGGTCGAGGACGAGCCCCTCGCCGTTCACGGCCCGGTCGAGGTGGATCGCCAGCTGGGGGAAGCGCAGCACCGGGCCGGTGCGGACGAGGTGCACCGCGCCTCCGCGCGTGACGAGGCGGCCGGCGAACTCGAGGTCGCGGTCGAGCCAGGAGTTGAGGAGGGGCCCGCCGTAGACCTCGACGCCGGCCTGCAGCCAGCCCCGCGAGCCCGTGGTCGGCTTCGGCTTGAGCTTGAAGCCGGGGGAGTCGGTGTGCGCGCCGACGATGCGGTACGGGGTCGTCGGGCCTGCGCCCTCGGGCTGGATCCAGGCGATCACGGCGCCGTCGCGGACGACGTAGCGGCGGCCCGGGCCGGTCGGCCACGCCTCGGTCTCGACCAGGCGCTCGAATCCGGCGTCGTCGAGGCGCCGGGCGGCCTCGGCCGCGGCGTGGAACGAGGAGGGGGAGGCCGCGATGAACGAGGCGAAGTCGTCGAGGTGTGCGCGCGTGGAGGTCATCCCGACCAGCATGCCACCCGACCGGCGCGGCAGCCGGTCAGCGGCCGGAGCTGCCGTGCGAGCGGGCGCCGACCTCGGGGCCGGTCTCGCCGCGCGCCTGCTCCTCGTCGGCGGTCAGCGCCGCCGTGGGCTCGCCCGAGATGCCGGCCGGGTTGACGGCGACGTAGTCGTCCTCGCCGGACGTCGGGCCGCCGAGCGACCGGGTCACGTCGCCGTCGGGGGTCGCGTCGGCCGCTGCCGTGTCGTCGCCGGCCGCCGCCCCCTGGGTGTCGGTGTGGGCGTCGTCGCCCCGCTCGGCGGCGGTGCCGGTGCCGTCGGTGCGGGGGCCGTCGGCCTCGTGGGTCGCGAGGGCCGCGGCCTCGACGGCGTCCTCCGGCACCGTGTTCGGCTCGGCGGGCGTCGTGCGGTTGTCGTGGGGCTCGGTCACGGGGGCTCCTGTCGTCGGTGCGTCCGACGGTAGCCGCCCGGGGGCCGCCCGGCCCGCCCGCGGCGTCAGGCCGTGACGAGGGCGCCGGCCCAGAGCTGGAACAGGGCGTACGCGCGGTGGGGGGCCCACGCCTCCCCGGCGGCTTCTGCCTCTCGCGCCGTGACGCCGCCGAGCACGCGGCGGAGGACGAGGTCGCCGCTCGGCCAGGCGTCGCGGTCGCCGAGAGCGCGGATCGCCAGGTACTCGACGGTCCACGGGCCGATCCCGCGGACCGCGTGCAGCCGACGGCGGATGTCGGCGTGGTCGCCCTCGGGGTCGACGACGAGCCCGTCGACCGCGGCGGCGGCGAGGGCGGAGACGGTGAGGCCGCGCGATCCGGTGACGCCGATCGCGGCTCGGAGCTCGGCGGCGTCGGCCGCCGCGACGACCTCCGCCCGCGGGAACCGCGTGAGGCCCGTGCCGGGCACGGGCGTGCCGTAGGCGGCGACGAGCCTGCCGGTGAAGGTGCGGGCCGCGGCGAGCGATACCTGCTGCCCGAGCACGGTGGTCACGGCCGTCTCGAAGCCGTCGGGGCTGCCGGTGAGGCGGATGCCGGGCCGGGCGCGGACGAGCGGCCCGAGCACGGGGTCGTCGCCGAGCGCGGCCCGCACGGCCTCGACGTCGGCGTCGAGGTCGAGCCACCGGCGCACGACCGCGGCCAGCCGGTCGCGGTCGTCGGGGCCCAGGTCGACCCCGTCGGCGGGACGCACCTCGACGGCGACGGCCCGCTCGTCGAGCTCGACGTCGAGGCGGACCAGGCGCGGCGGGGCATCCACGTCCGCGCCCGCGCCTGCGCCCGGGCCTGCGCCTGCGCCTGCGCCCGCGCCTGCGCCTGCGGCTGCGCCCGCGCCCGCTCGCGCGCCTCCGCCGCCGAGGTCGACGAGCCGGCCGTGGCGCCGCGCGGCGACGTCGGTCTGCTCGGCGAGCGGCGTGCTGTGGGCGGCGAGGATGCCGATGGCGTGCGCCACGTCG
>Ga0265798_10012349_pt1 | contig 10313 bp, 5 predicted proteins | sample P3T30metagenome_FD_192430 | JGI IMG/M metagenome (GOLD analysis project Ga0265798, IMG submission 192430) | Plant litter microbial communities from East Loma Ridge, Irvine, California - P3 T30 | ecosystem: Environmental > Terrestrial > Plant litter > Unclassified | place: USA: California...
TCACGGCATCGCTGCAGCAACTGGTCTATCGCCAGCGCGAGCTGGACTTTCCCTGGTTCCCGGCCCGCGTGGTCTGCCACGACATCCTGGGCCAGACCGCGCTGGTCGACCTGGCCGGGCTGCGCGATGCGATCGCGGAGCAGGGCGGCGATCCGGCGCTCGTCAACCCGGTGGTGCCGACGCAGCTGGTGGTCGACCACTCGCTGGCCGTCGAATGCGGCGGCTTCGATCCCGATGCGTTCGCGAAGAACCGCGCCATCGAGGATCGCCGCAACGAAGACCGCTTTCACTTCATCGAATGGACGAAACGGGCGTTCCGCAACGTCGATGTGATCCCGCCGGGCAATGGCATCCTGCACCAGATCAACCTGGAGCGCATGTCGCCGGTAATACAGGTGGGCGATGGCGTGGCATACCCCGATACGCTGGTGGGCACCGATTCGCACACGCCGATGGTCGATGCGCTGGGCGTGATCGCCGTGGGCGTCGGCGGGCTGGAGGCGGAGACGGTGATGCTGGGCCGCGCCTCGTGGATGCGCCTGCCGGATATCGTCGGCGTGGAGCTGGCGGGCCGGCCGCAACCGGGCATCACGGCCACCGATACCGTGCTGGCGCTGACCGAATTCCTGCGCAAGGAGAAAGTCGTCTCCGCCTACCTCGAATTCTACGGCGAAGGCGCGGCGGCGCTGACGCTGGGCGACCGCGCCACCATCGCCAACATGGCACCGGAATTCGGCGCCACGGCCGCCATGTTCTATATTGACGAACAAACCATCAAGTACCTGCGCCTGACCGGGCGCGAGGACGAGCAGGTGGCGCTGGTGGAACTGTATGCGCGCCAGGCCGGCCTGTGGGCCGACAGCCTGGCGGGCGTGCAGTACGAGCGCGTGCTGCGCTTCGACCTCGCCACCGTGGTGCGCAATATCGCCGGCCCGTCCAACCCGCACAAGCGCGTGCCCACGTCCGAACTGGCCGCGCGCGGCATTGCCGGCTTGGTCGAGAACGAACCTGGCCGCATGCCCGACGGCGCCGTCATCATCGCCGCGATCACCAGCTGCACCAACACGAACAACCCGCGCAACATGATTGCCGCCGGCCTGCTGGCCAGGAACGCCAACCGGCACGGGCTGCTGCGCAAGCCGTGGGTCAAGAGTTCGCTGGCGCCCGGCTCGAAAGCCGTCACGCTGTACCTGGAAGAGGCAGGCCTGCTGCCCGAGCTGGAGCAACTGGGCTTCGGCGTGGTCGCTTATGCATGCACCTCGTGCAACGGCATGTCCGGCGCGCTCGACCCCGTCATCCAGCAGGAGATCGTCGAGCGCGACCTGTATGCCACGGCGGTCCTGTCCGGCAACCGCAACTTCGACGGCCGCATCCACCCGTATGCGCAGCAGGCGTTCCTGGCATCGCCGCCGCTGGTGGTGGCCTATGCGATCGCCGGCACGATCCGCTTCGATATCGAAAAGGATGCGCTGGGGTTCGATGCGGACGGCAAGCCCGTCATGCTGAAGGACCTGTGGCCCGACGACGAGGAGATCGACGCGATCGTGGCAGCCAGCGTCAAGCCGGAGCATTTCCGCAAGGTGTACATCCCGATGTTCGCCAGGCAGGAAGACACGGGCGGCAGCGTCGCCCCGCTGTACGACTGGCGGGCGCCAAGCACGTACATCCGCCGCCCGCCGTACTGGGAGGGCGCACTGGCCGGCGAGCGCACGCTGACGGGAATGCGGCCGCTGGCCGTCCTGGGCGACAACATCACCACCGACCACCTGTCGCCGTCGAACGCGATCATGGCCAACAGCGCGGCCGGCGAATACCTGGCGAAGATGGGCCTGCCGGAAGAAGACTTCAATTCGTATGCCACGCACCGCGGCGACCACCTGACGGCGCAGCGAGCCACCTTTGCCAACCCCACGCTGAAGAACGAAATGGTGGTGGTGGACGGCCAGGTGAAGGCCGGTTCGCTGGCGCGCATCGAGCCGGAGGGCACGGTCACGCGCATGTGGGAAGCCATCGAGACCTACATGGAGCGCCGCCAGCCGCTGGTGGTGATCGCCGGCGCCGATTACGGCCAGGGCTCGTCGCGCGACTGGGCCGCGAAGGGCGTGCGCCTGGCCGGCGTGGAGGCCATCGTTGCCGAAGGGTTCGAGCGCATCCACCGCACCAACCTGGTCGGCATGGGCGTGCTGCCGCTGGAATTCATCGGTGGCATCAACCGGCTCACGCTCGGCATCGACGGCAGCGAGACGTTCGACGTGGTGGGTGCGCGCCAGCCGCGCGCCACATTGACGCTGGTGATCCATCGCAACAAGGGGGAGCATGCGGGCGAGAATGTGACGGTGCCGGTGCTGTGCCGGCTCGACACGGCCGAGGAGGTGGCCATCTACGAGGCGGGCGGCGTGCTGCAGCGCTTCGCGCAGGATTTCCTGGCCACCACGCAGCCGGTTGCCGGCGAGGCGGCATGATGGCGCACCCTCCGCAAATGAAGATCGCCGCCACCTACATGCGCGGCGGCACCAGCAAGGGCGTGTTCTTCCGGCTGGAAGACCTGCCCGAGGCGGCCCGCGTGCCGGGGCCGGCGCGCGATGCGCTGCTGCTGCGCGTGATCGGCAGCCCCGACCCGTACGCCAAGCAGATCGACGGCATGGGCGGCGCCACGTCGAGCACCAGCAAGGCCGTGATCCTGTCGAAAAGCACCCGGCCCGGCCACGATGTCGATTATCTGTTCGGCCAGGTATCGATCGACCGGCCGTTCGTCGACTGGAGTGGCAACTGCGGCAACCTGTCGGCCGCCGTGGGCCCGTTTGCCATCGCCAACGGCATGATCGAGGCGGGCCGCGTGCCGCAGCACGGCCTGGCCGTGGTGCGCATCTGGCAGGCCAATATCGGCAAGACCATCATTGCCCATGTGCCGGTGACGGACGGCCGGGTGCAGGAAACCGGCGACTTCGAGCTCGACGGCGTGACCTTCCCGGCCGCCGAAGTGCAGCTGGAATTCATGGACCCGGCGGCGGACGAGGAGGGCGCCGGCGGGGCCATGTTCCCGACCGGCCGCGTGGTCGACGATCTCGAGGTGCCCGGCGTCGGTACGCTGCGCGCGACGATGATCAATGCCGGCATTCCCACCATCTTCATCGACGCTGCCGGCATCGGCTACACCGGCAGCGAACTGCAGGACGCGATCAATGGCGACCCGCAGGCGCTGGCGATGTTCGAGACGATCCGTGCCCACGGCGCGGTGCGCATGGGCCTGGTCAAGCATGTCGACGAGGCGGCGCAGCGGCAGCACACGCCGAAGGTGGCATTCGTGGCACCACCGGCCACCTATGCCGCTTCCTCCGGCAAGACCGTGCAGGCGAACGATATCGACCTGCTGGTGCGCGCCCTGTCGATGGGCAAGCTGCATCACGCGATGATGGGCACCGCGGCCGTGGCGATCGGCACGGCCGCCGCCATTCCCGGCACGCTGGTCAATCTGGCGGCCGGCGGCGGCGTGCGCACCGCGGTGCGTTTCGGCCACCCGTCCGGCACCTTGCGCGTGGGTGCCGAGGCCATCGAAGCCGGCGGCCAGTGGCACGTGACGAAAGCGGTCATGAGCCGCAGCGCGCGGGTGCTGATGGAAGGCTGGGTCCGCGTGCCGCCGCATTAGGGAACCGCTGATTTAATTCTGGCGGGAGGGAATGGTTCCGAAAAATGTGTCAGGCAAGGCGTAAATTGTCGTCAATACCGGGGTATTGGCGATAATTTGCAACGCAGCATGGCGCTTTTTCTCGGGACCAGGCACCCCTCCACGAATAAATCAGCGGTTCCTTAGAGCCTGCCGGGGCAGGCCGGCGGCCAGGAAGCGGCGGAAGTCCGGCATTTCCTGGTCGTTTTGGTAACCACCTGTTGTAAGGAAGCCCGGCACTGCCGGGCTTCGTGCGTTCCGGATGGCTATTGGCGAGGCGCTGGTTTATGATTTAACGTTGGGTTGCCTTGCGGCAGCTAAACTTGCTTGCGATATTGCCATGAACCCAGTTTCCACGACCGTCGACACCATCGCCGAAGCATTGCAGCTGATCGGCATGCCGGCCTGCGCATGCGATGGCGAGGGCCGGGTGCTGGCCTCGAACGCCGAGCTCGATGCGCTGCTGGGGCGCGACCCGCGCGGTGCGGCGCTGGTCGAGCTTTTCGCCCGCCATGTCCGCAACGACAGCAGCGCTGCACTCGATGCTGCGCTGGCCAGCGTGGAGTGCGCCGGGTGGGACAGCTGCGTGGTGGCCGCCGGCGGCCGCCTCGTGGCGGTTCAGCTCACCGTCAAGCCGTTCCCTGCCACGCTCCCGCACGCCGGAGCGACGATCCTGTTCCACGATATCGGCGCTGCCCAGCGCGACCAGCGTGCGCTGCGCAAGGCGTTGCTGGAACAGCGCGCGATCCTGGAGAACGCCGCGGTCGGCATCATCTTCAGCAAGAACGACCGGGTCCAGGAGTGCAATATGCGGGCGGCCGAGATGTTCGGCTATGCGCGCGAAGAGATGGCGGGCCGGCCCACGCTGATGCTGCATACGGACGCGGCACAGTTCGACGGCTTGCGCGAGCAGTGGCTGCCGGTGCTGAGCCAGGGCCGCTCGGTAACGCTGGAAACGCCGATGAAACGGGCCGACGACACGCTGTTCTGGTGCCGTGCACACGGCCGCGCGGTCGATCCCGCCGACGAGTCGGCCGGCATGGTGTGGATCGTCGAGGATATCAGCGAGCAGCGCGCAGCCAGCGAGGCCACCCGCAAGGTGCTGCTGGAACAGAAGGCGATCCTCGACAACGCGTCGGTCGGCATCCTGTTTACCAGGAACGGGCGCATGCTGAGCTGCAATCCGCGCATCGACGCCATGTTCGGCTATGCGCCGGACGAGATGACCGGCATGCAGGCCGGCGCCGTGTTCCCGTCGGAGCAGGTGTACCGCGAGTTCGGCGCCGAGGCCGGCCCGGTGCTGGCCAGCGGCCGGCCGTTCGAGAAGAAGGAATTCCGCTTCCAGCGCAAGGACGGTTCGCTGTTCTGGTGCCGCGTGCGCGCCAAGGCCGTGGACCAGCAGGATAACGATGGCGGCACGATCTGGATCCTGGAAGACGTGACGCTGTCGCGGCAGAACCAGATGGAAACCGAGGCGCTGATGAACAATGCGTCGATCAGCATCCTGTTTACGCGCGATCGCGTCATCACGCGCCACAACCGCGGCTTTGCCGAAATGTTCCGCTACGATGGCGACGAGGCCGTCGGCATGGCCTGCGATGCGCTGTATCCGTCGCGTGCCGCGTATGACGAGCTCAGCGTGCTGGCCGGTCCGCTGCTGTCGGCCGCCAGGCCGTTCCAGACCGAAGTCGAGCTGCGGCGCAAGGATGGCACCATGTTCTGGGCCCAGCTGATCGCCTATGTGATCAATCCCGAGGCGCCGGACCAGGGCACGATCTGGATCGCCGAGGACCGCACCGAGCACAAGGCAGCCGAGCAATCGCTGCGGCATGCGGCGGACTCGGTACGCCGGGCGCGCGACGAACTGGAAATCCGCGTGCTGGAACGCACTGCCGAACTGGCCGGCGCCAACACGATGCTGCAGGGCGAGATCGTCGAGCGCCGGCAGGCCGAGGCGCGGGTGCACCACATGGCTTACCACGACAGCCTTACCGGGCTGCCGAACCGGGCGTTGCTGACCGACCGTCTCGAGCGTGCCGTGCTCAATGCGCAGCGTACCGGGCGGCTGCTGGCCGTGATGTTCCTCGACCTCGACCGGTTCAAGACCATCAACGATTCGCTGGGTCACATGACCGGCGATACGCTGCTCAAGGAAGTGGCGGGGCGGCTGTGCCGGGCCGTGCGCGCCAGCGATACGGTGGCGCGGCTGGGCGGCGACGAGTTCGTGGTACTGGCGCCGCACATCGGCGACAGCGACGAGGCGGCCCGCGTGGCGGGGAAAATCATCGACGCCCTGGCGCTGCCGTTTCCGCTCGACGGGCACACGCTGCACATCACGCCATCGATCGGCATCTGCGTCTGCCCGGACGACGGGCAGGACGTGGAAACGCTGATGCGCCACGCCGATGCGGCGATGTACCACGCCAAGGCTGCCGGCCGCAACAACTACCAGTTCTTCACGCAGAAAATGAATTCGGCGGCCACCTACTTCGAACTGGAAAGCAGCCTGCGCAGTGCGCTGGCGCAGGACGAATTCGAGCTGTACTTCCAGCCGATCGTCGACACCGGCACGCGCCGGCTGCACACGCTCGAGGTGCTGCTGCGCTGGCGGCGGCCGGGCATCGGCCTGGTGGGGCCGGACAAGTTCATCCCGCTCCTCGAGGAGAACGGCCTGATCGTGCCGGTGGGGGAGTGGGTGATCCGGCGCGCCTGCGAGCAGAGCATGGCATGGCAGCGCCAGGGCCTGCAGCCGGTGCCGCTGGCCGTCAACCTGTCGCCGCGCCAGTTCATGCACACGGGCCTGGTGCCGGCGATCCGCCGCATCCTGGCGGACACGGGCATCGACCCGGCCCTGCTGGAGTTCGAAATCACGGAAACCGCGCTGATGCAGCACGGCGAGCAGACGCTGGACATTCTCGGGCAGATCAATGCCATGGGGATCCGCCTGTCGATCGACGATTTCGGCACAGGCTACTCGAGCCTGGCTTACCTGAAGCGCTTCCCCGTGAAGAAGATCAAGATCGACCGCGCGTTCATCAAGGACCTGGAGCAAAGCGCGGAGGACCGTGCCATCGTGGCGGCGATCATCGCGCTGTCGGACAGCCTGCAATTGTCGGTGGTGGCCGAAGGCGTCGAGACGGAGGCGCACTACACGCTGCTGCGCGAGGGCGGTTGCCGGTTCGCCCAGGGCTACCTGTTCTCCCAGCCGGTGCCGCATGCGAACGCGGCGAACCTGCTGGAGCGCAGGTAGCACTTTCCTGCGGCGCCCGCGGCGAATGGCAGCGGGCCCATCGAACGTCTCAGCCGAGCGTGGCGATCACGGGCACATGGTCCGACGGCTGCTTCCACTTGCGCGGCGCGCGGTCAATGGTGCAACCGGTGCAGCGCTCCGCGAGCGGGCCCGAGAGCAGGATATGGTCGATGCGCAGCCCCTGGTTCTTCTGGAAGCGCAGCATCCGGTAGTCCCACCAGCTATAAGCCTTTTCCGGCTGCTCGAACAGGCGGTAGGCATCGGCCAGGCCCACGTCGAGCAGTGCGCCGAACGCAGCGCGCTCCCGTGGCGACACGTGCACCTCGCCTTCCCACACGGCCGGATCATGCACGTCGCGGTCCTGCGGCGCCACGTTGTAGTCGCCCAGCACGGCCAGCTGCGGATGGCGCGAGAGTTCGTCCGCCAGCCAGTCGCGGAATGCCGCCATCCAGCCCAGCTTGTATGCATATTTGTCCGAATCGACCGCCTGGCCATTCGGCACATAGGCGCATACAATCCGCATGCCGGCAATCGTGGCGGCAAGAATGCGTTGCTGTTCGTCCGGGAATAACGGATTATTGCGCACGATGTCCGTCATCGGCAGGCGCGACAGGATCGCCACGCCGTTATAGGTTTTTTGTCCGGAAAATTCCACCGCGTAGCCCGCCGCTTCGATTGCAGCGACTGGAAATTTATCGTCAGTAAGCTTCGTTTCCTGAATGCAGATAATGTCGACGGGGTTTTCTGCGAGCCATTGCAGCAAATGTGGCAGGCGAACATTCAGGGAATTGACGTTCCAGGTGGCGAGTTGCATAGTATTCCTTGTGAGCGTGTCATTTCGGGCCGAATATTACCGTAATGAGTGCTCCACAAGTTGCAAAAACCTAATACAATGTACGGAAGTTCAATTGCGCTGCGTCAGCAATTGGAGATAATAATACTACTCTCAGACGCAACTTCGTTGCAAAATGCGACACATTGAAAAATCATTGCAAGTTTTGCCTTTTTGTTATCAGAATAGTACTAAAATTCGCTTAGCGTTGTCGTAAAAGGGCAATATACTGATTTTGTTCGTCATGAACAGCTTCCGCCCGGCCTGGCCCGTCCAGGTATCTTTGGCGCCACGCATTGCGAAATAGTTTCATCCGTGATGTTGTCCTGCGACAATCAGTGGTACTATTAAGAAACATTGGTCAACGTGCAAAGCATTTGTAAAGGAAGAAAATGCGATCTGCATTCGAATCATGGGCTCAGAAGGACGGTCATATCGTCCGTCGCCGCGAAGACAAGCCAGAAGAATATCTGGTGTATGAAACGCAGCGCCGCTGGCTGATCTGGCAGGCAGCGCTGGAACACGGCAAGACCGCCGGCGGCCGCAAGGTCGCCAAGGAAGCCGTCGACAAGGCCGCCGCCCGTAGCGCCACGGCCACTGCCACCGCCACGGCAACACGTCCGCAAGCAATTGCTTCGGACGAGGCAGCCGTGCGCGCCCAGGTGCTGAACGAAGTACTCGATGCATTCTCGGCGCTGAAAAGCAAGGAAAACACGGCCATGGACGACATCATGCATGTCATCCAGGGGCTGAAGCAGAAGCAGCAGGCCGCCAAGAACGGCGACTGAGCGCTGATGCCGCCCCGGCAGGAGCTTTCGGCCAGCAAGGTGCGTTCGCACCATGCTGGATCGAATGCGGCCGGTCGGCCGGTAACGATGCCGGTGATACCCATGGCGCATGTGCAGCGGGCGCTGAAGGCGTTTGCACGATCACTGCTTCAGGCTGTGTTCCACGCATTGCCTTGCGCGCTGTCTCGTGCCGTACCGCCCATGGCGGCGGGTGCGCTGCTTGCAGGCTGTGCCACGCTGACCGAATCGACCGAACAGTATGTGATGGTGCAGACCGTGCTCGACCATCAACCGGTGGCGGGTGTCGGCTGCGTGCTGACCAATGACGTGGGGCGATGGTTTGTCACGTCGCCCGGCCGCGTCCGTATCCACAAAAGCAGGAAGCCGCTGTCCGTCGACTGCCGGCTCGATGACGTCTACGTTGTCGACCAGATCGCGCCAAAACAGAACAGCGCGCGCTGGGGCAATATCCTGCTCACGGCGGGCACCGGCCAGTTCATCGACCGCCAGACCGGTGCCGGGTTCGATTATCCCGCGACATTGACCGTGCTGCTGAAACGCGTTGCTCCGGCGCCTGTCGTCCCCCCGCCGGCTCCCAAGCCCGCGCCGCCGCCGCCCGCACCATTGCCACCGCCAGCTCCACCAGCCCCACCACCGCAGCCTCCCGGCGGATCCGCCATTAACTGAGTAGTCCTTCCACGCCGCCTCTGTGCCAGCGCATGGTGCGGTGATGTCCGCTGACTGACATGGCCGTTTATCTGAAGATCGAAAATGGAAGCGCAATGGAAAGGTCTTGCCATTATCGCGGCCTGAACGGATGAAATGAAAAAGGCGCTGTTCGCGTAAGCTAGGTATTGTCTGTTGGCATAGAATTTTCTCCTGCGCTTGCTGTCTCGACCGGCATTGCTACCACCCTGCGACCGCCGTACATAGCCACTGCCTGGGTGTCGTCAACGCAGCCGCATCGAGCACCTGCTGCCAGCTGGCGTAGTGGTTCAGATAGCGGCTCGCCCCGCCATTGAAACGCCACAGCCATGTCTTGAAACGGCCATGCCATGCATTGCCCCCTTGAATATGCATGGCGCCACGGATCCGCATGCCGGCCTGCACATTGATGATCTCGCGGCTGATGCCGACGCTCCTTGCAAACGCCTGGTAAGCCCTGGCCGCGTCGCTGACCAGCAACGCGTCGCGCGCCAGCACCGGCAGCAGATGTGTTGCCAGCTTACGCGAACACTGCGATGAAAAAAGCCGCCCGGTCGATCCGGGCGGCTTTCTTGGGGGGGCGCATGACGGGCATGCGCGCCGATGCTTCGCGGTTACACCCGCGCTTGCGTCCTGTTGATCAGGAAGTTCGTCAGCATCGGCACCGGACGGCCCGTGGCGCCCTTGGCGGCGCCGGACTTCCAGGCCGTGCCGGCGATGTCCACGTGCGCCCACGGATACTTGCGGGTAAAGTTTTCCAGGAACGCGGCGGCCGTGCACGAGCCGCCGCCCGGCGTGCCGATGTTGGCCAGGTCGGCAAAGTTCGACTTCAGCTGGTCGTTGTACTGCTCGCCGATCGGCAGGCGCCACACGGTGTCGCCGGTGGCGCGGCCGGCCGCGGCGATTTCCTCGGCCAGCGCATTGTGCTGGTCGTCGTCGCGCGTGAACAGGCCGCTGTGGTGGTGGCCCAGCGCCACGATGCAGGCACCGGTCAGCGTGGCCACGTCGATCACGGCGGCCGGGTTGAAGCGCTCGGCGTAGGTCAGGGCGTCGCACAGGATCAGGCGGCCTTCG
>Ga0265798_10012352_pt1 | contig 10310 bp, 11 predicted proteins | sample P3T30metagenome_FD_192430 | JGI IMG/M metagenome (GOLD analysis project Ga0265798, IMG submission 192430) | Plant litter microbial communities from East Loma Ridge, Irvine, California - P3 T30 | ecosystem: Environmental > Terrestrial > Plant litter > Unclassified | place: USA: California...
GTTCATTGAGACGTTTTGTTTACTTGTATAGGGAAAGGAAATGGCTTAGATACGTGTGTTTTGGGAGTTTGGGAAGCTTGGGCGCGTGATTTTGGTTGGAGTGGGAGACCGAGAAGAGCGGGTGGGAAGGGAGGAAGGAGAGATTTGTACGGGAGAAACAAAAGGAGATTGGCACATTTTCGTCCGCACTTAGAGATACGCTTCAAACAAAATCCAGATAACTCAGCACTATCTATCCAATCCATCAACCCTCCGACCCATTCCCCCACGCCCGACCAGACCCTCCCTTCATCTTCATCCTCACTTTTTCGCGCGCCGGATCAGGCCCACTATTCATCCTTTGAATCAACCACACTATGCCCATCACCACCGCCGTCGTAGGTATGGCAGTGACAAAGTACCACTGCGTTGTTTCCTTGAGCGTGGATATGTCTTCTGTCATACTGTACAAACTACTGTAAACTTGTTAGTACCAAGCCATCATTTCATACCCCATACCAATCTTCATACTCATACCATGCAAACAAGTAAAGTAATGGTCCAAGACGTACCTAATAAGCGACAACGGCACAAAAATCGTCGCGAGCCACGTCAACCTTGCAGAATTATGCGTCTCAATCAAACTCCTCTTCGTATCCTCAATACTTATCTCCGCAGTAACAATATCCGTAAGCCGATCCACACGGTCCTGCAAATCATTTATCGCAGCGAGGATACGCTTGAAATCACGAATAATATCCTCGTAACCAGCTACATCATCGAAGCTCAAATCCGTTACGATGGCCTTGCGATCCATCGGCGAGTTTGCCGCCTTCGGTTGCCAGGAGTTGGTGAGCCGAGCGGCAGCGGGGAGCGCGTGCTCTAGTGTTTCCGTAACCATTTCGCGGAAAAGAGGCACTTGTTTGCGCCACATGTGCAGACGCTTGCGCGAGATGTCGTTTTTCAGGTAGTATAGTTTTGGGCGCTGGATGCCTGTTTCGATCTGGGATAGGCGGGTTTTGACGTATGCGATGAGGAGGAGCCATTCGGAGCTGAGGAGGAAGAGCAGTGGTTTGGTGAGGAGGTGGGGGGAGGGTGTACTTGTGGTTGTGGTTGTGGTTGTGGTTGTGGTTGTGGGGGATGGGAACCAGGGGTATGTGCGTGTTAGGTTGGCGATGTCTTTGGACCAGGATTTCGGGGGTGGTGATGTGGGTGGTGGAGCGTGCATGCTGGGTAAAGGGAGGAAGTTGGAGCGGTCGTACCATAGTGGGTGGCCGTGTGTTGTCGTTGGGTCTGCGAGTATGATGCCTACGGTCGCATCATTGCATTGCTTATCCTTGCCAATCCACACAACCGTCCGAGTGCGCAATATCGACACCACAGACTCCGCCTCATCGCCCGCTCCACTCTCTTCATTCTCGTCATCGTCGGGCCGCCGCAGCACGTTCCACGTATTCGTCTCCTTCCACGCGGCATTGAAGTCGTCGCGCGTCTCGTGGTATCGCAACCGCATGTTACGTAGCATAAACCAATTCCGGTGCTTGGTGCTGGCCATGAGGCTGGGTGGCTGTGCCCATGGGTCCCGGACGTTGTGCCACACGTAATCGTCTATTTGCTCGCGGAAACACATGGGGTCGATGTCGAAGCGTGAGCCGAGTGCTTCGATGACTTCGCGCGATAGATCTTCTACGATGAAGAGTCTCATTGGGGGTTTGCTGCCTGGCGCGTGGGACAGCGAGGTCAATGTCTGCTTGAAGTCGGGCAGTGAGCGGATTTGTCGTACGCTGTGATTGTCTGATGAGTGGAATTCTAGGAAAGTGACGGTCGTTCTGTCTATTCGATGCAGATCGTGTTCTCGGTCTCTTTCTGTCCAGCGTAATGGCGTGGTACCGACTTCCATCCAATCTGAAAGGTAGCGTAGTGTTTTCCATGTGGGTGCTAATGATTTTATGTGTGCAAGGTATGGATATTTCTTGCTTTCAGGATATCAGCGTACATGCCCGTTCATGAAGACACTGCTCTCACCTATCGCTAATTTCCCATCTAGCCGCTTCAACATGGTTTCGAGTGTAGGCGTCTCCGAGGTGATCGTAGTTGCCACGCATGGGAGCGCCCTTTCGGGGTAGTTGTATCGATGACCATACGGCGCCGACATCTATGGTGGTAGACTTGTTCACGCCATCGCTGCGCTTGAAAGAAGAGGAGGACATGTTGACGTTGACTAGGTGATCGTTGTCGCGAGCTGTCGGAATGACCACAATTCATCCGTCCAACCGTCAACTCTTGTAAACATCAGGCAATTGTGTTATCAAGCAAAATAATGTGACAACAGCGTAGCGACCACTCCGATATTACGATCGCGTCAGAAGCGAAGTTCACGGAGTGTAGTTGTCAAGGAGCACGCGCTGTTTTCCGAAAGTCCAGGCTAGATGTCATGCATGCAGCATAAGGCTGATTAGGCGAGTATGGGGCCAAAAGCTGAGGGCTCGCGCCGCAGCTCCTCACGCGGCTAGCTCTTTGCACAGCACACAGCTGATGCAAGAGGCCTCCCGAAAAATATCTGAGGAGCAGAGGCTGCAACTTTCGATTCTGAACATATTACTCAAAGCTGGAGTTGGTACGATGTTGATGATGCAAAGACCGGTCGAAGAAACTGTTCCTCGAGTTTGTCGTGCAATGTTCGAGTTGAAGTTCGTGAGACGCGACTTTGTCAGCTTGCCGGGACGCTCTTTAGGCGACTTGATGATGCTAGGTGGACAGGAGAAAGTCTGGTATGCTGTACTCATTCTTGATGATCATCATACATTGTACATTGTATGGAGATGGCACCGGTATGCACATCTGGTTAGGGTACATGGCTTACATGACAATCTAGTGACATGCGCATTTTTTGAGAGTTATAGTCAACCTTCAAGATGGAGACTATGCCACCTCGTCATTCCAGGTGAAGAGTCGTAACCATTGATCTCTCCCGGGGGATGTTGATCTCAGGACGAGGGGAGACAGGCGAATGCTTCTGAGCCGCAACGCTCGGGCGCCCCAAAATATCTTTCTCCACGCCACGAGATTGGCAAAGAGCCTGGTCTGTGGATGAGAAACGTTACGGATCGATCGATTCCCTCGCACGATCATGTGTGTGGGCGTTCCTCGCGCAAAACGCGTCGCAGGAAACATCCGTGCGGATTATGGTGACGCTTACTCTGTGTCCTGGTAGGTAGCAGTCCAGTTCGTAGATGTGGTTTCGCGTTGGGATCTTCCTGATTCAATCACAAAGCGCGTGCAGATAGTCCACGTTCGGTCTGTGTAGATGCTGCCATTTACTTGCGTATGCCACAAGCGAGAAGAAGCCGCGCTGCCACACAATGAGGGATGGGCTGCGAACATTGATCGTGAAGAAGTATGTCATCCAACTAGCGATCCGGAAGAAATGCGCATTGCGACGGCGACAGTGGGAAAGGCGCGTGGCGTCGTTGGCATAGAGGAGGAGGAGTTACCTAAGTTACGGCCGTTACACAAGTGGTGGGGCTCCCGTACCGGTATTTTCGGCGAGACAACCTTCCGATGCCTTATAAGTTCTGCGCCTGCTACCTTCGTACGATCTGACCAGATATCGAGGCGGACTTGAAGACCGAAGAACTCTTCACGGTTCTACTTCGTCTTGATGGCTGTCACATGTGCCCACATTGGCGTCTGACTTTTAGGCGTAGCCGCCTCTTTCGACAATAGTTGCGAACCCTTTGTGCAAAGTAACTTATCGCAACTCTGCCATGTCTAACGTCAACTTACATGGTTCAATCGTCGCAACGTGCATGTAAGATGTCGGCGCGCTTGCTGCTAAGATGCGATGGACGGAACGACTCGCGCCTTTGTGGCGGCTCGCCGACCGTAGTCACTGTCGAGGTCTTCATTCCGAGCTACACGCCGCACGGACAAATGCGACTATAAGAGAAGGGAGCCCGAGTGTGGTGTACAGCGGACCAGAAATCTGGTTGCGAGATCGAGGTCAGCCTATGTGCTGTCATGGTGCAGAAGCCGCGTCACACTTGGAAGTCTTGACCGAGGAGCATACTGTCTGATATCAGCCGCTACTCTGTTTTGACCATCAGCATGGAAACATGGAGCATCTCCAGTACTCACAGTCTTACTGGCAACCCCGGCTTTCGCGCATGTCACGTAGTCGCAACCTAGCATGCCATAGGCCACGGCAGGACATGTTCGCTTCGACCGATAATTGAGCAGCACGCGACGTCGATATGCACGCCCTGGCATCAGCACAACAGACACGAATGCGGAATGCTAGTGCTATCACACGTTCCCTCGCATACCACCACTACGTGGTCGAACCGGGCCTCCAAGCCAGTCTGGCACACTTTGCCAGCACAAACAGGCGCCGCCGCACTAGATAACTCAACTTGTCGCAGAAGATATGCAAAGAGATGGAAGGCTAGCGAAAAAGCTACCTCGACGTGCCCTGGACGTGTGTGAGCCGAAGGCAACCGTCCAACATCTGCCCTGGTGGACGGGATGCAAGGACCTACATGCTGCAGGAGAGCGTCGACGGAACGCAGAGACAACTCCATGGACAAAAACATGCATACCGGAGCTTCAGAACCTTCACTCAGTAGTGTCGCTTGACACGAGGTTGGTCCAGCAGAATTCTGCTTACCCACAATGTGGAAGCTCAAGTTCTAGACGGGCTGGACACAATTTCCACAGTACATTCAGCCCGGCCATGAGACATGGGTGTAGCACTTGGAAGGCAAAAGCGTATGCAGAATAAGGGGGCGCAAGGCGGAACAAAATCATGAACGTAGACAAAGAAGCGGCCTTCTACTCCGTAGCCAAGGTGAGGGCCGAGAACTGATTAGGAGCAAAGAAGACTGTCCAGGATATGGCCCGGCCCGTCGATCAGTTGGAAAAAGTGGGCCCCAGCCCATACCTGGAAACGAGGCTGGCGACGATGCCGCCAAGGGAGCCAAGAGATGAAGGGCTGCAGACGGCTGAAAACATCCGCCAGGACGGTCTTTCAAGCTCTCACTCATAACGCTCGGGTCGATTGTCAGACCCTATACGCAAGGCACAAGGACGGCGAGTATACTGGTCTTCAGCTGAGTGGCCTGCAGAGGCTCAAGGTCAAGACTTACCGGTACACCACAGCCCACCGAGTCGGTAAATCAGCTCCACGGAGCGTTAAGCACGCGGGATCCTGGTCTGAACCCTGCTAGTGGCCTTACCAGCCGTGTCCAACGTTTTCCCTCTTTGAAAGCAGATTCGCTCCTTTCCCTGTTATTGGCTCCTATGACTTCTTTAAGCTTAGAAGCAACTTCAACTTGAAGGCTTGATAGGATGTATTAGGGACCCAAATTTACCTTGTGGAGCCCACCAGAGTGAGAGTCGACCTCACGTTCACATCAACTCTTAAGTATCATCACAGGACCCGCGTACCATACGTCTACACCAAGTCTCGCTATGGCGGAGTACGACGCAGCTCGTTCATGTTCACGTTGCTCTCTGCGGCGGCCAAGTCCGCAGCGCTAAATTGATACTCCTGGGCAGCGGCATCGTAACCATCGTCGTTATCTCGTTGGTGGCGCATCGACGACCATGCGCACTACGCGCAGAAAACCGACTTATAACGAGTATCTAGATGTTTGCAGGAGAAAGAATAGCGCGCGATTGGTCTTGTATCTGCTTCAAAGAATATCCTATCAGCCTATGGCATTTTCTAGGCTTGCTGCCAAGTACCAGGTTGAGAGAGGTGCGTCAAGTCGTAGCAAACATGAAGTCAATGTTGCCGGCTGAATATGATTCGCCCGCACAATGGAACGTGGTGAGGAGATGCCGCACATGTCGCACACCAACGGGCTCTGGCCCACTTGGCGTGCGTCAATGTTGGGCTGGAGCAAGCGGTAGCAAAAACAGTCCTTCTACCCTTAGTGAGGATGAGAACTAGCGTATGGACAGTCGAAAGGTTTCTGTGGGCTGAAGTCGCCAACAACTATACACATTCACAACCGAGGCACTATAGGATCGCGCCAATTTCGAAAATCCACCAATTGTGGAAATCGCCTTGCAGTGATGCTACGGAGTATTGCTGGCACTTTCGGGAACTCACGCCAGCTGTATACGAGAATGCGTCTGGCTCTCTCGCGAGACAGGCAGCGTACCTGCCTTCAAGGCAGATCATGAAGAACAATGCTGGATTGTAACTACGACACATCACCCTTCACTGACGAAGCACGTTCGCGGAGCGCCTTGGACGTATTCGTTCATGGCCTCATATATTCGCGCATGGAAGGATCGAATAATAGCCTGTGTCAGTCATACATTCGCGCATATGAGGATCGAATTCCAGCCCGTGTCTCTCATTCATTCGCGCATAGAAGAATGGCCTCATACATTCGCGCATAGAAGGATCGAATTCCAGCCCGTGTCGTGGAGAAGCAAAACGACAGGTATGTGGCCTTCACCTGCCTCATCGAGCGTGGATAGTGACCTTGTGATACACTGATGCATCAATCTAGTTGAGAAGGGGTCATTGCATCAGGAAGCCACCAACGCAAAGTCAATTGAGCCTAACTTGAGGGCTACTGCTAGGGTAAAATCTGCGCGGCCTCGAGACGGCTCCAGCTGGAGTGGCCCTTGGAAGCCCGAAGTTGGCACCCTCAGGACGTATAAAGGCAGCCGTAAAGTACGTTCCTCTTGTTCTCAGACAACGCTCGACACAGATCTTCCCAGCTTTGACAGATACTTCGCCTACCGAACTCCTATCGCAGCACTGCTTTGGCCCTTCCCTCATCACTCCTCAAGATGAAGTTCTCTGCCCTCCTTGCGGTCGTCGCCGCTACGCTCCCTATGGCAGCGCTGGCCGATTTCGATATGTGGGAGTCCACTGCAGTGTTCGTTGGTCCGTATGACACGAGTGTCTCTATTCAGGAGGTCTGTACCATCATCCAAATTTCGGAAACTTCGCTGACAGATGACAGTACGTTCCATCTACCTAGACCACGTGTCTAGTCTTGAGCTCGGACGTTTGCGCTGACTTGCTAACTCCAACTCTAGGCTCAAGGTCACGCAGCCATACATTGAATACGGCAAAGCTCTATGTCAAGGAAGGGGAACCATGACTTTCAACGACATCAAGACCCTCTGGTGCAACCACAGGATCAAGTTCACGAACGGTTGTGCCATCATCAAGAACTGTGCCAAGGGAGGAAATGTGCACCAGATCAAGAACGGCGAGAAGCTTGGTGATTTGGAAGACTGCGGTGGCGGCAAGCGCGGCGAATGTTTTGCATGGCACGAAGCTGCCTCCGGAAAGTCTTGTTCGGGACGCGAGGGCAGACTCAGCTACGGTCGTGTTGCTTGCAAGACGTCGTTCTTCGACGGTGCGAACGCTCTGGGAGAGATGTAGGTTTCCTGGGAAACTCTGCAGTCGCAGCCAGATTGAGAGGAGGGTAGTGAGAGCGGGTATAGAGTAGCGACGGGGTTTGAAAGGACGGCGGGGGCAGATGGGGCGATTCAAAATGCGGATGAAAAACAGTTGTTGATCTTGATGCCGAGCCAACGATAAATCAAGTCTTCAACGTATTTGCGCATCGCTGTCCAAACTTACTCTGAAGTGACACCTGCTCGAAAAGTCTGGTACCTTCCTCGCCCTTCCCATACCACGTCTGACCCATCTCACAAACCGTGACGCATCTGCGCGGGCACACATAAGCGCCAGCACAAGCTCACCCAAATTTCGCTGACAGCTCCTGAATATGCTCATCAAGTCGATCGCCTTCGGACCCGAGAGGCCGTTAATTGGGTATCGATTCGAACCAGCTTTAATTTCTTTTCGAAGTCCACCCCAGCACTCAATCGCCTGAAAGGGGTGCTGGAGGCCACTGAGTGCTGATTGTTCGAATATCGGTGACGAAGGCTTTCGCGAGCATTGACTGATGGATCGAGAGGAAGCCGGCAAGTACCATCACAATATGCAAAGAGGGTGGAATCGGAAAGCATAAATCCGAAACGATCAGTGACTGCCGAGATGCTCCGCCAACGAAAACTCCTACTGTACTAACACCGCATACGGGACAGGCGAAGCGATTCGTATGCAAGCGTTGTGTTCAACGTCTGAGATTTTAATTGACCTATGATGGCGTTGTGATGTGGGTGATTGCAGTGTTGGGAGAAGAGTCACTTGAGTCAACTCAGCTGATACAGAATCACTCGGCTCTTGAGCTCCCCAACCCTATGATTCTTCAGACTCAGGGTCGATTCAGAGTCGACTCGCGATTCTGCCCAACACTGGGTAATTGGACCTCTTAACTTGTGCTACATGTGTATATACCCCAAAAAGGGCTGCTGTGCAACACTAGCATGCTTCTGGCAAAGTCGTGCTCGTGTTACATGTGTATTGCCGATCACCTGAAATACCCAAGCCCCTTTTCAGTAGAGTCCGAGCACGAGGTCTTCAGCCGCAAAAACGGACGAATGAGAAACTACTTACGGTTAGTGTAGCACAGAATCGATCAGACCTCAACATCAACAATGGCAAAATTGATGGCCGATGTGATGGCGGAATCGCCATTCGATGATTTGCCGCTCGAACTACCTGTGTTCGATCATGAATTCATTGTTAATGTCGCCGATGACATTTGTCGGACTCGATATCGACCCAAAGACGCCATCCCTGACCTTCATATCTCAACTCCCGCCATAGAGTACAGCTTGAGCACTGAAAACAGGAACACGCTGAAATGTATAGCATTCCACCTGAATCATACCACTACCGCAACCGACTGAGATGAGGACTCAAAGCCTCGCATAGAAAATATGCTCCCTCACAGCTCTTTTGCCGTTGGTCTTCACCTCAACGCTGGATCTCTTGAAGCCCGCGTCGTGTCGCCTTACAGCTAGCTTCTCTGATTCCTCTGGTCTCTGTGACGGTTCTTGCTGAACGTAGAATACCATGGCTGGCAGATGTGAATAGGTTGTGCCCAAGAAGACGCGGACGCCCGAGATGATCATGTTGCCCAGCTGCTGCTTGTGCTGAGAAAGGAAGTAGCCCGAAGCGCGACCATTTGGGGTACCTAAGTCGAAGTTTAGCTTGAGCGCGTGTGGCCTACACAGTCAACTGAGCGGTCGTACCTAGAAGCGCCTCTGCTATCTCCACGTCTGCGCCAGATAACGTGCTGTAGAATCGACCAGGCCAAGCCTCCAACTTCTGGGAATTGATGGCTCGAAGTATGGCCTGCAGGGTCGGCTCATTCGAGATACTGATTGACAAAAAGTACTGAAGGCTTTTGGGATTGCCAGCTCGAGACGCCCAGGCTAGCCACATTATATCGGAGGCTCGTTGGAGGGCGGGCAGGGCGCTCTTCTCAATCGGCGGCGTTCGATCTTCGATTCCGGCATACTCTGGCGACGTTAGGTCTATTCGGATGATGCTGTCGTCATTTGATCAGCCAATGGGTTGAGCACAACAGAAGGGATGACTCACCACCAACTCCAGTGTTAATCGCAAACTTTAGACCTGCGCCTGTCGCTCATTCAGTCTTATTACCCACTGTATACCTGCAGATTATAACGTCAGTGTTTGAATCGCGCGATTCATTTCGATGCTCGCGTACGTCTGCTTGTCTGTCGGCTTTTGCATAGGATCCGTGAAGTGATCTAGACGGACAACCTCCAAACCAGTGCGCGGATCACGACTGGCTCTATTCGAGAGCCCAAGCGCAGCCAGTGCCGCTCCAACGCCGTGGCCAGGATGGCTGTCATCATCATCGAGGAAGTTTGTGTCCAACAAGTCTGCGCCTTGGTAATAGTGCCAGCCCCATGTGCGTAGCGCGTCTGACCATCAGTGTCAGCTCCACCAGAATCAGGTAAACATTCGTACCAACGCTTGTCCATTCGCTCTGCGCAGAGTTCCTCTCTGGCTTGAACAGTCGTCCCGCATCTGCATTCGAGCCCTGCATTGCCGCGATCATGTTCTCGTCCTTGCAGATGAAGTCTTTCCACGTCTCATCGCTCACTGGAAGCGCAGGTGGCCATGAAGCCTCAGTGTAGTCGTCGTCGTCGTCGTCGTCTGGTTCCGGAAACTCCCATCTCTTCGTTCGCTGCGGTAGGTTGAGATGTGGCTCTGAGACCTCGAGGCGTAGCTCAGCCGAGCATTGCTTCGCAGCCAGCAATGCGACGTACGCACAATGGAACATGGTTAGCATCTTCATGGCAGCCCTCAATTGAAGATTTGTCTGTGTCGAGGACTCCTGGTTTGTGCACTGCTTTGAAGGGAAAAAAGGAATATTGTAAGGTGAGGACAGTGAAGCCAAGACTGGGGGCTT
>Ga0265798_10012354_pt1 | contig 10308 bp, 11 predicted proteins | sample P3T30metagenome_FD_192430 | JGI IMG/M metagenome (GOLD analysis project Ga0265798, IMG submission 192430) | Plant litter microbial communities from East Loma Ridge, Irvine, California - P3 T30 | ecosystem: Environmental > Terrestrial > Plant litter > Unclassified | place: USA: California...
TTTACTTCAAAGCCTTCTCAGCCTTCTTTTCCGCCTTCTCAGCAGTGTGCTTAACATCCAGCATCTCGCCCTTGGCCTGACCCTCGGTGTTCTCCAGACTCTTGTTGTACATGTAAATGCGACCGACTTGTGTGGCACCGACGCAGAAGACGAGGAAGTTGACACCAGCCAGCGCGACGTTCTTGGGGCGGATAACGAAGCACCAGCGAGTCCAGATGGCGCCTGTGCACATGAGGGCGAAGTTCTGGGTGAAGGAGAGGGATTCGGCGGGGCGGGAGAAGTCGGAGGCGCCGGCGAGGACCATGCCCCATTTCATTACTGGGGCCCTGTTGGGATGTTAGCATTTGTGCGATGGCTTGGGTGTGGTGGGGTGGGTTTTGGAGGTGGGTGTTTGCTGCTGCGGATGCGGATGCGCTTCGGAGAGTGCGGGGAGCTGGCAGCGCATTGCGGGTGGAGAGGGAGGTGGTGTCGAGGCAGCGTACCAGAAGTGGACTGTCTTGGGACCGATGGGGCTGTTCCAGAACTTCTGGAAGCCAGCGGGCTCAGCGCCCGCCGTGGAAGCATGTCGGCGGGCATTTGCGCGTTGGAAGAAGGGTCGGAAGGAGCTGAAGATGCGGGAGCCGGGGCGGAACGACATGATGGCGAGCTGTGTCCTGGACTCTCGAGGTCGGCGATTCGAGTGGGAGCAGGAATTGGGGCGTCGAGAGCGAGGTCGAGGCCTTGGCGAGTGTCGTGTGCGAGAGCCGTCGCGATGTCGGGCTCAAGCATGAGATGATAAATCCGGGACTATCGATGGGGGTGCTCCGACTGCTTTAGGCCCGAAGCGGTAAGGCGTGCGCCTGGCAGCTTGACGAACATTGAATGTCGCTGCCGGCCCAGTGACGACAGACACCGATTGAGACCCCCGCACACCAGTACCGGTCCTTACCATGGCGTCAAAAGCATTCGCAAACGGCCTCAAGGAGCTGAGGTTCCTGTTCTGCCAGACCAGCGAGCACAGCGCCGCGACAAGGTATGCGACAACCGAGTGAAGGAGCGCAACCCAACGCGCACGCCATTGCACAAGAGCAGGATAGACAGGACAGGCAGGATAGAGCGAACCGCGCTGACCGACTGGACAGGAATTTCCTCATGCGAAGCTACCCCGCCATGAAGAAGGCCAACCCATCCATCCCCATTATGATCCGCGAAGCCAGCAACACCCAGCCCACCGTATATGCGCGATTCGGTGCGTCACACTCACCAAGGACATACGAGAGCGATGCTAATAATTTGGGACAGACTTCGGAAAGGAGCGGAAGTTGTCACTGAAGGGCCTGGACGACAAGGCCATCGAACAACAAGTCACAGAGCTGGTGCAGAAGGGCGCATGAGTACATATTGGGAAGGAGGACGAGTGAAGAAGACAAGAGTCGTAGGTGAAGAAGAATAGGCATACGATTAGCTCAAGAGAGCACAGCATAATAGCTCTGTATAGCCCGAATTGACCGTCTTCGAGAGTCCATTTCTCTTTCACCTCGACTTCTAAATCCTCATTCACCATCACCATCCCATCTTTTGCATAACATACAAACTGTCCATCCGCCTCCGGTCTTCCTATTTCCTCAGCCGCCAGAACCTCTTTTGCAGAACACATCCTCTCCACATCTCACAAACATTCTGCAAAACATCACCGAGACTACTACATACACTAACGATGTCCCACCAGACCAACCTCCCAGGCCATCATGACGCCGACATCGCCGCCGCCGAGGTGGATATCCTCGTCGTGAGCGACGTAAGTACCTCCCGGCCCCTCTACGATATCCAGATCAGCACTGACAAAGTTACTTGTAGCATCCCGCCCTCGCAACCGGCCGCGCGGCCGAAGAACTCAAGCGCATCGAAGCGCAGTATCGGCACGTTGTCGAGCTGCTGATGAAAGAGAAGTCGGCTGCGGCCGCCCGGATCGAAGATCTGGAGACCACCAACGCCGCCCTGCTGAAAATCCTCGGCAAGAAAATGGCGGACGAGGTGAACGGCATCTTTATGCAGACGCACAATGTGCCCGACAAGAGGGTCGTGCTTCGGCCTGGAGAGGAACTCTGGTCTGGCATCTTCAAAGATGTCTGAAGATGGGTTGGGTGGTTTGGTACTATTCTGATTCCCCGTCTTGTTTCCTCTTCCCCCTCCGAGTTTTTTTTTTTGTGATTTTTGTTAGATAGATATTTCCCTTCTGGCATCAAATTCCATCGCGTGGTGTGCCGCATATCATGTCTTCTTGGTGTGTGTACAGTGGTGTCTTCGTGATTTGGGGATTTTGACATTGTGAATGCAACATGTTCTACATGCTTCTATATAAATCTATAACCCTAAGTACCGCATACATCTTCCAAGGCAGCAGCAACAGGCTCAATCCCAGAGTCATTGTAGCCCTCACGGTATCACTTGTCCGGCGTCTTGCGTCGCAGAAACCCATCGACTCACATCACGCCCACCTGAGAACCCAGCATCATGTCCGCCTCATTAGCATGTAAGCCCCAACAAGCCGGCTTCTTCAGCCGGTTTCGTCGCAACGACTCCGTCATAAGCTCACCGACAGGCTCGGCTACGCCTTCCCTGGCGCCCTCTCTCGCATCCTTGAGTCAGGACAACGACAGCCTGGCTGCGACCAACACCCGCCTGCAAAACCGCAACCGAGAGTTGATGCAGCAGTCTGAACTCAACCAACTGCTTTTTCAGCAAACCTCTGAAGAGCTCACAGCGAAGGAGAGCGAACTTGTGGAGCTGAAAGAGAAGTTTCGCGACAATGCTGAAGCTACGAATGAGACTATTCAGGCTCTTGGAGAGCAGCTCCAGACTCTAACCGAGCAACTGGCGGAATTGCAGGACACCAATACTTCGCACGAGGCTCAACTAGCTGATTCCGAAGAGCAGCAACACCAGCTCTCCCTAGAAGCAGCCCATGTGCAGTCCCCGACCCAAGCAGACGTCGACGACTTGATCTGGGCTAAGCTCCAGGACAAGAATAAGACCATTGACTTCCTGCGTTGTCGCCAGGCCAAGTCTGATAAGCGCATCCAGAAGCTGCGGGAGCGTTTGGAGGTTGAACAGAGTGTGGGGAGGGATTGGGTTGAGACTATCATGATGGTTAATATGAAGTTTAGGGCAAGGGCGAAGGCAGGGGATGATGCTGATGCTGCTGTTGAGGTGTAGATATAGGTGACACGGCTCAATGGTATGGCGTCGTGATTGGGATATAGTAGTCGGACTAGACGATATTTACATAATGCACTTTACATTTCTCGCAGTGTTTCAGATTTATTCTTCGTCCAAATCTTCACCTATTAGTTCTTCGTTATTCGTGCTCTTCTCTCTACCTCTCCTCAACGCTAGCAGCTTCCATCAAAGCCCCGCTTGTCCATGCTGCAATGCCCGTAGCACACTTCACAGTAACACCCTCGACGTCAGTCCGCTGTGCCTCCTGTTCACTTCCCAACAAGATGACTCCGAGGTGTCACGTAAGGCGAAAGACGCCACCAATGTATCGCGTAGTCACATGATCCGTCATGTACTGCTGTTGGGTCAATCCTTGTTCCGTGCTGGACGCCACCAATAATGCTCCTCAGGCACATCACATACAAAAGCCTGTGTCGCTGTTGAGTCGCTCGAAAAATACGATAGCGTGGTCGACTAGGTTGATGCCTGTTGGTGTCGGTGTTTCGTGGCACACGTAGTGGGCTGTCAGGCGCCTGTCTTTGTTGTGTCATCGCCCGCCTTTGGTCTCCGAGACTCCGAAACAGAATGTACCTGCATATATGGCTAATGCCGAGATGTATGTTGCCGCCGTCTTTGTGCTCATTCGGCTCTTTTGCCGAGTAGGTGCGCAGATGATCTGCATGCTGCAGGGCATTCCGAACGAAGTAAGAATTGACGACGGGTACTGTATCCATGGAAGATTATTTGCCTCGTTTGCCTTGTATGAATGGTCTCAATAACCTGGCCATGACGCGTGTGCCTTCGGCGGCAGTATAACTGGATCGGTTGAGCTGGCTTGCTTGGTTGGGATGCTAAGACCCTTGTTTGATGTGGGAATGTTTTGTGGCGAGACACAATCGGAGGCCACTGATCTGTGTGTTCAGGGAAAGTGTCTCGAATTACGATAGCGTCATGCGGTATCTTCAGTCCGCTCTTCCGTCATACCTACTGTCTGGCGCTTGGTCGTTGCGGCAGTCAAGCGAGAATACCGAAGGCATCCAACGTTACATCGGCCGAGCTGTACCTTGTTTGCGCATCGACCCAATACTCGACCCTGGCGGTGCATGCCTGGTCAGCATGATCACGGGATCATGGTAGCTCTGTTGCTCATGTAGACGCCCGCTGAGCATCGGACGGCTGCAGCTTACTAGCTTCCTTGGGTGGAGGACTGACATGGATAACGACGACTTGGGATGCAAGCCACAGACGGGACCTTGCGGTAGGCTGTGATAAGTCGCATAATCGACGTACTGAACCAACTCTAGTTGCATTAGATGTGTCTGCAAATTCTATCATCGGTCTTCCAAGCATGGATCATGCGTTCTGTAGCACCTCTGCGCTGTAAAGCGGTTGGCTGCTCTGACAGCAGGCACTACAGTCTGTGGCTGCTATCTGACAGCCCGTGTATTCATGACTATAGTACTGTAGCCTATAACGACGTGCCTTAATTTCGAAAAGTTTATCAACATGCAAGCCACCTCGAGGGGAATACGTAGTGTATGTCGTGCGCGCACGTTGATACTGGCCGCCCGGGTGACGCATGTGCGATGGTTTGAGCGCACAAGACCGGTGAACTCGATTGGGCCGTTTTGAAACGAAGTACAGTCGTTGATATCTGAGAGTTGGTGGACTGACTTCTTATCGCCAAAAGGACGGCTCAGTGTGATGCGAATGAAGGTCCATTGGAGTAAGGTCGATATGTATTACGGCAATAAGCTGGAAGCATTGAGTGTCTTAATGCCGTGCTGGAGCGTCAGATATGAGTCCTCCGATTGGGCTTTTTGGTCCGAGATTGAATGCCGCTTGAGCCTGATTCTGGACATTGTTGAGCGAAATGGCTAGTTTCGCACCTTGTACCTCGCAACGCCAACTCCAAAAACAGGCATTGCGAAGCAAACCCAACCTTGAAATGCGAAAATTAAGTCTTCGAAGAGAGAACGACATATGTAAGATCTGTTGGAATGGCTGGTAAATGCAGAAACGTGATTGGAGGCCTGGTTGTGGTTCAACCGAGGAGGACCTCCCATTCCCACTCTTTCATGACACTCAACCAATGCAAGCGGCTTTTGACTGTTACTCCCGAATTCTGGGAGTCTGTGGTACCAGACGGTATCGGCATCCCGTACGGTGTTTCTCGTGAACCGAAGTCGCGATCGGCGTCGTAATCATCGGGATAGGCGTCGTTCTCGCAAATAATGGATGCGTCTGATGAGAAGCTGTCGCTGCGCAAGTGCTCCATATTCATGGTTGTACGCTCAAGCGCATGATTGTCGCGTCGGTTCCAGACTTCTTTCGTGACTTCCAAACATCGCTCTATGATCCCCAATTTCATTCTGGTAGACATCAGAGACCAGCGATCTTTGACCCATTGCCGATCATCCGGCTCAGTCATCTCACAGCCAGCAGCCATCAAAGGGTAGATGTGCACGATGATCGAGCGTGAGCGTGGATGAACGGTGGCCAAGGCGCACAGTACTTTGTTTGCGAGCACGCCGGGTGGCTGGGAAGGAACCTCAGGTACGGCTTGGTGAAGATAGAGCAGTGTTGCGTATTGATAAGCGATCGCAGTCTTGATAGCATCTTGCGGACTTGTTGTCTCATCTTCTGGTTCTTCAATGTGAGAAGGCGGGGTCCATTCCTCGAGTTGAGATTTCAATTGCACTGCTTGCGATATGATGGTGGGTCCGTTGCTATCGGATCTCCGCACTTTCCTCACCAGATTGGCGACCCGACCAATGATGGGGAAGAGCGTGTGCGCGCAGCCCATCAACGGGTCAAGAGTAGAGTCGGTGTCTCCAGCAGCATATATGCTTTCTCTCACATTGTCGACATCGTATGCGTCGTCTTCGTCAGCAGAAGTAAGGCGAGCAAGAACGTCCATGTAAATCCAAGTGTTGCAAAGAAACTTCAGCCGAGCCCATTCTTCGCCTTGCTTTGGCATGAGACGATGGTTCATGAGTGCTTGATTGATCAAGATCTTAGCTCCTTTGATGTGGTTGATGCCGGTACTGATATGCTGGTCCCAAGATTCGGCAAAGGCCAGAACAAGTGTAGTCGATATAGCTGCGTCGACACGCATGTTTTGAAGTCCAGCAGCCAATGCATGTACGGCGCTCCGCATATGATCTATACCCTGTATGCGCAAAGTAGGCATATCTCTTGCCTGATGGAATGAGGTCATCGATGCAATGGCATGGTAGAGTGCGGGACAATCCCTCGTTAGAGGCCAGATGAGAGTCCGCCATGGGTTCTCTGTAGGTCCGTCCTTCAGTGATAGTACGCCGCACGTGTCCCTATGATAACGCCGTGTGAGTGATTCCGCCGATGTCATAGATAAATGCAACTGGGCCGGGATCTTGAAGTCGGGAGAATTCGACGAAGAGCCTGATGAGCTTGGTGTCGCGGGCGATGGTAGCCACATCACGCAAGCTGCAGACTCATCAATTTTATCGCGTACAACTTCTTCATCGACATCGTCATCCAATTGCGCTGGCGGCGTCATACCAGAGGGCTGATAGAAAGCCTCATGCTGAGACACAAAGGAAGAGTACTCCTCCGGTGGGACATTTAGATCTGTTCCTGGGAGTAGGAGGTCTACTATTCGGGGAGACTGGCCTGACGAAGGGCTTGAGTCAGTATTCGTATTGACCCGTGCAGTAGTCGTACTTTCGGCTCCAATAATGCCAAACGGCTCGAAAGAACCTGGCGCATATGACTCCACTGGTGATATTGATTGAGAGATGATGAATGGCGATGTCGTCGGGACAGTGAACAAGTTTCCCATAGGTGCCAAGGGAGGATGTGGAAAGGCTGCTTGTATGGGCGGACCATGCGTGAAAGGGTATGAGTGTTGGTGCGGCGAATAGTATACCCCAGGGTGGGGCGGGTTCCCAAAGGTGCATTGGTACTCCTGGAGACCGTACTGTCCCTGGAATTGCGAAGACACAGCTGTTGGCGTTTGGAGGGTCGGGCCTAAGCCTGTCAGATGCGTAGCAGTATGGCTGTAAAAAGACTGACCTTGACGTGGATTGACGGGCGCTTTGCTCGCAGTGTTCAACTCATCGTAGTGCTTCCATTTGTAATCTTTGGCGTAACCGCCGCATGTTATTGCACGTCTTTCGCATTGCTTGCATGTAGGCTTGCTTTCGTCACATTTCAAGCGCTTTGCCTTGCAGGAAACGCATCCTGTATAGAGATCAGTATAGTCATAGGTGAAAACAAGTCTAGTCATGCTTATTGTGTGAGCGATAAAAGTTGACAAGGGGAAGCATACCATTGCGGCTCTTGGACTGCTTCCTTTTGGTGACGCCAGAGGTATCGGAAGCTTTGGTTGTCTTCTTCTTCGCGGAACATGATGCAGATGCCACCTGCTTAGCGGGCTTGACGTCGATCGGAGCAGTCTCGGATGATCTCAGCACGGATGAGGATGACGAAACAGTGATAGCCTCAGCCATCTGCCGCGGAAGGTGCGAGCGTTCGGTCGCTGGGCGAACTTGTCGGCGGCCCGAGATATCATATGCAAAACAACAATTGACTAGCTACGCAGAAGCGAGAAGAATCACCGGAGGTTTGGTAGATAAGCAGGAAGGCAGCGGTATCTAAAGTGGAGAAGAAGCTGGGGAGATGCACGGCTAGTCATTAGCGCCTTACCTATCGGGCTCGCGAATCACGCGTGGGGTCCGGTTGCAGCATCTTTCCTCACTCTGCGCAATCGCGAATTTTCTTCTCCAGTGCCTTGTGCTCAGTGATGTGCAGGCGGTAGCTACTCGAGTCCAGTATCTTGTGCGACAGCTGACAGTTGGTATTAGCCGTTGGCTGGGATCGTGGTGCAGGCCCCAGGTGTCCTTCATCGACGCTATCCGCATTCGGAACCCTTGCAGCCAGCCGTGAACCGCTCCACGAACGGCTCAGCCTTGTTTCGGGAGCGACGCAAAGCCGTGGGAGATCCCGTGGAGCATGTATCAGGAACATACTCGCTTTGGGAACTGTACGTCAGGGGGTCTAGACCGGGTCTTCTTGGAGCCGGCCTCTTCTGGTTGCACTGCGCACAGAAGACACAAAACAGTAGGAGGCTAAGCTTTCTCGTATCTCTATGTCATCCTTCACACGGAGATATGTTGTGTTAGTCTCAAGCGACATGTAGTGCTCCAGCGTCTTCACACTCGTCCACCACCATCTGAGCCCACAGTCAGACTCTACTGATCTGGTGGCGAGGACTTTACCTCTCCTTTGTCCTCGATCTCATACGTGATGCCGTCCACAGTGATTTCTTTCTTGCCTTCCTGCATAGCTTTGATGAGTCCAGGAGCCGTAGCAGCGATAGCAATCGCGGTAACTGTGCCCGCGGCGACGCCATTAACAAGTATAGCAGCGCCGCCGCCTGTCCCTGCGCTTTGGAGAACCGCAAAAGCGCTTCCCGCTGCAACGTTTCCAATACTAGATTGAGCTGCAGCAGCGGCAGATCCTATGATTTTGTCAGTCGCGTGGGTAACGTTGAAGACAAGAGGATCGTGACGTACCAGCAGCAATTCCCTTTACCGTGAAACCTACCATACGTAGAACGCTATGCGCAGCGCCGATACCGAGAGGGGCGGCAACGACACAGGCGATCATACCAGCGGTCTCTCCGGGGTGCTCCTTGATCCATTGCTTGGTGTGCTGTGCCGCGAGACTAGCGTATTTTCCAGCCTCTTGACCGAAAGCATCCGCCTGTTTCCAGGCTTCCTCGAGAGCAGGTCCAATCTTTGGTCCTACATCTTGTCCGAACGCATCAAGCTGTATGAAGGTCCCATGAGCGGCGCCGCCAACGTGCTTACCAGCTTCCTGACCGAAGGCGTCCATGTGCTTCCAGGCGTCTCCGAGCGCAGAACCAACCTTTGGTCCTACGTCTTGTCCGAAAGCGTCTAGATGTTTCCAGGTCTCATGCGCGACGCCGCCCACGTGCTTTCCAGTGTTCTGTCCCCAGCTGTCCAAAGTCTTCCAAGTGTTGTTGAAGAAACCCATGAGAAGCTTGAGGGTGTTTATGTTGTGGTAAGTGATCAAAAAGATATCTAAGTAGTGTCCTTCAAAGAAGAAAGTTTGAGCTTGCGGTGTCCCGGAGGAGAACCGAAGTTGTAAGCGGGGAAGAAGTGAAGGTGAAGAGCGGCAGAGGGGCGCGGGGTAGAGTACAGTCGCACAAGGCCATTTGAGCAGAATGCAGCTAAAATTACATTATCAGATTGTACATGGGCCATCAATGAACAGCCGCGCAATACACAAACGCCAGAACAGCCATGATGCCTAGAAAGCCGAGTACCACCTAGAAGAAAAGAAAAGGGTATCTCCTCTCGTAGTCCCACAGTCAATAGTAGCTCAAACCCGAAGCCCTCACCTTCTTCTTCCCTTTCTTCTTCTTAGCCGGTGTAGGACTAACCACACTACTTCGCCCGCCCAGCCTCTCCTTCCTCTTTTCATCGCCACCATTCATTCCCGCCATCTTACTCGCGCCGCCCGTCATGAAGTCGCCATAGGCGCTTTCAGCATATAGAGCAGGCGTCGTGGTGCCGCTAGGGAACCACTCGCTGCCTTCTTCCCATGCGATACCAGCAGCTTGCGCAGCGCGTACGCCCTCGATGTAAGCTTCCATCCTGCTGCGCTCGTCGTCGTTTTCGAGACCACAGCCACATCCGCAGCCGACTACGCATTCGCCGTCTTCCATGCCGATCTCGTCGTCCATGCAGTCCATGTGTGCGACATGTCCGCATGCGGCGCACAAATGGAAAAGACCTGAGACACGGATCCAGCAGATACTGCAACTGTACACGGGATCTGTTTTGGTGGGCTTGGAGGATGCAGTGGTGAGGTTGGTGCGCGAGCGTCCGTCACGCCATGATGAATTGGCTGAGACGGTAGATGTGCCTCGTGAGAGACTGGGTCGGCTTGCCCTGCTGGGTGGAGGCTGCAGGCGATTCTGCCCAGGCGACGTGTCTAGGCCAGCAACGCTCTCGTCTAGCTCTTTCGTTGGGGTGGGGACGGGTATTGAAAGTTGGAGATACTGCTCTGTTGGAATGAGTGTGTTGAAAGACGGTAGAC
>Ga0265798_10012355_pt1 | contig 10307 bp, 11 predicted proteins | sample P3T30metagenome_FD_192430 | JGI IMG/M metagenome (GOLD analysis project Ga0265798, IMG submission 192430) | Plant litter microbial communities from East Loma Ridge, Irvine, California - P3 T30 | ecosystem: Environmental > Terrestrial > Plant litter > Unclassified | place: USA: California...
ACCTGCCGGATGCACTCGCCCGCTGGCAGACGCTCGGTGCCGAGGACTCGCCCGAGCTCGAGCGGCCCCGCACGGCCCAGTCGTTCTTCGTCTCGAAGGACGAGATCGTCGCCGAGGGCTACGACCTCAGCATCAACCGACACAGGGAGGTCGAGCACGAGGAGGAAGTGCACCGAGCGCCGGAGGAGATCTTGGCAGAGCTCGAAGAGCTCGACAGAGAAGTCCGTGACGGCGTGCTCCTCCTCCGGCGCGCCCTCGAGCTGCATTCTGAGTTGCCGTGATGCGGATGACGCCTTTCGACGAAGTTCTCGTCGACGTCACAAGTCGCAGTCCAAAGCTCAGCACTGCCGGTTATAGAGAGCACGGGCGGTTTCCCGTCATCGATCAAGGTGCATCGCACACAGCTGGCCGTACCGACGACGAGTCATTGGTTACGCGTGCCGATCGCCCGCTGATCCTGTTCGGTGACCATACGCGACGCTTCAAACTGATCGACGAGGACTTCGTCGTCGGAGCCGAAGGTCTGAAAGTACTTGCGGTGGGAACCGAGCACGATGCTCGGTACGTCTTTCATGCTCTTCGTTCCATCTCGCTCCCGGACGCCGGATACTCGAGGCACTTCAAGTACCTGCGGCGCGCCCGCCTACCCGTGGTCCCGCGGCAGCAGCAGCAGCGCATCGCGGCCCTCCTCGACCAGGTCGACGAGCTCAGAGCCAAGCGCCGCCGTACCCTCGCGCTCCTTGATGAGTGGCTGGCCAGCGAGTTCCACGAGGCATTCGGACACGCGAGATGGCCGGAGGCCACCATCGGCGACCTGCTGCTCAGCGCCTCCTACGGCTCCTCGACCAAAGCCGGGCCCGACGGCGAGTTCCCAATGCTGCGAATGGGCAACGTCACACCCGAGGGGCGACTGGATCTCAAGGACCTGAAGTACGTCGACCTCGCGGACAAAGAGCGCGACAAGTACCTCGTGCGACGGGGAGATCTACTGTTCAACCGCACTAACAGCGTCGACCGAGTGGGCAAGACCGCACTCTACGACCGTGGCGAGCCCATGGCGTACGCCGGCTACCTCATTCGTCTCCGCCTCAAGCCAGATAATCAGCCCGAATACCTCGCCGCTTTCCTGAATACGAAGCACACGAAGGCGGTGCTGCGTTCGATGGCGAAGAGCATTGTCGGCATGGCCAACATCAATGCCAAGGAACTGGCGGCGATGAAGGTCCCACTGCCACCGGCCGATGCTCAACGGCGTTTCGTGACGAAGGTGACTGCGGCGGCCAGTGCTCGTACCGTTGCGCAGCAGCACCTCGCCAAGCTCGACGAGCTCTTCGCCTCGCTCCAGCACCGCGCCTTCACCGGGCAGCTCTGACGCCGGCCGGCTCAGCTCGCCCGCGTCAGCAACGAGTTGACGTACCGGTTCAGGCTGACGCCTTGCCGCGCAGCGGCGACGGTGAGCGACCGGTGCAGGTCAGGCGTCGTCCGCAGGCGGAACTCGCCGCTGAAGCGGCGCTCGCCGAAGGGCTCGGGCACGCGCTCGCCGTCTTCGACGAGGTCGGCGACGACGTCAGCGACCAGCTCGCGCAGCGCGGCGAGCGCCGTGTCCTGGTCGGCGTCCAGCCACGAGAGCGACGGGAACTCCGCCACCGTCGCCACGTACTCCTGGTCCTCGCCCGACCATCCCACGGCGTAGCTGTAGTGCCGCACATCGGGGGTGCCCGCCGTCGCGTTCATCGCTCCTCCAACCGATCGATCGCTGCCAGTACCTGCTTGACCTGGTAGGCCTTCGCCCTGCCGTGGTCGTCCTGGATGTTGACCCGGGGGTCGCCAGGCCAGGGCGTCTTGTAGACCGCATGACTGCCGCCGCGTCGCCGCGGTGACCCGAAGAGCGCGTCGCACACCTTCTCGAGGTCGGCGTATCGCACGTTCACAGGGTTGTGACGCATGCGGGCGATCAGCGACTCGACGGAAGCCATGCATCGATGGTGCCACTATCGGCACCACCGCTCAAGGGTGGTGGCCTCGAGGGCCGCTACCGCCTCGCGATGGAGCGCCGCTAGGGTGAGGCCGAACGCGGGGGGACGATCCACGAGCATGAGCAACTTCGACTTCGCCCGGGCAGGGTGGCCCGAGCTGGCCGACGAGGCGCGCCGTGCAGAGCGCTACGCCATCGCCGACCCGCGTGCTGCGGCGTTCTACGCGCGCCGCGCGTTGGAGCTCACCGTGACCTGGGTGTACCGCGCCGACGCCTCGTTGTCGCGCGTCTACAGCACGGAGCTCAACTCGCTGCTGCACGAGGCGACGTTCACGCACCTCGTCGGCCCTGACGTGCTCGACAAGATGCACGTGATCAGGAGGCGCGGCAACGATGCCGTCCACCGTGACGCCCCCGTCACGCCCCGCGACAGCGTCTCCTCCGTCCGCGAGCTCTTCCACGTCTTCGTCTGGTTCGCCGGCACGTTCGCGCTCCGACCGGAGCACCGCCCGCCGAGCGGCCTGGTCTTCGATCCCGAGCAGGTGCCGCGACCGCAACCCGGAGCCGCACAGCGGACGAGGGCTGAGCTGGCGGCCAAGGACGCCGAGCTCGCCGCCCGCGACGAAGAGCTGGCCCGCGCCGCCGAGCGGACGGCGTCGCTCGAGGCCGAGATCGCCGACCTGCAGGCCCGGATCGCCGAGGTCAAGCCCGCGAACGTCGCACGGCCCGTGCCGCACGACTACCAGGAGGCGCAGACCCGCTTGGATCTCATCGATCCACTGCTCCGCGAGGCAGGTTGGCTCCTCGACCAGCCGCGCGACCGGGAGTTCGTCGTCACCGGGCTGCCGAACGCTGCGGGCGGGGCCGCGGCCTCCGGCCGGGCCGACTACGTGCTCTGGGGGACCGACGGCAAGCCCCTCGCCGTCGTCGAGGCGAAGCGGGCCAGCAGCGACGCGCGCGTCGGGCAGCAGCAGGGGCGGCTGTACGCCGACGCGCTCGAGCGACAGTTCGGACAGCGCCCGGTCATCTACGTCACGAACGGCTTCGACACGTGGTTCTGGGACGACCTCGCCTACCCGCAGCGCCCTGTGCAGGGGTTCGCGACCCAGGACGAGCTCGAGTGGCTCGTGCAGCGGCGGCTCACCCAGGGCCCGTTGTCCCCGCCAGCCATCGACGCCGGCATCGCCGGGCGCTATTACCAGCAGCGCGCCATCACGCGCGTCGCTGAGGCCTTCGACCGCCACCAACGGCGTGCCCTGCTGGTCATGGCGACGGGCAGTGGAAAGACCCGCACGGCGATCGCGCTCACGGGCGCGCTGAGGGCTGCCAACCGGGTGCGGCGGGTGCTGTTCCTCGCCGACCGGGTCGCCCTCGTGAAGCAGGCGACGACGGCGTTCGCCTCCCTCCTGCCCGACGAGACGGTGGTGAACCTCGTCGAGGAGCGCGACGCCTCAGGCCGCGTGTACACCTCGACGTACCCGACGATGATGGGCCTGCTCGAGGAACGGCGCCCGGACGGCACTCGTCGTTTCGGGCCGCACCACTTCGATCTGGTGATCGTCGACGAGGCCCACCGCTCGATCTACCAGCGGTACGGGTTCCTCTTCGACTACTTCGATGCCCTCGTCGTCGGGCTCACGGCCACGCCGAAGGATGACGTCGCTCACGACACCTATTCGCTCTTCGGCCTCGAGGCGGGCGTCCCGACCGACTCCTACGATCTCGACCAGGCGATCGAGGACGGCTACCTCGTGCCGCCGGTCGGCCGCGTCGTCGCTACGCGCTTCACCCGTGCTGGGGTGCGGTACGACGACCTGACCGACGACGAGAAGGAGCGCTGGGACGACGAGGACTGGGGAACGGACCCGCCGGAGGCCATCGACGCCGCGGCCGTCAACGCGTGGCTCTTCAACCAGGACACCGTCGACGGCGTACTGCAGGTCCTCATGGCGGAAGGTCGCACTGTGGCAGGCGGCGACACCATCGGCAAGACGATCGTGTTCGCGCGCAACCAGGCGCACGCCCGCTACGTGGAGCAGCGGTTCAACGCGAACTACCCGCACTTCACGGGGCTGCTCGCCGGGGTGATCACGCACCAGACGCCGTTCCCCGACCACTTCATCAGCGGTTTCTCCGACCCTGGCCGGTGGCCACAGATCGCCATCAGCGTGGACATGCTCGACACGGGCATCGACGTCCCCGACGTGGTCAACCTGGTCTTCTTCAAGCCCGTGTCGTCGCGCACCAAGTACTGGCAGATGGTCGGTCGCGGCACTCGCCTCAGGCCCGAGCTGTACGGACCGAACGGCGTCGACCATGACGGCTCTCCGGACGGGGCAGGCGACAAGAAGGACTTCGTCATCTTCGACGTCGGTGGCAACATCGCCTACTTCAACGAGGACGTGCCCGACCTGCCCGCGAGCTCGACGCGCTCGCTGCGGTCTCGTCTCTTCCTCGCGCGCCTCCGCCTCCTGAGGACCCTCGACCAGCAGGAGTCCCCGGACGCCGAGTCGACTCGGGTCCGGTCCGACCTCGCAGCCGGTCTGCACGCTCGCATCGGCGGCATTCCCACCGACAACGTGCTCGTCCGGCCGCGCAGGCGCCTCGTGGACCGCTTCGCCCGGGGCAGCGCGTGGACCGACATGAGCGACGACGACGCCGAGGCTGCGGTCGAACTCGCCGACCTCCCGTCCGCCGTCGACGCGGACGACGCCGACGAGGACGCCAAGAGGTTCGACCTCCTCGTCCTCCGGGCGCAGCTCGGGGTCCTGGTCGACGAGCCCGGTGCCCGCGGAGCGCGGGCGCGGATCACCTCGATCGCCCGTGCCCTGTCCGGGCAGCGGACCATCCCGGCCGTAGCGGCCCAGGGTGAACTCCTCGACCGGATCACCACGGACGAGTGGTGGGACGGCGTCACGGTGTCCGCGCTCGAGTCCGCTCGGGTCGCCCTGCGGGTCCTGGTCCGATTGGCGCCCCGCGCTGAGCAGCGCGTGGTCTACACCGACCTGGACGACGAGGTCGACGTCCTCGAGGACATCGAGGTCGTCCTCGGCGCGGGCGCGGGAGCCGGTGTCGGCGTCGACCGGGAACGCTTCAGGGCCAAGACCGAGGCGTTCCTGCGGGCACAGACGGATCACCTGGTGCTGGCCAAGCTGCGCCGAGGCGCGCCGCTGACGGAGACCGACCTCGCCGGGCTCGAGGCCCTGCTGCTCGACAGCGGTGAGGTAGACGCCTCGCATCTCGCCCGAGCTGTCGAGGAGGCCGAAGGTCTGGGGCACTTCATCCGCTCGGTCGTGGGCATGGACCGCGACGCCGTGACGGACGCCCTCAGCGCGTTCCTCGCCGGCACGACGTTCACGGGCAACCAGATCGCGTTCCTGGACGTGGTGGTCGACCGGCTCACCCTGCACGGGCGGGTCAACCCCGCGCTGCTCTACGAGCCGCCGTTCACCTCTTACGCGCCGACAGGGCCCGACGGGCTCTTCGCGTCGGGGCAGGTGCACGAGCTCTTCCGAGTCCTCCGACAGATCGACGAGTCGGCGGAGGCGGGCTGACCGCGCAGTTCGACCCAGAGCAGGGGCGGGAGCCGCAGAGGCGCCCGCCCCTGGTCACTTTTCGGACGCCTCCTTATCGGTGCGCATCCCGAGGATCTTGCTCACGGTGAACGACCCTGCTGCTGCAGCCGTGAAGAGCGAGAAGCTGCTCAGCCATGCCTGGAAGGGCAAGTGCAGGAACGTCGCGACGCTCATGACGGTCAGGAGCGAGCCGAGAGCCACCTGGGCGCCCCATCGGGCGCCGTCAGCGCGACTCACGCGATGAGCCCACCGACGCACCCCAGGACACCAGCGATGACGACGCGGTACATGAGAGCGCGTGCTGGCTCCCGCGAGATGCGCTGGCCCGCTATGACGCCGGCGACCGAGATGCCGGCGCCCTTGACGCAACGCACCTCGGCGGCAGTGGGCTTCCTGCCGGTCGCGATCTGGGCATAGCAGTCGGCGCGAGTCCGTGCGGTCGGGAGGGTCGCGCAGATCTGCGCACCGGTGTCCAGGCGGGCCTCACCGGCGCCTCCGGCCGGCGCCGCGGAGGCAGGAGCCGCCGCGGCGGTGAGCATGCCGGACAGCAGGGCCGTCGTGGCGAGAGTGGCGGTCATCTTGTTCCTCATCATGGAGGAGCTCCTTTCGTCAGTGCACCCACCCTTCCACCACTCTCTCATTCAGATCAAGAACTCTGATGAAGAATGTCACCGCCGCGTAGATGGCAACCTTGACTGCCGCCCCGCCCCGCCCCACCTCCGCCTAACGCCCGCCCGCCCCCGGCCGATAGTGGTCCTCGAGCAGCTCAGGACGAGCACTCACGCCCGCCCCACGGACGGCGGCGGGCCGACACAGACCTAGGACGGGCCGATGATCGTCGTCACGCGACTGAACGACAGCACCTTCGCTGTCAACCCCGACCTCGTGGAGCGCATCCACGAGTCGCCCGACACCACGCTGGTCATGGTCGACGGGGCGAAGTACATCGTCACCGAGTCCATGGCCGAGGTCATCGACATGATCGCCCGCTACCGGGCCCGCATCGTGTCGCTCGCCTACGACGACGCCCCCGCGCTCGTGCCGGCCGGCGGCCGCGCCGCCGCCGGCGCTGGCCGGCCCGGCGCGCACCACACCGGCACGCACCACACCGGCCCCGTCGCGCTCGACCCCGTGCAGCTCCGACCCGTCGGGAGGAGCTGACCATGGATCCGGCGACGATCATCGGCATCCTCCTCGCGTTCGGTGCCCTCTTCGGCATGATCAAGCTCGAGGGCGTCCACCTCACCGGGCTGCTCCTGCCCGCCCCGATCCTGCTCGTCTTCGGCGCCACCATCGCGGTGGGCATCGCCGGCACGACGATCAAGGACGCCCTGACCTCGTTCAAGCTCATCGGCCGCGCGTTCACCGGCAAGGTGGTGCCCCCGCAGAGCGTCATCGACGACGTCGTCGGCCTGGCCGAGAAGGCGCGCAGCGAGGGCCTGCTCTCGCTCGAGGCCGAGGCGGAGCGCCTGGGCGACCCGTTCCTCGCCGGCGCCCTGCAGAACATCGCCGACGGCACCGACGGAGAAGAGCTGCGGATCCTCCTCGAGGACGAGATGGAGTCGCGCCTCGCGGCCGACCGCATGGCCAGCAAGTTCTTCATGGGGCTCGGCGGCTACGCGCCCACCGTCGGCATCATCGGCACCGTCGTGAGCCTCACGCACGTGCTCGAGAACCTCGCCCAGCCCGACGAGCTCGGCCACATGATCGCCGCGGCGTTCGTGGCGACGCTGTGGGGCCTCCTGACGGCGAACTTCCTCTGGCTGCCCATCGGCGCCCGGCTGCGCAAGCTCGCCGACCTCGACGAGGCGCGCATGACGCTGCTGCTCGAGGGCGTGCTGGCCGTCCAGGCGGGCAGCTCGCCGCGACTCCTGGGCGAGCGCCTCAAGGCGATGGTGCCGACGCACACGCTCAAGGGCGGCGCCGAGGCCACCGCGAAGCGCGAGCAGGGCGTCTCCGCGTGAGCGCCGTCCGGTCGCGCCGACGAGGCGGGGGGCACGACGCCGACGAGCACCCCGACGAGCGCTGGATGGCGTCGTACATGGACATGATCACGGTCCTCATGTGCATGTTCATCGTGCTCTACGCCATGTCGACGGTCGACCAGGACAAGTACATCGCGCTCCGCAACTCCCTCGCGACGGGCTTCGGCCAGACCGAGGTCGGCGCCGTCGACACCGCCTCGGGCACGGTCGTGCCGCTCGACGAGGTCACCGACGAGGGCGAGGGCTACGCCGTCGGCGACGAGGACGCCACGAGCGCCAGCGCGACGACCGGTTCCGAGGGCACCGCGGAGGACCTCGCCCGCGCCGAGCTCGACGACCTCACCGCGATCAAGGACGCCATCGCCACGAACCTGGCGAGCTCGGGGCTGGCCTCCGACGTGGAGTTCGCCGTCGACGCGCGCGGCCTCACGGTCCGCCTGGTCGGCAGCGAGACCTTCTTCGGCTCGAACAGCGCCGACCTCAGCGACGAGGCCCGCCGCGTGATGGACGCCGTGTCGCCGGTGCTGCGCGGGGCCGGCCACGACGTGTCGGTCGAGGGGCACGCCGACCAGCGCACGTCGGTCGCGCCGTTCGCGACGAACTGGGAGCTCTCCAGCGCCCGGGCCACCCAGGTGCTCCGCGACCTCGTCGAGCGCGGCCAGCTCGACGGCGCGCACGTGCAGGCGGTCGGCTTCGGCTCGTCGCGGCCCGTGGTGAAGGGCGGGAGCGACGCCGACCTGGCGACGAACCGCCGCGTCGACATCGTCGTCCTGTCGAACCAGTCCGACACGGTGAGCGCCCTGCTCCCCGAGCTGCAGGCCGCGGTCACGGGCGCAGGAGGCACGGTGCCCGCGGGCGACGCCGGCGCGGTCGCCGACGCGGCCGGCGCGGGCACCTCCGGCACCGAGACGGTGGCCGGCGGAGCCCCCGCCGAGACGGCGGACGCCGAGAAGGCCTCGCCCGACGAGGGGTCCGGGGACGACCACGAGGGGGCCCAGTCCGGGGGTCACTGACCATCGCTCGCTAACGGGGGAGCGCGACGGGCCGACAGTGGCCGTCGTGACCCTCCTCGACCGTGCCCGCCCGGGTGCCGTGCCCCTGACGTCCTCGGGCACGTCGGCGACCCCGGAGCGCGTGGTCGAGCCCTACGACTTCCGTCGCCCGACGACGCTGGCCCGCGAGCACGCCCGCGTGCTCGAGGTCGCCTTCGACACCTTCGCGCGCCAGTGGGGCACCCAGCTCACGGCGAAGCTGCGCGTGCGGTCCGAGGTCACCTCGCACCAGGTGCAGATGATGACGTACGACGAGTACGCCTCGTCGCTCCCGGCCACGACGGCCATGGTCCTCTGCCCGCTCGCGGGCATGACGGCGAAGGCCGTCGTGCAGTTCCCCACCTGGGCCGCGTTCGTCTGGGTGAGCCACATGCTCGGCGCCTCGAAGGTCGGGTCGCTGCCCGACCGCACCTTCACCCCCGTCGAGGAGGCCCTGGTCCGCAGCATCGTCGAGGACGCCCTCGACGACCTCAGCTACTCGTTCGGCTCGCTCCTCGTCGACGAGGTGACCGTCGGCGGCTTCCAGTACGACTCCCAGTTCGCCCAGGTGGCCGCCAAGAGCGACTCGATGATCGTCGCGACGATCAAGATCGGCGTCGGCAACCGCGTCGCCTCGGGCACGATGGCCATCCCCGCCCGCGCCCTCCTGCCCCAGCTCGGCGACGACGACGCGTCCCGGTCGACGCTCTCGCCGCGCGAGCTCGTGCACCAGCAGCTCGCCGCGGTGCCCGTCGACGTGGCCCTCCGGATCACGCCCGCCACCGTGCGCCCCGCCGACGTCCTCGGCCTGGCCGTCGGCGACCTCCTGCCGTTGCCGCACCCGCAGCACCGCCCCCTCGAGATCACGGTCGACGGCGTGCCCGTCGGCTCCGCCGCCGTCGGCGCGAACGGCTCCCGCCTCGCGGGCGTCGTCGTCTCCGTCACGACCGACCCCCGCGAAGGAACAGCATGACCGCGTCGACCACCACCCTGCACACGGCGGCCGCCGACGCGTTCGTCGCGACCGTGCCCAGCGCCGCGCTCCTGCGCGCCGTGCCGCTCGACTCCGCCGCGGCGGCCGGGCTCGCCGGCCCCGACGGCGCCATCGTCACCTCCTTCGTCGGCGGCGTCTCGGTCGACACCGCCCTCGTGCTCGACGACCTCTCGCAGCTCACGGCCGCGGGCGGCACCGTCTCGCCCTCGGTCTCGGTGCTCGACGTGCTCCGCCCGGCCCTCGAGGCGGCGACCGCCGTCTTCGGCACGGGCGTCCTCGGCGACAGCCGCATCGAGGCCGTCGACGCGCTGCTGCTCGACCCCGCCACCACGGTCTTCGAGCTCGTCGGCCCGAGCCGCACCGAGGGCTGGTTCGCGGTCCGCCTGCGCGAGGACGGCACGGTCGCCGGCCTCGGCACCAGCGGCGACGCGACGGTCGCGACGACGGCCCCGGCGATGGTCGGCAACCTCGGGCGCATCAACGCCGTCGAGATGGCGCTCACCGTCGAGATCGGCCGCACCCGCATGTCGGTGCGCGACGTCCTCGGCCTCGAGCCCGGTGCCGTCGTCGAGCTCGACCGCTCGGCCGGCGCCCCCGCCGACGTGCTGCTCAACGGCCGTGTCATCGCGCACGGCGAGGTCGTCGTCGTCGACCAGGACTACGCGGTGCGCATCACGAAGATCCTCGACGTCGCCGACGGGATCTGACCCGTGGAGACCGTCGTCCTCGCGCTGCGCGTCGCCCTCT
>Ga0265798_10012356_pt1 | contig 10307 bp, 7 predicted proteins | sample P3T30metagenome_FD_192430 | JGI IMG/M metagenome (GOLD analysis project Ga0265798, IMG submission 192430) | Plant litter microbial communities from East Loma Ridge, Irvine, California - P3 T30 | ecosystem: Environmental > Terrestrial > Plant litter > Unclassified | place: USA: California...
TGGAGCAGGAGATGACCAAGGACGAGATCCTTGAGGGTTACCTCAACATCGTGCTCCTGGGCGGTCGCACCTACGGCGTCGAGGCCGCGGCTCAGTACTACTGGGGCATCCCCGCCTCCGAGCTGAGCATCGCACAGTCGGCAGTACTTGCCGGCATGGTGCAGTCGCCCAATGGCTATAACCCAGAGGTCAATCCAGAGGCCTCGCAGGAACGCCGGGACATCGTGCTCGGTGCCATGCTCAGTGCTGGGGACATCACCCAGGAAGAGCATGACGAGGCAGTGGCCACTGATGTCACCACCGATATCCACAGCGAAGAGGTTGGTTGCGTGGCCGCGACCATGGGCCCCTACTTCTGTGATTACGTGCGCCGGGCGATTCTTGCTAGCGATACCTTCGGACCCGATGAAGAGTCCCGAAGTGAGCTGCTTGACCGTGGCGGCCTGCGGGTCACCACCACACTGGACCCGGATGCCCAGGTGGCCGCTCAGGAAGAGGTCGACTCAACCGTTCCCCGTGACGACTCATCTGGAGCCGGCGCGGCCATCACCTCTGTGGAACCAGGCACCGGCAACATCCTCTCCATGGCGCAGAACCGCGAATATGGTCCCGGTGGTGAGGATGCTGAGGGGCAGACCTCCATCAACTACAACGTGGATCTCGATGACGGTGGCACCTACGGCTTCCAAGCAGGCTCATCCATGAAACCCTTCGTGGTCGCCGCCTATGTCGAGGAGGGGGGGTCCACCGAGGACGTGGTGGACGCCTCGGTCTCCGAGTTCGCCAACACAGAACGCTGGGAGGCCAGTTGCCTGGAGCGGGGTTACACGACCTCTGACGATCAATACGATGTCGACAACGTCGAGGACAACACCAACCGCAGAATGACCATCGATTACGGCGTCTATTTCTCGGTCAACACCGCGACCCTGGCCACGGCTTCCGATATGGACCTGTGTGCGATCACCGACGTGACAGACCGACTCAACGTCCATACGGCGAATGATGGCGAGGGCATCAGTCCTGCAAACCCCTCCTTCGTGCTCGGCTCTGACGGCGTGGCCCCCCTGACCCAGGCGGCTGCCTACGCGGCCTTCGCTGACGACGGCAACTACTGCCAGCCCCGAGCACTGCTCGAGGTCACCGATACCCATGGCAATGAGTACGACGTGCCCGGTGAGAACTGCGAGCAGGTTATCGACCCGGACGTAGTGGCTCAGGTCAACGACACCACGATCAATATTGCCGAAGGCACTATCGCCGCCGGGAACCCCCCGTTCCCCATGGCAGGCAAGACTGGGACAAATAACTACGAGTCTTCCACTTGGTTTGTGGGGTACTCCTCCGGTGTGTCCACAGCGAGCTGGATCGGCAACACCGAAGAGATCATCCGTGGCTACGGCAATAATGAGGTCGCGATCAACGGACAGACATACGAGGATTTCTTCGGTTCAACTCTGGCTGCGCCCATGTGGCTTGATTACATGGAGAAGGTCGGTGGGGATTACGACACCTCGGACTTCCGTGAGTACTCAGATTCTCCCTTCGATGATCGCCGTGACCGGAGTCGCTACCGCGACGGCGGAGAACTTCCAGGCGAGAACAACTCCAGCGATAACGATGACGACAACAATGATGACGATGATGACAACGGAGACGACGACTGAGCGCCTTCTCATCCCTGAAAGTGGTGGGGCTGGGAGTCAATGACTTCCGGCTCCGCCATCTTTCTCTGCCCCTGCGGGCAGGAGCCGGGCTGCGCATCCTGCATATCTCGGATATCCACTACGTCCCTGGTCAGCGCAAGAAGTTCGAGTGGCTGCAGTCGCTTGCGCGGCTCGCGCCGGACCTCGTGGTGAACACCGGCGATAACCTTTCACACCCAGACGCCGTGGATCATGTCCTGGAAGCGCTGGCTCCGCTGCGTGAGTTCCCCGGAGTCTTCGTCCCGGGTTCCAATGACTACTTCGCGCCGAAATGGAAGAACCCGTTGCGCTACCTGCGCGGGCCATCCGAGCTGGCTGAGGAACCTGAAGGTCTCGACTGGCAGCGGCTGTTCGCGGGCTTCGAGCAGAGCGGTTGGCAGAATCTGAGCAACCGCATCGCACAGCTGACCGTGGCTGGTCAGGCGCTGGACTTCTCCGGGGTGGATGATCCGCATATCGGGCGAGATCAGTTCCAGGGTTGGCCGATGGGCGGTGCCACGAGCAGCCCCGCAAGCAGTTCTCCGGAGGGTTCCTCCAGCGGCACCTCAACAGCAGCGCCCCTGCGCATCGGGGTGGCCCACGCCCCGGTCAAAGCAGTCTTGGACACCCTTGCGGGCACCGGAGCCGAGCTCATCCTGGCCGGGCACACCCATGGTGGCCAGGTCTGCCTGCCGGGAGGCCGCGCTCTGGTCACCAACTGCGACCTCCCGAGATCCCAGGCCAGTGGACTGAGCTACGTCACGGTTCCGGGTCAAGCAGGACAGGCGACTCGAGAGGTCCCGCTGCATGTATCGGCCGGTATCGGCACCTCGGCCACGGCTCCGGTGAGGCTCTTCTGCCCGCCGGAGGCAACGCTGATTGAACTCTCCGCCAAGGATTGAAATCCACTACGAAACGGAATAGGTTAGTTGCTTGATGCAACGAAATGTGAGCGAGCCCAAGACTGAACCTCAGGGGCAGCGCCGCACCCTCTGGCAGGCGCTGGCTCGATTGGAGCCCTATCTCAAGGGACTCAAGCTGCGCTGGACGTTTGGTCTCATCGCCGCAATCGGCGCCGGCGTCGTCGCTCTGAGCATTCCTCAGGTCCTCCAAGTCCTGGTGGACACGCTGCTGGCCGACGGCGCTCAAGCGAGATCAGTCTGGACGGCCGGTGGTGTGATCCTCGCCCTGGGTGTGCTGGAAGCGGGTCTGGTGTATCTGCGCAGATTCTTTGTGATCCCTCCGGCCTCTGACGCTGAGACCTCCATGCGGACCAGGCTCTTCGACAAGCTTCAGGACCTTCCCGCTTCCTTTCACTCTGCATGGGGTGCGGGTCAGCTGCAGTCCCGCGCGATCGCTGATCTGAATCTGTTGCGACGCTGGTTCGCCTTCGGCTCGCTCATGCTCATCACCTCCGTGGTCAGCCTGGTGGTGGGCTTTGTCTTGATGACGACGCTGTCCCCGCTGCTCGCAATCGTCTTCCTCGGAGCGGCGCTGCCGATCATGGTCATCGGGCCGAGGTTCCGGCAGAAGTTCGTGCACTACTCACGTGCTTCTCAGGATCAGGCCGGAGATGTGGCCACCAAGGTGGAGGAATCGGTCCACGGCATCCGCGTGCTCAAGGCCTTCGGCCGAGGCGACTACGCGCTGGAAGGCTTCAGCCAGGAGGCCGACGAGCTGCGCGACCTCGAGGTCTCCAAGGCCCGCACGCTTGCAAAGTTCCTCATGGCCATGGTGATCCTGCCCGAGGGAATCCTCGGACTGTGCCTGCTCATCGGGCTGTGGCAGGTCTCCAATGAAGCCACCACGGGAGTCAGCGTGGGTGCACTCGCCGCATTCTTCGCCACGGCTGCCGTGCTGAAGGGGCCCATCGAGGGCGTGGGCATGATGCTGGGCATGACCTTCACCGCGAAGACAGCGATCGACCGCCATGCCGATGTCATGGACACCACGACGGACATCACCTCCCCGGCTGCTCCGACCGTTGTCCCAGAGCGCGGCGTGCTGGAACTGGTGGACGTGCACTTCCGCTACCCGGATGCCAAAGCTGGAGAGCGTGATCTGATCGACGGGGTCTCCCTGCAGGTGCAGCCTGGTGAGACCATGGCGCTGGTCTCGGCCACCGGCGGTGGGACCTCGACGCTGCTGAACCTGATTCCACGGCTCTACGAGGTCACCGGGGGAGCGATCCGGATCGACGGTGTCGACGTGCGGGACTTCAGCCTCGCCGATCTGCGCTCCCGGATCGGGATCGCCTTCGAAGATCCGATCCTGTTCTCCACCTCGGTGAAATCAAACGTCCTGCTCGGCACCTCCCATCTGCGCGACGCCGATGACCCGCAGAACCCGCCTCGCGCCGCAGCCCCGGCAGAGGAGGAGCTCGATGACGTCATGCACCGCTCCCTGCAGATCTCCGACGCCGAATTCGTCGCGCAGCTGCCCCAAGGAGTGGACACCCCGGTGGGTGAAGAGGGGCTCAGCCTCTCGGGTGGTCAGCGGCAGCGGCTCGCGCTGGCCCGCGCCATCGCTGCGGCCCCCTCGGTCCTGCTGCTCGACGATCCACTCTCCGCGCTTGATGTTCGTACCGAAGAGGCAGTCACCGGGCGGCTGCGTGAAGTGCTCGACGCCACCACCACGCTCATCGTGGCGCACCGTCCCTCCACTGTGGCGCTGGCCGACCGCGTCGCCCTGCTCGAGCACGGCCGGGTCACCGATGTCGGCACCCACTCAGAGCTCCTTGACCGCAGCAAGGCCTACCGTGAGGTCATGAGCGCCAGCGTCCGACCGGTCAGTACCGAGGAGGTGCTCAGCTATGAGTGAGGCCACGAATGACCGCTTCGCCCATCTGCGGGGGACCGCGGGTGAAGAACAGATCGAGCTCGACCGGGAGGAACGCGGATTCATCCGACGTCGTTCCTGGAAGCTGCTGGTCCAGCTCTCCGTCGGCGTGCGTCGCAAGCTCCTGCTCACGGCGATCTTCGTCGTCGTCGCGCAAGCGGCACAAGCCTCCATCCCGCTGATCGTCGCCTGGGCCATCGACTGGGGTCTGCCCCGGATGATCGAGGGTCAGAGCTCTGGAATGTGGCTGCCCGGAAGCGCCTATATCGCCTGTGCGGTGACTGCGGGCATCCTGATCTTCCACTACACCCGGATGACAGCGGAAGCCTCCCAGGAGATGCTCTTCACCCTGCGCGGTGAGGTCTTCCGGAAGACTCAGGCCCTCAGTCTGGACTTCCACGAGGACTACACCTCGGGCAGGGTCATCTCGCGGCAGACCTCGGACCTGGAGGCCCTGCGAGAACTGCTCGACGGCGGGGTGAACTCGCTGGTCCAGGGCATCATGTTCATGTTCTTCACCGGGGTGACCGTCTGGATCATGGACTGGCACTCAGGAGTGGTGCTGATGGCCGCACTGATCCCGATCGCCATCATGGCGCGCTGGTATCAGCAGAATTCCGAGGTGGCCTACCGCCGGACCCGCGTCTCCTCCGCGAAGATGATCGTGCACTTCGTGGAGTCCATGACCGGTATCCGCGCGGTCCAGGCGTTCCGCCGGGAGGATTCGCGGTCTCGGCAGTACCGCAGGCTCGCGGCCATCTATCGCGAGGACATGGTCCGCTCCATCTCGCTCTTCGGGGTGCTGCAGCCCTCGCTGATGCTCATCGGCAATATCACCGTCACCGTGGTGCTGCTCTGGGGCGGTTTCCGTGTCCTGGAGGGTGAACTCGGTATCGGCATCCTGGTCGCGCTGGTGCTCGCCACCAAGCGGGTCTTCCAGCCGCTGGACATGATCGCGATGTTCTACAACTCGCTGCAGTCGGCCACGGCCGCGCTGGAGAAGGTATCGGGGCTGCTCGAGGAGAGCCCCTCGGTCACCGAATCTGCACGACCGGTACACCTGGCTGAAGCCCGCGGAGAGCTTGAGTTCACACAGGCTTCATTCCGGTACTCCGACACCGGTCCCGTGGTGCTGCATGAGCTTGACCTGCACATCCCTGCTGGACAGACCGTGGCGGTCGTGGGTCGCACTGGGGCAGGAAAGTCCACACTGGCGAAGCTGCTTGCCCGCTTCTACGATGTCAGCACCGGAGCGGTCACCCTCGACGGCGTGGATCTGCGTGAGCTGGCGGTGGCGGATCATCACCGTCACGTTGCGATGGTCACCCAGGAGGCATTCCTCTTCTCCGGGACGATCCGCGGCAATATCGCACTGGGCCGTCCGGATGCCAGTGATCAGGAGATCATCAACGCAGCCAAGGCTGTGGGCTGCCATGAGCTGATCCTGGATCTTCCAGAGGGCTATGCCACCGATGTGAATAAGCGCGGCGGGAGACTCTCCGCGGGTCAGCGCCAGCTGATCTCCTTTGCACGGGCGTTCCTCGCCGACCCAGCGGTGCTCATCCTGGATGAGGCGACGTCCTCGCTGGATCTGCCCAGTGAGGCGCTGGTGCAGCAGGGGCTGGAACGGCTGCTCGGGAATCGCACCGCGCTGATCATCGCGCACAGGCTCTCCACCGTGGCCATCGCCGACCGCGTCCTGGTGATCGAGGACGGGCGCGTGGTCGAAGATGGCGCACCCGCTGACCTCGCAGAGGCTGGCGGGTATTACGCCAAGCTCAACGCCGCCTGGCAGAGCTCTATGGGGTCCTGAGCCGCGTCAGTGTTTCGGCTGCTCAGGCCTCGCGCAGCAGCGAGGCGAGGTGGTCCACGGCGTAGCGGTACCCGTTGAGTCCGGCCCCGGCGATGACTGCGACGGCCGCGGGGGAGACATACGAATGGTGCCGGAACTCTTCCCGAGTGTGCACATTGGAGATGTGGACCTCCACCACCGGCAGTTCTGCAGCGCGCAGCGCGTCCGCGATCGCCACCGAGGTGTGGGTATACGCCGCGGGGTTGATCACGATGCCGTCGGCGGTGGTCCGCGCGGCATGGATCGCGTCAATGATGACGCCCTCGTGGTTGGACTGGAGCAGCTCGGCTTCGAATCCAGCCTCTGCCGCAGCGTTGCGGCAGAGCTCTTCGACATCCTGCAGCGTCGTCGCGCCGTAGATTCCGGGCTCACGAGTGCCCAGCATGTTCAGGTTCGGTCCGTTGATGATCAGCAGGCGTCCGGTCTTATTCGACATGCTCACCAGCCTACCGTCGCCCCAAACCCCCACACACAGGTTGAGGGGCGGATTCTACGAGTATTTCACCCCTCTTCAGGGGCAAACTAGCCGTAAAATCCGCCCCTCAACAGTGGGGTTGCGGTGGAGTGGGGAGGCTCAGGGGTTAGGCGGCGCCGTGCTTGGCGCGCATATCCTCCGCGATGGAGAGCATCACCGTGGGATCGGCCAGGGTTGAGGCGTCTCCGGCCTCGCGACCCTCGGCCACATCCTTGAGCAGCCGGCGCATGATCTTGCCGGAGCGGGTCTTCGGCAGCTCAGGCACCACCAGCACATTGCGTGGCTTGGCAATGGGTCCGATCTCCTTGCCCACATGAGCGCGGAGCTCCTGCTCGACCTCTTCCTTGTCCCCGCCCTCGGCAGAGCCGCGCAGGATCACGAAGGCCACAACAGCCTCGCCGGTGGTGGCATCCTTGGCGCCCACGACAGCCGCCTCGGCTACCTTCGGGTGTGAGACCAGCGCCGACTCGATCTCCGTGGTGGAGAGTCGGTGTCCTGACACGTTCATCACGTCATCCACGCGTCCCATGAGCCAGACGTCGCCGTCCTCATCGGTACGCGCGCCGTCGCCGGCGAAGTAGACGTCGCCGAAGCGGGACCAGTAGGTCTCCCGGTAGCGCTCGGCGTTCTTCCAGATGCCGCGCAGCATGGCTGGCCAGGGCTCCTTGATGACGAGCAGACCGGCCTCGCCCTTCTCCAGCGGAGTGCCCATCTCATCGACGATGCCGATGGAGATGCCGGGGACCGCAGTCTGCGCCGAACCTGGCTTGGTGGCCGTGACGCCGGGCAGCGGCGCGATCATATGCGCACCGGTCTCGGTCTGCCACCAGGTGTCCACGATCGGAGCTGGCTCTTCCTTGGGCGGCTTGCCGACACCGTTGTTCGCGCCGATGACCTCGCGGAACCACAGCCAGGCCTCAGGGTTGATTGCCTCACCCACGGTGCCGAGCACGCGCAGGGTGGAGAGATCGTACTGATCCGGGATCTCGCGGCCCCACTTCATGCAGGTGCGGATCAGGGTGGGAGCGGTGTAGAACTGCGTCACGCCGTACTTCTGCACGATCTCCCAGAGCCGGCCCTTATGCGGGGAATCCGGAGTGCCCTCGTAGATCACCTGGGTGGTGCCGTTGACCAGCGGCCCGTAGACGATATAGGAGTGTCCGGTGACCCAGCCGACGTCGGCCGTGCACCAGTAGACGTCGGTCTCCGGCTTCAGATCGAAGGTGTCCCGGTGGGTCACCGCGGTCTGGGTCAGATAGCCGCCGGTGGTGTGCATGATGCCCTTGGGCTTACCCGTGGTTCCCGAGGTGTAGAGGATGAAGAGCGGGTGCTCGGAGTCATGTGCCACATAGGCGTGCTCGGTGGATTGCTGCGGCACGATGTCGTGCCACCAGACGTCGAGGTTCTCGTCGAAGGCCACCTCCTCGCCGTTGCGCTTGACCACAACAACGTGTTCAACCGTGTGGCCGGGCTTCGCGAGTGCCTCATCCACGGCTGGCTTCAGCGTGGAGGGCTTGCCGCGACGGTAGGAGCCGTCCGCGGTGACGACGAGCTTCGCCTCAGCGTCGTCCACGCGGGAACGCAGCGCATCGGAGGAGAATCCACCAAAGACCACGGAGTGGATCGCGCCGATGCGGGCGCAGGCCAGCATGGTCACCACGGTCTCAGGGATCATAGGCATGTAGATGGCGACCCGGTCACCCTTGGTGAGGCCCAGGGCCTCGAAGGCGTTGGAGGCGCGGGCGACGTCGTCGGCCAGCTCCTGGTAGGTGATGCTGCGGGAGTCGCCGGGCTCGCCCTCGAAGTGCAGAGCGACGCGGCTGCCATTTCCGGCTTCGACGTGGCGGTCCACTGCGTTGTAGGCCGCGTTCACCTCGCCGCCGACGAACCATTTGGCCACTGGGGCCTCGGACCAGTCCAGCACCTCGGTGAAGTCTTTGTCCCAGCTCAGGACGGAGCGGGCCTGATCAGCCCAGTACCCCAGGCGATCCTCAGCGGCCTTCTCATAACGTTCTTCGGTCGCCACGGCATCCCTGGCGAAGGATTCGCTCGGTGGGAAGACCTGGCCTGACTTCTGCATCGTGTCCAGCTTGTTCTCTGGCTCGGAAATGGGCGTCATGCGGTTCCTCCTTAGATACTCCTGTGTTGCGAATCACAATACATCGTTTCGAGGGTTGAGTCTGAGGTCCAAATCACAGTGATGGTGACCCCCGCGGTCTCCGTAGAATGGAACGGATGCCTGATCAGACAGTGCTGGGGAAGAAGCGCCGCGTGCGCAAGATCAACCGTGTCCTGGGGGAGGTCTACCCTTATGCCGTGGCGGAGCTCGACTTCAACAACCCCTTCGAACTGCTGGTGGCCACGGTGCTCTCGGCGCAGACCACCGATGTGCGGGTCAACTCCATCACGGGCGAGCTGTTCCGACGCTGGCCGGACGCCCACGCCATGGCACTTGCCGATGAGCGTGAACTAGAAGAGGCGATTCGCAGCACCGGCTTCTACCGCGCGAAGACGCGGTCACTGCTGGGGCTCACAGATGCTCTGGTGCGCGATCACGGTGGAGAGGTTCCCGACTCGCTGGAGGATCTGGTGAAGCTCCCCGGAGTCGGCCGCAAGACCGCCTTCGTGGTGCTCGGCGACGCGTTCGGCAAGCCGGGGCTGACCGTGGACACGCATTTCGGACGGCTGGCCCGACGGCTGGGCATGACGCTGGAGCAGGACCCGGTCAAGGTGGAACATGCAGTTGCGGAACTCTTCGAGCCCAAGGATTGGACGAAGCTCTCGCAGCGGCTGGTCTTCCACGGTCGCCGGATCTGCCACGCTCGCCGCCCTGCCTGCGGCGCCTGCCCCATCGCGTCACTGTGTCCCTCCTATGGTGCCGGTGAGGTGGAGCCCGAGGCGGCCGCAGCGCTGCTGAAGTATGAGATGGCGCCCGGGCGCGAGGAGCTGCTGGCCAAGATGCGCGCGGGCTACACCCGGAAGCAGCTCCGCGCCGAGGGGTATCCGCTCAGTGCGTGACCTAGACCCGCTGCCTGATTCAACCCCGCTGCCTGTTTCCACTCCTAGGGCCGATTCAACTCTGCTGCCTGTTTCCACTCCGCTGCTCGGGAGGGCCGCGCTCGCCGAGCAGCTTGACGATCTATTGCGTCGGGGCGAGGAATACACGCTGGCGAATCCCATGACATCTGGCTTCGGTGGGTGGTGGAATGAACGCCCCCTCACACGCACACCGGCGCAGCCACCGATGGACCTTGAGCTCGCCCGCCAAGCAGCAGTGCTGATGCTCTTCTGCTTCCCCCAGGCCGACGACGACGCCGCGCACCTCCTGCTCACAGAGCGGTCACCAGGACTCAAGAAGCATCCAGGCCAGATCGCCTTTCCCGGCGGCGCCCAGGAGGACTTCGATCTTGACGCGGGCGCCGCAGCGCTGCGAGAGGCGCAGGAGTAGGTGGGCCTG
>Ga0265798_10012357_pt1 | contig 10306 bp, 6 predicted proteins | sample P3T30metagenome_FD_192430 | JGI IMG/M metagenome (GOLD analysis project Ga0265798, IMG submission 192430) | Plant litter microbial communities from East Loma Ridge, Irvine, California - P3 T30 | ecosystem: Environmental > Terrestrial > Plant litter > Unclassified | place: USA: California...
CCGGCAGCTATGCGACGACGGTGCTGCCGGCCATGCTGACGATCGCGCTGGGCATGGCGTGTGTGGCGGCGCCGTTGACCACGGCGGTGCTGTCGTCGGTGGACGAGAGCCATACCGGGATCGCGTCGGGCTTCAACAGCGCGGTGGCGCGTGGGGGCGGGCTGATCGCAACGGCAATGCTGGTGGTGCTCACTGCGCAGGGGCGCGCGCTGCTGGCGCCGTTTCATGTGGCGCTGGCAGTATGTGCTGCCAGCGCTGCCGCCGCGGCGGTGTGCGCCTTCATCTGGGTACGACCCAGCAATACGCCGCCGACATAAGCTGGCCCCGATCGCCTCGGGTTCGCACAAGCCCGGGCGGTTCAGCCGTGGGGTGGCGGCGAAATCATCCGCCACCCGCGCCGCCACCGCCGCTCGCGCCGGCGCTGCCGCTTGTGCCGGCGCCGCTCTGTCCGGCGCCGCTCGCCTGTCCGCCTGGAGCGGTTTGCAAACCTGCAGGAGGCAAGGCGCTTGTGGTGCTCCCGCCGCCGCCCGGAGTCTGGCTGACCAGGCCGGCCGGCATGCCGCCGGCCATTCCCGCGCCGCTCCCGGCACCGCCGGCTGCACCACCCGATGCTGCCCCGCCGTCGCTTCCGGCGCCGCCTGGCGCCGGGCCGCTGCCGCCGCCCGCAAGCGGCCCGCTGCCGGCCGCATAGCCCGTGGCGAGATCGGCATGGGTCGGGATGGTCTGCCCCTTGGGCTCGTCATCGAGCGGGTCAGAGCAAGCCGCCAGCAGCGTGACGAGGATCAGGAGAGATGCGGCGCGAGATGCAGCCAGAGTTCGAGCAAGACGGGAGCTCATGAATTTTCCTTTGTTTGCGGCGCAGGCAGCGGCGCAACCCGCCACCCGCCTCCGAGCGCTTTCTGCAGCGCGATCCAGTCGACAATCACCTGCGCCCTTGCATTGACCGCCAGCGTCTCGGCATCGGCCAGGTCGCGTTCGGCTGTGAGCAGGTCGAGCAGCCCGACCAGACCGGCACGATATTGTTCGTCGAGGACGGCGCGTGCCTTCTGGCGCCGCTCGACGGTGCGCTCGGCGAGGTCGCGGCGCCGGGTATTGCGTCCGACGGCCGCCAGCCCTTCTTCCACCTCGCGGAACGCGGTCAGCACGGTCTGGCGATAACGCGCCGCGGCCTCGTCGACGCGTCCGCGCTGGAACTCGACCTCGCCGCGGCGCCGGCCGCCGTCGACAATCGGCGCCGTCAGATTGGCGGTCAGCCGGTAGAACTTTCTCGACCACTCGAGCAGACTGCCGACCGTATCGGCCTGGGTGCCTGCGGCCCCGCTCAGCGACAGCTTGGAATACAGGTCGCGTACCGCGCCGGCTTCGGCGTGGGTGGCGGCCGCGAGCTGGCGCTCCGCGATACGCAGGTCGGGACGACGCAGCAGCAGTTCCGCCGGTATGCCGGCCGCAACGTGGGCTTGCGCAACCGGAATGGGACGCACTGGCGCCAGCGTGGCCGCGAGTGCGGACGGCTCGCGCCCGGCCAGCACCGCCAGCCGCTGGCGCGCCTGCAGTTCCAGCAGCTCCAGCTGCGGCAGCGCCGTCTCGACCGCCAGCACCTGTGCATCGGTGCGCGCGGTGTCCGCTTCGGTGACGAGACCGGCGCGTTCCTGCTCGCGCGGCAGTGCCTGCGTGCGGCGCGCAATGGCGAGCGTAGAGCGGGTCAGGTCAAGCCGCGCCTGAACCTCCCGCACGACGAGATAATCGCGGGCGACCTCGGCGGCGATGCTGGTGCGAACGTCCTCCACCCCGAACGCCGCGGCCTCGACCTCGGCATCGGCGGCCTCGTGGCGCCGAACAGATCCACCTCCCAAGCGAGGTCGAAGCGCATTCAACTTGATCCACCCCGCCTGCGACCACCATTCCCGGCCTTGAGCCCTACGTGCTGGTGTGCAAACGATCTGCTGCCGATTAGCCACTTGGTGCCAACCTCCACAAAAGCCGAGGCAGCACACGCTTTTCTCTTACGCTTAGGCGCAGCCTCAGCGAAATCTTGTTCATCATTCCCCACAATTGTCTTAAGCAACTGGATGTTTCCCTCAGAAATTCCTGCCATAATGCTAAGACTGCAACTAAGGTTGATGATTGGATATGGAATGATTACCGATGATAGCGATTGGTTAGGCGAACAAGAAGCCGCGGGGCCAATGGTTCGTGCAGGATTAGGCATTCTATTGGCGCGGGGTGATTGGACGTGGTGGCATCATCCCGGGGCAGTGTCAACTATCATGCTTGACGCAATCACAACATCTGGAGTTGCTGAATGGGGTGGCGACCCAGCAGTATTGGATGCCTCGGAGTGGCTTGACCTTAATATCGCACTTGAAATAGCCAGTGCCTTTCGGATTGTGCTCGCGCGACGCAGTCTCGACCTGCGGCTGAAGATCCAGCGCATCGTGTATTCCTGGGATAACGTCTCGCCCATCGCAATTTGCGAAGACCTCGCGCGCGCCATTAACCGCGAACGTATCTTCATCGATTGGCCTTCTGATCGCAGGCCCCGCCGTCCAGCCGCTTCCACGAAACAGGGAGTGAGCGTCTCCTCGTCTGAACACCTAGTTGAAAAGACGGGTTCACTCATCAAGTCACTCCCCGGCGCCACCTGGAGCTCCATAGCCCAACCTGCCACGATTACTGTTACCACGCTTAAAGACCTCCTGCAGAACCAATTCTCGAGCGAGCTGCTAATTATTCTAGATACTTCTCGAGAAGCGGTGATACCTCACATCGATACAATACGGACAGTCACTGGGGCTCAATGTGCCATCTTTCTACCTGCCGAACAGGCCAACATCGACCGTTGGTTGGAGATTTTCGGCGCCCGGATCGCGGCGCATTTACCGATTGATGTTGCGCTGAGTGATGCAAACAAGGAGGTCGAGCGATTCGCCTTCTTCCTTGCATCGACTCAGACATTCATGATTCAGTCCAACCGCACACTTTTCCCGACCGCCAAGCAGAGGACAGAGCGAAATGAAGAGCAGGTTAGCCCGCCGACATTGAGTTCAGCATCGCCACCAAAGCCTACAAGGTCTCGGTTACAGCCATTACCTAATCTGGAGATTGAGGAAGTAAGAATGGAGGCGCCGCCGCCCGCTATTCGAGTCATGCAAGCGCGGATCGAGCACGGTGGACAGCCGGTAACATCGTTCCCGCTGAACGGAATAGTTGAGATTCAGCTCAGTATCCAACCGACCTCGCCTCTGAAACGCGGCATCGCTGCTTTTCCCGACCAAAATTTGGACTGGAACGAAGATCAAAAGCAATTGCAGGTGTATATGCTCGAAGTCGGTTCATCTCCGAAGTCGGCTGCTCTGCTTTTGCCTCGTACCGGCGCATCGTCGCCAGCAGTTTTCGATTATGCAATACCACCCGCCCGCGCGATCGATATGCGCTTCATCGTAAGCGAAGGACCGTGCATTTTGCAGACAGCAAGGTTACAAGGACGCGCTGGCGACCCAATCGACTTCTTTGTAGAAGTGTTCAATTCGCCTGTCGACCACGAAAAAAACGGCTTTGATGTCGCTCTGCTGGTAAATACTAGCCTAGGCAATACACCAAGCGCAACCATCTTAACGGACGAAGGAATACATCTTAAAGAACTCGAATACCGTGGGATGATGGCGACCCGTGAACATTTGCGTACGACCCTTGAGGCATGTCTTATGCCGGACGTCCCGTTCAATTCCTCACTTTTTAATCTAGCAAATTTCGGCAAACTCTTATTGGACGCTTTGAGGGACTCGGTCCCTGACTGGCCAACAACAATGAACAGGATACAACTAACCACGCCATCTAACGAGCATTTTCCGATTGAGTATCTTTACGATGGCGATATTCCCGATAACGAGGACGCCATCTTGTGCCAAGACCGTGCGGGTTGTCTTACTGCTGGCACTGCAATAAAGAACTGCGAGATCAGAGCTGGACGACAACAGTTGTGCCCGATGGGCTTCTTAGGCGTTACATCAGTGATCGAGCGTCGCACTTGGGACCGGACAATGGACAAAAAGCTTTGGCTGAAGCAAGCCACCGGGTTGGCCAAACGTAATCGAATATCCGATTTGCATCGCGCACTGTTTGCGGCTTCGGATAAGGCGGATGAATTTGATGACGAGCACGTACCCGCAACATTTACTGTCACACGCACCCCGAATGTAGAAGCATTGATCAACGGCTGGCGCAGGAACAACTGGCACGAGTGGAGCCAATCCATTGCTGCGTTGCACCCTAAACTGTTAGTATTGCTTCCACATATTGAAAACAATCATTTATATATTGGCGACGAGCAAAAGCTCGCGTTTGGATCATTGCGCCGTTCCCATATTGGCAACTCCGAACCCGTCGTTATCGCAATAGGATGCAATTCTGCCATTGGAGTCACTTCTAATACCAGCTTGCCAGCTATATTATTGCGCGAGGGAGCCAAAGTAGTGGTTGCCGCGCTTACTGGCGTGCTTGGACGCTTTGCAAATATCGCGGTCGCTGACCTGACCGCAAAGCTTATGTCAGCGTCTGTGGCAAGCTCACCAGTCACAATTGGAGAACTGATCACACGGTTGCGTCGCGAATTCCTGGCAAAAGACAATGCTTTAGGTATGGTGTTGATTTCCTTCGGTGATGCGGACTGCTGCCTGGGTGAGCAGTCTGCATGACCGGGCTTTTCGAAGTAAAGCTAATCCAAGCCGAACACGGCGATGCAATTCTGGTGAGCTACGGCCAGAATCCCATCCGTCATATTCTGATCGATGGTGGTCCCGCGTCATCGTTGCCGAATCTACTCGAAGTCCTCTCTGCGTCACGCATCAATGGCACACTGATCCTTGAGGCGATCGTAGTAACCCATTATGACTCCGACCATATTGGCGGAATTATCGCGTTATTAGAACAGATGCCGGACTGGGTAAGCATCAAAGACATTTGGTTCAACGGACATAAACATATATTGCCGCGGGACCTGCTCGGGCCACAACACAGTGAAGTCTTGGCTGACCTTATCGTTAAAAACCGCTTTCCATGGAACAAGGCATTTCAAGGACAAGCAGTGCGCGCCTGTTCCGATCGAAGTTTCGACTTACCAGGAGGCATGTCAATCTGGGTTTTGTCACCAACGGAAAGGGAATTAGCTGCTTTGGCAAAGCAATCGCGTTCCCGGTTGCTAAGCAATGATAAATCAGTGCCGCAAGATCTTTTGGGACGTCGGGACAGCTGGCCGCCACCTCCGTTCTACAGTCTGACCGGAAAGCGTTTTTTACCAGACCAGTCGGTATCGAACGCCAGTAGTATCGCTCTCTTACTGAACTATGGACACAAACAAGTTCTGCTGTCAGGCGACGCCCACGCTGAAGTGCTCTGCGCCTCGCTGGCGTACTACTGGCCAATACAGAAGATTAAACTCGATCTATTGAAGGTGTCGCACCACGGCAGTCAAGCTAATACTTCTGCAGATCTCTTGAGAAGAATAGAATGCAAGCGTTTTGCCTTCAGCACGAACGGGAAGATACATGGACATCCCGACCAAGCTCTTATAGCCCGGCTCATCGAATCTACTAGCAATCCAGAACTTATTTTTAACTATGCCAATTCATGGACGAATGGATGGAGGAACCGTCCTGCAGCATGGCCGAAGTACTTAACTTCTTATCCGAGCGCAAACGACGCTTTTGTACGTATTATTATCTAAATTTTTGCCCGCTCCCTTTCGAAGACGCGTCAGGCAGTTATTTGTTATCGCGGAAATATTTCACCAAATATTGACCACGTTAAGCGTTTAAATTGCTTGAAGTACACGTTGTTGCTAAAAAAACAAATATCCTCTAAAAATTATATTAGCAGCCCACCTAATCAAAATCGAAATTCATGAAGAGTATTATTAAAAATTCGCTCTGCGCGAATGTACCCGTTTATATCGAATCTACAAAGCTGACTCTTTTTCATGGTTCTTAGATTGCAGGAAGTTCTCACTCTCATCTACCATTATTGAGGCAAGGCCGACATGACCCGAGTAATTCGATCGAGGAAATAGGCACGCCTATTTCTCCTCCACTGGTGGCAGTGGTGCGAGCAAAGGAACCTGCTCCCACTTACCAGTATTTTCCAAGTGCTGTCCGTCCACTTGGCCGATAGGAGCTTCAGATGGTGTCGATAACAAGCCGATAATGGTTTTGGTGAAACCGATGTCGAGCGAGTTGCTTTTAACGAACAGAGCAAGGATGTCCGACGCCATCTTCGCAGAAAGACTGGAGTCGGTGCCGCTTAAATGGCGGGGCAATGTACCAGCACCGACAGCAAAGTAGTGCAGTGCGAGGTCAGTAATTCGAATAGCGTCATTCAAGGCATAGCGCCTAATTACCAGCCGGTTCACCTCTTCGAGAAGACGTGGGAACTCCTTGTGATCAATAGTCTGTTCGGAATCCACATCACCCGTAAGCTGGTGAATCGCCTCGGCAAAACGCACCTTCTGAGCGAGCGACTCTGCGCCGCCATGAAGTTCCTCTCGTAGTCGCGCTTCAACCTTGAGCACGTCAACTACAGTCAATTTACTTATTAACAAACCAAGACTGATTGCTAGCACGCGCGCGGCGAGAAGAACGAGGCACATATGTGCCCGGTCATCCACACGCAACTTTCGATTCAGGTTATTTTGCTGACCGAGATTCAACAAGGTCAGAACTCTGTGGGCGGGCTTCAAGGTCCAAACACCCGTACGAAGAAACTGAACTAAAGTGCGGTATTCGCTTCCCTTTGAAAACGTAAGCAACGTGTCGATGCTCTCATATCCGGTGCCGTCAAAATACGGCCCTTTCAAGCGATGTAGGCCAAGTCGAGTATCGAGTTCATGCAACTCATCTTCGTCGACGCAATTGACTTTAAGTTCGTGGGCTAACCAGCGTGCACTTTCAGGAATTTTTTTCTTAAAAAGATATAGCTCTTCAAGATGAAGAATGTTTTGCAGGCCTCTCACCCAGAGTACTCGATCGACCGCTCGACCGCTGGAGGTCTTGCAATCGATCAGTAATCTAGACACGCCTCCACTCGGGCTGAAACGAAATCCAAGCACGTCCGCATCAGTCAAGTCAGTACCAGCTCGGGAGCTGGTATCTGCAGGCAGGGTTACCGGGACGTTGAGCAATGGCACGTAGCCCAAGGCCCAGGCCATGCGCTTGCCGAGCAATTTGTAGGAATGATCTTGATCACTTGATGACACGATGAATTCCTCGCAAATCGTCAAGAAGCGCGCGCCCAAGATGGGCTGCCGTGCGTGTATTAGGGTCCAATTTCCGCGTGGCGATGAGATCGCGTGCCCGCTTTCTGTTTGCTTCCGGCAAAAGCAATCCACCAGGCTCAGACCGGGTGAAATGAGCCTTGACCTCTGCCGGCAAGAGAAGTGATGACGCGGCGTCCTCGCTCTGGCCCGAACACATGGCGATCGCCAAGTCTACAGCAGCCAAGTTGTCCTCAGTGTCATAGAGGCGGAAGCGGAAACGGCCATTCTCAGGCTCAATCCACCCAACACCCATGTTCGCCGCTGCCGCGTATTGTGACTCGATATTGGAATGAGGCGTGCGCCCGATCATCTTTCGCTCACGAAGCCCTTTCAAAATCGCGCTTGGGTCAGAAATTTTGGTAATGGAAGAGTATCCTTCGCCATACCGAACGCATGCCAGAATGATCCGCGCCTTCTCAAGGATCGCACGAGGCTGCCTTGTCTTGAACGGCGCAAATGCAAATGACTGTGCGCCCCCCGAGGATAGGATCGCAGGTGCACGCAGGATATTCTCGTTGACAAGTTCAAGAACTAATGGGGTGCTCTGCTCCAGTTTACTAATCGGAGCGCCCGGATGTGATTTCGCTGCTCTGAAAACCGACTCGATCTCGCCGTGAGCTCCTGGATTTTTCGCAATGAAGTTTAGCAGCGTCTCTGGGTTTTCCTCGGTGAAGAGAGGCGCATAGAGAATGGGAATGCGGTCCTTCGGCGAATCGTATTGCCGAAGATAGCCTCCAAGGTCTCCAATGTCGACGACCGTCTGGATGTCCGTCGACTTCAAACCCAGTTCGGACGCCAAGGTTTCGAGCGGCACCGGCGCGACGGTGAGTCGATCAATAATGGCCATCGTCGCTTGCTCAAGTTCACCAGGCTTGCGCAGTGACCACTGCTCGCCGAGCGCATCGTAGATCGCCTGAAAGTACGGAATGCTCTCTTCGATGCGCGTCGGCGCATAGACGTTGGGAACGACGCGTATCCAACCGATCTGCTCCAGCGTACCCAGTACAGTAGGAAGCGAATCGGATGAAATCCCGAGATTGCTGCAAAAGCCGTGAAAGCCTACGATATTCTCTATGCTGTCCAAACCGCGGATGTGGACCGCAAGCTGGGCCGCCATACCAATCTGCCGCGTGATCGGTATTGTGGCCGACACGCGCAAGTCGAAAACATCGCGCAGACCGGATTGCACGTCCTGAGCCCGCCGGCCTATAGCTTCACGATCCATAACTCCTCCTCCTTCAATCATGGCCCCTTTGAGATCATACCATCAAGCATGCTATAAAAATATTGCTCACTCACGTACAATGTGCTTAGCAAGCGCATCTAATACAACGGCGCCTAATTGAGCTTCGGCCGACCTCACGCGCGCACCGGACAGTGCATGGCGCGTCTTGAAGGATCACCCGATAGGATTCGATTCACTCTTCCGCACATTCGCCGAAGCTCTCTTCCTTCCAATGCGAAGCCATTGTTACATTCGTGCGGAATGGTACGGGCCCAGGCTGCGAGCGTTCCATTGATCTCCCGTCAGCAGTCCCATGTTAGGTACCAATAGTTTTCTTGTTTGACATTACATTTACGCTCTTCGACCTTGTCCATGCAGGCAATAAAAAGCCGTTAATCATTCACTCGAATGATTAACGGCTTATCAGATTTCAATTTAAATCAGCTGTTTAGAGAACTTCCATCACTCCCACTCAATCGTCGCCGGCGGTTTCCCCGAAATGTCATACACGACACGGTTCAGCCCGCGCACTTCATTGATGATGCGATTGGAGACTTTCCCCAGCAACGAATGCGGCAAATGCGCCCACTGCGCCGTCATAAAGTCCAGCGTCTGCACCGCGCGCAGTGCAACCACGTACTCATAGGTACGCCCGTCGCCCATCACGCCTACCGATTTCACCGGCAGGAACACGGCAAACGCCTGCGAAGTCGCCTCATACCAGTTCACCGGCGCCTTGCCTGGATCAATCCCGGCCACCGCAGGCAATTCGAACGGTGTATTCCGCAGCTCTTCGATGAAGATCGCATCCGCCTCGCGCAGCAGGTCCGCATATTCCTTCTTCACCTCACCCAGGATACGCACACCCAGGCCCGGCCCCGGGAACGGGTGACGGTAAACCATGTCATGCGGCAGCCCCAGCGCCACGCCCAGCTTGCGCACTTCGTCCTTGAACAGTTCGCGCAGCGGTTCCAACAGCTGCAGGTTCAAGGTTTCCGGCAGCCCGCCCACGTTGTGGTGGCTCTTGATGGTCTGCCCCTTCTTGCCCTTGCCAGCCGACTCGATCACATCCGGATAAATCGTGCCCTGCGCCAGCCATTTCGCATTGGTCAGCTTGCCAGCTTCCACCTGGAACACTTCCACGAACTCGCGGCCGATGATCTTGCGCTTTTGCTCGGGATCGGTCACGCCGGCCAGGTGGCCCATGAACTGGTCTTCCGCATCGATGCGCAGCACTTTCACGCCGAGGTTCTTCGAGAACATGTCCATGACCATCTTGCCCTCGTCCTTGCGCAGCAGACCGTGGTCCACAAAAACGCAGGTCAGCTGGTCGCCGATGGCGCGGTGGATCAGGGCGGCGGCCACGCTGGAGTCGACGCCGCCGGACAGGCCGAGGATGACTTCATCGCTGCCGACTTGCGCGCGGATCTTTTCGACGGCTTCGCCGATGTAGTCCGGCATGTTCCAGTCGGATTTGCAGCCGCAGATCTCGTGCACGAAGCGGCCGATGATGGCTTCGCCTTGCGTGGTGTGGGTCACTTCCGGGTGGAATTGCAGCGCGTAGAAGCGGCGCTCTTCGTCTGCCATGGCGGCCACCGGGCAGCTGTCGGTCGAGCCCATCAGCTTGAAGCCTTCCGGCATCTCCAGTACCTTGTCGCCGTGGCTCATCCAGACGCGCAGCATGCCGTGGCCTTCGCCGGTGACGAAGTCGTTGATGCCGTTCAGCAGTTTGGTGTGGCCGCGGGCGCGCACTTCGGCGTAGCCGAATTCGCGCA
>Ga0265798_10012359_pt1 | contig 10306 bp, 16 predicted proteins | sample P3T30metagenome_FD_192430 | JGI IMG/M metagenome (GOLD analysis project Ga0265798, IMG submission 192430) | Plant litter microbial communities from East Loma Ridge, Irvine, California - P3 T30 | ecosystem: Environmental > Terrestrial > Plant litter > Unclassified | place: USA: California...
CGACTTGGACATCCTAGCCGAAAAGACCAGGACTCACATGCTGATCTGCAAAACACTCTCCTCAATCTCCATCAAACCCTCCCCACTCCCTCTCCTCATCAATCGAATAACCCTAGCTTCCTCACTTTCCTCCTCCGGTACTTCCTCAGGCACAGTCTTCGCCCCCGGACCAGCTTTTCTAATCTCCTCATCCCTTTTCTTTCTCGCTTCGAATTCGGCATTCCGGATCTCGATATCCTGATGTATACGGGATTGGGGATATGTGCCGGCATCACTCGCTTCCCTACCGCATATCGCCAGTAGTGACCGATATGGGTGAAAGACTATTAGATGAAAGTCGAGGTCTTCCAGAAGGTAGAATTCCATTTCGCCCAGTTTGTGTGCTTCTGCTGGGAATGTCTTGATCCCGAGTTCTGCTTGTTAGCGCCATCCCATTCACACACCATAAACACGGACCGGTGAATACGGCCTTGGCCTCACTGACTACACTCTTGATGTGCACAGGTGTCTCCTCAACCTTTGCCGCTACTAGCAAACAAGCCGCTAGGACAAGGTATGGATTCGTCTCGCAATAAGCATTCTTGAGGTAAAATCGTTTAAAGTAAATGGTAGCAGTCGCGATAGGTACTTGACGCAACATCAACTTCTTCCCGACCTTTTGAATCAGATTGGCGAACCATATTGATAGACATAGTAATTGCCTTGAGCTGGCGTAGAGGCGATCTATGGCTCGCGCTTTGAACAGAGTCGGGCGGGGGTATATGTGATATAGGTTGTGCGATGAGGTGTAAAAATTCGATGACATCTTTGATTGGGTCCTTATCTATCTTTTGGAGAGGTTGACATAGCTTATTGAGGTATTGTGAGTGTGTAGTAATGGGTATAAGATGGTGATGTATAGCTTTATGAGATGGTAGAGAGCGAGTGTAGTTGATTAGCGGAATCAAATATATCGAAACGCGTTCGCGCTATCGAGTACATCCCAAAAGATTGTTCTACACTCGTCCATCACTCATATACCTTATACGATCAAGCAATACAGACAAGCTTGTGTCATTCCGGACCGCATAGAAAAGCTGTAGAACGGCAGAAAACAATAACGGACATACGAAACAACTGAAAAGGAGCTCAAAATGAACATTTGGGCAGACGATGTAAGTGAAATCCAAGACAATGTCATGAATAGTTCATGGAAGGAGGCTTGAGCTACGCTGACTTGCAGGCTACTGAGGAGAGAGGGGAGAACGCTCGACTGTCGTCGTTCGTCGGTGCTATGGCACTTGGAGATCTCGTCAAGTCGACGCTCGGACCAAAGGTTAGTAATGTCCCACCACTTCATCAGGAAAGCGCTGATCCACCAGGGAATGAACAAGATTCTTCGTACGTCTCAGATATGAACGACTCGAGTAGTCAAGCTGATCTTCAGAATCCGCATCAACTCAACAACTCACAGTGACCAACGACGGAGCTACTATCCTAAAATCTATCGCATTAGATAACCCCGCTGCGAAAATCCTCGTCAACATCTCCAAAGTCCAAGACGATGAAGTTGGAGATGGAACCACCTCAGTCTGTGTTCTCGCTTCCGAACTATTACGCGAAGCCGAGAAATTGATTGGAACCCAAAAGATCCACCCCCAGACCGTTGTCGAGGGTTTCAGGATCGCTTCCAAAGCTGCTCTAGCCGCTCTAGAAGCTTCATCGACAGATAACGCTAAAGACGAGAAGAGGTTCAGGGAGGATCTGTTCAACATCGCAAGGACTACTTTGAGTTCAAAGGTTCTAAACCAGGACAAGGATTACTTTGCCAATTTGGCCGTGGATGCTGTTTTGAGGTTGAAGGGAAGTACGGATTTGGAACATATCCAAATTATCAAGAAGGTTGGAGGGAAATTGACCGATTCCTACTTGGATGAGGGTAAGCTGACTCTTCTCCTGTATGCATACACCAGCTGACAAACAGGCTTCATTCTCGACAAGACCATTGCCACAAATTCCCCAAAACGAATAGAGAACGCCAAGATTCTCATTGCCAACACCTGTAAGCTTACCCAGCCTTTTGGATCGCTGTGCTAAACTGACAATCAGCAATGGACACCGACAAGATCAAGATCTTCGGTGCACGAGTCAAGGTAGACGGTACCGGCAAGTTGGCCGAGCTCGAGCGAGCCGAGAGGGTGAGCTGCCCCGAACACTCCATACAGGTGTACAGAGCTAACGTATTAGGAAAAGATGAAGGCAAAGGTAGCAGCTATCGCCGCTCACGGAGTCACTTGTTTCGTCAATCGTCAATTGATTTACAACTACCCCGAGAACCTACTTGCCGAGTACGGAATCATGTCTATCGAGCACGCCGATTTTGAGGGTGTCGAGCGACTCGCTCTTGTTACCGGTGGTGATATCACGAGTACATTCGATGCTCCCGACAAGGTCAAGATTGGTCGATGTGAGGTCATTGAGGAGATCATGATTGGAGAGGACAAGGTATGTTCAGCTACCTCCTGTCCTGCGCCGTCGCATGTGAGCTGACGATCAGCTCATCAAATTCTCCGGTGTCGCAGCTGGAGAAGCATGCACAGTCGTCCTACGAGGTGGTACCACTCAAATGGTCGAGGAAGCAGAGAGGTCCCTACACGATGCCTTGTCTGTCCTATCGCAGACAGTCAAGGAGACCAGGGTTACTTTGGGAGGAGGATGTGCGGAGATGGCAATGTCCAACAAGGTTGATGAGGCAGCTAGGACCGTCAAGGGAAAGAAGGCATTGGCAGTTGAAGCTTTCTCCAGGGCTCTCAGGCAGGTGAGTCACAATCACACCATCAAATTGAGCAAGGCCGATAGGACAGATCCCCACCATCCTAGCGGATAATGGAGGATACGACTCTTCAGATCTAGTCACCAAACTCCGAGCAGCTCATTACGAAGGTCAAACCGATGCTGGTCTTGGTATGTCCCTGCCTTCTTCAATCTCGAATACAATGCTGATAATAGATATGGAGCTAGGACAAGTCGCCTCAATGAGGGAATTGGGAATCACCGAATCTTACAAGTTGAAGAAACAGGTTGTTGTCAGTGCTTCTGAAGCTGCTGAGATGATTTTGAGGGTCGATAATATCTTGAGAGCTACTCCTAGACGTCGAGAGGGTATGTAGGGGAGCATAGAGTATGCATACAGTGGCAGTGACTAGTGCGTTTTGTGCAATCTTCGTTTATCATCAGCAAATCGGTACGTTCAGGGAGAAAGGATTCTGCGGTAAGAGCTCGTTTCACCTTGGACAGATAGATGGGCTTCTCAATTTTGGGTTAGGCTCCCCAATGCTCGATCGTGCAAAACAGGGCGCTCAAACTGGGTTCCTAGGGGCAGGGGATAGACACTCAAAGAAGGCAGCAATCAGGAGGAGTAAGTGAATCATGATCGCCAGTATCCTTTTCGATCTTCACTTTGGCCGATCAAACAGGCGGATTGGCCTTTAAGAAAGGAATGTACGAAACTTGAAACCCCCTTGGACGGGTGATCAACGGCGTTTCGCTCCATATCTACGATACTACCCTTTGTCAATCTACAACGCCGCAAATTCAGTTAGCGTATCAGCTCATAGCATGAAAAGAGGTGCAACTGAAACCACTAGTCGTTGTAAGTTTGACAAGGGAAGCAGTCATCTACCAAGACCGAGACTCCTGTTTGATTGTCCAATTTCCCCTGGACCCTCCCAAAACGGTCATGAATGGAGTAGTGCGCAGCAATATATGTCGAGCCGCCAAGTATACTAAGCTGTGAAGCTGTGAAATAGGCCCTGTCGACTGTCTTTCTTGACATCCACTCGCCAAAGCAAATTCAAGTCTTAACAGGAACCAAGACATTACAATATCGAACACAATGAAGTTCACACTCCCCACCCTCATGGCATTGTTCACCGCTTTGCCCGCCTTCGCATACGAGCTTCCCCCCGCGGACCCTCTTACCCTCTCCCAAGATCTTGAGATAGTGATCGTCACCCCTTGGACTGATGCCTATATCAAGGGGAACACCGGAGTCACAGGGGACGAAGTAAAAGTGGACGATCAGATGTACCACGAACTTGATTCCTTTTCATTCAAAAAAGATGGAACGGTTGCAGGCGCCTCTTACGCTTTATGGCGAGAGTCCTGGAAGGACCATTATCTCGGGGTAAGCTTACCTCATACCGTTGCTTGATTACAGGCTGATAGTAAACAGTGTGGGGTGAGAGTGAAGGATGATCTCAATATCCCAATCCTACATATCGTCTTTGAGGGGGATGGAGATGACTGGAAGGCTAGAGGAAATCAGCATGAGGACAAGGTCATTATTATGTGTGATAAGATTGATAAGCAGACAAAAAAGGCGTTGGAGTGAGCGCTGGTGTGAACTACATGGCCAGTGAATATTGTAGAATCTTCACTATGCCTGTCTTCTCTTCATCACTCTGATCTTGAAACACTGTCCTGACGGTTGACGGGCATATATGCATTTCTTTGATATGATTATACTGCGCTGAAGGTCGAACGGCATCATACTTTGTTGTAGAGATCAGAATGAGTTGGGAGCGAGCTTGTAGCAATGATGGCGTGTGCATGAAGCTATCTACAGGTCTGTTCAGTGGCAAATCGGTTTCGGCTTGAAGGGGAAGCTGACCTCCGTGTCAAGTAATCTTCAGGGGACATGATTGACAGGGATGAATCCCTCCCTTTCTTTCTTCTCACTCCCTGAATGAGTCTCCCAGAACGCGATCCCGAAACCTGAAACCTGTTATCACCTTGGTTTTGAAAAGAGGCTGAATCCCTCTTGCCGATCTTTGATCATTGGGTCAAAGGGAATACTCAACGAAACAGCTGCAATTTTCTTGGCGGATTCCACCCTTTCATATTTCATCCTGAATCGTCACACGGACGATATAAAAGGTTCGCTCCACAGTATTCATGTCTCATAAAATACATAAAGCTGTCATATTGATTTCACTGTCTTTCCCCTATCGAATCATAAAAACGAATTTTCCAACCACCGACCCGGTTACAATAGCACCCAAATATCAACAATGAGACTCTTTTCCTCCGCCCTTCTTGCTCTGATCACCGCCACGGCGCCGGTCTTTTCGGCTAAGATCGCCAACCCCCTCACCATCGACTTGGTGACCTCGTGGGGAGAGGGTGTTATCGCTGGATACAGTCTCTGGGACTTGACCACAAATAGGGCGCGCGTTGATGAAGGCATTTATCAGAGGGTCGAGAGCTTCGGCCCTTTTGAAAAAGAGGTCTCCGGCGTGAACTTTGGGGTACAACGAAACGTAGAGGACGATCATTACTACATCGTGAGCTTCTCTCCAATTTATCTACCAGAAAGCAACTCACTTGCTTTAGTGTACCGCCTCCGTCATCGAAGATCCGGGGGTCTCCGACGTCTTCTTGGTCATTGAGGGTGAGGATGATCAATTTACCTACAAGACCGGCGGTGGGCATGAGAAGGAGGTACCATTGAAATGTGAGAAGAAGTTTTACGACGTTAAGGAAAGTTCGTAAAAGCTGTACGAGAGTTGAAGAGATAACCCTACGATGACATGCATACTCCACGATGCCGGTCGCTCAAAGTGCGATTTACTTCAAATCAAGATAATGTACCAGTGTGAGTCGCTCCCCTAGCCCAAGAGTATGTTCAAATGTGCAACTGTAGAGGATCCACCGGCTCTGTATGAACACAGCGATCAGCCGATCCATTCCTTTCACTCTGTTATCCTTTGACTTTAAGGGGAAGCGTTTTGACCGGCTGGTATTTAGTTAGGAGTACAATGAAAGGGTGATTGCGCAACCGTACTCTGTCTTTACTCATCTATCCATGGCTGTGCAACCTCAAATCTGGGAACACTTTCGCCTAGACCCAACATACCATAATGAGGCCAATTTCCCCTACTTTCCTTGCCTTGTTGGCTGCCGTACCCGTCATTGCTGTCGAACGCGCCAACACCCTCGCAAACACCCTCACCATTATCATCGTTACCGAATGGGTAGATGGAGTAATCGACAAAATTCCCATCCGAACTCTGCCAACCGACGTCAGGCTCGTCAACGGCCTCTCGCTCCAGAGGGTCCGCGATCTTCAGTTCGATCTCGTGGGTCAGACGTACGAGTTCAACACTTCTCAAACAGGCTGGGGAGGGCATGAATACTATCAAGTGAGTGAAACCCCCCGGATGTTGGCAGTCCCGATCAGAGAGCGCTGACTGATAGTGTAAAATTACGATTGAGAAAGACCCAGGAGTGGTCGGACTTTATCTGATGATCATGGGTTCTCATGATTTCGAAATCGAGGGCCATGAGGATGAAGTCAGTTTAAGCTGTGAATAGGCGAGATGGGCGGTGAATGGAGTGATCACTGGTGAATCTGGGGAGGATACCAGTAGGAACACAACGGATGAAGCGGATGTAGTTCACTTAGAGGAATAGATATGCACAAATTGGCCGTGCCTGAGATATCGCGACTGACTTTGAGATTGTGGGATGTTGATCAACATTCTATTCTGACTTGTGTAACTTACCTATATTAGACGGAATATACAGGTGCAGCACCATGTACGCATTGAAACAGAAATATAGGAAGATAACGCTGACATATAGGTCCGAATTAGACTTGAGAGGGCTGCCGCCTCTACCCGATAGTCCCATAATGACATCGACGATACCGACAAACACACGAACTTTTCCCAACAACATATTCCAAACCCGCCCCTCTCGACCTGAGTATGAATCCAGCACTAATACCATATCGCATTCCTCGTCTGGTCCCTTCGACACTGACTGGCGGAAAACCAGCCCCATCAGACGATTTCCAACCAAACACACAGACAACTACCTCCCTTCCTCCCGCCTCCTTCGTTCGCCTGGTAAACACCTCTCACCCGCTGAAATCCCTTTGCCGCCTTCACCAACTCGCCCCACTACGGCTCTTCCCAAGGAAACGCCAGCTCAGTCAGCGCTCAGCCCCGCCCCCGTAGCCGCGGACGAATCTTGCTTGATGCCTCAACATCATCACCCGGAGATGAATATTTCACAATCGATGATTGCTGATATGTCGATGCCCGATCTGATGAGTTTGGAGATGGATGAATCGTCGGAATTCAAAGCTGGGTCAGGTCGGGGATTTCCTACGACTCGGGATACGATGAGGAAGTCGCCTGTGAGGCCCGAGCCTACTCCAAGAAGGCAGACATCACCCGGCAAGACGGCCCACCTCACTCCTTTCCGATCAACTAAATCACCTATCAAACCACCTGCATCCTCTTCCCCAACGAAAACAAAACGTACTTTCCCAGCTTCATCGTCCAATACTCTCTTGTCCAGGTTAGGCGAGGAGGCCGCTCTGGACGTTTCGACCCTTTTACCACGAAGTCCCACTCGATTCGGACACTTGATGGACGATGAGCATCAGCTTCTGCGACAATCTTTACCAATGTCTGAAGGACCTAGTATACTTTTCGATACCCCGCCGGCACCGACTGTTCGGAGGACACCAAGAGGACCTGCCGAGATGTTGGATGTTTCCACTGTCTTGCCCCGAAGTCCGACTCGAATGGCTCACTTGATGGGCGATGAACATCAGTTGATGCGACAATCGCTACCAATGTCTGAAGGAGACAGTATCTTGTTCGACAGCCCGCCTCTACCAACCATCCGGAAGACACCAAGGAGACAAGCCGGCGATTTGGATGTGTCCAAAAGTATGCCCAGAAGTCCTACGCGAATGGCTCACCTGATGGGAGACGAGCATCAATTTATGCGTCAATCACTCCCGATGTCCGAAGGCGATAGTATCCTATTTGCCAGTCCCCCTCCACCTATCATGACTGGGAAGACACCTAGGAAACAGCCCAGTCCCTCGAAAGATCCCGATATGACCCTCGACATCAATCAGATGATGGCGAGGATGTCCAAGCCCAAACGGCCATCAGGAACGGAAGAGAGCTTCGAGGATCTCCTGCATGGGTCTGCGATCGACTTGGACGAGTAAGTGGGTCCTTGGGTAGTATGTACTCAGAACTGACGGACTAGGAGTATTATGGTTATGGGAAATATCTTACCTCCCGATCTACGACCGAGGACTAAATCGCTTGGAATGCCCACGAGATCTACGTCCGCCAGTGTCAAGACCATGAATCTGGCCTCTCGATCTCCTGCCAAGCCTGTCGTCCAGCCCATGTTGCCCCGTGACCGACTTCTTTCCGCGCTGGGAAGTCCAAACAGAAAACAGCCAACCGAAAGCCCACAACGACGTATTTCCCCGGGTAGAACACAGGCCGCTGCACGCACTGCTGCTCCATCGATTCAGCCTACAATGGTGGCACCTGCCTCTCGACTGGTTCGAGCACCAACCTCGACTCGACGACCTTCGCTCTCCGCCGGCGCTTTACCAATGCCTGCTAGCGCATCTCACCCCAAGATGGACCTCCCAAAACCGACGGCCCAAAGGGAGAGGACCCGAAGTGCAATGCATCCCGCCGATATCATCAGCGCTCAACGCCAGACCGCTCCGACCAGACCTGGAACGCAAATTGCTTCAAGGACCGCTGCTCCTCTTTCAAGACTGGCGCCAGCGGCGGCATCTTCGGCCAGATCAATGATGCCACCTCCCTCCCGAGCCGCCATTCCACACCCCGGACCCGCTAGGACAACTTCTTCCGCTGTGCCCTCTGCTACTCGCGCTGCATCTGTCTCGCGCCCCGCCCCAGGAAGTCTGGGTCCTCCTGCTCGACCTGCTAGTTTCAGGCCTACTTCTATGGCTCCTCCACCACCTCCGGCCAGATCAACGCTCCCTCCCACCTCCTCTCGCACCGCCGCTACTTCGACAGCTCGCCCAGGTCTGACTCGGCCATCGGCATCGAGTACTGTACCGAGAGCCTTTGGAGGAGAAGCTGCGCAGACCAATCGACTCGTTCGACCTGTCGCTTCTGCTATCGGCGGTCTACCTAAGCCCTCTGCCCGGGCCGTTCCAGGAAAGATGTCCATGGCCCCCACTTCACCCTCCAAGCGAGATACTACATCTCTCAAATCCCGAGCAGCTTCTACCCCTGCGGACACCGTCGCAAGGTCACTGATCCGACCTGTCGCTTCGAAATCATCGATTCCCCCAATGAGTACTCGACCGGTTTCGGGTACCTCGGCGCTACCTCGGCCTGGTGCTTCCAGAATGCCTGTTCCTTCTACTAGCAAGTTGTCGACCGGTCCAACAGCTAGCCGTCGAGGTGATGGTAGTCAGCTTACTGCTCTCAGAGCCAGGATCGATGCTGTCAGTGCTAGGCAGGCTGTATCCAGGAGGCCTTGAAGTCGTCTTGGGAATAGACTTTCCGTGAGACAGAATGACCTTTACGCTTGATAATGATTGCTGTTTATACATTTCATCTACTACATATGTATACTATGTCTATTATACAACAATTCTGATACGTCACCTTCGTAAAGCAAGAAAGTCCATGTCATCAAGTCGCCACAGAGTCGTCCCCTTCCAATGGCGATTTTAGCAGATCATCCAATCCGACCTCTACACATTCCAACCAGCCCCTCATCTCATCTATCCGTCTCTCCAACTCCTCGTAAACCTCTTCATGGCCCATCATCATATCCAGTGGTCTGATATTCAGACCTGCAGTACCCACATCCAACTGTGGTGAGGGATGTACAGTCGTCTGACCCTGTCCTACTGAGAACATAGAGGCTTGAGAGATTGATGGTGCCATAGGCGTCGAACTCAGGCCGGGTATGGTCCGCGGAAGTGGCGGCATTGGGCCTTGGGAAGAGAGGGATGTTTGGAGTGGTAGAGACTGGAATCCGAGTGGTGATGGCTGTCCTTGTGCGGCTGGCAGTTGGAGGTGTTTGAGCATTGGGTTTCCTGTTGTTGACGGTGATGGTGGAAGATCTGATAAACCAGGGACTGCAGGTGAAAGCTACCATCAGCCTAAATCGCTTGAGATCTGAGAAGCAAAGACTCACTCTCATAAGATCCCTCAATCCAACACTGTGATCTTCCGTCCTACTGCCACTTCTGCTCCGACTCATCCCTACTTGACCCGGCACACCGACCCCCAACCCAATTTGTGGTTTCCCTGGAACACCAAGGTTTTTAGCACCGGTATCAACAACCGCCAACGCTTGTGCCTGGGCTTGGGCCTGAGCACGTCCCTCCATAACAGCAGCAGAAGCATGTCTCATCATAGGCGGTCTCGGTGGGAGGTTTATCGAGATCTGCGGTCTGGCGGGTTTGACTGGTGCAGTCGCAGAATTCGGCTGAAGATCAGGCATTGCAGAT
>Ga0265798_10012360_pt1 | contig 10306 bp, 10 predicted proteins | sample P3T30metagenome_FD_192430 | JGI IMG/M metagenome (GOLD analysis project Ga0265798, IMG submission 192430) | Plant litter microbial communities from East Loma Ridge, Irvine, California - P3 T30 | ecosystem: Environmental > Terrestrial > Plant litter > Unclassified | place: USA: California...
GGTCGTTCTGATCCACGGCTGGCCGCTGTCCTCGGACAGCTGGGACCCGCAGATGAAGGCGCTCGCCGATGCCGGCTTCCGCGCCATCGCCTACGACCGCCGTGGGTTCGGCCGCTCGGGCCAGCCATGGTCGGGCTATGACTACGACACGCTCACCGACGACCTCCACGACGTGCTGGAAGCCGCCGGCGCGACGCAGGACGTCACGCTGGTCGGCTTCTCGATGGGCGGCGGCGAGGTCGCGCGCTACCAGAGCCGCTACGACGGCAAGGGCGTGATCTCGGCCGCGCTGGTCAGTTCGGTCGTGCCGTACATGCTCAAGACCGACGACAATCCCGATGGCGTGCCCGAAGAGACGCTGCAACAGATCGCCGATGGTATCCTGAAGGATCGGCCGAACTTCTTCCGGACCTTCTTCAAAGACTTTTTCGGGGTCGGCTACGTCACCAGCCCGGTCAGCGAGGCGACGCTCGACTGGGCGTGGCGGCTGGCGATGCAGGCCGGATTGCAGCCGACGCTGAAATGCGCCGAAAGCTTCGGCCACACCGATTTCCGCCCCGACCTGCCCGCCTTCCGCGTCCCGACGCTGGTGCTGCACGGCACCGCCGACAAGACGGTGCCGATCGACAGCAGCGGCCGCGTCGCCGCGGCCGGGATCGCGAATGCGCAACTGGTCGAATATGACGGCGCGCCGCACGGGCTGTTCGCCACCGAGGGCGACCGGCTGACCGGGGATCTGCTGACCTTCCTGGGGCGCTGACCCCGCGCGACCGGGATCCCGCTCCTGCCGCCGACCGGCGGCAAGGAAGCGGGGTTCCGGGAGCGGTACCGCCGCCAGCCGGCGCTTACGCTGTCGGTTTGGCGAGCAGGTCGGGCTCGAGCAGGCGGTGGAGGTGGACCACCACATATTTCATCTCGGCATCGTCGACGGTGCGCTGCGCGGCGGCGCGCCACGCCTTTTCGGCGCTGGCATAGTCCGGAAAGACGCCGACGATGTCGATCGACGACAGGTCGCTGAATTCAAGGGTGCGCGGATCGCTGACGCGACCGCCGAACACCAGGTGAAGCTTGCTCATGCACGCGCTCCCGCTTGGGATTGAACCATCACCGCGCACCCCGTTCGCGTCAACGCCGGAACAAGGAAAAGCCGCGGGCAGCGCGACGACGCGCCCCCGCGGCTCCCCCATGTCACCGGATCGGCACCGAAGTAGGGCGATCGGTCTCAGCCTCCCCTAGCGCGGCGCGCAGACGGTTTGAAGGGGTCAGGACGTGCTCTTGACCCGTTCCTTGCCAGCCTGTGCCGCCGCGGAGCCGGCGGTGCCCGCCGCCTTCAGCACGCCCTGGAACAGCGAGCGCGCCTGGTCGCGCGCGGCATTCGGGGTCAGGCCGAGCTGGTCGAGTTCCGCGCGCCCGGCGTCCTTGGCCGCCGCAAGCGCCGCAACCGCGGCGGTGTTGATCTTGCGACCGACGCCGGCCAGCAGTTCCTTCTCGCGCTGGCTGCGCGGCAGCGCCGCGGCGACCGCCGCGCCCAGCACCAGCCCGCCGACCAGCACGCCGAGCGGGTTCGACTCAAGCGTTTCGGCGGTGGCATGCGCGGCGTCGCTGGCGCGGTGACGGGCGGTGTCGAGCGCGTTCGAGGCGGCCTCGCGGGCGTGGTCGACGCCGTCGCGCAACCGGCCGTGCTGCTCCTGATCGTGGGTATGTTCGGTCATGATCCGATCCTTTCGGCGGGTGTGGCGGTATCTTCTGGGGAGGGCAGACGCTTCTGGCGCTTCTTCTTGCCGAAGAGGCGCACGAGCTGTCGCCCGGTGACGAACGCCAGCAGCAAGGTCGCGCCGCCGGCGAACACGCCGGGGTTGCGGCGCGCGGCCTCGGTGCCGACGCGCACGGCGCGCTCGCCGCTCCCGGTCACCTCGGCAAGTGCGACGCGGGCGAGGCGGCGCGGCTCCAGCTCGGTCTGCAGCCGGTCGACCGTGCCGTCGAGCCGCTGCCGGGCCGCGGCGACCCGCGCCTCGGCCAATGTCACGTCGGCGCCGGTCATGCGCCCGGCCCCGCGCGCAGCGCCGACTTGCCCGTCAGCGCGAGCAGCGCCGCGATCACCAGCACCACGCCGACGACCGCGAGCGTTGCCCAGCCCGGTCCGATCAGCGTCGCCAGCGACAGGATCGCCCCGACCAGCAGCGCGATCAGCGCCGCCAGCCCGAGCACGCCCGCGATCGCGAAGCGGATCGCCGCCGCTTTGTAACGGGTGACTGCAAAGAGCGCCTTGGTCTTGGCCAGCGCGATCTCGGCCTTCGCGACATCGCGCGCATCGGTCGCAAGCTGGGTGACCAGTTGCGGTATGCTGTCCGGCGCTATGCGGTCACGCACATCCATGTCGTCAGGCATCGCGCTGGTCGACGGCAGCACCGATCAGCCGCGCCAGCACGAAGCCGACGCCAGCCGCCAGACCGACCGCCACTTCGGGGCTCTTGCGGACGAGTTCGCGCGCGTCGTCGAGCAGATCCTCGACGCTCTTCTGGTCGATCGCGCTGGAGAAGCCCTGCACGCGATCCGCCGCCGAGCGCGCGTATTGCCCATATTGACCGCCGAGCTTCTCATCGACCTGCCCCGCGGCATCGGTGAGCATCTGCGAGAGCTGCGTCAGTGCGTCGGTGGCCTTTGCCTTGCCGTCCTCGGCGAAGCCGCGCGCCTTGTCGGCGGCCTGCTCGCGGCCCTTGGCGACATAGTCGCGCGCGGACTGCTTGGCGTCGGCCAGCGTGCTGCCAGTGCCGCTGCCGTTGCCGGTTGCGCCCGTGTCTTCCGGCGTGAAATCGACGCCGGCATTCTTCAGCGGCTCGGCCGGCGTGAATGACGCGTCGGCGGGCGGCGGCGAGGCGTCCGCCGGAGTGGAATGCTGGAGCGTGTCGCGATCCTGCTCGTCGGCCATGATTCATCCTTCCCTGGTCGAGGTCTGACAACCCGGTGGCCGGGCCGCCGGTTCCATCGCGTTGCAGCATCGCCGGGCGACCGCTAGGAGGCGCCATGCCCTGCCGCGCCGGCAGAAAATAGGAGGATCGTTTCGTGACCGCAATCATCGACCTGCACGGACGCCAGATCATCGACAGCCGCGGCAACCCGACCGTCGAGGTCGACGTGCTGCTCGACGACGGCAGCTTCGGTCGCGCGGCGGTCCCGTCGGGAGCGTCGACGGGCGCGCACGAGGCGGTCGAGAAGCGCGACGGCGACAAGGCGCGCTGGGGCGGCAAGGGCGTCGACGACGCGGTCGAGGCGGTCAACGACGAGATCGCCGACGCGATCATCGGGCTCGACGCCGAGGACCAGCTCGAGATCGACCAGACGATGATCGAGCTGGACGGCACCGAGAACAAGGGTCGGCTGGGCGCGAACGCGATCCTCGGCGTCAGCCTCGCGGTGGCGAAGGCGGCGGCGGATGCGCGCGGGTTGCCGCTGTACCGCTATGTCGGCGGCGTCGCGGCGCATGTGCTGCCGGTGCCGATGATGAACATCATCAACGGCGGCGAACATGCCGACAATCCGATCGACTTCCAGGAATTCATGATCGTGCCGGTCGGCGCGGAGTCGCTGGCCGAGGCGGTGCGCTGCGGCTCGGAGATCTTCCACACGCTCAAGAAGGGGCTGAGCGAGAAGGGGCTGGCGACCGCGGTCGGCGACGAGGGCGGGTTCGCGCCGAACCTCGCCAGCACCACCGATGCGCTCGACTTCATCATGACCTCGATCGAGCGCGCCGGCTACACGCCGGGCGACGACGTGATGCTGGCGCTCGACTGCGCCGCGACCGAATTCTTCAAGGACGGCAAGTACGTCATCTCGGGCGAGAATCTGACGCTCGAGCCGGGCGCGATGGCCGAATATCTCGCCGATCTCGCCGCGCGCTATCCGATCTTCTCGATCGAGGACGGCATGGCCGAGGACGATTTCGAGGGCTGGAAGGCGCTGACCGATGCGATCGGCAAGAAGGTGCAGCTGGTCGGCGACGACCTGTTCGTCACCAATCCCAAGCGGCTGCGTGACGGCATCGGGCAGGGGCTCGCCAACTCGTTGCTGGTGAAGGTCAACCAGATCGGCACCTTGTCCGAGACGCTGGAGGCGATTCGCGTCGCCGAGCGCGCCGGCTATACCGCGGTGATGTCGCATCGGTCGGGCGAGACCGAGGATGCGACGATCGCCGATCTGGCGGTCGCGACCAACTGCGGTCAGATCAAGACCGGTAGCCTCGCGCGGTCGGATCGGTTGGCGAAGTACAACCAGCTGATCCGCATCGAGGAAGAACTGGGCGGCATGGCGCGCTATGCGGGCCGGGACGTGGTGCGGACCCGCTGATAGGGGCTTGCAAAGGGCGTAGCGACTCGCGAGAATCGTGAGCGCTATGCCCCGTCCGTCGAACCGCCTCTCGCAAACGCTCCGGCGTGCCGCCGCCCCCGCCCTCGCGGTGGCGGTGATGGCGTTTTTTGGCGCCTATGCGGTGCTGGGACCGAACGGGCTGATCGCGCTGGGTGATTACAAGCGCCAGCTGGTCGCGCGCGAGAAGCAATATGCCGCGCTCGATCAGCGGCGGACGATGTTGCAGAACCGCGTGACCCTGCTCGACCCGCGCCATGCCAATCCGGACATGGTCGACGAGCTGGTGCGCAAGGAACTCAACGTCGCGCACCCGGACGAGGTGATCGTGCCGCTGAAGTGAGGGGGCGGGTTGGCCCGCGTCCGCCGTTCGCGTAACATTATCGCCCCCGGATCAAGGCCGGCGCGACAGGTTCGACGAGCGAAGCCGGCGATCTGGCCGGCACGGTCGTCGCATCAGAACAATTCGTCCAACGTGCGGTGGAAAAGAAGCCGGGTCTCATCGAGCGACTCAAGATCAAGCTCGGCGAGCAGCATGCGCTGCGCCGCGTCGCCGAAATCACCGAGGTTTTCCCACAGGATCGCAATGTCCTGATACGGGTCTGCAATGCCGAGCCGACCGACGTCGACGCACCCGGTCACCTCGCCGCCTGAATCGAGCAGGAGGTTGCCGAGCGAGAAGTCCCCATGCGTGACGACGCGACCGCTGGCATGGCTCGCCAACGCCTGGGCTTCCGCCAACACGGCGGCAGCGCTCATCCCGCGACAATCGTCCCCGAAATCGGTCTCGTCGACCACGCCTGCCGAGACAAGTTTGCGCGCCGCGGAAAGCCGCACAGATGCCGAGGCATCGAAGGGGCAATCGTCGACTGGAAGGGCGTGAAGCGTTCGCAGGAAGGTCGCGAAACCGCTGATGACCTGTGGCAGGAACTCAGGACGTTCCTCGATCCATGCATCACCGGTCTTGCCCGGCGCGGCGCTGGTGAGCAGCCACGCAGCGTCCGCTTCGATGGCGGTGGAGACAAGCCGCACCGTCGCCACCCGCCCCTGCAACCAGCGCAGCCGAATGGCCTCATCGGCTACCGCATCCGCAATCGCGCCTTCGCCATACTTCAGGAACAGCCGCTCGCCGGTGCCAGCAACGATGCGGTGGATCACGCCACCCGATTCGCCTTCCGGCTCGCGCTCCCATGTCGCGCCCGACAACCGCTCCCGCCATGACGGAGGGAGCGGGATCGGCATCAGATGAACTCGATCTTCGACACCAGATAATAGCGATCGCCCGCCGGCACCGACACCTCGACCTCGTCGTCGAGGCTGCGCCCGATCAGCGCGCGGCCCAGCGGCGAATTGTAGCTGATCCGCCCGGTCTTCGCATCGGCCTCGGTCTGGCCGACGATCTGATATTTGACCGGCTTCTCGTCCTCGTCGAGCAAGGTGACGGTCGCGCCGAACACGATCTTGTCACCCGACAGGTCGCGCGGATCGATAATCTGCGCGCGGCTCAACTTGTCCTCGATGTCGGCGATCGTCGCCTCGACCTGCCCCTGCCGCTCCTTGGCGGCATGATATTCGGCATTCTCCGAAAGGTCGCCGTGCGCGCGCGCTTCCTCGATCGCATCGACGATCAGCGGGCGCTCGGTCTTCAGCCGCTTCAGGTCCGCAGTCAGCTTTTCATAGCCTTCCTGCAACATCGGCATCTTTTCGACCGTCGCCATCGCCCTTGTCCTTCGTAAAAACGCGTCCCCGGAAGCGGCCCTCTCCCTGCGAAGGCCGCTCCCTACATCAGCACATATGTCCGGGGATCAGTTGTGCGGCTGCGAATAATAGGATTGCAGCGGCCGTACTTCAAGGTTGCTTGCGCCATCGCCCTTGACCGCGGCATGGATCGCCTGCGCCGCCTGCACCGCCGCCGAGGCGGTGGTGAAATACGGCACCTTGCCGTTCACCGCCGAGGCGCGGATCGGCTGCGAGTCCTTCAGGCTCTGCCAGCCCTCGGTGGTGTTGAAGATCAAGGCGATCGCCCCGTCCTTGATCCGGTCGACGATATGCGGCCGGCCCTGCGCGACCTTGTTGACCGTCTCGACCGGCAGCCCGGCGCGCGACAGATGATCGGCGGTCCCGGTCGTCGCGACGATCGTGAAGCCCGCATCGACCAGCGCGCGAACGGCGGGAACGATCAGGTCCTTGTCGCCGGACTTGACGCTGACGAAGACCGCGCCGCTGGTCGGCAGGACGGTGCCCGCGCCGAGCTGCGACTTGGCGAAGGCGGTGGTGAAATCGGGCGAGATGCCCATCACCTCGCCGGTGCTCTTCATCTCCGGCGACAGCACCGGATCGATGCCGGGGAAGCGCGCGAACGGGAACACCGCTTCCTTGACCGCGAAATAATCGATGTCGCGGTCGATCTTCGGCAGGTCGCGCAATTTCTCGCCCGCCATCACGCGGCTGGCGATCTTGGCGATCGGTGCGCCGATCGCCTTGGCGACGAACGGCACCGTCCGGCTGGCGCGCGGATTGACCTCGATGAGATAGACTTGCCCGTCCTTGACCGCGAACTGGATGTTCATCAGCCCGACGACGCTCAGCCCGCGCGCCAGCGCCTCGGTCTGGCGCTCGATCTCGGCGATGATCTCGGCCGGCAACGAATAGGGCGGGATCGAGCAGGCGCTGTCGCCCGAATGGACGCCGGCTTCCTCGATATGCTGGAGCACGCCCGCAACGACCACATCCTCGCCATCGCAGATCGCGTCGACATCGACCTCGATCGCATCGCGCAGATACTGGTCGATCAGCACCGGCGCGTCGCCCGACACCTGCACCGCAGTCTGGATATAATCCTCGAGCTGCTGGTCGCTGTCGACGATCTCCATCGCGCGCCCGCCGAGCACATAGCTCGGGCGCATCAGCACCGGATAGCCGATGCGATTGGCAACGTTGAGCGCCTCGGCGCGGCTGCGCGCGATGCCGTTCGACGGCTGGAGCAGCTTGAGCCGGTTGACCAACGCCGCGAACCGCTCGCGATCCTCCGCCAGATCGATCGCGTCGGGCGAGGTGCCGAGGATCGGAATCCCGGCCTTCTCCAGCGCGCGCGCGAGGTTCAGCGGCGTTTGCCCGCCGAACTGCACGATCACCCCGACCAGCTCGCCCTTCGACTGTTCGACGTGCAGGATCTCCAGCACGTCCTCGGCGGTCAGCGGCTCGAAATACAGCCGATCCGACGTGTCATAGTCGGTGCTCACCGTCTCCGGATTGCAATTGACCATGATCGTCTCATAGCCCGCGTCCGCCAGCGCAAAGCAGGCGTGGCAGCAGCAATAATCGAATTCGATCCCCTGCCCGATCCGGTTCGGCCCGCCGCCCAGGATCACGATCTTGCGACGATCCGACGGCTGCGCCTCGTTCTCGGGCTCGCCGAACGACGGCGCCTCATAGGTCGAGTACATATACGGCGTCTTGGCTTCGAACTCGGCGGCGCAAGTGTCGATCCGCTTGAACACCGGGCGCACGCCCAGCTTCAGGCGATGCTCGCGCACCTCGTCCTCGGTGACGCCGCCGGTCATCGCCTTGACCGCCTCGTGGATCAGCCCCGAGCCGCGCGCGATCCCGCGCTCCATCCCGCGCAGATTCGCCGATTGCAGCGCCAGCCACGCGAGCCGCTTGTCGGAGAAGCCCATCGCCTTCAACCGGCGCATCCCCGCCGCCTCGATCGGCAGCCCGTCCTTCATCACCTCGTTCTCGGCGACGACGATCTCCGCCATCCGCTCGAGGAACCACGGATCGTATTTGGCGATCGCATTCACCTCGGCGACGGTGAAGCCCTCGCGCAGCGCCTGCGCCGCGACCAGCAGCCGGTCGGGCGTCGGCGAGGCGAGCGCCGCCTCGATCTCGGCGCGCGGTGCGCCGACCAGCCGCTCGACATGGTTGAAGCCCGACAGGCCGGTCTCCAGCCCGCGCAGCGCCTTCTGCATCGATTCGTGGATGTTGCGGCCGATCGCCATCACCTCGCCGACCGACTTCATCGCGGTGCCCAGCACCGCCTCGGCGCCCTTGAACTTCTCGAACGCGAAGCGCGGGATCTTGGTGACGACATAGTCGATCGTCGGCTCGAAGCTCGCCGGGGTCGCGCCGGTGATGTCGTTCTCGATCTCGTCGAGCGTATAGCCGACCGCCAGCTTGGCGGCGACCTTGGCGATCGGGAAGCCGGTCGCCTTCGACGCCAGCGCCGACGAGCGCGACACGCGCGGGTTCATCTCGATCACGATCAGGCGGCCGTCCTTCGGATTGACCGCGAACTGCACGTTCGACCCGCCGGTCTCGACGCCGATCTCGCGCAGCACCGCGATGCTGGCGTTGCGCATGATCTGATATTCCTTGTCGGTCAGCGTCAGCGCCGGCGCGACGGTGATGGAATCGCCGGTGTGGACCCCCATCGGATCGATGTTCTCGATCGAGCAGATGATGATGCAATTGTCCGCGCGGTCGCGGACCACCTCCATCTCATATTCCTTCCAGCCGAGCAGCGATTCCTCGATCAGCACCTCGGTGGTGGGTGAGGCGTCGAGCCCCTTGCGAACGATCTCGAGGAACTCCTCGCGATTGTAGGCGACCCCGCCGCCCGTACCGCCGAGCGTGAAGCTGGGGCGGATGATCGCGGGCAGCCCGACCTTCTCGAGCCCGGCGAGCGCCTCCGCCTCGGTGTGCGCGATATGGCTGCGCGCGCTCTCCAGCCCGATCTTGTCCATCGCGTCACGGAACTTGAGCCGGTCCTCGGCCTTGTCGATCGCCTCGGCATCGGCGCCGATCATCTGGACGCCATATTTCTCCAGCGTGCCGTCGCGGAACAGCGCCAGCGCGGTGTTGAGCGCGGTCTGCCCGCCCATCGTCGGGAGCACCGCGTCGGGACGCTCCTTGGCGATGATCGTGGCGACCACCTCGGGGGTGATCGGCTCCACGTAGGTCGCGTCCGCCAGCTCGGGATCGGTCATGATCGTCGCCGGGTTCGAGTTGACCAGGACGATGCGATAGCCCTCTTCCTTGAGCGCCTTGATCGCCTGCGTGCCGGAATAGTCGAACTCGCACGCCTGGCCGATGATGATCGGCCCCGCGCCGATGACGAGGATCGAGGAGATGTCGGTGCGTTTGGGCATGCGTCAGGTCCTGCCTTCAAGGCTATTTGTCTCGGGGAGCGGCCTCACCGCCGGCCCGCTATGTCGTCGCTCGTGGATCAGGCCGCGCGCAGCGCTCCCACGAACCGCTCGAACAGGTACAGGCTGTCCTGCGGCCCCGGGCTCGCCTCGGGATGGTATTGCACGCTGAACGCGGGACGGTCGGTCAGCTCGAGCCCGGCGTTGCTGCCGTCGAACAGCGACACGTGCGTTTCGCGCGCATTGGCGGGCAATGTCTCACGCTCAACCGCGAAGCCGTGGTTCATGCTGGTGATCTCGACCGCGCCGTCGCTGAGCCGCTTGACCGGGTGGTTGGCGCCGCGATGGCCCTGGAACATCTTGGTCGTCCGCGCGCCCACCGCCAGCGCGAGCAACTGGTGGCCGAGGCAGATGCCGAACAACGGCTTGCCCGTGTCGAGCAGCTGGCGGATCACCGGCACGGCGTACGCGCCCGTCGCGGCGGGGTCGCCGGGGCCGTTGGAGAGGAAGATGCCGTCCGGCGCGAGCGCCATGATCTCGTCGAAGGTCGCGGTCGCGGGCACCACCGATACCTTCGCTCCGGCCTGAACGAGGTTGCGGAAAATATTGAACTTGCTGCCGTAATCCACGGCGACCACGTGCGGCTGCGGGCCGTCGCCGGTGCTCTCGTAGCCGAAGCCGAGCCGCCAGATGCCGCCTTCCCAACTGCCGTGCGTCCCGCGTGTCACGTCCTTGGCGAGGTCCATCCCCTCCAGCCCGGGCCAGCCGCGCGCCAGCTTGAGCAGCAGGTCGAGGTC
>Ga0265798_10012362_pt1 | contig 10305 bp, 8 predicted proteins | sample P3T30metagenome_FD_192430 | JGI IMG/M metagenome (GOLD analysis project Ga0265798, IMG submission 192430) | Plant litter microbial communities from East Loma Ridge, Irvine, California - P3 T30 | ecosystem: Environmental > Terrestrial > Plant litter > Unclassified | place: USA: California...
GCAGATTGATGTTACTAACCTGTAGCTCGGCCAGGTACTTGGAGATATATTCGTAAGGATTATACCTGGGTCTTGGCGGTTTGCCTTCGTTATAGGTCTGTTGCCTGTTGGCCATGGTGATATCCGGACGAAGGAACAGCAGCTCATCAATTTGTAGTTTGTTTTTCCGGTAAAGCGTAAAAGGGTGAAAGCCCCGGATCATCAGTCGTTTTACGCGGATGGTATAGACATTGTTTGGCCCAGCCTTCCTGGCGTTAAGGCGTTTAAGCGCCATTGTATCTGGAATGATGTTTACATCGTACAGTGAAGCATTGCCGGTAATCCAGTTGGTCCGGATGGTGGAGAACTCGACATGATAGAGGCTATCTGTAGCTGTAAAAACCAGATCCTTCAGCTCTTGGGTGATGACTGGGCGCAGCTTTTCAGAATAATACCAGGACAATGCAGTAGCGAAGATAGATATCGGCAGCAGGATGGCTGCGATGTACTTAACAATCCGGAAGTTCTTATGCGCATGATCTGACATATCCGGCTAAAAGTTACTACTTTTTTTCCTCACGCGCTTTCTTTCTTTCCGCACGTTTTTGCTGTCGTTTTTCTTTCCGCTCTTCCTTGCGTGTTTCGAGCTTCTCCTCTATTTTCTCGTGCGACTTCGCGGCACTTTTCGGCTTGATGAAGCCGATACCGACAGTTTCCCGGATGCCGGCAAATACACTTTTCCACAGGAGACTAAAAAAAGACTGGGATGGCGAACGGGTAAATTGTACCGGTGCAACACGCAACGCTTCACCTTTTTCAGGATTAGCATCTTTTATAACCAGCTTGTTCGCCAGGAAAGATAGCAGCCCTTTTTTCTTGGGCGCCTCGCCGTCTTCACCTTCTTTAAGCAGTTGCACTTTAAGGTTATTGTAATACATTTTCAGGTTACCTGTAGAGCCAACAGCATTCCCTTTAATATCGAACTCCAGCTTTTGAATATTACCAGTTTCAATTTTCACCATTCCAAGTGCAGCGGCGACTGGATTTAAGGCGGGCATGCTCATGGCCCCAATGTTTCCCCGGAAGGTAAAGGCGCCATCTTTAGCGTTGAGGTTAAATCGAAGATGCGCTTCCAGATCTGCTGCCTTGATAATCTTTGCTTTTAGATCTGCCGCCATAAAGGCGTTTTTACTTTTCTGAAGGGAATCGTTCGTTACGTTTCTGATGGTACCGTTAAGATTATCAATGTGCACTGTACCCCGCTCCTGCGCGATCGGGTTATATTCGGTATACGCGACATCAACGTTCTTCAGGTTTACGGTATCGATGATTAGCTGCAGCTCTACCCGCTGCAGCGCAATATGTGGGAAGTTGCTACTTTTATTCTCCTTTGATGGGGCAAGCTCCCGGTTCATAAAGATCTTCACCTTTGCGGAAGCGATCGTTAGCGCATCTGCATGCAAGCGGCCTTCAATATTGAAGCGTTGCAAGTCCAATCCCTTGAATTCCACAGTCGGAAAATTGAGATCATAGCGGTCACGCTGCGTTTTGTACTTTCTGCTGAATTGTAAATCTGGATACATCGGGATCATTTGGAAGCCCTTTAACTTGATATGTCCATTATTCGCGAAACCTCTTAAAGTATCTACCTTAAGTGTGTACATTTTATCTTTACTAAGCGACTTATAACCAACAAGCTCAAATGCTACATCCTTGCTGTAGTAGAAACGCTGTTTATCGAACTGCGAGACACTGTCGATCAGCACGTCTGTGATGCTGATGTTCAGCTTTTTAACTGCATTCATAACTACGCCTGTTTCTCCACGGATATAATCAAAGTTCGCGTTTAACACTTTCACGCTTCGGATGTGCACGGATTCGAGTGATTTGGATATCTGCTGATAAAGATTGGTAGCGGTTTTTACAGTGTCAGTTTGTGGCTTAACATCGAAGCGCAACATGTTAATGGAAGGATGATCCAGAACAATTGCATTCATATCAATCCGCTTTTTAAAGTATGCATCCAGAATACTGATGCGGGTAAGTTTAAGTTCATCAAGTTTGACTTCAAACAGGTGCACTGGAGCAAGGTCTTTCTTTCTAAGCGCATGGAACACCGAGGTATCCGGATGAAGTCTTACGCCATTCAAACTAACCGTGCCGGTAAGTATATTCAGGTTCAGGTCTGTAAAATCTATGTTGTACAAGTGGTCTGAAGCTTCATATATACCGGTCTTGATCTTTTCCGTAAGAAAGGGTTTCCACTTCGCTGCGATGTATATGGCGGAAGTTATGACAATCACAAGTAGGGCAATTAAGCCGCCCGCAATCCATTTCAGGAGCTTTCTTTTCTTCGGGTTAAGGTTGGTCATGAAGCAGCTTTCAGTGTTTTACAATACAATAAGGAAAATCAAAAGCAAAATGTTTGATGCCCCATTTAAATCTGACACTTTGTCATTTTAAAAATTAATTGCTTAATTTTGTGTTTCAGTAATAAAGCAGATAGCAATGATTGAATTAGAGCTAGCAGATAAGACACACGATGAAGCGCGCCAGGGTGAAGCTTTAATAATTGATTCGCCTAAGCTTCAGAATGCACGTAAACTGTACATCGAAAGCTATGGCTGCCAGATGAATTTCGCGGATAGCGAGATCGTGGCTTCGATTTTAGGTGATAACGGTTTTGAAACAACCAGCGATTATAAAGAGTCAGATTTAGTATTCATCAATACCTGCTCCATCAGGGAAAATGCAGAACAAAGGGTGCGTAACCGTTTGTCGCAATTCGGTGTGGAGAAGCGCAGGAATCCAAAGCTTATTGTGGGTGTTCTGGGCTGTATGGCGGAAAGATTGAAGTCTAAATTCCTGGATGAAGAGAAACTGGTGGATATGGTTGTAGGACCAGATGCTTACCGCGACTTGCCACAACTGATCAGTCAGGTGGAAGACGGACAAAAAGCAATCAATGTGTTGCTTTCCCGCGAGGAAACCTATGCAGATATCAGTCCGGTGCGCTTAAATGGAAATGGCATTACCGCGTTTATTTCCATTATGCGTGGCTGCGACAACATGTGTTCTTTCTGCGTAGTACCCTTTACCCGTGGTCGTGAACGCAGCAGGGATCCTTATTCCATTGTTGCGGAAGCACAGGATCTTTTTGATCGTGGCTACCGTGAAGTGACCTTACTTGGCCAAAATGTGGATTCGTACAAGTGGAAAGGCACTGAAGGAACGGAATCTTCGGAGGTACAGGTGAACTTTGCGCAATTGCTGGAGATGGTGGCCTTGATCGGTCCGGATCTTCGGGTTCGTTTCTCGACCTCCCACCCTAAAGACATTACTGACGAGGTACTTTATACCATCGCCAAATACGATAACATTTGTAACTATATACACCTACCGGTACAGTCGGGCAGCACCCGTGTGCTGGAACTGATGAATCGCACCTATACCAGGGAGTGGTACATGAACCGCGTGGATGCCATCAGAAGCATCATTCCAGATTGCGCAATATCTTCGGATATCATTGCAGGTTTCTGCACCGAAACAGAAGAAGAGCATCAGGAAACCTTAAGCATGATGGATTATGTGGGCTATGATTTTGCCTTTACTTTCAGCTATTCGGAGCGCCCTGGAACGTTGGCAGCCAGAAAATTGGTAGATGATGTGCCTGAGGAAGTGAAGAAACGCCGCCTGGCAGAGATCCTGCAGAAAGCACAGGGAACTTCTTTGTACCGCTTACAGCAGAACGTAGGTAAGACCCTGCGTATTCTGGTGGAGGGAACTTCAAAGAAATCGAAAACAGATTATTGCGGCCGTAATGACCAAAATGCCATGGTGGTTTTCCCGGCAACGACGGAAATTAAACCGGGGCAATATGTGAATGTAATTATTGAACGTTGTACATCAGCGACCTTATTGGGTAGAATTGCGGATTAATTATGGACGTACAGGATATTAAAAACAGGTTCGGGATCATTGGCGGCTCACCGCTGCTGAACCGGGCAATAGATATAGCGAGACAGGTTGCACCTACGGATATGTCGGTTTTAATTACCGGTGAAAGTGGTAGCGGTAAGGAAGTGTTTTCGCACATCATCCATCAGATGAGTGCACGCAAGCACGGTACTTTTATTGCCGTTAACTGTGGTGCGATCCCGGAAGGTACAATCGACTCGGAATTATTCGGTCATGAGAAAGGTTCCTTTACCGGTGCGCATGAAGCACGTAAGGGCTACTTTGAGGTGGCTAATGGTGGAACAATTTTCCTGGATGAGGTAGCAGAGTTGCCACTAGGCACACAGGCACGCTTGCTCAGAATCCTGGAAAGTGGGGAATACCTGCGTGTAGGTTCTTCGAAAGTGCAGAAAACCGATGTCCGCATTATTGCAGCGACAAACGTGGACGTTTACAACCGGGTAAAAAATGGAAAATTCCGTGAAGATCTTTATTACAGGTTAAATACCGTGCCTTTGCGTATCCCTGCGCTGCATGAACGTAAAGAAGATATCTACCTGCTGTTCCGCAAGTTTTCAGCAGATTTTAGTGATAAGTACCGCAGTCCGGGTATACACCTTGAGCCTGATGCCATTCAGGTGTTGAGCAATTACAGCTGGCCGGGTAATGTGCGACAGCTGAAGAACATTGCCGAGCAGATCTGTGTATTGGAAAAAGACCGCAATGTTACTGCAGCGGCATTGCTAAACTACATTCCCAATGAAAGCGGTGCTAACCTGCCAATGGCCATCAATGGCAATAACAACAAGGAAGATTTTACCGAAAGGGATATTCTATATAAGGTTCTTTTTGACATGAAAAAGGACATGGTTGACTTGAAGAAGCTTGTTGCGGAGATCATCCAAAGCGGCGGCAATACGGCTCATATCATGGAAGATAACCCGCATTACATCAACCAGCTTTACCAGGAAATTGACCGCCCTAAGTTTGAGCCACAGGCACTGACAATTAACAAGCCGGCACCAAATGCCCCGATGGACTACAACTACGCACATGAGGCAGAGGAAGTGGAAGAATCGCTTTCGCTGGTAGATAAGGAATCTGACCTGATTAAAAAGGCACTGAAAAAGCACAAGGGTAAGCGGAAGTTTGCCGCGCAGGAGCTGGGTATTTCTGAGCGGACGCTATACCGCAAGATTAAAGAACTGAACTTAAATTAATGATGAAGAAGATATATATCCTGCTATTTGCAGTTGTTGCACTGTTCAATTCCTGTTCGATCAAATTCAGTGGGGCATCTATCCCCGCAGAAATGAAGACGGTAACGGTGAACTTCTTCGAAAACAATGCCCCTTTTGTAGTACCTTACCTGAGCCAGCAGTTTACAGAAGACCTGCGTACCAGGATCAGGAACCAGTCGCGCTTAAGCATTGTGCAGAACGATGGCCACGCGATATTTGAGGGCCGGATTACGAACTATGAGATTCGTCCGGTGACACTTACCGATAACAACCAGGTGAACTCGAATACGCAAGGTTCGAACAGGCTTTCGATAACAGTAACTGTGAAATACACGAATAATATCGATGCTAAACAGAGCTTTGAAGAGCCTTTCACAAGATTTAAGGATTTCGTGCTTTCAGGCTCTAGCCTGCAGGCACTTGAGCCGCAATTGATCAAAGACATCAATGCGCAGTTGACTGAGGATATTTTTAACAGGGCTTTTGCTCAATGGTAATAATTGTATCTTAGCGACGTGGAGCAAGGAATAGACCATAAAAAACAGCTTAGTTCTATCATTAATGATCCGGATAGCCTGCGGCATTCGGACATTCCTTTATTGAGGGAACTGGTGGAGCTGTACCCCTATTTCCAACCCCTGCGGTTGATGCTGGCGAAGCTCTCCCTGGAAACTGAGGAAGCGGAACAAACCCTGACCACCACCGCCTTGTACACCAATGGCGCAATGTTGCACCAGTTCCTGCACCGGAAGTCGGTTATGCAACCGGCGGCTTCTTCTGAATTGCAAGAGCAATCTGAAGTGCAGCAGCAATCCGCTTCTGCTGAGGAAGAAACCTTTGAAGATAAATCACTTTTTGAAGAAGCAACGGATCTTGAGGCTGCAAGCTTATTAGAGGAAGTATATGCCTTTGGTGGCGGTGATCCTGAACAGCCTGAGGAAATCAACAGCGTTGAAGAGGTAAATGACGCATTAACGGATGATCAAGCCACTTACGAAGAGATTGCAGAGATCAATATCCACGATTATGACAATCCAATTAATCATCTTTCTGCAGAAAACAACGATGACACCTACGAAGAGATTTCAGAGATAAACATTCATGATTACGATCGGGTTGTCGCTTCTGAAGAACCTTCGGCGTTTACAGCTCCAATAGCGCACATCGGCGCGGAAAACATTAGTGCTTTTGTAGAAACCGCTGAAGATATTGATGGAGCAAATGTTGATGAAGTTGACGAATCACTTGTAAATAATGGGTCAACAAGCGCAGAAGGCAATGATGCACTTGAAATTTTTGAAGAAATTTCGGAAGTAGATGGCCACGATTATGAATCCCCAACTGTTGAGTCGCCTGTAGCTGGTTCGGCACCAGTAATTGAGACTTTAGAAGATAATTTTGTTGAGCATATTGCTGCAACAGACTTCTTTACTTTTGAAGAGAAGTTTATTGCAGATGATACGGAAAATGGTAACCAGGCGCTTTCGGCACTTGCGCCCGCAGTCTGGAACAAACAACAAAACCCATTAGAGAAGGATACCAGTGAAATCACCAATTACGATGATGACAGCCTTCCTTATACTTTCCTGTGGTGGCTGGCAAAAACCCGGAAGGAGCACTCCACAATCTTCCAGCCCTATGCGACGCCGAAGAGACAAACGCAAAGTGAGCTTCATCAGCAATACGTAGAGCACATCTTTCATATTCAAAGCCCCTTCAATGCAGAGGAAATTCTGAACAATGCCCCTACGCAGCAGGCAGATCCAAAGGATGCGAAGATCATTGACGACTTTATCAAAAAAGACCCGCAGATTACGCCACCAAAACCTGAGCAGATCGATACGGAAAACAAGGCTAAACGCAGTGCCGAAGACCACAATGACCTCGTTTCAGAGACGCTGGCCAAGATCTACATTGAGCAGATGCTTTACCACAAGGCCATAGATACTTATGAAAAATTAAGTTTGAAGTTTCCGGAAAAAAGCCGTTACTTTGCCGACCTTATCCAATCTATAAAAAAGAAAATTTAACCATATAACAGACTATGCTTTTTTTAATTATTCTATTGATCATTATTTGTGTCGCTTTAGCAATCTTTGTATTGATCCAGAACCCTAAAGGTGGTGGATTAGCTGCAGGATCGTCAGCCAGTAACATGTTCGGCGTACAGCGCACAGGAGATGTTCTAGAAAAAGGCACCTGGATCCTGTTAGCAGTAGTTGTTGTAATTACTTTATCTATTACAACCATTGCTAAAACTGGTAACGGCGGTTCAACCGGAGAGTCGAAAATTCAGGAACAACTGAACAAAACGCCTGCTCCATCTCCAATCGGAAATGCACCTGCCAACAACAATGCTGCACCTGCTAATAACAATACAACACCTGCACAAACACCAGCGCAGCCAGCACAATAGTTGCACATAAAGATTTTAAGCCCGTTAAGACCAGCTCTTAACGGGCTTTTTCGTGTTTAAAAAGGCATATATTCCAGCCTGAGTATAGCTCTGACACTCTGACACGAGTTCACCTAAATCTTTACAGCTTGCTGACAGCAAATGCAAATTTGTCAAGCAAAAACCCCTTGGCATAGAAACTGTGTATAGGGAGGTATAAGATTTAAATTTTTACAAAAAAAATAATTAATATTAAGTTATGGCATTAAACCTTAAACCCATTTCAGGCACAGCGAACAGAGTTATCGTTGAACCTGCAGCGGCTGAAGAAAAAACTGCATCGGGTATCTACATCCCTGATACTGCAAAAGAAAAACCATCAAAAGGAACTGTAGTATCTGTTTCGGAAGAAGATTCAGAAGGCAAAAAACCTTCTGTAAAAGTTGGTGATGTTGTTCTTTACGGAAAATATGGTGGCACTGAGCTTCCAGTAGATGGTAAAGACTACCTAATCATGCGTGAGAGTGATATTTACGCTATAGTTCAATAATAATATTTTTTAAAAATATATAAAGATGTCAAAACAAGTAAAATATAACGTTGAAGCCCGTGACGCCCTGAAAAGAGGTGTTGATATTCTAGCTAATGCTGTTAAAGTAACTTTAGGCCCAAAAGGTCGTAACGTTATTATCGACAAGAAATTTGGTTCACCAGCAATCACTAAAGATGGTGTTACTGTTGCAAAAGAGATCGAATTAAAAGATCCTATTGAAAACATGGGTGCTCAAATGGTGAAAGAAGTTGCTTCTAAGACTGCTGATATTGCAGGTGACGGAACAACTACTGCTACCGTTTTAGCGCAGGCGATTGTTACTGCAGGTATTAAAAACGTAGCTGCTGGTGCAAACCCAATGGACTTAAAACGTGGTATTGATAAAGCAGTTGCTGCGATCGTTGAAAACCTTAAACAACAATCTCAGACTGTTGGTGAAGACAACAACAAAATCAAACAAGTTGCTTCTATTTCAGCGAACAACGACGAAGTTATCGGTTCGTTAATCGCAGAAGCAATGGGTAAAGTTGGTAAAGACGGTGTGATCACTGTTGAAGAGGCAAAAGGTACTGAAACTGAAGTTAAAACAGTTGAAGGTATGCAGTTTGACCGTGGTTACCTATCTCCATACTTCGTTACCAACGCTGATAAAATGGAAGCGGAATTAGAAAACCCTTACATTTTAATCTACGACAAGAAAATCAGCAACATGAAAGAATTGTTGCCAGTACTTGAAAAACAAGTTCAAACTGGTAAACCACTTTTGATTATCGCTGAAGATTTAGACGGTGAAGCACTAGCTACTTTGGTAGTGAATAAGATTCGTGGTTCTCTGAAAGTTGCTGCTGTTAAAGCTCCAGGTTTCGGTGACCGTAGAAAAGCAATGTTAGAAGATATCGCAATCTTAACTGGCGGTACCGTGATCTCTGAAGAAAGAGGTTATAAATTAGAGAATGCTGACCTATCTTATTTAGGTACTGCTGAAAAAGTTGTTATTGATAAAGATAACACTACTGTAATTAACGGTGCTGGTCAGCCAGATGATATTAAATCTCGCGTTTCACAAATTAAAGCTCAAATCGATACTACAACCTCTGATTACGATAAAGAAAAACTACAAGAGCGTTTGGCTAAACTAGCTGGCGGTGTTGCAGTGCTTTACGTAGGTGCAGCTTCTGAAGTTGAAATGAAAGAGAAAAAAGACCGTGTAGATGATGCTTTACATGCAACCCGTGCGGCTGTTGAAGAAGGTATCGTTGCAGGTGGTGGTGTTGCTTTCATCCGTGCTATCGAAGCTTTAGAAGGTATGAAAGGCATCAATGATGACGAAACTACTGGTATCGCTATCGTTAAACGTGCCGTTGAAGAGCCACTTCGTCAAATTTGCCAGAATGCTGGTATCGAAGGTTCAATCGTTGTACAAAAAGTTAAAGAAGGTACTGCTGACTTCGGTTACAATGCCCGTACTGATGTATACGAGAACTTAATCGCAGCTGGTGTTATCGATCCAACTAAAGTAGGTCGTGTAGCATTAGAAAATGCAGCTTCAATCGCAGCAATGTTATTAACTACTGAATGCGTATTGGCTGATGATCCTGAAGACAACGCCGGTGGCGCTGCTATGCCTCCAATGGGCGGTGGCGGTATGGGTGGTATGATGTAATCATCATCCAACAAACCATATTAAAAAGCCCCGCAACTAGCGGGGCTTTTTTTGCGTTATTAAATAAACTATTTAGCTTTATAAGCTTATGCTTCGAGAAGAAATCTCTGTTTTTGATATATTTAAGATTGGTGTTGGTCCTTCAAGTTCACATACCCTAGGTCCATGGCGTGCTGCACAGCAGTTTACACAATCCCTGGAGGCAAATGATCAGCTCAACCATGTGGTGCAGATAAAGATTTTGCTCTATGGCTCACTGGCTAAAACGGGTAAAGGGCATGGAACTGATGTAGCTATACTACTAGGTTTAACTGGTGCAGATCCGGTTACTTTCGATGTTAATGCCATAGACAGCACCATTGCAAATATCAAAGAGCAACAGATCCTACATCTTGCAGGCATTAAACACCTTGGCTTCGACTACAACGAAGACCTGATCTTCCTGTATAATGAAAGCCTGCCCTATCACCCAAATGCGGTAACCTTTCAGGCTTTCCTGGAGAACGGCAAAGCCTTT
>Ga0265798_10012369_pt1 | contig 10304 bp, 7 predicted proteins | sample P3T30metagenome_FD_192430 | JGI IMG/M metagenome (GOLD analysis project Ga0265798, IMG submission 192430) | Plant litter microbial communities from East Loma Ridge, Irvine, California - P3 T30 | ecosystem: Environmental > Terrestrial > Plant litter > Unclassified | place: USA: California...
CAAGACCTCGAAGGTGCCGCGCAGCATGGTGTCGACCACGTCGGCCATGCGCAGGGCTTCGCGCGAGGCGTTGGCAAGCGCCACCGCCGGGCTGTGCATGCTGGACTCGTCCAGGTAGCGCGGGCTGCCGGCTTCAGTGGGTTGCTCGGCCGCCGGCAGTCGCCGGGTAAGCCACGCCGCCATGCGCGGCAGCAAAGGCAGGAAGGCAAGCGCCACCGTCACGTTGAAAGCCAGGTGGTAGGCCACCACGGCGCTGGCGGCCGGCATCCCGGCTTCACCTGCCAGCCTGGCGGTCAGCGGAATCAGCGGCATGGCTACGGCCAGCCCCACCAGGCGCGTCATGACGTTGCCCAGCGGCAGGCGCAATGTCGCCAGGTTGCTGCGATCGCCTTGCAGAATGGGATTGAGTGCACTGCCAAGATTGGCGCCCAGCACCATGGCCAGCGCGGCCGGCATGCTGATCGCACCAACGCCTGCCAAGGCCGACACCAGCAAAGTGGTGACGATGCTGGAATGCGCCAGCCAGGTGAACAAGGCCGCCAGCATGATGTTCAACAAGGGGTCGGCAGTGATGGCCAGCAGCAGGTCGCGCATCACAGGTTCTTGCGAGATCGGCTGAACCGTCTGGTCCAGCAGGCGCAGCGACAGCAGGGTCAGGCCGATGCCGACCAGAATGCGTCCGATGTCCCGTCCGCGCGAACTGCGGCTGCGTCGCGTGGTGACGAAGCCGGCACCGATCAACAATGCAAACAACCAGCTCACGTCGAAGGAAAGCAACTGGGCCACGAGCGCCGTGCCGATGTTGGCGCCAAGCATGACAGCCAGGGCGGGGGCCAGGGCGATCAAGCCATCGGCGGCAAGCGAGGTGACCATGAACGCAGTGGCGGTGCTGGATTGCAGGATGGCGGTGACGCCAAAGCCGGCGGCAACCGCTTGCAGCGGCCGCTTCAGCCCGCGCGCCAGACGCTCGCGCAGGTCCGAGCCGAAGGAACCGAGCACCCCTTGGCGCACGGTTTGCACGCCCCACAACAGGAGCGCGATTTCACCGAACAAACTGACCAACACGTGCGTTGCAGACATATAAGGCTTCTTTTATGACAAGTAATACTCGTCCAGTACATCCTCACCCTATGGCCTGAGTTCGTCAAATCGCCTTTGCGCTTCACGCCACATCACCGGCGATGCAATATTCGTGCTAGCGGCTCTCCACTCGGATTTCGACGCCCATGTCGTGCGAGCCGCCCGGGGGAATGATCAGCACGTCCGCCTCGCCCACCCGCGCGGTTTCGATGCACAGCATGCGTTGCCAGGCGTCGTCCGGGAAGTTCGCCAGGCGGTGCGCCTTCTCGATCCATGGATTCCAGACAATGGCCGAGTGGGATTGACGCGTGTGAAGGTGAATGCGCCGCTGCCAGCCCGGGTCGTCGATGGTCAGCGTCGGACCGACACCCAGGTAGATGCGGTCGGTCTCGGCCGTGAAGCGGATGTCGCCGTCCTGACGTCGCTCCTGCCATTCTTCCAGCGCGTCGAGGTAGGTCAAGCCGTCAAAGCCGCCCAGGCGCACCTCGCGGCTGTCGCTGACCGCGAAGTAGGTGTGCAGCGCCTGGGTCAGCGCAAGCGGCGCCATGCCAAGGTTGCGCGTCTGCAAGTTCATGTCCAGGTGCTCGCCGATGCTCAGGCGCAGGCGCAGCTCCGACGGGTGCGGCCAGTGCGGCAGCCCCTGGGGCAGCAGCAACTGGAAGGTCAACACCACCTTGTCGCCGTCGATCACCGGGTCCTGCATCTGCCAGTCGAGCGCGCGCACCATGCCGTGGAAGGGGGCGTCGCTGCCCTCGTACATGCGCTGCACCGCCTGGGGGCTGCGCGCCAGGTCACCGAACCAGGGCCAGCAGACCGGCACACCGCCACGGATGGCCTGGCCGCGCTCCAGCGCTGCCGTTTCGCTGAGCCAGACCAGCGCCGGCTGGCCATGATGCTGGAAGCTCATCAGGTGACCGCCCTGGCGGGCGATCAGCGCTTCGCTGGAGGCAGTGCGAACCCGCAGGCAGTCGAGTTCACCGAGCTTTTCCTCGACGATGGTCGGGGACGAAAAATTGTTCATGTCAGTCCTTGGACGCGATGGCCTTCCCATCGGGCACGGCCGCCTGGGCCTTCCCCTGCAGGGCATGGCGGGGTGGGAGGGTACCGGGGGGTGGCAGAGTACTTTACGTGATCGCATCGCTACCGGCATAACCAGAGGCAACATTTCAGTCCTGTGGGCAAATCCTGGTTGCGCTTGCTGACATTTGTGCTCGAGCAGCGGGCTGCTGCGCTGACGGGCGGCAGGCAAACCCGTACCATTGATCTTCCACTCATCGGCGGGGAGGCACGTGTGAAACCAGGCATTCTGGCAATCGACATCGGCGGGACGGCCTTGAAGGTCGCGGTCATCGACGATCACGGGCGATTGCTCAGCGAAAGACTGCGCACGCCCACCCCGCGGCCGTGTACGCCCTTGCAGATGATCGACGAGCTGGCTGCGCTGGCGGTACCGCTGCCAAGCTTCGACCGCATCGCCGTGGGTTTTCCCGGTGTGATCCGCAATGCGCGCGTGCAGACGGCCGTCAACATTGGCGGCCCGGAATGGCATGACTACCCGCTGGCCGACAAGATCGCCGAGCGCTTCGGGCAGCCGGTCCGGCTGGTCAATGACGCAGACATGCAGGGCTTTGCGCTGATCAGCGGCAAGGGCCTGGAGTTCGTGCTGACACTGGGCACCGGGCTGGGCAGTGCGCTGTTCCTCGACGGCGAGCTGATGCCGCACATGGAATTGGGCCACCATCCCTTTTATCGCGACGCCACCTATGAAGAATGCCTGGGCGCAGAAGCGCTCAAGCGCATCGGGGTCGAGCAATGGAATGAACACCTGGCGCGCGCCCTGCAATGCGTGAAGGTTTTGCTCAATGCCGACCGTGTTTACCTGGGCGGCGGCAACGCAAAACGCGTCGCGCTTGCCCTGCCTGCCAACGTGCTGGTCGGCTCCAACGATGCCGGCCTGGCGGGTGGCGCAGCATTGTGGAATGGCCCGGCCGCCACCCGTCAGACCGACGATATCTCCCCGACTGCCACCGCAGCGGGCTAAGCCCGTTTTCGCAAAGGATCGCCAATGAGTTCTGCCGCACCTGCTGGGCGCGCCCCCCGCGGAAAGAAGCCCGCCAAGCCGCCCAAGGCGCCGCCTGCCACGCTGTTCCTGTTCGGCGCCAACGGAGATCTGGTGAAGCGCCTGCTGCTGCCAGCGCTGTACCACCTGCACCGCGACGGCCTGATCGACGAAAACCTGCACATCGTGGGCGTCGACCACAATCCGAACACCGACACCGGCTTTGCCGAACGACTGGCAGACTTCATGCGCACCTTGCCTCAGCACAACGAGGCGACCGGCGGGCAGCCGTTGGATGAAGCGCTGTGGGCCAAGGTGTCGAAGAACATTTCCTACGTACAAGGCGATTTCGTCGACGACGCCACCTACGTGGCGCTGCGCGAACGGCTGGCACGCAACGGCACGCGCAATGCCGTGTTCTATCTGGCGACCTCGCCCCGCTTCTTCGGCGAAGTGACCGACCGGCTGGGCTCGTCCGGGCTGCTGAAGGAAAGCAAGGACACCTACCGCCGCGTGGTGATCGAAAAGCCGTTCGGGTCCGACCTGGCGTCCGCGCAGGAGCTCAACGCACGGCTGCTGCGCGTGATGAGCGAATCACAGATCTACCGCATGGATCACTACCTGGGCAAGGAGACGGTGCAGAACATTCTGGTCAGCCGCTTTGCCAACGGCATCTTCGAGGCGATCTGGAACAACCACTACATCGACCACGTGCAGATTACGGCAAGTGAGACCGTGGGCGTGGAGCAGCGCGGCGGCTTCTATGAGCAGATCGGTGCGCTGCGCGACATGGTGCCGAATCACCTGTTCCAGTTGCTGGCGATGGTGGCCATGGAGCCGCCCGCCGCTTTCGGCGCCGATGCGGTGCGCTCGGAGAAGGCCAAGGTCATCGGCGCGATCCGACCGCAGACGCGGCGCGAGGCACTGGCCAACTCGGTGCGCGGCCAGTACGCCGCCGGGCGAGTCGGCGAGACGCAGGTGCCGGCCTACCGCGCCGAGTCGCGCGTTGCGCCCGACAGCAACACCGAGACCTATGTCGCCCTGAAGATCATGGTGGACAACTGGCGCTGGGCCGGCGTGCCGTTCTACCTGCGCACCGGCAAGCGCTTGCGCGCTCGCGACACCGAGATCGCGATCTGCTTCAAGCCGGCTCCGTTCTCGCAGTTTCGCGGAACCAAAATATCCAAACTCACGCCCAATTACCTGATCATCCAGATCCAGCCCAACGAAGGCATGTGGCTGGACTTCCAGGCCAAGCGCCCGGGGCCGACCCTGGAGATCGAGAACGTCGAGATGGGCTTTGCCTACGCCGACTTCTTCCCGATGCAGCCGTCGACCGGCTACGAGACGCTGATCTACGACTGCCTGACCGGTGACCAGACGCTGTTCCAGCGGGCCGACAACGTGGAAAACGGATGGCGCGCCGTGCAGCCGTTCCTGGACGCATGGCAGGACAACGCCGCGTCCTCGGTAGACCTGTACGCCGCTGGCGCAGACGGTCCGCGAACCGCAGAAGAACTGATGGCGCGCGATGGGCGCGTCTGGCGCAAATTTTCATAAGGAAGGTCGACCATGAGTGCTGCTCCTACCGCCATCACGAGTGTCTTGCCCGATCGCGAGACCCTGGCAACCCATGTCGCCGAGTGGCTGGTCGACGAGATCGCACGCAGCACCGGCCCGTTTTCCATTGCGCTGTCGGGCGGCAGCACGCCGCGTCCCTTGTTCGAGCGCCTGGCCGAACCGGCGCGGTCCAAGCGCATCGACTGGTCGCGGGTGCACCTGTTCTGGGGCGACGAGCGCTTCGTGCCGCACGATCACCCGGACAGCAATTACCTGATGGCGCGGCGCGCCATGATCGACCACATTCCGATCTCGCCGGGCAATGTGCATGCGGTGCCTACGCACGGCACGCCGGAACAGGCGGCGCGTGACTACACCCGCACCTTGCAGGATTTCTATCACAGCGAACGCATCGATCCGTCGGCGCCCTTGTTCGACGTGAACCTGCTGGGCATGGGTGACGACGGACACACGGCATCCTTGTTCCCCGGCTCGCTGGCGCTGTCCGAGCGCGACGACTGGGTGGTGGCCGTGATCGGTGAAAAGCCCGAGCCACGCATCACCTTGACGCTGCCGGTGCTGGCCAGCGCCTCGTCGGTGGTATTCATGGTCGAAGGCGCGTCCAAGCGGGCCCCGCTGGCGCGCGCACGGGCGGGTGACCCTGCGCTGCCGGCCGGCCTGGTGTGGTCGGACGGGCAACTTTTCTGGTTCCTCGATGAAGCTGCTGCCGGAGGAAAAAATTGAGCTTGCCCATTGAAAACTACGCAATGCTGGGCAACTGCCGCACTGCGGCCCTGGTGTCCAACGAAGGGTCGATCGACTGGCTGTGTTTCCCCCGCTTCGATTCGCCCGCGTGCTTTGCGTCCTTGTTGGGCGAGGTCGACAACGGCCGCTGGAAGATCACGCCGCACGGCAAGGTACTGACGACCAGCCGTGCCTATCGTGACGGCACGATGATTCTGGAAACCACCTTCACCACCGAGACCGGCAGCGCCAAGCTGATCGACTTCATGCCGCAAGGCGACCGCAGCTGTATCGTGCGCATCGTCGAAGGCATCGAGGGCTCGGTGGTCTTCGACATGGACCTGGTGGTGCGCTTCGATTACGGCCGCAGCGTGCCCTGGGTCGAGCGCATCGATCCGCAGACACTCACTGCCGTGGCCGGTCCCGATATGCTGGTGCTGCACGCCCCCACGCCGATCAAGGGACGCGACCATCACACCACCAGCCGCTTCAGCGTGGTGCCGGGCGAACGCCTGGCGTTTTCGCTCACGCACCAGTCGTCCAGCAAGCCGATTGCCGAGCCGGTCGACCCCTACGGCGCACTGACCACCACGGAATATTTCTGGCTGGAATTCTCGGACCGTTGCCCCGACGTTGGCGAGTGGACGCCCGCGGTCAAGCGTTCGCTCATCACCTTGAAGGCGCTGACCTACCAGCCCACCGGCGGCATCGTCGCCGCGGCCACCACCTCCTTGCCTGAACACGTCGGCGGCGGGCGCAACTGGGACTACCGCTATTGCTGGCTGCGTGATGCCACGATGACCTTGCTGGCCTTCATGAATCTGGGCTATTTCGAGGAAGCCCAGGCCTGGCGCAATTGGCTTGCGCGCTCGGTGGCAGGCAACCCCGAGCAGATGCAGATCATGTATGGCCTGGCGGGCGAACGACGCCTGCCCGAATACGAGCTGCCCTGGCTCAAGGGCTACGAAAACTCGCAGCCCGTGCGTATCGGCAATGCCGCCGCCACCCAGTTCCAGTTGGACATCTACGGCGAAGTGGCAGACGCGATGGCGCAGGCGCGCCGCGGTGGTTTGCCCACCCATCGGCGCAGTGCGGCGATTGCCGAAGTCATCATGCCCTTCCTGGAACAAGCCTGGCGCAAGCCCGACGAAGGCATCTGGGAAATCCGCGGCCAGGCGTTGCACTTCACGCACTCCAAGGTCATGGCCTGGGTGGCGTTCGATCGTGCCGCCATCCTGACCGAAACCAACAAGGGCAGCCGCGAGAAGATCGCGCGTTATCGGCGCATTGCCGACGAGATTCACGCCGAGGTCTGCGAACAAGGCTACAACGCCGAAATGGGTTGCTTCGTGCAATCCTACGGATCGACGCTGATGGACGCGGCGCTGCTGCAGATTCCGCTGACAGGTTTCCTGCCGCCGGACGATCCGCGTGTGGTGCGCACCATCGACATGATGGAATCGCGGCTGATGCGCGACGGTCTGCTGCTGCGCTACGAGACCCAGCATGGTGTGGACGGCTTGCCGCCGGGTGAGGGTACCTTCCTGGTGTGTTCGTTCTGGCTGGCCGATGTCTACGGGCTGATGGGACGGCACGACGACGCACGCACGCTGTTCGAACGCCTGTTGAGCCTGTGCAATGACGTGGGCCTGCTGGCCGAGCAATACGAGCCGCACGCCAAGCGCATGCTGGGCAACTTCCCGCAGGCCTTCAGCCACATCGGCATCATCAACGCCGCCTTGAACATCCATCGTTCGCAACAGCCTGCGCAGCAGCGGGCGCATCCTGAAGCGGATGTGCTGGAGCCGCAAGTCGTGGGCGCAGCAGCCTGAGGCACACCCCTGTCTGACTCGTCCCTGGCCAAAAATCTGGCCGGTGACAGCTTAATGTCAGGAGTTGGTCAATGGTGTGTAACGGGGCATGACTAGCATCCCGGAGGTCCGCCACGCGGGCGTGTGGGTCGTTTCGAGCTTTTCTCGACTCGGCTCTCACGCCCGCGTCGCATTTCCTCCCTTCTTGCGAGATGCTCATGTCACACGCCCCGAATCCCACCCGTCGCCAGATGCTTCAGTTCCTGGCCGGCGCTCCGTTGCTGCCGCTGGGCAGTGCATCGGCCGCAGCCGCCTTGCTTAGCGCCTGTGGTGGGGGCGACGATGACGTCGTCGCCCCGACGACCCCGCCGGTCGTGCCCGCCAACTTCGTGTCGGCCACGTTCAGCAGCATGCCCGCTCCCAGCCTGGCCAACCCGGCAGAGATGGCGACCATCACGGTCGGTTCGACGCTGACGATTGCGTTCAGCGACAGCACCGAGCAAAGCTACAAGCTGGCGCACCAGCCCTTCTTCATGACCGGCGACATGGTGCCGGATGGCAAGGGCGGCACGATTCTGAGCGGCGGTTACGTCGACATCAACAACCAGCCGATCATCGACCGCTCGGTGCCGGGCAAGGAACGCCAATTCTTCTCGGACTCGCCGGATGGCTCGTCGCTGCTGACCGTGGCCAACGCCACCGTGACGGGCGTGAAGGGCAATACGGTGTTCGCCGTGGTGCAGTTCGAATACACCTCGCGTGACCAGTCTGGCGCATCGACCTACGGTCAGTTGCCCTCGCCGATCGCCGTGCTGACGCTGGACCAGGACAAGACCACCGGCAAGCTCACGCTGGTGAAGTATCACAACGTCGACATGTCTTCCGCTCACGGCCTGTGGATCACCTGCGGCGCGAGCCTCTCGCCGTGGGGCACCCACCTGTCCAGCGAAGAGTACGAACCCGATGCCTTCAAGGCCTCGACCGACGCCATGTTCAAGGCCTACAGCAAGAACGTCTTCGGCAACGAAACGACTGCACGCGCCTACCACTACGGCCATCTGCCGGAAGTCCGGGTCAATCCCGACGGCACCGGCACGGTGAAGAAGCACTATTGCCTGGGCCGCATCTCGCACGAGCTGATCCAGGTCATGCCGGACCGCCGCACCGCACTGATGGGCGATGACTACACGAACGGCGGCCTGTTCATGTTCGTGGCCGACCGCGAAAACGACTTGTCCTCGGGCTCTTTGTACGTGGCCAAGGTGGGTGCAGGGTTCTCGATCGATACGGCAGCAGCGGGCGCAGGCCTGACCTGGATCAAGCTCGGCAGCGCCACCAGCGCCGAGATCGAAGCCATGGCCAACACCCTGAAGCCCACCGACATCATGGACGTGGTCTTTGCCACGCAGACCTCGGCTGGCGCCGATGCCACGCCGCTGGTACCCGCCACCCCGATCGACGACAGCTACAAGCTGATCTACACCGACGGCAAAGCCAACTGGGTCAAGCTCAAGCCCGGCATGGAAAAGGCCGCTGCCTTCCTGGAAACCCATCGCTACGCCAATCTGGTTGGCGCCAGCATGGCTTTCACCAAGATGGAAGGCACGACCGTCAACGCCAAGGACAAGATCGCGTACTCGGCGCTGGCCAACATCCAGGACTCGATGGTTCGCAACGGCAAGGCATGGCGCGCCGATGCCAATGTGTCGCTGGACAAGCAGCTCAAGGCCGGCGGCATTCTTGCGCACCGCCTGAACGGCGGCCAGAAGGACCTTGGTGGCGGCGCCATCAACAGCGAGTGGGTGCCGGTGCTGACCAGCTTCCTGATCGTGGGTGAGGATATTTCTGCCGACGCGCTGGGCAACACTGCCAACGCCGACAAGATCGCCAGCCCGGACAACATCAAGTTCTCGGAAAAGATGCGCACGCTGTTCATCGGCGAAGACAGCGGCAACCACGTGAACAACTTCCTGTGGGCCTACAACGTCGACACCAAGAAGCTGTCGCGCATTCTGTCCACGCCTGCCGGTGCAGAATCAACCGGCCTGCACGCAGTTGACGAGATCAACGGCTGGACCTACATCATGAGCAACTTCCAGCACGCCGGCGACTGGGCGAGCCCCCTGCACGACAAGGTCAAGGCCACGCTCGACCCGCTGATTCGTGCGAACTACAAGGACCGCTTCGGCGCGTCGGTGGGATACCTCACCGCGGATCCGGTGGGCATCAAACTTACCAAGGTCTGAGATCGTCATAGCAGCACTGCTTGCGTAAAAGCACTGCTGTCGTAAGTCGAGCCTGGTCCCGCACAGGGGCCGGGCTTGCATGGGTATTGCGTTCGTCTAAGGCCTCGCTGCGCGCCTGTCAGGCTGCGCACCCGCCTTGCCTCAGCCGCACACCGGCCGGGCACATCACATCAAAAATATGCCTTGGGCATATTCATCATTCAAGCCTGTCGCTGCTGCTGCTCGATATGCGCAACGGGGCTCAAGGCTGCCTTGAAGTAACCCGTTCCATCGCTTCGCTTCACATACACCACACCCGAACAACGCTGGTCCGAGCCGGTCTGTTGCAGCCACTCATCGATGTGATGAACGATGTCGTCTCGAGCTTCCAATTCCGTGGCAATCGCAGTGCCCATGATCATCTCCCTGATGTTGCTAATCTGCTACGTACTGATCAGTACTCAAGCATTTTGCGTGCCCACCCCGGGCGGGTGTCTTGACGCCAGAGGGGAGTCTTGGCTAGTTCGTCTGGGAAAAACGGCGGAACTGCTGGCCAGTTGACCCATCCATTGCAGGAATGATGCAGCCGACTTTCTGGGTGCAAAGCGGTAAAAACGGGGGGAGGGGTATAGCAGGAGGCGCTGGCTGCCAGCGTTAGCGGGTCTGCCAGGCTTGGCGGTCCGGGGAGGTCTGGCGGGAGCCCGTCAGACCTCCCCGAACAACGTATCAGTACCGGGACGTATCGGTACTGAAGGGGCTTACTTCTTTTTCGCGTCGGCCGGATTGGGCCGGCCGGAGTTGGTGCTGAACGGGGATGCCGGTGCA
>Ga0265798_10012373_pt1 | contig 10301 bp, 6 predicted proteins | sample P3T30metagenome_FD_192430 | JGI IMG/M metagenome (GOLD analysis project Ga0265798, IMG submission 192430) | Plant litter microbial communities from East Loma Ridge, Irvine, California - P3 T30 | ecosystem: Environmental > Terrestrial > Plant litter > Unclassified | place: USA: California...
GCAGGGTCGCCTGGCCCCGGACGGGGACGATGCCCTCCTCCGTGGCGAGCTGGCGGCAGCGGACGCTGCGGAGGTCGTCGACGCGCCCCCGCACGCGACGGGAGGGCTGGTCGACCGCGTCGCCGTAGGTGTCGACCTGCCACTCGGCGGGCGCGTGCCCGAACAGGCGCGTCAGCCAGTCGCGGTCGGCCGGGTACAGCGTCCAGTCGACGACGTCGTCGCGCGTCACGAGGAGGTGGTCCTCCGCGAGCTGCCAGTCGGTGAGCCACACGAGCATGCCGCGATCCTCGCACGCGCGGCGACCACGGCGTCAGGGTGCGTGCACGGCGTCGGCACAGGTGCTGACGTGACGGCGACAGGCCGACGCCGCACGCTCCGCGGGGGCATGAGACGCGGACGTGCCGCACGCCCCCGGGGGCGTGCGGCACGTCGGCGGTGCGAGCAGCGGGTCAGCGCCGGTCGCTCACCAGCTCCTCCACGTCGGCGGCCGACGACGCGAGCGCGGGCTCGAGGCCCCGCCGACGTCGGGCGACGAGGGCCGCCCCGCCGAGGCCGAGCAGCGCGAGCGCCAGCGCGAGCAGCACGCCGGTCGCGGCACCCGGGCCGGTGAACGCGAGGTCGCCCGAGCCAGAGCCCGAGCCGGAGCCGGAGCCGTCGGCCTGGGGCACGGCCCCGGAGGCGGCGGGCACGACCGGCACCGCGCCTCCGGCACCTGCACCTGCACCGGCGCCAGGAGCACCCGCGCCGGGGTCGCCCGCACCGGGCGCGCCCGGGTCGGCCGGAGCCGGGTCGCCCGGCACCGGCACGACAGCCTCGGCCCCCACGCGGTAGCTCGCGGCGGCGGTCAGGCCGGAGCCCGCCCCGACCGCGCCGACCGTGCGGACGCCCTCGGGGGCGTCGGCCGCGATCGTGCTGACGAGGGCGAACGACCCGGCGGAGTCCGCGACGACGGTCTCGACCAGGGGCTCGCCGGCGTCGACGACGGCCACGGTCGGCTCGCCCGACGCGGGCGCCGCCTCGGGGGCGATGGTCACGGCGACCGCCTCCCCGACCCGGAAGCCCGAGCCCGAGATGGTCAGCGACTGGCCCGGCTGCACGACGTCGTCCGACACCGTGAGGGTGCCGGCCTCGGCCGTCGCCTCGGCGCAGGCGTCGCCCTGCACGCCGACGGCGGGGGCCATCGGCAGCACGGTCGCCGGCGTGGTGGGCGTGGCGGGGGCCACGACCGCGTCGTCCTCGCGCACCGTCACCCAGCCGAAGCTGTCGCCGATGGTCGAGCCCTCCTGCGTGTTCGAGATCGTCGCCCGGAAGCGCGCGGTCGCCGTGGCGCTCGTCGCGTCGTCGCCCGTCGTGGGCACGGTGACGACCTTGCAGGTCTCGCCGGGCGCGAAGGTCAGCGGGCGCATCGCGACGTCGACCTTGCCGCTCGGCGTGCCGACCGCGCTGAACCAGGCGGTCGTGGCCACGTCGGAGGCGCGGCTCAGCAGCACCGGGACGTCCACCGACCCGAGGCCGTCGCCCTCCTCGACGGCCACGTCGGGCACCGAGAGGACGGGCCGCGTCGAGATCGCGGCCGTGCCGACGCTCGGCGCGCCGAGGAACGACAGGTCGCTGAGCAGCGCGCCGCCCGCGGTGCGGGGGGCCGTGAAGCGCACCTCGCGCACGTCGGTCAGGTCGACGCCGACGAACGAGGCGACCGGGATCCGCAGCTGCTGGAGCAGCATCTTGCGGAGCGGCGTCGCCCGGCCGGGCAGCACCTGCAGCGCGTCGCCGAACTCCGACGCGGGCAGGCTCGCCGAGCCGCCCGCGCCGTCGACGAGCGTGACGACGAGCTCGGTGCGGGCCGACACGGTCTCGTCGGGGGTGACGCGGACCGACAGCTGCTGCCAGCCCGACACGTCGGTCGAGCCGCCCGGCATCGGCACGCGCAGCTCGGCGGGCGCCGCGGTCGCCGAGGCCGGCTCGCTCCACGTGAAGCGCAGCGACGGCGTGGTGGGCACCGACGGGGCGAAGTTCGCCGGGGTGAAGTCGGGCACCTGCGACGAGACGAGGCTCGTCGCGCAGTACGGCTGCGTGCCGGGCACGGGACGACCGGCGAGGCTGGCGCACCACGCGTACGTGCCGGCGCCGGCCACGCGCACGGCGGGGTCGGGCACGGCGAACGTCTGCACGTCGAGGCGGGTCGAGGCGGGCTGCGAGGCGGTGACGCGCACGTCGGCGCGTCCGGCCGAGGCGGGCACCTCGTCGGAGCCGTCGAACATCGGCAGGAACTGCTGCTCGCCGCCCATGGTCAGGCGGAAGAAGCCCGAGACGTACGCCGTGCCGACGTCGTACTGCTCGTCGTCGGTCAGGCGGGCGGGCGCCGTGCCGTAGCCGCAGTCGGGGTCGACCTGCTGGCGGTCCTGCGCGGCCCAGTCGTCGCTGGCCGAGTAGGCGTACTTGCTCGGCGTCCACGTCGTGTTGTAGAAGTTGTGGTTCGTGCCCATCACGAGCACCGACGAGCGCAGCACGTCGTCGTCGTAGGCGAGGCGCGAGTCGTCGAAGAAGTGCTGGCCCTGCAGGTTCGACACGTCTCCGTCGCAGTACGGCAGCACGACGGCCATCGGCACGTCGGGCAGCGTCATGCGGCCGAAGTCGGTCGGCGCGAGCGGCAGCACGGCCTCGATGCCGAACGGCTCGGGCAGCTCGGCGTTCAGCAGCGCGGCGCGCACGGCGCCGTCGCCTCCGCGCGAGTGGCCCATCAGGCCGACGTGGTCGAGGTCGAGGCGGCCGGCGAGCGCCGGGCTGAGCCCCGCGGCCGTGCCGGCGTCCGCCTGCTCGAGCAGCGCGAGGTGGTCGAGGATCAGCTGCGCACGCGCGACCGCCCCGTTGTCGTCGGAGAGCGAGCCGTCGAGCGCGTTGATCGCGTTCGCCGAGATCGAGACGACGGCGTAGCCCTGGCTGGCGAGCACCTCGGCCGAGTCCTGGTACCCCAGGTAGCTCTCGACGTCGACCTGGTCCGGGCTGCAGGGCCACGCGAGCGGGTTGCGGGTGCCGCCCGAGCACGAGGCGTGACGGCCGTGCAGGAACATCACGACGGGACGCTCGCCGACCGCGCCGACGGGCATCGTCACCGACGCGCGCATCTCGCCGAGGCGCCCGAAGCCGCGGATCTCCGCCGCCTCGTCGCCGAGGTCGTAGTCGAGCCGCTCGGTCGCGAAGGCGCCCGGGGTCGCCGGGTCGGCGGCGAGCAGGCGGGGGGCCGCGGCGTCGTCGGGCACGGCGTCCGGCGCCGGGGCGGCCTGACGGCGCTGGGCCGAGCTGCCGGAGGCGCGGGCCGGGTCGCCCTCGCCGGTCCAGCCGACCTCCACCGAGGAGGCGGTGGCCGCGGCGGCCGCGGCCGTCACCACCGTGAGCGTCAGCCCGTCGAGGCTCTGCGTCGCGACGCCGAGCTCGACGCCGTCGGCCCAGAGGGTCGGGGCGGCGCTGCGCTGGTCGACCGGCACGTCGAGCGTCTTCGAGACGACGAACCCGCCGGCGGCGGGCGTCACCGACCAGTCGGAGCCCTCCGCGAGGGTCGCGATCGACGGGGGCGCGGCGACCGCGGGGGTGCCGAGCGCGAGCGTGCCGGCGGCGACGCAGAGGGTGGTGGCGACGGCGACGCGTCGCCAGAGGCGGTCGAGCGGACGCGACGGGGCGCGGCCGGCGGGGGGCCTGGGGGCAGGCCGAGGGGCAGACGAGGGCACGGGTCTCCTGGGTGAGGGGGCGGTGGCGGACGGTCATCCGCCCTCGGGGCTCGTCGGCGGCGTGCTCTCCGACGCCCCGGCTCTGGGCGGATCCAGGGGAACCATAGAGCCGCTCCACAGGCTCCGATGCCATTTCGTATACGTTCTTCACACAGCCGAAACGGGGCCGTAACACCGGGTGCCAGAAGACGAACGGAGCCCTGCCGGGGCGGGCGGGGCCCTAGAGTCGCCTCATGCTCATCGCCCTGATCGCCGGCGCCCTCGCCGCGCTGCTGCACGTCTACATCTTCGTCATGGAGTCCGTGCTCTGGACCACCCCGCGGGTCCGCGCCACCTTCGGCATCTCGAGCGACGCCCAGGCCGAGCACACGAAGCCCCTCGCCTACAACCAGGGCTTCTACAACCTCTTCCTCGCGATCGTCACCGTGGTCGGCATCGTGCTGATCGCGTCCGACGACTCGGCGGGCGCCTCCCCCGCGGGCGTGGCCCTGCTCGTGGCGGGCACCGGCTCGATGCTGGCCGCCGCCCTCGTGCTCCTGCTGAGCGACCGGACGAAGACCCGCGCGGCGACGCTGCAGGGCGTGTTCCCGCTGATCTCGCTGGTCGCGCTGCTGATCGCCACGGTCGCGTAGCACGCGCGCCGCCCGCACTACCCTGGGCTGGTGACCGACCCGACCGCCGCCTCCCCCGCCACCACGCACTGGACCCTGACGCTGGTCTGCGAAGACCAGCCGGGCATCGTGCACGCCGTCAGCGGGGCCGTCGTGGAGGCGGGCGGCAACATCACGGAGTCGGCCCAGTTCTCGAGCCACGACACCGGCACCTTCTTCATGCGCCTGCAGGTCGAGGCCCCCGGCGAGCGCGCCGCGTTCGAGGCGCAGCTCGCGCCCGTCGTCGAGCGCTACGGCATGACGCACCGGCTCGACGAGGTCGGCCGCCCCACGCGCACGCTGGTGCTCGCGAGCAAGGCCGCGCACTGCGTCAACGACCTGCTCTTCCGGCAGCGGGCCGGCCAGCTGCCCATCGAGGTGCCGCTGATCCTCGCCAACCACGACGACCTCGCCGAGCTCGCCGACTTCTACGGCAAGCGCTTCGAGCACCACCCCGTCGTCGACGCCGAGTCGAAGGCCGCGTTCGAGGCGCGGGTGCTGCAGGTCGTCGACCGCTACGACATCGAGCTGGTCGTGCTCGCCCGCTACATGCAGATCCTCAGCCCCGAGCTCTGCGCGGCGCTCGAGGGTCGGGCGATCAACATCCACCACTCGTTCCTGCCCGGCTTCAAGGGCGCGAACCCGTACCGCCAGGCCCACGCCCGCGGCGTGAAGCTGATCGGCGCGACGGCGCACTTCGTCACGAGCGACCTCGACGAGGGCCCGATCATCGAGCAGAACGTCGTGCGCGTCGACCACACCCGCAGCGCCCCCGAGCTGATGGCGATCGGCCAGGACGAGGAGAGCCGCACGCTCACCCAGGCCGTCCGCTGGTTCGCGGAGGACAGGGTGCTGCTCGACGGGGCGCGCACCATCGTCTTCCGCTGACGCGGCCGACGCCGCGCCTGCTGCGCCGCTGCCCGCGCACGCCGCCCACGGCGCTGCCGGGCCCGGGTCGTACGCTGGCCGGGTGACACCGACCGACACCGCGCCTCCCCCCGTCCCCGCCCGTCGACCCGCCACCGCCCTCGGCGTCGTGCGGTTCGCGACGGAGCTCTTCGCCCTGCTGAGCCTCGCGTTCTGGGGCTACCTGGCGTGGCAGTTCCCGTGGCCGGCGATCCTGTTCATGGTGGGGGCGCCGCTGTTCGCCGCGGTGGTCTGGGCGCTGTTCCGGTCGCCGCGGTCGGTCGTGCAGACCGACCGGGTCGGCAAGGCCCTCGTCGAGATCGCCGTCATGGGCGCGGTCGTCGTCGCCTGGGCCCAGCTCGGCTACCCGGTCGTCGCCGTCGTCTTCGCCGTCGTCGCCCTCGTCGTGGGCGTGCTCAGCGCCCGGCGGGAGGAGCGCTCGTGAGCCTCCTGGTCCGCGGCGCCCACAAGGTCGACGCGGCGGGCGAGGTCGCCGGCTTCTGGATGCTCGTCGACGGCGACCGCATCGTCGCGACCGGCAGCGAGGCCGACCACGCCGGGCCCGACGGCGACGGCGTCGTGCACCGCACGGTCGGCGGCGATGCCCCGGCCGGCTCGACGGGCGACGCGCTCGGCCTCGTCGGCGCTCCGAGCGCCTCCCCCCTCCGAGGAGGCGCGCTGCCGGCCGCCGACGCCACCGTCGACCTCCGGGGCGCGCGGCTCACGCCCGGGCTGGTCGACCTGCACGTCCACGGAGCCGGAGGCGCCTCCTACGACGGCGACGCCGCGGAGCTCGAGCGCGGCCTCGCCGTGCACCGCGCCCACGGCACCACCCGCTCGCTCGTCAGCCTCGTCGCGAACCCGCTGCCGCGCCTCCGCCGGTCGCTCGAGACGATCGCCGCGCTGCGCGAGCGCGACCCGCTCGTGCTGGGCGCGCACCTCGAGGGGCCGTTCCTCTCCCCCGGGCGGAAGGGCGCGCACGTCGAGGGGTTCCTCGCCGAGCCGACGCGCGAGGCGGTCGAGACCCTGCTGTCGGCCGCGCCCGGCGTGGTGCGCCAGGTGACGCTCGCCCCCGAGCTGCCCGGCGCGCTCGACGCCGTGCGGTTGTTCGTCGAGGCGGGCGTCGTCGTCGCGGTGGGCCACACCCAGGCCGACCACGCGCTGACGGCGGCCGCCTTCGACCGCGGCGCCACGATGATGACGCACGCCTTCAACACCATGGCGGGCATCGGGCACCGTGAGCCCGGGCCCGTGGTCGCGGCGATCACCGACGAGCGGGTCACGCTGGAGCTCATCCTCGACGGCACGCACGTGCACCCCGAGGTCGCGGCGATCCTCTTCGCCGCGGCGCCGGGCCGGGTGGCGCTCGTCACCGACGCCATGGCGGCCGCCGGGTCGGACGACGGCGACTACCTGCTCGGCGACCTCGCCGTGACGGTGTCGGGCGGCGTGGCCCTCCTCACCGGCACCGACACCATCGCCGGCTCGACCCTGACCCAGGACGCTGCGCTGCGCGTCGCCCTCGGCCGGGCGCGCCTGTCGCCGGTCGCGGCGGTGACGGCGCTCACGCTCACGCCGGCGCGGGCCCTCGGGCTCGCCGCGGGGGCCGCGAGCGCTGCGGGTGCGGCGGGCTCTGCAGGTGCGGCGGGCTCTGCGGGGCTCCCGGCCGGAGGCGCGGGGCCGCGGGCCGACGCCGCTCCCGCCCTCGGGCTGCTCGCGCCCGGCCACGCCGCCGACGCCGTCGCCTGGACCGACGACTGGCACGTCGCCCGCGTCTGGGCCGCGGGCCGCGAGATCGAGACCGCCGCCCGCTAGGCCGCCGGCACCGCGCCTCCCGCCGCGCCTCCCGCCCGCTGTCGTGGGCGAGAAGGGACACCGGCGCCGTCGGCCCGCGCCTGCCGTGTCCCGTCTCGCCGTCGACGCGGCGGGGCGGGCCGCCGCGCGGGGCGGGCGGCCGCGGGGCGGGTGGCCGGCGGGGCCAGGGCCGGCAGCCGCGCGAGACGGGCAGGGCGGCCAGGGCGCCCCGCTAGAGCGTGCGACCCGCGTTCGCGTCGAGCCAGGCCTTGGGGTCGACCTGCGTGGAGCCGCCGATGAGCACCTCGAAGTGCAGGTGCTCGCCGGTCGCGACGCCGGTGCGGCCCACGGTGCCGACGAGCTCGCCGACGCCGACGCTCTGGCCGGCGACGAGCGGGCTCGAGCCGAGGCGCATGTGGGCGTACATGGTGCTGACCTTCTTGCCGTCGATCACGTGGTCGATGACGACGTACTGGCCGAACTGCGCGTGCAGTCCCGACGTGCGCACGGTGCCCGCGGCGACCGCGCCGATGGGCGTCCCGCCGCCGGGGGTCATGTCGAGGCCCATGTGCATGCTCGAGCACGCCGCGCAGGGAGCCGAGCGCGGGCCGAAGCCCGAGCTCAGCACGACGGTGCCGGGGAACGGCCAGCGGATGTCGCCGGTGCCGCTGTTGACGATGGTGCCGGCGCCCGAGGCGGCCGACGACTTCGAGGCCGAGCCAGCGGCCCCGCCCTTGACGGCCTTGCCCGACACGGCGGCCACCTCGACGGGCGGCGGCGGGGGCGGGGGCGGCGGGGCCTCGGTGACGCCGAACGCGTCGCGGTCGGCGACGGTCAGCACGACGAGCGAGGCCGCGAGCGTCTGGCCGGGCATCGGCGCCGTCGCCGAGGCCTGGATGCCGGAGCCGCCGAGCTCCGTGGCGGTCGCGGGCGTGACGTTCGACGAGAAGAAGAGGGCGACCGCGACGAGGGCGAGCGCGGGCAGGGCCGCCTCGCGCACGCGGCGCAGCACGGCGACGCCGGCGCGCGGAGCGGGGCTCGGAGCGGACGTCGACCGGGAGGACGCGAGGAGTCGCGGTGCCGGAGCCCCTGCCCGCGGGCTCCGCGAGACGGGCACCGGGTGCCGCGTGGTGATCGTGCGGCGGGCGGCCGACGGTGCCGCGGCGGCGGACGTGGCGGCGGCGGACGGTGCCGCGGCGGCGGGCACAGCGGCGGCGGGCACAGCGGCGGCGGCCTCCGCCGCACGCTCGAGAGCTCTGGCCTCGCGACGCGTGAGCGGCGTGGGCGACGACGCGGGGTCGGTCACGAGAGGCCTCTCCCGGGTGTCGCGCTGCTGATCACGGCTCTCCTCGTCGACGGACCTTCCGATGATAGGCACCATCCTGCTCCGTGACCAGGGTCCCGGGCCGATCCGCAGCCCGCGACGGCGGGCCCGCACCCGTGCGGCCGCGCCGACACGAGCGCCGCGCGCGGCCGGCCCGCCCGCCCGTCCTCGACCTCAGCGCGCTCGCAGCCCCGGGAACTCGTCGTCGCGCCACTCCCCGGCGAGGCGCTCGCCCGACCGGGCCGCCGCCTCCTCGCGCTCCCGCAGCTCGACCCGGCGGATCTTGCCCGAGATCGTCTTCGGCAGCTCGTCGGTGAACTCGACGCGGCGCACGCGCTCGTAGGCGGGCAGGCCGGTGCGGGCGTGGGCGAGCACGGCGCGGGCCGTCTCGGCGGTGGGCTCCCAGCCGGCGGCGAGCGTGACGTAGGCCTTGACGACGGCGAGGCGCACGTCGTCGGGCGCGGGCACGACGGCCGACTCGGCGACGGCGGGGTGCTCGATCAGCACGCTCTCGACCTCGAACGGCGACACCTTGTAGTCGGAGGCCTTGAACACGTCGTCGGTGCGACCGACGAAGGTGATCATGCCGTCGGCGTCGCGGGTGGCGACGTCGCCCGTGTGGAAGAGCCCGTCGCGGGTCGCCGCGGCCGTGCGGGCCTCGTCGCCGAGGTAGCCCGTCATGAGGTTCACCGGGCGCACGCGCAGGTCGAGGCAGATCTCGCCCTCGTCGCCGGGCTCGCCGGTGACCTGGTCGACCAGCACGACGTCGACGCCCGGCAGGGGCCGCCCCATCGACCCGGCGACGACGCGCCCGCCCGGCGGGTTGGCGATGATCGCGGTGGTCTCGGTCTGCCCGTAGCCGTCGCGGATGCCGAGCCCCCAGGCCTCCTGCACGCGGTCGATGACCTCGGGGTTGAGGGGCTCGCCGGCCGACAGCGCCTCGCGCAGGGCGACCGGCGCCTCCCCGAGCGACGACTGGATCAGCATGCGCCAGACCGTCGGCGGTGCGCAGAACGAGGTCACGCGGGCCCGGTCGAGCTGCGCGCGCAGGGCCGCCGCCGAGAAGCGCGCCTGGTTGTGCACGAAGACCGTGGCCTCCGCGATCCACGGGGCGAAGAAGCAGCTCCACGCGTGCTTGCCCCAGCCGGGCGACGAGATCGTGAGGTGCACGTCGCCGGGGCGGAGGCCCAGCCAGTAGGTGGTGCTGAGGTGCCCGACCGGGTACGACGCGTGCGTGTGCACCACCATCTTCGGCTTGCTCGTGGTGCCCGAGGTGAAGTAGACGAGGCAGGCGTCGTCGGTCGCCGTCGCGACCTCCGGGCGGTCCCAGGAGGCGCGGTGCGAGTCCTCGAAGGAGGCCCACCCCTCGAGCTCCCCGCCGACGACGATGCGCCCCACGCCCGGGTCGACGCCGTCGAACTTCGCCGCGTCGGCGACGTTGACGAGCACGTGGCGGACGTCGCCGCGCACGACGCGGTCCTCGACGTCGTGGTCGGCGAGCACCACCGAGGTGGGCAGGATGACCGCGCCGACCTTCATGATCGCGAGCATCGCCTCCCACAGCTCCACCTGGTTGCCGAGCATCAGCAGCACGTGGTCGCCGCGGCGGACGCCCCGCTCGACGAACCAGCTCGCGACCTGGTCGGAGCGGCGGCGCATCTCGTCGAAGGAGATCCGCACCTCGCGGCCGTCCTCCTCGACGATCCAGAGCGCGGTGCGGTCGTTGCCGTGGGCGACCACGTCGAACCAGTCGATCGCCCAGTTGAAGGAGTCGCCGACCTCGGGCCAGCGGAAGGAGGCGCGGGCCGCGTCGTGGTCGCCGGCCGCGGCGGCCTCGGCGAGGGCGTCGCGGGCCGCGCGGAAGGCGTCGGTCGCGGCGGGGTCGCGCGGGGCGGGAGCGGA
>Ga0265798_10012374_pt1 | contig 10301 bp, 11 predicted proteins | sample P3T30metagenome_FD_192430 | JGI IMG/M metagenome (GOLD analysis project Ga0265798, IMG submission 192430) | Plant litter microbial communities from East Loma Ridge, Irvine, California - P3 T30 | ecosystem: Environmental > Terrestrial > Plant litter > Unclassified | place: USA: California...
ATCCCTTGATAGTAGCAATCTGCACACCGATATGCCCAAGGCCTCCTCCAGCACCGATGATCGCGACGAAGTCACCGGGATTGACCTCTGGCGTAAGTTTCGACACGGCACCCGCGAGACTGAGACCCGCGCAGAGTAATGGCGCTGCGATCTCGCTCTTAACTCCTTCCGGGATCATGGTGATAAATTCGGCATCTGCAACCACATACTGCTGTAGAGTACCCCATACGCTTCTTCCAGTATTCTTCTGCTTAGCGCAATGGTTCTCCTTGCCTTGCTTGCAGCTACTACACGTCTTACACGCGTTCCACAGCCACTTTATGCCTACTCGCTTTCCCAGCAAGTCTTCCGACACTCCCTGACCCAGCGATACGACGGTGCCCACGCCCTCATGACCGGGCACTTCAGTGTACTTCCCGGGCGAAACGAGGTTGTGGCAGTCGCTGTGGCATATGCCGCTGTATTCGAGCTTTACGAGGAGTTCGCCGGCCGAAGGGGTTTGCACTTGTACATCGTTGCGGATTTGGAGGACGCAATCGGGGCCGGGATCTTGAATCCAGCCTGCGGTTTGCGTTTTGGGGATTGACTCGGTCATTTCGTCGCGTTCAGGGGGGTGGGGTTTTGGTGGGGTGCTGCTTTGCGATCGGCGCTGTTATTTCGGGATAAGGAGATGGCTGTGGCAAGTGGGCAACGGGGGGAGCGTTCGTAACTCAAGCAGCAGAATGCGCGCACAACAAGGAGACAGAATTGAAAGCGAAAGAAATGCCGATAAGCAATAGGCCGGACGGCAATGGTATCCCAAGTGGTGACGATACCCCGCGGCAGCCCCACCATCGGCCTTCTCCGACACTACCAATCGGAGCGCGTCGACCTCCGCAATTTGGACGCGGCTGCCTCATCCGGCTAAACATCACTCGTGCCACTTCTATAGCTTTACCGATTCACTTGAGGACAGATAGTTATCACATCTGGAAAGTTTTGTGGTGTTACGTGAGGGGCCGCTGAAGGAGGAGGGCACGGAGAAGTCGACGGAGAAGTCGGCGGAGAGGTTCGAGAGGGCGCGCTACGGTCCTTGAATAGCATCTGATATTGATCAGATGACTATAGGATTGGTGTCATTGCTTCGATTGCTATCTGAAGTTGACACTTTCTCACTCATCATTGCACCTGCATCATATCGCTGCTGTGCGATGTCGTTCCTATCATCCGATCATACACAGATCAGTCCGCAGCAAGAGTTCTCAAATCTCCTCTTCCTCGGGCGCCACTTCTTTGCCATCTCCTTCGAGCCTCATCTTAGCAAGTAGCTCATTGACGCTCTGTTTTTCGCCCTCTCCTGTCATGCCCTCGTAATCGTCCCTTCTCTCAATCTTTGGTTCGCCCTTGCTGCTCATAGCTTCTTTGTCTTTCTTCATCTGGACAACAGCCCACGAGTAAGACATGCTCTTCATCCAATTGACGGAGCCTCGCTGTCTTGGTACATAGTTGCCGTATTTGTCCTTCGTCTTCCACTTGTCCCACAACATGTGAAGCAGCCCTTGGGAACCAGGCTTGAGGATTTGTAAGTGTTCTATCTCATACCATCCGATGAACTTGAATGATCGGCTAGAACGTCCGACAGACTGGGAGAAGACGGCGATTGGAGAGTAGTCGATGATAACTCTCTCGTTCTGGCGATTCGATAGCGGCTCAGTGCTGGCAGGCTCCGGTGTTCCACCCCATGAACTCTCCTCGTAATCCTCGTCTGCGACTTCGCTGCTCGTTGGTAGCATAACACCTCCGTCCTCACCCGGTTCGTCTAATCGTTGTGTAGGTACTGCGACGGCGATTACTGTTTTAGGCTCGGAAGGAGGTGTGGCTACCGTGAGAAGGTTCAGGTTGCTCTTGACGAATATAACTCCGTCCTCGTCCCACTTCGGGTTCGCGCCGTTGAACAACAGCACCCACGATAGACCGTTCGGGTTTGTCGCGGAGGAATGGAGGGTAGCGTTATGTGCATCTTCGGTGACGGCGCCCTCTCCCCAGAAGTAGTTGTGGATTTCCTGGACGGTGTACAAGTCGTCATCGGACCGTTCTTCGGACTTCCAGCTGAGCACCGCTGATGGTATTGCGACGGGTGTCGTTGGCGCTTCTGACACCGCTGTGGGTTCTACCTTCTTCCGAAGGTGTGGCGGTATGTAGACACTCTCCATCTTGTCGTTGCTGTTCTCGGTTGGGAGGGGTGTCGAAAGGCTGTGCGACGAATGGATTGCTACGCGTCATATCATGGCCCCACTTCACTACGTGGGCACGCGCCTCCTCCTCACTTCTCCTCTTCAACAAAAGGACAGATTCGATTGCAGACTACATGAGGTCAATTGAAAGCGGAAGTCCTACCGATATGGGTACCTGGTAGCTTCACGGCCCTTTGCTGTGAACGGCAGCAAGGTGCTGGTGACCTGAATATCGCCACGCTATTTGGTCATCACTGAGATATACCTGAGGAAAGACGATGTAGTTGCCCAGATACGGCCACCACCAAGCCCAAGACCATGACCGCTCAAGACGAGAAGGCGGCTAAGAAGGAGGCTACCCTTTCTCAATTGAAGCGGTGAATGCGAGTTCGATGTGAAAGTGACCGAGGATATCATCATCTGGTAGATAGTAATCTTCGAGCGCTTCTGAACCCAGAATCCCAACCTCTCACACAACCGCAATACCAGAACCTCTTTGCGACTGAATAGCATTCCTCTTTACGTTAATAACCATCAACAGTAGTATACAATGTCCCCACCGCAAGCGCAAACGGGCGAGCCGACCAATCTTGCTCACCAGATCTTCACCAAGACCGTCCGCTCACTACACCTAGACCGCCTCGCCCCACCTCGATTCCCTCTCCCCCACTCAATCGCCATAACAATCACACCACCTACACCAACCCCCTCTCCCACACCCTCACTCTCCAACATGTCTTGGACAACCATCGAGCTCTCCAATTACCCACCAAAGCTCACCCACCGCGACGTCATCTTGCTCTTCCAGGACTTCACGATCTCGCCTGACTTTGCGCTCCCCAACGTCAAGAACCTCGCTTATCCGCTACGCACATTCGTCAAGATCGCTGGAGAGGGAGAGACTGAGCGCGCGGTACAAGAGCTGTGTTGGAGCAAGGTGGGCGGCCGCCAGATCAACGTGAGGATGGTTGAGAAGACGGGTCACGAGGAAAAGGAAGTCGCTGTTGCGGATGTGGCTGACGAGATGAAGATTGGTATCCTGAGTAAGTCGCTACACTGTCGCTTCACTGATATCAAACTAACATAACAAGATACCGCGCGCGTCTATAACCCCCATCTCGCCCTCAAGGTCCTCGAGATCCGCGAGTGCATGCAGGGTACATCCAACTTCGCTTTCCTGCAAGCTCGCGATGTGGTCACGGTTTACAGCGAGCCTGGTGCGCATGTGCCGCCGGTTGACAACAAGGCGAAGTGGGAGCTCGTCATGGCTGGTCGCTCGGAGGGTTGGAATTGGAAGATGAAGGATGGGAGTGGAAGACTTGCTGCACTCAAGGATCTGCAGGATACGATGGAGAGACAGGGTGTTATGCGGAAGTTGTGGGGTCAGTGGAAGGGTAGCGGTGTGGTCGAGATGCACTGAGGTTTATGTCTCGGTTTCTATTTGAGTAAGATCATTAAGTACATGAGAGACGGAAAATCGCCGTTATATTTCCCCCAAAGAGAGATCTTCTGGGGACTAACTAAGTGTATCAAGTAAGACCCGCTACCTCCAAGCGCATAACCTTGTGTACAGCGATACCCTAGCTAGTCATATCCAACCATCCTCCACCGCTCTCGATATTGCTGATTGCAAGTGCTAGTTGCTGAAATCAAAACGCTTCGACGATCTCAGAGCTAGCAGAAGATCTGCAGCAAAGCAACCGTAGTCCTTGACCGTCTGCTCGAACGAATGCTTTGCGCTTCCCTTAGCTCCACTGATCCAAGAGCCAGCGTGCTTGTCAAGGCCTTGGGCTATGGTGATACCCATACTGCTCTGGACGCGCGGGCAACGGTCGTAGTATGCTGTGATGATCTGATTGATAACGTTACCGTTGAGGATACCAGAGTGTGTTGCCATAGCGTCCTTGACCTGGCTACAGGTCCGTACGAGAAGGGGCATGACCTCGTATTTATCAGCTAGGATGTAGACTCCAATAGGATCGAGGATGTCGAGCTTGAGCTTCAGCGCAGGGGTTGGCCGGTCTGTCTGCAGTGGTACGAGGTCCATGGTATAGATGAACTTGAGCATCAATTCGAAGTTCTGAGGGTCGTCGTCGAGCACTTCGATGGTGTTCTGAGAAGCTTCCTGGAACAACGGTTTAGTAGAGATCAAGTCAAATTCTGGGGAGCGTGGAATACCTTGAACCTGCCAGTGCACGCGTTGAGAAACCACTTGGAGTGCGCACAGAGTACAGCCTTGTGAGCAAAGTACTCTCTAGTACCTCCGTTGTAGATCTGCCGGATCTTGACATCGGACAAGAGCGAATCGTTGAAGAGCCTGATTATCATATTCAGTTAGCAGAGTTACAGATTGAACGGAGCTGTTAGTACTTACGACATGTTGGTGGGCCGTGGGGATGACCTGGGATTGTTGGAATCTTGGTAGCTGTGTCTGTCGTTTGAGGTAGAGTGATGGAAGTTCAACTTGAAAAGAGAGCCTATTGAACCGCTTATGATGTGCCAAGATTGTCCATCGCGGTCGAAGAGTGATGAGAATGGGTGCTGCGGTGAGTGGTGATTTTGACACGACGGTGAGGTGGAAAGAACTGCGCGGTCCGTTGCGGATGAGGGTATCTGATAGTAAGACTATCAACATTGTAGAACAGCGAGGGTAAGAGTTCTGGCTTACTTATTGTAAAGAACTTTTGCCTTGTCACTATGCACAGCCTCATGGCTATGATTCCACCAAACTCAAAATGTCCTCCTGTCCGTACCTCTCAAATCAAAGATATCTTTCCGACAAAGCGGACAGTCATGAGCCCTCGCATATGGCCCGTTGACCTGCTTCGACAGACAATCTTCACAGAACATGTGGTTGCAGGCGATAAGTCGACGCATGCTCCGCTGTGGCTCGAAACAAATGCAACATTCCGTATCCACCACAGTCGAAAAGATGTCCAGATTGAGAGTCTTCGAGATCGTCGGAGGGCTAATCGCTACGTCCGCAGCTGATTCAGTATCATGTAGTCCCTGATTGTCTGGCATGTGCTCGGTGCAATAGAACCGGCCAAGCTGATTGCTTTCGTAGAGAGTCCCAACACGCATACATCGATGTGAATTCCCAGTAGATTGACCTTGTGGTCTCCCAACGATGGCTTCGCAACGATCTGCATGTGAGTCGCAAAACCATTGCTGACTTTCGGTGTCAACGCAACTGCCACGTCTCCAGCCATCCTCCGTACACAACGGGAGCCTCATTCGCGTGTCCCCGACGCAGTAGCTGCATAGCCAATTATCTGAGAAGGCGTAGTATATGAGAGCCGGGTTCGGGCAGCGGAGGACCCGCTCGCAGACGTCGGGCCTGGTACGCATAGTGTAGATGATTGTTGTGAAGTATCCGAGCCCACTAAGGTAGATTAGGATGTAGCGGCGTATATGTTGAGTGTAACTATTCCGAAGTGATGACTGACTGACAAAGGGTTTTCGCAAGGAAGTGCCGATAAAGGCAGGGTCCTGAGGCTGAGATCCGACGAAGCAACACTCGCTGCAGTCCAGCCATTCACTCTTTCCGGACATCATGGCCGACGGTCAGTGCTCCTCCTAAGCTAACAATGCCCCTGCAGCAGCAGGCGGTCGCGAGGTCATGTGTCGTGGATGACGTGCGGTGACATTTCCGCAATGTGCATGCGACAAGTTTGGTTCATGGTTGAGTGGCAGGCGCGCTCGCTAGGACGTGATGCATCGACCTGCGTTCTCTTAGCGACTGTTTCGAAGTCAATAACCCGTAGAACGCGAACACGATGCCACTGCTCGCATGTCAAATGCGCGTCAAATATCATATTGTCCTGTAAAGACATGTAAGACGCGTCAGAGTCGTAGTAAAGCCAGCGCATCGCGTTGTGGTGACGGAAATGACGGAGTAAGAGTGATGGTTCGTGGCTCGACCTGAGCGCGCCCTGCTATGACGTCACCACCTTCCGCGTCTCTGCACCACTGAGAACGCAAGTTGAGACATCCACGACCTTCCATCAATATGGAATTTGATGTGATACCATGGATATCAAAGGCCTTAAGATATGACCACCAGGATGCTGGTGATAGTTGCCCAGCCGTGTCGTGGAATGAGTGCATCCAAAAAATGGACCGGTAGGTGTCCGGGTTTGCTGTTGATGAAAGAACATCGAAAAACATGTTGCTTAGATAAGTGATATTGGACGAACACTTAGTGAAACGATAAAAAAGACAGCATGAACGTCTGTAAGCGGCAGAGATGAATTTGATCAGTGGATGAATACGTGCATCCGCCAAGTCCAAACTGACAAACACTAGGCATTGAGCCCTCAGCTACGCACCAGCATAGCAAGAAGTGGAAAAACGCCCTCTTAGTTAATCAGGCATAACGCATGAAGGTTTTGCGATGAAGAGGCCTCTGAACCCGAGGTGCTCCTGCTCCTTTTTTCGGTACTGCAGCGGTAGAGGTACGAAGTCAGTATATGTTTCACATGCACTTCGTGCAGTCAAAACTTACCCCCAAATCTCGCGAGTGTAGCCCTGTCCCGACACTCCTCCTAGTGAGCCCATGCTGTTTTCGCATCCTTTATTTCCGGTGCAGCGTATCTGATACCTGCTGTGCTCGCGATGCTTGGCGAATCCCTTACAAAGCACCTAGCCTCGTCATTGTGTTGCCAATCTCGCCATTGGTATTCCCTTTGGATCATCTCGCCCGACGCCACGCGAAAATCTTCCCGACAAACGACCATGGATTCTGGGCGACATTTATTATGTGTCCAAAGCATCTTGGAATGAGCGACGGGTAGAACTGGGTTGATAAGATGCCATGGTGTCCTGGGCTTGTCGGCGACATCCGCTGTTCGTGCCTAGAAGACTGCGATGGGCGACTTGGCTTTGTAATTGGGGTCGCTTTTGGAGAGGACGTTTTGTGCGTCGTTCAACGAGAATGCATATATGTAGGTGAGGCCGACGGGATCTGTGTAGCGGAAGAATTCTTTTGGGTGGGGTGGCGGAAGAATCATGGGTAGCGTGTTCCTTGCACTCCCAATCGGAACTGCACTATGTATATTTGCGTGAGGATTGTGGCTATCCATATTCTGACGATGTGATGTGCTATGGTGATAGAGGTGCGACGTTTCCAAGTTTGAGGTACATCGTTCGCTTCTTTCTACTTGCACGCGCTTCCTGCCGGATATCGGGAGATGAGCACCTGTTGCGAAGGCGCGAAGCCTCGAGGAAGCCGCATTGAACGCTCAGAGGAAGGCGACATCGATGGACAATCATCCAGTCAAGTTCACCGACAGCGCTGGGACCAGTGCGTGTACAAATGGAATTGAGAATGACCTGGAGAAGTTTGAAGGGTTCGAAGGTAATGATCCACCGCAAGGATAGCGTCTCTTTGTTCCCGACGCCGTTGCAGTTCGGCCGTAATGCGGGATGAGGTTCCATGATCTGTCGTCCCACGTATGCAGACAGCCGCGATCGGTCGTGCTTGGCAGGAACGACTGGCTACATGGACGATTGGGTTGGTTCAGCTAGGAAAGCCATTCAGCCCAACACCACGGAAACAAACATTCATGCCAGTACAAGTTTGTGGCACGTGAGCGTGACTCAGCCAGCACGCAGAAGGGTCGTTGGGTGACGGTCGTTGGGTGACAGTCGCGTGGCAGGAGCGTTTAAGCTCCTTCCCGGTACGCGGGTGGGTCTTGGCGATGCAGGGATGCTGTGCCGACGAAGCGTGGGAACCTGGAAATCTGACGGCATCAGCACAAGACACCAAGCGAAGCAAATACGGAGCCCCGCAGAGCGTCTGGAGAGAGCCTACATCGAGTTTGCTAGATCGAGATCCTCCTGTTCGCCCTGAATTTTTCACTAGCCACAGCCGCTACGACCCAGCGACGCGATCCGGGCCTGCCGCTTTGGCCGCTTTCATCTGCCCCGACCGTTAAGTCCGCGCTTTCACCTACGTACACCCTCGCCCTCGATGCAGCGACCCTCGTAGCCCTGCGCCCGCGCTCCCTTCGATTATGTTCCGCCGGCCGACTCTCCCATCACTCAGGCACGTCGCGTGCACTCGCGACCACCTCGTTCGATAATCCTCGACTCGGTCGATGGCATACGGTTGAAGCAGCATCATGGCTCTGCCAACCCTCCAGTTCCTCGCGGGGCTCGTGCTCCTCATATACCTGCTCTCCTTTGTCCTATTCGCCTTTATACGCATCGCCACCGGGGTCTCCATACAGCGCCTGGGCTTACGGGGGCTGCGACGCATTGCCTTCACGCCCAAGGATGGCCTGCGCATCGAGATCCGCGGACTCGGCTTCACCCTTCACCGACCCACATTCGCACAACCCACAGTAGTCAGCATCGTCCTGCACGAACTCAAGGTCACGGTCGACCTCAAAGCGCTGGGAGAGAAGCCGCGGAAGAAGACGGGATGGGCCCATTGGGCAAACGGCACTACACAAAAGGGCAAGAGCGGCCAGAACACGCCCGAGCCCGTGGCGGAGGACGACGAGCTGGGCGATGACGAGACACCGCGAAGCCTGACGTGGAAGCGGCTGACAGATGCCAAGGAGAAGATCAAGCGCCTGCACAGGAACATCAACTGGCTCAGGCAGGTCGATGTCGTGGCGCACGCGACCACCCTGGTCGTAGTCGACGTGGGCTCCATCCAGGTCGGCGGCCTCAATCTCGCAGTCGACACACGGCGCAAGACGGTCGATCGCAGTCGCCTCTTCAACCACCACAAGCCCAAGTCAGACGAGGAGCAGTGGCCCGCCGAATGGCTCTTCTCCGCCCGCAGCATCCTCTTCACCCCAGAGGGCAGGGAGTCGACCGAACTACTGGATCACTGTACCCTCAACGTTCACGGCTTCCTCAAGAAAGGCCTTGAGGGTCTGCGCGATGCATCTATCGCACTCAAGCTGGGTCGCCTTCTCATTCCACTCGACGATGTCAAGCTGTGCATGGAAAGGGCGCAGAAGTGTCGCGCGCCTGTCCCTCGGAAGCGATCTCGTGGCAGTCGGACACATGTATCGCTCAGCGATGTGATGGAAGAGCTCGACGACCCCAACAGCCGCGAAGAAAATCTCGTCCGTACCGTATCCGACTCGCGTGAGTTCGCCAGCTCCATCCTCCGCGGTATTCATGAATTCCAGTTCGCGATTGGATTCCTTGGTCTCACCAAGCAGATCGAAATGGGCCACAGCTCCGAGCCTCCAGTCTACCTCAACCTATCCATGAAGGAAGTCGGCATGGACCTCCTCCGCCTCGATCCTCGCAGTCCCGCGCATCTCATGTATTTCTCGCCCGACGACATTGCCCACCAGGCTCTTCTTGCTGCCATATCCATATCTGTCGGAATCGACAACAGCGATGGCCATCCCGAACGCCTCCTATACATTCCTATGGCGACCATGACCCTGAACACGACCCTTCCTTCTAAAACTATTCATTTCTCTAATGACAAAGATAGCGCCGAGCGCAATACCAACATACTATTCGCCAACCTGGTCGTAACATCACCATCTCTGGATCTTGATCCCAAGCATCTACCACTACTCCTCGCCATTTTCCACAACTACGAGCTGCACCGCAAACCGCCTGAAACCAGACAACGTAAGCGATATCTGTTTCGCCGGCTCTTGCCCAAAGCAAACATCAAAATTTCTATCCATGAGCCTGTCATTAGGGTCACTCTTCCACCGATGGACCCCGACAAGCATGAGGCCGACGAGTTCGATCTACTCATCTCTGCATCTTCCTCAATTTCCTTGGACATGGAATCATCGCACTCTGCAGATGGAGAGTTACATTATGCACTGAGCTCGACGTTCCGTATGAACGCACAGCAACTCTACTACCAGACTGCAGCCATCGAGAAGCACAACTTGCTCCTGACCGACTATCTTGAAGTCAAGGTCCAGATGAGTGCGGCTCCCGACCCAGTTGTGGAGGTCTGGGGCACTGCACAAACTTTCTCTCTCTACATGGTTCGGCCTGAAATCAGTGAAGGACTGCGGCAGATCGTCACACAGATGTCAAAGGACATGGGCCGTCGGCGTAGCCCTCCCAGAAAGAAGGGCGTCAACGTAC
>Ga0265798_10012375_pt1 | contig 10300 bp, 12 predicted proteins | sample P3T30metagenome_FD_192430 | JGI IMG/M metagenome (GOLD analysis project Ga0265798, IMG submission 192430) | Plant litter microbial communities from East Loma Ridge, Irvine, California - P3 T30 | ecosystem: Environmental > Terrestrial > Plant litter > Unclassified | place: USA: California...
AGTACTGTTAGGAAGGACTTTATTGAGTATTGGCTGCGTAAGTTTCAACCTTTATCTTTTGAGAGGATGAATGGAGAGTAGTTGCTAACGCATGCGATGTAGGCAACGAGCGCATGCCTACTGAGATTGGCTGGACTCGCCGTCCGACTGTTATGCAGACTAGCGAGCGTACTAAGTTCACTCGTGCGCTGATGGAGGCTGCGGGTCAGGGTACTGGCTTTTCTCTGTTGCAGTGAGGGGGTTTTGCGGGTTGTAGCTGGGTCTCAGTTGCTTGAAGCTGAAAGGATAGGAGGCAGAATTACACTGTTCAAGTTTGAGCCAGGTGCTTGAAGCATTTCGTTGTGTACATATCATAGGTTACAGGCGTACAGGTTCTGCGTTCATCAATGCAACTAGTTGCTGTGCTATACAACTAGGGCAAAGGTTCTTGATCTTAAATATCCCTGGGCTCTGATGATAGAGTCCAACGGTCCTTCGTATGCTTTGCGCTTACTTGACAAGCGCTAGCCGTCAGGACGTAGACTGTGGAGTTTTGAAGGCCTGTAGAATTGACTATCATGTGCAAAATAAGTGAGCATTTGAGAGCTACCGAGTAGTACTTTGCCGTCAAGGGAGACGCTCCTGTGGAATACAATGTCTAGTTCGTTCACCGATGAGGTGTGTGGCTAGACTTAGTCATCAGCCTCGTGTGGCTGCCTAAACCCACCCAATCCCTCTTTCCCCTCTTCCCTTCTTCACATGTCACACCTTCTACCACGATTGCGAATACCCATACTCGCGTTTGGCAGACCTCTATACCCACATCACTCCTATTGAGATCACATCATTATACCTAGGTACAGATTACCGACCGCGACACGGATTTATCCAACGTTTAATGTCAGCGCATCGCAGCCTTGCACGATTAGTCTGGCGCAATGGAAGCCCTCCAAGCACCGGGTTCTACAGCATCAGAACCATCGCCTTATAAACCTATCGATCCAGGAGGACGCGAAATTCGCTTAGTCGAGCTATCGCCAGGTGGTTACGACGATCCCATCAGCCTGTCGCTACACATCGTCAAACTAGAGAAGCGGGTGACACAGGAAGAGGAGTCAGACGAGGACGAATCACAAGAGGACGAATCAGACGAGGCGGAGTCAGACGAAGACGAGTTCGTTGATTGGCAGCCGCCTTTCTGCTGCCAATTCACATATGAAGCACTCTCGTATGCCTGGGGTACCGCAATTAGCCCTCGCAAAGCACTGGTTGATGGATTCAAGCTGCCCATTACCAAAAGTCTCCATCAAGGGCTGCGGCGTCTTCGGCTCGACGACAAACCGCGTATGCTTTGGGTTGACGCATTATGCATAAATCAGCGGGATATAGAGGAGAGGTCTCGTCAGGTTCAGCGTATGGCTGTTATCTATAGATCTGCGGAGAACGTCTTGATTTGGCTTGGCGAGTGGCCGAGCAACGCAGAATGTTCACACTCAGATTACTGCCAAGCGCTCTGGTTGACCAATTATCTATACCACGACAAGGAACCAAGTCGATCCCAAACTCTACATCATATGTGCGAGCATTTGGTGGATATTCTGGAGCTTCCCTGGTTTCGTCGCCTCTGGGTCATTCAAGAGCTGGCATTAGCGATAAAAGACCCGGTCGTACTGATCGGTAGCATGAGCACAACTTGGTCATCTCTCTGGGTTGCTGTTCACAATACACGTCGTTTCAGAGGGAAAGAAAGACTGGGAGATCATCAGCCTTCTAATCGTTTCATGCAGGGTTACTCACGTGTCTCCGCATTGGAAAAGATTAGATCACGCTCTGACAGTCACAGAGGCTTGTATTGGTGCCTCATCGCATCACAAAGCGCGATGTCCGCAGACCCACGCGATAAGGTCTATGGACTTCTAGGTCTATGCAATTCTCAGTTCACGGAAGAAATAGCAGTTGATTACTCGAAGTTCCTGCGGCATGCATTGGCTAAGGCTACAGTTATCTCGATCTTGGAAGAGTGTGCGTTTCCCTATCTTGTTGCGTGCACAAAGCCTACTGGACTCTTTGATCGAATATATTGGACAGGGTCGTCCTGGTTGCTGGACTTTACTTCAATTCCTACACCAGCTTATGTCGATACCGCGTGTAACTCGGAAAAGGTGCTGAGAAAGCGAGAGGAGCGACGAGATTCAATACGCCTACCGATGGATCACCAGACACTTTATGCATATGTTAGATACGTTGGTATGGTTTGTGAAACACAAAACTGTTCATGGTTATGGTTGCACTATGACACGGGTTTTCGAGATCAGAGGTCGAATACTGAGATATAAGACCTTTACCATGACATCTTAAGGCCTCGAGGCATATCTCCACGTGCCCTTCTGCAAGTACTCCGAAGAGGAGGTACACGGGACGAGGATTTTGATCACTTTACCAGCCTTCTACTTGGAGATAGAGATGCCTTTGGCGTGGACCCCTCACTTCTCTCATCAACTCGCCACGGTTTTCAAAGTGTCCACAGTCGCGCACAGAGTAGAGGCCGTGATATCTTTGTAACTGAAGAAGGACACCTCGGCGTCTCATGGCATCATGATTGTAAACTTGTACCCAAAGGCGCTGTACTGGTCTGTTTGTTCGGAACAAAAGTTCCTTTCATCGTGGTACCAGTACCAGGAACTCAGTCACACGAAATGATAAATGTCGCTTATGTACCGGGATATGGCGACGAGATCTTGGATTATCCATATGAGGACAGCGGGTCGGCGACTTGGATAGACTTTGCTGCGGAGGGTGGCAGGGAGTACGCGATCGTGTAGTCTCTTCTACGGATCTGATGTCGAATACCAACAACTATCACATTAAACGCAGACTTCTGGAACGGTCGCGACCAGAGACTAGACTCTAAGGCAACAATGATAGTGGCGACGGGGTCCTTCAAAACGTGCGGTCGCGGATATCGCTAGTAGCCACATTCAATGCAGCCACACTTTCTCACTACATTTGTTTTAATGGAAGGGATGAGAAAGAGGTCGCTAGAATTGTGAGAACGAGTAATGTATGGTTATGGTTGCACTATTCCCGCATGAAATACATGTCGCATGACCGTAAACTACCGGAAAACGTTCCTGACCTCGAGCCCAACATGCATCCAAGTAACTCTGCTAGTATTCGTTGCGACCAGTTTGATCGTAACGATTCCCGAGCCTGAACGCTAAGTCAGCTTCAGTCAAGTCCTCGTGCGTTGCCTTGTTGTACGCCTTGAAAGCCGCAGACAATTGCACTACTTGACTCAAATGCGCTTCTGTAAGTTGGGGGACGCATTCCGCCTCCGGGCGACCCTTTTGCTTCGCTGTTTTTGAGGCAGCGATTGCGAGAGCAACAGCGGTCTGGAAAGCTGATGAAGGTTAGTATGAGCTGTCAAATGTTGCCCGAAGCTTGTATTCACCGTTCCGTATCTCTCGCCCGTTCCACTGGAGACTTTTGACCTCTTCGCTTTTACGTACGTATTGCTTGGCATCGTAGTCGTAGTCAATCCTCGGTCCTCCATCCCTATGGTTTTCCTTGAGTCGTCTGAAGAAGGACTCCCAGATCTGTTCTCGAGCTTCATCGTCCAACGGCTCGTAACCGACGGCCACATGTATTCGTGACATGAATGCTTCATCAAAGTGTCCGACCCGGTTTGTTGTGAAGAATATGATTCCCTCAAAGTAATCGAGCGCACGTAGGAAGACTGTATCACTGTTAACACGAGCTGATAATACTTGCGTCTGGCTAGCACTTACTTGAAACGATGCCGTTGCGTCTCAAATCCTTGGATGATCGTCGCGCGAGATAGATGTCTGCTTCATCTAACAACACTATCGCATCCCAGGCTGTCGCATTCTTAAAAAACCGTAGAAGGTTTCGCTCAAGTTCAATGGGTTCGTGCCCTAAATCAGCTGCTGTTATACTAAGCAGCGGTCGCTTTGTGTATTCTGCGACAGATTCTAGATTATGTTAGAATAGACCTAGGATAGAGCGATCAAACGTACCAGCTGTGAGTGTCTTCCCAGTGCCTGGTGGTCCATGCAAGAGAAATATTTGACCTTCACCCTTTCCGCGTATGAAATCGACACCCATGAGTTCGGCTTGGCTATCGCTATCGGTGTATGTTTTGACGATGGCTTTGATCATCTCTTTAGTCTTCTCTGGGCGCATAACGAGCTCGTCGATTGCATTTTCAGCAAGAGTGGGCTCCCTTAGACCGTTCACATCGAGGATGTCTACGATGAGGGACTGTCAACTCTCGCCAATGCTAGAGGAATCAGCTGAACTACATACCGTACGTGCGATCCTTGAGAATGAATCCAAACATGTGTGACATGCACAACAGTGCCTGATGCTCGGATAATCCTCTTGCTTGACTGGGATCAAGTGAATCGTAGTTACTGAAAGTAAGAGATATACTGGCTCCTTTTGTACTATCGACAAGCTTGCATTCAAAGCACTCGCAACGAGGAACTCTGGCTCGTGATCCTGGGCCTGCTAGACCTGTCCCTTGATACTCAGATGAGTTACCAGGTGGTGGCGGTGGACGTCCCGGAGGGCCGTAATTGTTTCTGGGAACCTGACCAAAGTTTTCAGTCATGGACAGAACCCAGTCACGCCCACCAGAGAACTCGCGGAGTGTCCATGGTGCTGACTGGTGTTCCACGACTACTCGGGCCCGATGGTACTTGATTCGTTAGTCAGATACTGTCTTGGATTAGGGCTGTCTGTTACGGACCTTTTTTGTGCCTTGTTTTAACCCTGGCCCTGAGTACTCCAGAAATGTTGGCCCTTTCGCATAGCAAAAGACCTTCTCTCCTCTTTCGATCAGCTTACGCCGTAGACTACCCCCATCTAGCTGGTCCTGAAAATATGTCGGAAAGATAGGCAAGGACATTATTTCGCGTTCCCCATCAAACACAGGTACGCTTATGACCTTTGACTTCCTCTTGATGACCCTGCCGTCGAAGACAAGGTACCACACGTGAATTTTGTAGTCATTTGCTGTCACCGTCCGCGAACTGTATTCCAATCCACCGTATACCAGATCTAACACGCAAGCATTCAGTTGTCCATATTCTGTAATGTAGACGTCAGATCCAGGCTTCAATAGCAGCCAGAGACCCGCGAACGTCGTAGTAGGTGCTTTTTGGGCCCACAGATTCTTGACTGATTGAAGCTGTACAGTAGGTTCTTTGTCCAGGTAGTCGACTAAGACGCTGATGTGACGGTCGCATTTGTCATTGTTCTCCAATGTGTGGTTTGCTCGCGCGCTGCTTGAGCCGTTTTGATACTCAAGTAATTCTTCCCGGTGGTGGTAAAGCTCCTTGAACGGGAATGAAAACATACCGTCTACTAGCGGTTCCGAATCATTCGACGAGTATTTGACAAGGGATCGTAAGGCGTTGAGCAGGAGCGAGGACCTGATGTGGAGCTTCTTTGGTTTGACCGTATCGTCAGGACCCAAAATAAGGCTTGAATCGGAAACATTACCATCGTCTTTCTTCCAGGCACCGCTCGATGTTTGAATGGTAACGTGATGGATTTCCTCAAGGACATGCTCAGACTCGCCATTGAGATTTGAACGTTGAATCACTACAGGTGTGTCCCAAGTTTGGCTGCTGAGGAAGGTTTCCTTAACTCCGGGGATAACCGGTTTGGAGTGGTAATCAATCCGGTACATCACTGGTACCATTGCCGATTCCATTGTAGCCTGTGTATTGGCCGTTTTCTCCTTAGCCGCGGTAATTGACGGTGGTAGAGGCACTCCAAAAGGACCAGAGGTTCTTGGAGATGCGATACTTCTCTCTCTCATAGAGTATCTCGGTGGGTACAAATTACCATATCCGAAGGGTAGGTCAGGATCATCTTCCTGCGAGTTTAGTCTGATGTCCACACGTTGCCAGGGCTTAACGCTGAGGTTCCAGTGCTCGGGCAGGAACAACGATCTACCTTCAGCTTGCCGAAGTGTGAATGTGCCTTCATCTATGCTCCTCTTTGCAGCTTCGTCAGATCCGTATGTGAGCTTGACGATCTCTTTCATCCACTAGAAATGCCAGCGAATCAGCTAGGTCCTTCCGCTTTAGTATATGATTCACATACAGTCCACTTTTGACATAACGCCCATGGAACATCGAACGAAGCCCCCCGATAATGGGAAAGAGTTAGGACTCGGGGATCCCGAAGCTCTAGAGAGCTGGCGCTAGAGGGTCTTGAGCCAAGGGGGTTGAGGTTGTGTTCTGGAAGCCCATGGATTTCGTCAATCTCACAGAAGGCTATGATGAGATCATCACCCTGTTTCCTGATGTGATGTGTATGGTTCTTTGGTGATTCGTCTGCTTGCTTGTCAGTCAAATATCGCTACGACAACGACGCTAGTTTGGACATGGCATACTCAGTTCTTGAAACTTCTCACTGTCGCGGTGAACAATTGCGTTGCAAAACGGCTGTGACTCGCTCGTCTCGCCTGTGGCTGGCTCGGCTGTGCTAACCGTAGCGTTTTCAGCCTCGCGACCCTCCATCCCCAGCGTGGGATCGAGGAGCGTACTGGTGGACATCGATGATCGGCAAGGCAAGAGAAAGGCAAGAGAAAGGCAAGAGAGAAATCCAAATGTTAGAACAATAGATGGGACGCAAGAATGAATCGGAAATGTGGTCGGTGTTATGAACAGCGAGCGGTGTCAGAAGCAAGATAAGCCTGTCGAGGCTGCGCAGCTACTTGACCGGAAGCTTGGCATGCATAGAGTGCAGCGAATGGTTGATGAGCAGTAGAGATCGTTGCGTCACGAGGCATACCACGCGGGCGGCTGTGCAAAAGCGCCACAAGTTTATACGAGCCTGCCCCAGAACGCGCTTTAAGAAGCGCGATTAGCTGGGATACAGCATGACTCCCAACAAGAATTGTCTTGTCTTCGATATCTTGGACGATCGATAGACTCCCAGATCAGGAATATCCTACTCGCTTAGGTGAGTATAGGTTCAGTGATCTAGCAAACAGGTGCCCGCGTGGCCTCATTTAACCTTACGCCTTTGATACTCAAATCGATTGACCCCGCGAATAGATTGGCCCGGATGGACGAATCAAAGATGAAATACGCCGTCGTCCAACGACGATGGACAGACGAGCTTACACGGTCTGAGACTACTTCCCGTGGGTCAGGGCTCGTTCAGGATGGGAAAAGCATCAAGTATGTAGAGGAAGAGCGGTCAAAGCAGCTGTTTGAGTGCCCAAGTCAGGATGATGAGAGGTCAGTCGCTCCTTCGCGCACTTTTGCGAACATTTGAAACTTACCAGAGTAGTTTCGAGGTGGTAGACATCGCAAGAGAGGAACTTGGGAAGATGATCGCAAGGTTTGATACGGATACAAAGTTATCTTCTTGGCCAAAATTAGGATCGTCGAAGAAGTCTGCAAAAGCCAAAGTAGCCGAAGTGTTTCACAAATCAGCAGAGAGCGAAATTGATGACCTCAAAAGTTCGGTTGAGGGCCTTGGGTTGGAGTGGAAGCAGAAACATGGTCCAGTACGCCTCATGTTCTGACAAACTATGATGCTCTACTGTCGCTGACCATTGGGAAGGTTTTTGCCGCGTTCAAGAAGATTTGCAGTACGCTCGACGACCACAAGAGCATTCTCAAGGTCTTCCCATCTCAAAACGATTATACTTCCCCTCTAGTCGGCAGTGTAACGATTCTGATGAAAGTAAGAGCCCTGCTTCAAGGAACGTACGGCATAGGCCCACCGACTGACGCTAATAGGCCGCCCAATCCCACAGCGAAATCTCTGTCAAACTGTCCACATCGATTGCAGAAATATCAGAGAAGGTTTCGACATGCTCAAACGTGCTATCGATAGTAAAGACAGCTCGAGCCAGAACAAAGCTCGCTGCCATCTATGCACGAATGTTCGACTTTTATCGGGCCGCGATAAGCTGGTATATGCAATCGAGCTTTGGCCGTTTAATGCGCAGCTTCAACGAGAATCTCGTGAAAGAATTTGAGGATGCAAAGAAAGACCTCGAGATCGATGTTGTCGAGCTTTACCGAGAGGTTGCAATCGCCAATACCGCGATAGTCGCTATGGTCAACGGCCGGGTCAGGATTCTTGAAGATGAACTGCACCGGCAGCGACGTAACTACGAAGTACGTGACATGCTGGCTGGCCAACGAATGGAGAGGATATTGCAAGCGACATGGACAAACGTAGAGCAAGTTCAGAGCATGATAGCTTCCGCAACTCTTTCCAAGCCAGCAGAGATTGCGCAAAATCTCGTCGTAAATCCTCCAGCTTGTAGTTCAATACATAATCCTCGACATAACCTCGACGCTTTCATCATCGATAAAGAGCAACCGGGCTTCTCAGGCAAAGCACATCTCTGGGTTTCCGAGAAAGATATCATACACAAGCTTCGTTTGTGGATGACAGATAACACGAAATCGCGAACACTGTGGATATCAAGCCCATATAAGCCAGGCGTAGCCGTCCCGAGCTGTCGAGCAGCAGTCATGGCGACAATAGCTGCAGCATGGCAGGCGGAAACTCCGATAATCTCGTACTCTTGCAGCCGACCACCCAAGAATCAGTTGCGTCCCGGTATGAACGTCGAGCAAGTTGGAATGATCAGCCTGGTATACGGCTTCATCCGTCAGCTTTCGCAGTTCAGCAGAGTCGACGAGGAATTCGAGAATAACGATGATGACTTTGCTGCTCTCAACGGAGAAGTCTCGTCCTGGGATGCCAGTCTGAGACTTCTGAAGATGCTCTTAAGAAAGGCGCCCGTCGTTACGTTCTGCGTAATCGAAAACCTGAATGATTTGGAATGGAATAACGGCGGAGTCTGGTGCAAGCAGCTGCTCGATGTTTTGAGAGAGTGCCAGCAGGAGGCAGGGATTTCCTTCAATATTCTCTACTCGACAACTGGCCAATCGCGAGTGCTGCCTGCATACGTCAGCGTTAGGGATCGGCACATGACGTCAAGTCGAACATGACCTCATTCTGGAGTATGAACAGCCTTGCTCATCGATTTCTCAATGCGTACCTCAACAAGCACATGCAACCACCTCATACAAGAAAAAAACTGAACAGGTCTGCAGACTACGTTGACCCAAAACCTTGCAAAGTAGGTGACCTAACGTCAACGTAGGCTCCATGCGGTTCAGTTTTTCCCTAGATTGGCGTGCAACGAGCGAAGTAATCAGAAGCGTGCATACTTCGATAACGGGTATCACATGCCATTCACAATCTACCATCTCCATCTCCATCTCCATCTCCATCTCCATACCCTCCACACCTCATGCCACGCAATGCTGAACTTTTCTCTCCACACCCTTTCCCATGCCAAACGCCATGAAAATGCATACAAAAGAACACCCGCAGCCCATCACACCAGACTACGACATCTACCACCCCTGCCTCCTCCCCTTCTCTCCCGCACTCCTCGCCTTCTTATTAACCCTCTTAACATCATGCCTCCTCCTCTTCTCCTTCATCACCTTCTCAGGATCCAACACAGCATCCACCTTCCTCTTGCGCCTCCTCTCTTCCCGCCGCTCCCGAACACCTCTTTGCACCTCCGCCATAACATTGAGATACTCCTGTGTACCCAACCGCTTCTGCAGCGTATTCATGACCTCGCGCGCCTTGTCTGATAGCGCTTTGTATGGGTCTGTAGGAGGGTTGTTGTTGGAAGTGGGAGCGAGCGCGGCGCTGGCTTTGGGGAACGTGGCGTCCGTGGAGGTTAGGGTGGAGAGAGTGGTGAGGAGGTGGGGGAGGGATGTTGAAAGCGGTTCTAGAGGGAATTTGGCGGCGATGGTGTCGAAGAGGGACATGATGGTTGTTTTGGCGTTCATGGTGGATTTGTCTTTGCGGACGATGCCCGAGAGGCGGATCATGAGGCGGTGGATTGCTGTTGGTGGGGTGTCTTCTGTTTTCTCGGGCGCCTTCGTTTCGGGTGGAGGTGAAAAGCCACTGAAGTCGTCTTCGTCATCTACAGCCGATGCGGCGCCGTTTGTTGGGGCTGCTGTTTCTCCTGCTTCTTCCTCGTCGTCGGTTTTTTGCCAGTGCCATTTGGCGCCGTTGACAGCGAGGCAGCGCGCGAGGAAAGCGATGTTCTTTACGCTCTGCATGCACAGCTGTTCTGAGACCTCGGGATTGAGCAGATTCCTCAGGAAGGCATTGCAGAGCTGCGTCATGCTCTGCTCTGTTAGTTGCAGACCACCTGACCCCTCCAAAGGTAGAGCACCAAGACCAGTGTCCTTATTCGAGACACCCAGATGGGCGAAGTATGTTCCCA
>Ga0265798_10012376_pt1 | contig 10300 bp, 17 predicted proteins | sample P3T30metagenome_FD_192430 | JGI IMG/M metagenome (GOLD analysis project Ga0265798, IMG submission 192430) | Plant litter microbial communities from East Loma Ridge, Irvine, California - P3 T30 | ecosystem: Environmental > Terrestrial > Plant litter > Unclassified | place: USA: California...
AGGAGGTGGGTCGGGAGGGGAAAGGGGGGGAAGGATGGCTGAGGGGCGGTGGGGTGGTGGGTCGAGGGGGTGGGTGGTTTGAAAGGTGGGATTGCTTGCATTGTGATGGTGAGGAGGTATGTTGTTGATGTTATTCCTCAAGCCTTGTCGGTTTCTGCATATATCGTGGCACGAATTGCGGACTGCTAGCGATGGTGAGGCTGGTGGTGAGGTATTGATCGTTATGCTGAGTGGAATGCCTTTTCGCAACCTGTCAGTGTACATCAATGTAGATATCCCAGCGGAAATGGCAGCAGTCATCAGCTGCTTGTGTAAGCAAGATCAGCACACAAACATCCCATCCCATCACACACACCAACAAACCCAATTCCAATCCCATAATTAACCCAACTCCCTAATATTACCCACCATTCTACAAACACCTCACCATATCCTCCATAATCCACTCCTCACTACTAGCATCACTCCCCTTCTTCCCCCTATTTTCCTCTTCTTCCTCAACCTCCACCACGCTCTCAACCCCAATCGCACCCGCCGGCACACCCAACCGCGCACCCCTCTCCCCACCCGCGCTCGCCCACGCGAGAGTCCTCGGCGATTCTTCTGCGCCAGTGAGGCTTTGTATCGAGAATTCGTGCTCGAGTTTCTTGGTCGTTGACGATTTGTTGTTATTATTACTAGTACCGCCAAAGTCGGACAAGGGGTGGAATTGCGAAGTATTCGATCGACCCGTCGCACGCGAGCGCTCGCGACTATTCGTTCCAAACAGCCGCGGAAAAAGCGTTGCCAGGACAGGCTTCACGCCCGAGAGGCACCCGCATATAATGCCCATATCCATTTCAACAACCATGCACATCCACACTGCCGACGCGGCCCCTGCGAGTGTTAGCGAGAGGAGTTGTGACGGCGCGGCGGAGCTTACATAAATGGTCGTACGAATCAAAGTACGTTTCGAGAAAGTACATGCGCAGCACGCCTGCGATGCAGACTAGCATGCCAACGGAGAAGAGGAAGACGAGGCCGAGGCGCTGCTTGAGGGGGAGGCGCAGGCCGAGGAGGGGTTTAGCGGGCCATCTGCTCTAGTCAGAACTAGCTATATTGTGAATGGAAGCGAGAGAACCGAACAAGTATATCATAAAGTCGCTGAAAGTGTTGAGTCCTGCGATTACGACGAGCGTGGCGCGCATGTTGATGCATACTGGCGTGACGTCGGTGTCCCAGTACGCTCTGATGGGCCGGCATTGGAACATGGAGAGGAAGAAGCAGGTGATCGTGTAGGATGTTACGAAAGTGCCCATTACCCAGCAGAATATCTTGTCGGTCCGGCTGGGGAAGAGGCGGTAGTATGTTAGGCATAAGGATATCTTGGTGAGGGAGCAGGCAGATGGGAAAAGTAAATCTGCCGTATAGCCTAGCTGGGGTATGTCAGTGATAGCAGAGACAGATGGGATTGGGCATGTACTTTTGAGTATCGTGTGTGCCATTCGGCTTTTTGGTCCCAGATATGTAAGCCCAGGCCGAGATTCAGAGCGACCAGTGGAAAGATTGACACTGGTATGGCGAAGAACTGGATCGGTATTAGACACAGCATAGTAGAGTTGTACGGTAGTGGACCGACCATAGTAGCCATCATGATGTAATCGTCATACCTGTAAAGATGTAGACACCAACTTAGTGTTTGTCTCACTTGCAATCGGCGCATCTGCCACTTACCAAAGGATCTGGCGAACAATCCCTTTTCCATAGAACCGTACGCTGAGAACTACAGTCGTGACTGTCAGCCACTATTCCTCGTTTCGTTTCTGTAGAAGGCCGTCGTCGGCACAGACAGTGTGGTTTGATCGGCCATTCGAGTCGGAGGATTGGCCCGTCGATGATGTGAGAGGAAGTCACTGCTGGAACTCACAGAGTACAGATAGTGTGAGTAGTGGTACCGTGAGACCAATGATGACCCCATGGAGATTCTCGGGGTTTTCATAATTCGGGACAGGCCATGCCTTTCTTTGCTCCTCGGTGGGAGTCGCCATACCTATCGTCCACCGCCGGTGAAATATCAGAACGATAACGATATTCTGTAGGAAATCTAAGCTATGAATAAGAGAGTGGAGTAGTAAGATCAAAGTCGAGCTCCGTCGAGGAGACGATCCACCTAAATGACAGTGGTACTCCCGTGTCTCGAAAGAGTCAGGGCTCTGGGGAAATGTTCTTCAAGCATTCGACTTCTTCTCTGGCATGCTCTGAAACGTTTATTGGACGCGGAACATGCTAGCCTCTCCGTTGCCCTGGGATCTGGCCAGTAGAGGTCAGTGCAGTGCTTGTGGCGGACGGCCAAGACCGACGGCCTTATAGTCCCTGATATGAGCGGAAGCCTGAGGGTGGGATGTCCCGCTACTATTCAGATCTCCAACATCCGAACCCTACCTCTCGGCAGATACTACTGATAACCGCGAGCAAGGCCATGTTCTCGATAAAATACCACAAGTACTCCAGCAAGACTCTCCTGCACACCCAGAAGAAGTCAGAAAGAGTCCCGCAACACTTCCTAGCTGCCCAACATTCGGGCCTTTATCACCATTCACGCCCGGAGAAGTGCCGCCGAGACACAACTTGATTTCTCGAGGTGAAAGCGAGGATTGACATGCGGGGAGATGTGTGAACCTGGCTCTCGTATTCAACCAAGGTAGATGGGCGTTAGACACAAATCGATGCTGTGCACCACCGTTAAGTCGCGATTTAGGACTAATGATCTAGTGATCTCGCCCGCCAAAGGGAATGCGCTGGCGCGCTGCCTCTCACCCAGGCCTGACTCGACAATCAGGGCGGTCAAAGCGAATCCGGAGAAGTATCAACCGTTCAGCCAACTGAAACGTGAAAGCTTGATATACGGTGGTGAAACATCGTCGACGCCGTTTACAATCGAGTCTCATGCGCTCGAGATTCCAGTTGAAGTTGGGCTCTCTTTGCCACGAGGTGAGATATGATCAACGCCTCAAGGGCTGAGATGAAGAGGATCGGCATTTGGTGGCTTGGGGAAGTGTGGAGAAGGGAAGAGGATGATCCTTGCGGGACGGGAAATGGTTACGCGACGCGCTTGCTATGTTCATCACTAGTGTCTCTAGGACGATGGTGCATACCATGCATCATCCTCTAAGTAGAATTTTGGAGCTTTCGACGCAGCAGCTGTGAACTCAACTTACGTCACGCTCACCCGCTCGAATAACGCTCCCGCGCAGATAATCCAAAGCATTATCTCAAAGACCTCCAAAATCCTCTCATGACGCCAAGGAAATCGCAAGTGCATCAGAAAATTGATATCCAGGTTACCCCAGGTTACCCCAGCAGAAACGATCCCACCACCGATGGCACACAAGTATTTGAACCCAAGGCACCACCAAACCCCTGAACTCAGCTCATGGTGCGGAAGCTGCATATCTATTAGTTAGGCTTCACGACGCCTCCGCATTCTCAAGTCCACTTGCTATATACTGTTCTCCTCATGTTCGTTCAGAATCAGGTACATACTTGTGAATCTAGTAGCGTAAACACTTCCGAGAAAGGGAAAGGACTAGGAGGAACAGAAGTAGTGCCTAGAGTTTATTCTAGTGGAGCGGGAGCTGCGTTGCTAAGATAGCTAAGTCGCGGAAGTTATACGAACGAGTAATACTAAGACAAGTAAGACTATCTCGACAAATACAAACCTAAGGATTGAAGTTTGACTAGGACAATCTCCACAAGCTAGGCTTGAAAGCTCCACACGCGAAGCTCTGTGTGTGATCAATGCATTCGGCAGGAGTAACTCGAGGTCTAAGATGCCAATCCATTCGCTATACTGTTACACAAGCATCACGCCCCACTCGATCCTTTCCGTTCTATTTCATCCCAGCTCAAACCTGAGCTACTTTTCCACTCCCATTCCCAACAATCGCCCATATCCCTTCCGCCAATCCCCATATCCCTCCGCCAAAGCACTCTCCCCAACCATCCCGCCAATTCCCTACTTTCCGCAAGATCCCCCTCCCACCATACACCCCACCCAACACAGCATCTACCTCCCCTTCCTCTTCCCCGCCTCGCTATTCTTAAACGGAAACCCACTCATCCTCTTATCCGCGCCCGTCTTACGACTAATGCGCCCATTGCTACTCGCAAACATAATACACCAGAACGCCACGGCCGCCAGAAACATGCTGCCCAGGGTACCCAAGCTGAAGCTCATGACGCCCGTCTCGGTCCACAGCGTGTAGCAGTAGAAGGCGTAGACTGCGTGGAAGATGGCGGTTATGGTGAGGGTCGGGAGCGCGTAGGGGGCTTTGGGGTCGGTGGCGGATGTGGTGGCGCCTGTTGTGGGGTTAGTAGGTGAAAGTATCGGTATTTGACATTATTTGGACTGAGGCGTTTTTGGAATGTAGGAGGTGTGCTACGTACCTTCAGTCAAGCTACTGCTCAGCGGCACAGAGCCCGTAAGCAGCACCGTGAGGGCGCCGAGCGTGAGGAGCGTGAAGCCCAGCGTACGGGAGAAGTAGACTTCGAGGGCTATTTCGAGCATCAGCGAGGCCGTCGCGCGTTGGGGTCCATGTTACGTACGTGACGCCTCCCTCACCTCCGGACTCAACAACGCAACAATCATCGTCGGACTCGCAATAAGCGGCGCAGCCTGCATAGCTATCCCACCACCATAAAATTAGCCCAGTGCCAATCCTCATCTTACACCCCAGAGTTATCATAACGTACCACACCACGCAGCAGTGCCGTAGGAGTAGAAGTAGTACACCTGTTGCGTGTGTTAGCTTAATGTTGTCGCGTGGGAGCGTGGGTGTAGTTGACGTACGTCCATGATGAAAGCTTGTAGGTGGTAAAGTGTAATTGAGTCTGTTGAAGTCGTGTATTGCAAAAGTGTCGATGTGGGATGTGAGATGCGCGTGAGAGAATGAGAATGATGGTTCCTGTTCCTGGCGGGCAGCTGGCAGCTCTTAACCCCATCGGTCACGGTGACGTATGTCTCGCAACCGACTTTGGCAGAAGCGAACGCCCGAACGCGTTTTCAGTCTAAAAGGGAAATCACTCGTTTGCGAACTTGGAAGTGGCGCGTGGGTTTGGATTGTGGCGCATATGACGGTTTGAAATGCATATTTTGGTTTTCTGTTTGGAAGATGGATTGATTTAGATAATTGTGCAAAGAGGACGTGGTCACTGGGTACATGTACGCAGGCGCTCGCATTGCCCGGGTGCCCATGTGTCCACTGGATCATCTATCAATGCATGATCGTCTCGCGAGCTATCAACACCCGTGAATCCAGCCCTCCCATCGCAGGATATGACCCTACCCTACGCATCTCGATTCTCCCTGTCCTGCTCCTTCAGCGCAGCAATGAGTAAATTTTTCCATCCGATAACACGGCGATTCCGCAAATCTCGCTGTCTCGCAAGCTTTTCAAGGTCACCCATGGATAGACTCTCATACTCGACATACAGAACCAATCGCACAGCGTCCACCAGGGGATAAGAATAGCGTGAAAGCACGCGGTGGTAGTAGGCAGCGACGCCATTCTGCGAATTCTGCTCGTGTCGTAAGCTGATGTATTGCCGATATGGCAGCATGTGTAACTCGGGGTGCTCCGCTACTGCCCTGACCATAGGAGCTCTGAAAGTGCCTTGCGGATGGCTTATCAGGCACATGTATACACAAGGATAGTTGAGATTGGGGTGGTGGCCAGAAGGAGGCGTGAGAACTTGCTGGGTGAGAAGTGGCGCCTCCTATTGCGCTTCCAAGGGCTGGCCGTCTCGCCGAATATCCCCAGGTGGCGGACGTGCTTCCTGCTGCGCAATCTCCTGCATATCCAGTCGCCGGCTTGTCTCCTGATGTTCGCGCCACCACGGCAGCTTTCCGTTCTTGGGCATGATGGGCAGTTCCTTAGACGGAACGACGTCGTATGCCACAGCATTAAGCGCCTCGTCTTCTGTCTCGCCGCGCTCTGCGCGTCGCCGTCGCTCGGTAGCGACTTGTGCTTCCATCAAGTTCTCGACCAGCAGCTCCTTGGCCTCCCACTCTTCCTTGGCCTGCTTCTCGAGAGCATCAGCCTGTGCGCGCAGGTCGTCGCTCTCTTGCTGCACCCACTGCGCTTGGCGGCGCAGGTACTGGAAGAGCTCGGGCGCGGGCATTGCGAGCTCGCGATCTGTAAAGGTGATGTCGGCAGGAAACTGCGCCACCGTGGTCGGCCCATGCGGGCCCGCGAGGTCTTGCAGGTAGATGATGTTGTTGTGTGCGTAGTCGGCGTCTGGGGGCGGTGGTGGTGCCGCGGGATGAGAATGCGAGGAGGGAGAAGCGGGCGTGGAGCCCTTCTCGGGCTTCTTGCCGTCGCCCGCATTCAGGATGAGTTTGAGGCGCTGCCTGTTGTTGGAGGGATTCGAGGAGTGGTGCTTGGGCACGGGGTCGGACGGGCGTAGGGCTTCGGTCTCGTGGACGGTGCGCATGTGCTTGGCCAGGGCGTCGGAGCGGGTGAAGGAGCGGTCGCATTCTGGCAGGGTGCAGTAGAACGGCTTCTCCCTGGTGTGCGATCGCATGTGCGCCCTCAGTGCGTAGCCGCTGGCGTGCGGGATGCCCTTCCTCGTGCAGTCGCTCCACTCGCAGCTGTACTTCTTCTGGCGCGTGCCGATGTGGTCATCGTGAAGGTGCTCGACCAGGTTGTCCATGTTGTCCAGGTCGCCGGCCTCGCAGCCCTCCCACTTGCACACCGTCACCTGATCCTGGCCCGAGTCGTCGAACTCCTGCGACATGCCCGGGTGGTGCGTCGGCGAGGCGGGCACGGAGCCGTCCGTGTCTTCGGAGAGCTCATCCTCGTCCTGCGGCGGGATGGCGACGTGAGTGGGCGGCGATGCGCGGTGGGTCAGGCGCAGGCGCTTGCTGGGCCGCTGCATGTCGTGGTCGGGCGTGTTGTCCATGCCTCTGACGTTGTCGGGGAAGTCGTCAGAGTCGTAGACGGAGAGGTCTGACGCGGGGGAGTCCATATTGGCGCTAATCACGTAATTACTATTCACGGGAGAATTGCGGGCCGTTTGGTGGTTGCGGGTGAGCGAAGTTGGAGGACGTGTCGGAGTGAAGGTGGAAGACGCGTTGGCCATCGGGGAGCGGGAGCGCCGACTATTTAGGTGCTTAGCTTCCGCCGATTCTTTCTCGCAACCACGGTTCGCTGCTTTCCCTCCACCCACACGACAATTTACGAACCGATTTATTGAACGTTCTCATGTCAGATGTTCGCGAATATGCGACAGATTACTGGTAAGCAATGACGACATTCCCATCGCGTACCACACAACATGATGATTCCACAGAGTTCTGCAATTCCAACGGCTGCGCTTCACAGCACAGTCGCATGCGGATTACTCTATACACTACTACTTTACTGATTCTCCTTCCACATTCATATTCCATTCACTACCAGTGCTTGCACAAATGCTAACACTGGCTTCAGATTACTTCCTCAAACCGACAGATGATGCTGCGCAGCCTCAGGATACCTGTGCCCCGTCACTGGAAACCTCTTCAAGATGTCGCCTAGCGCCTTGAAGTCCTCATCGCTCAGCTTTGCCGGCTTCGCATTCTCCTCGATGCGCTCACTTGTCGTAGCGCCCGGAATCGGAATAATCGTCGGCAGCCCCGGCTTGCCGCTCTGATACAACACCCATCCGAGCGCAACCTGCCCCGGCGTCGCACCCTTCTGTTCCGCCATGTCCTTGACCGCGTCAAACAGCTTCAGATTCTCGTCGAACACGTCTGGCTGGAAGCGCGGCATGTGGCGCAGCATCGAGCCCTCCTCCAGGTCCTCGAACTTCTTGTACTTGCCCGACAGGAAGCCGCGGCCCAGCGGCGAGTACGCGATGATAGGGATGTTAAGCTCCGCGCATATAGATGCCACGCCGTTGTTCAGAATGTCGGTTGTCCACAGCGAGAACTCGACTTCGACGGCAGAAATGGGGTGCACGGCGTGCGCTTTGCGTATGCTGGCCGCACTGACTTCGCTGAGACTGATACCACCGAGTTTGCCTGCTTTGACGTATTCTGCGATGTAGCCAATTGTTTCTTCGATGGGGACGTCGAGATCCACGCGCGCTGTGGTGTTGATTAGCCTACAGTTGACTTGGCACAGGAGGCTGTTACTACTCACCACACTCAAACAGATCCAGGAACTTCTTGCCATCCAGAACCCTCAAGCACTCATCAATACTCCTCTGCACGCCTGCCTTGCTCCCATCAGGCTTCATCTGCCCCGGCACAAGACCGCCTTTGATCGAAAGGACCACTTTTTCGGCATCTTCTGGGTACTTGGTGAAGTACTCGTTCAGTAGGTGCAGAGAGTTGCGCTCCGGGCTACCATACAGCTCCCCGCCATTCCAATTATTCGCACCGCACTTGAGCGCCGTGCGCATCGCTTCGATGCTTTGCGACTGTGCAGGCGGATCCTGGCGCCACGTCAGGCCTGTGATGCAATTAGTACCTGTTGATAAGATGTAAGTGATGTCTGGCACGTACCCATCATTCCATAACCAATTTCTCCAACATATTTTCCGGTAAGTTGAGGCATTGTCGCGTTGTTGTTGTGTATTCGTGATTGAAGCTTTGTTGTGCAGAAAAGCTTAGGTGTAGTTGTAGTTGTAGTGTAGCTTGAGTGGGGCGATGATATCACTGCGAATAGTTGTTTGAATATACTACGATGATGCTTTTCTCCCACGCGACTTGTGAGGTCTTATATACCTTCGGTTCGGACCCGAGATAACTGATGTTCGTATAATCTGTCAAGCATTACGGTGGGACTTTTGGTGCGTGTGGTGCGTGTTTTCGGGGGCAAGGCTAAAGTCCGGTCTTGCACGCACCACAGAGTACGAGCGTCATCGTGGTCTACTTTACCCATGGACTTAGGTGGAAATGGTGCGCGAATATCGTAGGCATTATTGCACCGTCTTGTTTTGTATTTTTGCGGAAGAATCAGTTTCTACATGTACGTACACGGACGAAGGCACTTTGCGACCTGAACTGAGTCACGCGGGTGTAAGCCTGTACTCGATATACTCTGACCCTATATACAATGAGAGTATCCAATATCAAGATATGACTTTTGCATTTGAAGGAATTATATCCAAGTGGACTGCGTAGTGTTGCGGGTTTTCGTGTGATATTATGATACGACGTACCGTACTTGCCTGGAATGTAGAGGACGCTGCAACTGATACATGAACACCTACATCGTAATCCTTAGTTCCAGCTCGAATGCCTCTCGACGCGACTGATGTTGACGCTAAGCTACCGTAACGATCCTTGGGACCGAGGAGTTTTCGCTTCATGCCCCACGCGCTCCGTTCGGCCCGCATCCTCATCTCTCGGCGCACACAAACATGACTCCAAAATCCAGCAGTCAATGCAACGCAATTTTCGTGCCAAAATTTACAGAGATATAAGTTATACTGTTTTACAATTTTTCATCAAGCGTCAAAAGCAGTGACCGGTCTTGTGGTCTAGTGGTATGATTCTCGCTTAGGGCAAACCTGAGCATTGCTTGCGAGAGGCCCCGCGTTCGAGTCGCGGCAAGACCCCTTTTTTGCTTCTGTGTTGCTGCTACTGACTTTTTGCCTGTGTGTCAGTGGGGCCGAGTTTGAGTTTGGGAAACAAGCCTGCTTTTTTAGCGCTGTGAGGGATTTCGGGGGGCCTGTGCGGTTCGAGCGACGTGCTGAACTCACGGTCTACAATTCCCTACAATTTGTTCTTTTTTAGCAAAGGGGTAGGACGCGGGAGTCACGATGCAATTAAGCTGGTCGTACCCAGACAGCCCGCAGACTGGCGCGTGGGGACCAACGACGTCGAATCACAAGTGAGTCCACGACAACATTGACCGACTTCGACTAACAAGATGCAGCTTTTGCGAAGAGGTATAACATACTGTATTCCATCAACTCCATAGCCAATGTACTAAATATATCTAAGGACTACCTCATAACGCCCTACATCGGCGAGTTCATAAACACCCTCACGAACATCACATACGGTCCTTCCCATTCTCCCCCTTCCCTTTACTTCCAGCAACTCACATGCTCCCAGTCATATACGGCGCCATCGGCCTCGTACGCATTCAACCGCGCAAAGATGGCGGCCTCCTATCGACACTCGCATTCCCCTACTGGGGTCTAATCGGCGTTGGCATCTTGTCCGCCTGGTTCCACGCAACCCTCAAATACCACAGTCAAATGGGCGGTACGTAGATCTATGCGCAGTGATGCAGATAGACACGGACTAATTCGCTCAGACGATTTA
>Ga0265798_10012378_pt1 | contig 10299 bp, 11 predicted proteins | sample P3T30metagenome_FD_192430 | JGI IMG/M metagenome (GOLD analysis project Ga0265798, IMG submission 192430) | Plant litter microbial communities from East Loma Ridge, Irvine, California - P3 T30 | ecosystem: Environmental > Terrestrial > Plant litter > Unclassified | place: USA: California...
TAATGTCCGTCGGCTGCGAAGAGAACCCCGCGCTTTCCACCAAGGTCAACCTAGACGCCACGCTTTCCGTTCTTACATCCATTTCAAAACTCCAACAATCTACCAAACCCCGCATTGTTTACGCTTCGACCCAGGCCGTTTATGGACCGCCTTACACGGCGACAGGGCCTATTACAGATGATACGCCCGCGACACCGATAGGCGTGTACGGCACCCACAAGGCCATAATGGAGAAGCACATCGATGATCTCAACCGCCGTGGCCTAATCGACGCCTTCTCCGTGCGCCTACCTACCGTCGTCGTCCGTCCAGGCGCGCCATCGCGATCAGCAGCAGCATTCCTAAGCGGCCTACTCCGCGAGCCACTAGCCGGACTCGAATGCATCGTCCCCATTAGCGACCGTTCAGCACGCCAGATGATCTGCTCGCCACGCGTCATGATCGAGAACTTTGTGCGCGTAATGAAGGCGCCGTCGGATGCTATGCCCTCGCACATTCGAGCGGTGTACATGCCGGGAATCAGCGTTACACTTGGAGACATGTACGCGGCGTTCGAGGCGGTAGTTGGAAAGGAGAAGCTAAGTCTGTTGAGGGAGGAGGTGGATGAGGAAGCGAAGAGGTTGTTGGATAGCTGGCCGCAGACTGCAGAGTTTGGTAATGCGACGAGGATGGGGTTGTTGTTTGATGAGAGTTGCGAGCAGATATATAGGGAGTATGCTGATAGTCTTAAGGCATAGGCTTCGAGGTAAAAAGATATTACGAGTTTCAACATCCACATTCCAAATAATCATCGCATGTCGCAAGAGTACTGACCGCCTACTCATGCAACAGTCTCAAAGTAGACGTCCTCCTCAATCATTTCCACGTCCAAACGCCCCAACTTCTCCATGTCTACCTCCCACCTCTGCATCTTCTCTTCTCGAGTCCCAGCCAGGAGATTCTCTTTCTTTCCGTACTGCCACCGTCTAAAGCTCGAAGGCCCATTAATCCGAGCCTTATACGTGCGACCAGCCTTCAGCCCTTCCATACTGCGAACATATTCTTTCTCGTTGCCCAGTTCTTCCAAAGTACATTCGAATCGCCACGGCTTCCCCGCCGAAATCTCGATGAAATCATCATCGGCCGGGGACTTTGGATGAGGGTCACTATCCCAACAGACAAAGACGGCACCCCATTCAACCTTCTCCCCCGTCTTATCGTCTTGACAATCGATTACTTGGTCCATACAGTGCAGATCGAATCCGGAGCAGAAATTGGTGACCGAAAGTGGGCAGCGTGATTTATCGAACACAAAGGGCTCGTCGCTGTCGGTTGTGTATTCAATGACCAGGGTGAAGGGACCTGGACCATTGAGATGAGCTCTGCGGGGCAGCTCCAACCTGGCGAAGAGTTTTGGAGGCGCTGGGTCGTCGTGGACGGTGAAGTAGCATGTGCCACCTCCCTCACGATGAACGGGCAGCTTCTGCGCTGATGTGACGCTTTCAGGATTTCCATTGAGCTCATCCGTATAACATGCGAACACCTCGCCAGCCTTCTCAGATAACCGTAAACCGTACGTGCACCCGGGCTGCAAGACCTCTTTCCACAAAACATGCGTTGTTTCAGTCAACACACAAATCGATACTTCCCGATACTGTGGAAATACCGTAGATAGTATGTTGTACTGGCCTTTCCGAGGTGACGTGACAGATGGCAGCATGATAACACCTGCATCTTCCTTGCCAGATTGCACGAGTTCGAATAGTCGGGACCTTAATGCCTGTAGGACAGTGTTTGTCCCCCTTTCAACAACAGTAAGACCATTGCAAAACAGAGTTATCGGACGCTCTGTCTCTGGAGTTGTGATTATAATGTCACCAAGGCTACGACGTTGTTTGCGATTCAACTGGAATTTGTTGTTGGTATCTGACTCCTCGGCCTCAAACCGGAGGGATAGGACGTTGCTACCACTAAGACTGTTTGTGGCTGCCATATTGAGCGAGCGCTTCTTGATATGTGTAGCGCGTTTCTGGAATAGATTCTCGCGATAGGCGTGTTGAGGTGAAGGGAAAGATTTCGTAGCTGGCAACCGCGATCAGGATTTGGGGAAGGGAACACACTTATCGACGCCGCGACTGAAGTAAGTGCAATGATCTAACCAGCATCTATTCATGCTAGGGCTCAGTTTGAGTCAGCATCGTTTACGCTTCTTTGTTCATCCTTTATCGGCGTCATGATCGCCCTGACGTCATTTTAAACCCGAAGAGATGAGGCACAGCGCTTGACGTATGATCGATCCAATCCTTCAATTTCGCTGCTGAGCCTATTTCAGCTGAAACTTGTTACTAAGTAACTTGGTTGGATGAAGCGGAAGTGTCTTCACAATGCTCTTTTCGAAATCGGCACCTTTACGCGTTCGTTCACTTTCGTTATAGCGATGTCTGCAATTTCTGCACTTAGATTCGAAGATTACATTCATCGGTACTCTGGTGTACCCAGCGTTCTAACTGAATCGTGGTCGTTTAGAGTGAGCGATCTGTCCATCACGAGATATGTGTCTATGATCTCGTTTCACGATATGGCGCGTCTTTTGTAGAGCCACAGAAGGCGAGCTGTTGGAATATCTCGCCGCTTGTCTTTTTGACGCACCACCACATCGTGATTGAAACCAATATTGCGACTTTATCTGCTGCTCTCTCTGATCGATCTCCCTTTGCAACGCTTGGCTGATATGGGCAAGATAGTCTTTAGACAAGAAGGGTGGACGGCTTTCCAGCAGCCGTTGTATTGCGAGCACTTCAGGGTCCGCCCCGTACTGCAAAGAGACGAGCAGCATATTGCAAACGACTCGATGATCGGTCACATCGTACACGCCGCGCTTGAAACCGTGATGTATAGCTCCGAGAAGACCCTCCCATAGAGTGCAGCCGTCGTGTGTGATCACATTCGGATCCAATCCATGTCTGAGAAATTCGCGGTATTGCGCAACCCGCGCGAAGAGCAAAGGCAAGGCGCTTCCATAGACTAATTCCCAACACACACGCTGGAGCCATGCACGGGGTGTTCCGTTACTGGAGACAGTGTAATCCATGTACACCATGGATATATCAACACCGTGTCGAAGGACCTTGCGTAACCGCTCGATGGGGAGATCCGTCCAGTCACAAGTGGGTAAGGAGGTTACTCTTGGGGGATTCCTCTTGTTCGGTATCGAATCTCGTATCGCATCGGTGGGATCCAATCTAAGGCCGAACAGTCCTTCGAAATATCTCAATGAGGGCTGCAACCAGGACGACGATGCAGCGTTGGGGTCCAATGTCTGGATCCAGCTCTTAGCCGCTCTCGCCAAGTCGACAGTGTCCACTTTCTTTTCCAGAAATAAGTTCAGGACATTCCAGCGTTGCTGTTGCTCTTCCTGACCACCAAGTACCAATTCCGTTATGTTGCATGTGAGAGCGGTCCAGCTAGACGTGCCGTCCACGATGGCATTGGGATCCGCTCCTAGTTCAAACAGTAATGTTACCAAGGAAGGTAAAGGGCTTTCGCCGATACTACCTGCCGTGCCCCCAATAAAAGTAGCTACGTCTTGACTTGTGTGAGCGGGAGGTATGCGGAAGCTGTATGTTTCTTCGGGACAGACTGGACATGTTACCGCATGTTTGAGGATACGATCAACATCCAATGCTTTGCGATCCCTCCACATTCGATACAGTAGGTACTTTGCATGACCGAGGGAAGCTGCAAACCGGAGAATGTAACAGTTCAATCCGCACATGCTATGGGAAGGCCTTGAGCGCTCGTTCTCCAGCTCTGCTTGGTCAATGACGCCGTAACAATGCGCAACATTGCCTGTTTCAGCAGCACCCTTGCTAGCCAATTCTACGGCTAGTTTGAGGGTAGAGGTGGATGACTCGTTGTCGATGAATTTCGATTCGGCGATTACCGCGCGACTCATAGCAGTGAAGGCATTCAGCTCGTCGGATGCCCATGACTGGAGTTTTTCCCTCATACGCTTGGTAGCAAGAAAGTCACTCAAACTACGGTGCAGAAAGTCCACTGTAGTCTGAGCGCTGATATCTTTTGTGGAAGCAGCCTCCAGAAGACCTTTGTACCGGCCATTGATTTGTTGCTCGGTCCGAATGGCACGTTCCTGTATTACAGAGCTTTGCCACGTCTTGCTGGGCGTATCGTAGCTAAAGCCTACATTTTCTTGGTCCAAAAAGTAGTAATGTATCAGCTTGAGTGCATGAGGGCTCCGCATGGCAATGATGAATGTAGCAGCCATCCGGCTTCGGTATATGTCTTCCACAGATGCTAGTATTTGCTCGAAGAACTCCTCTAAATCCGATGGTATGGCGCGCAATCGCTCCTGAAGTAGGGGTATGGAGTCCTTGTTACTGATCCCGTTGCGGAGCGACCTAACAACAAGACGTACCCAAAGAAATACACCTTCAGCTCGCTCTCCAATGTCCTGGACTAGATCGTTGAAATGAATCGTTTCACAATCCTTGTCGAGACCGTCTAATAGCAGATTCTCCCTTGCAAACAGCTCAATGTCTGGTCTTGTGAACTCATGTAGTCGTAGCACATGCGGGTTGGCTCGTCCGAAAGAATCCTGGAAGCAATTCCATGGCCTGCTTGAGAGGCAGAGTTTGACATTTGGGACTTTAGACAGATGCCGCAATGTATCTATCACGTCCCAGCTGTCTCCAAAATACTCGTCAAGGCCGTCGATGTGGAAGTAGAACTTCGTGGCGTGGCTCGATCGTGTTCGCAACAAGACAAATGACCTTTTGAGTTCCTGAAGAGTCCATGTGCTTGGTGGAGGGACATCGCGCTGCTGAGATTGATATATGGCCTCGCATCTTTCGGGACAAATCGTCGGAGCTAACTCGGGGCAAGCATGAAGTACGTGATAAAGAAGTGTTTGGAGAAGTCCTTCCAATGACTTTTGCATCTGCTGGCCCGGTGACCAGAAGTAGAAACATGCCCTGACCAAAGGATCATGTCCAGACCAGATTCGAAGATTTTGGGTCGTCTCATCGTGATCGTAAAGATACTTCATCAACGTCGACTTCCCGGAACCTGGCACAGCGTTTAACAGAGCCCTTGCCCGGCACTGGATATTAAAAGAACTCACCTGGCTTTCCAGTTATCCAATATATTCCACTGTCGCGTTGCAGCCATTGCGTAAACCCAGTGCTGGATCGCATATGATGAGAAAAGGGAGCGCCATCGTTGTGCATCCAGGTAAAGGTCCTTTGATGTGCATCTCTGATAGCGCTCTGACGTATCTGCATGTAATCATAGCGAAGGCTTGAGATGATCATATGGCATCGCGAGACCTTATGAACCGTCCAAGATAGCTGAAAGAATTGTTCTTGGAGAGTCTTCCAAAAGACTTCATCGTGGAGATCAGCGATGCGTTGCTGAGTAGCTTGGAGCTGGACATCCAAAGCCTGGATCTGAGCAGTGACGTCATAGTTTCCCAGCCTGTTCTCTCGTTTCCATTGTTCCACAAAGTCCATGAGGTCGCGCAGATTGCCGCTGGAAGTAGTGTGAGTTTGTAAATCTATGAAGCAGCATCGAGGGATGTTACCTAGTGTCAGATACCAGATGCATTATGACCTGGTCTCTGAGCTGTTCTAGCCTCATCTTCAACCCTTCGATGCGTGTACTGTTCCACACACAGGTTAGAGCTGTCTGGAAGCTCCGCCATCTCGTTGGCGTTTTGCCTGATCCAGGCATATGCTGCTTGTGCTGGAGCTTAGCAACCGCGTCTAGGAGTTCTTGAGCGATGTTGACGCAACGATGAGCGACATCCGAAAGTCGGGTGGGTGAATTAGAGTTCGCATTTATCCTGCTGATGACAATCTTGATGTCTTCCGATATGACCTTGAGGTCAACATTCTCATCTAAGGCCCCCGATGTAGACTGACGTAGGTCTCTGGATTTCGATATAAGCACAAAGCTGAAAGAAATGAATTGGATAATGTTCCCGGCAAGGCCAATGGCGGCGAACCCTTCTGCCATTCTGGCTTCGATCTCGCCGGATGTATCGCGAGGGCGTGACCGAGCAAGTCGCGGCCAACCTTCTTTTCATAGATCGAAACGGTGCAGTTGCTCAGCCTGCCCAGGCTCATCAGGCCGGGGGCAGTGGTGCTCTGTGTCAAGTCATGATTGGATGCAAGGATGACAACGGAGATGCGATATGGCGCATGCAGTCCGGAAAGGCAGACTCACGCGTGGGTGCAGCGTCATTCCGGTGAAGTGTGGTAGCTTTGGCAGGTGATGATTGGAAAGCCCGCTAGCTCTGGTGCTTGGCAGCCTCAGGTGTGCGTGCACCAAGGCACATCCCGATGAGAGGATCAAGGATCCAAAATCATTGAGCCGGCTACATACTGTGTTTACGAGAAGACATATCAAGAAGCGATTTTCAGTTTCCTGCGACGTAATAGTCCCTGCTTCCTATACTCTGCCCCTCAACCACTCGCCCGCCCGCTTAGCCATATTCACAGCCTCCTGGTTAAACCCCAGGAGGTGGCCCAGAAGGAGAATGTCATGTGGGACATTCTCCTCAATATCCAATTGAAGATCATTACCCGCCTCCTTCATCTTCTCCGCCCACTCCACAATATCAAAGTACAGCACCTCTCCGCTGCCCGTGTTCACAAACATGGGCACCTCCGTCTTAAATGTCCGGTTCTTCTGCGAGACATAAGGCTGCGACAGCACCTTATCCCCACCCTCGCCGGCATACGCGGTTGTGCCCCATGCCGTGAAGGGAGGGGAGATGTAGTCTGTAGCGTAGTTTCGGTTGTCGTGGACATAGGAGCCAGAGGTATCGGCGGGGTTGGTCCACGGTGACCAGAGGAGCGCGGAGGAGGGGGCAGGTAGGCCGAGTTCGGTGCCGTAGTCGGTGATGTAGCGGAGGAGCGCGATGGCGAGGTTGCCGCCTGCTGAGTCTCCGGACAGGATGATGTTCTTCGGAGAGATCTTGAGGTCGTTTAGAAGGTATAGGTATGATGTCAGGCTGTCTTGGAGGGCGGCGGGGAACGGGTTCGACGTCTTCGAGACGGGCAGGGTGGAGAGGCGGTATTGAGGGCAGAAGACGTGCGTGGCTGGTGTGTGTTTGAGGAGCTTCTTTGCCATGGCTCCGCTGGCTGCTGTTCGTCCATCCCCTAGAAAGAATTAGTTTTGGACGCGCCTGAGTTGTGTAATCGGCATGCTCACCTGTGACGAAGGCTCCGCCATGAATATGGAGGACCACTTTGGTGTTTTTATCGCTGCCCGTGGTCAACGGCGCAGGAAACCACGTCGCCCCGATTTCCACGGGCACAACATCTTTGTTGCTTCTCAATGGCCCCTTGTAAACATCGCCCTTGGCCGGCTTGATGACTACGAAGCGCTCCTTCTCTTGTTCCGGTGTCAGGGGCAGCGGCGTGGCAACCTGCACCTTTGACACGTGCCATAGACCAGAGAAGAAGGCATGCACGGTGATAGCCTGTCGAAGAGTCCAGCTGGGATGCTGACGGCCGAGAACGAGGAACTTGATGAGGATGATAGGGAACCGCACGAGCTCGAAGCCCAGGGCGCCCAGCCCATAGACGGCCTTTACGGGGTGTTGCGTGAGGTCCACCATGGCAGTATCGACAGAGATGAAGAGAGCTCCATTGCGGGATTACGACTTATAACGCGATGACGATGGTGTGCCGCTTGCCTGTGATTGTTGAGGGGCGGCTGGTTCTGAGGATCTGAGCCGAGGTCCTTGGCGCTGCTAGCTCACGATCTCCAAAACTACCCCACATCTGCACCTCGACTTTTCCAACACTTTCCCCTATCGACTTAGGACAATCGCATCTTGGTACGCACCGCGTTCGGTCCGGCGACCTCGCAACCTGTTCTCGAGCACGCAACAACAATCCGATGTCACAGAGCTTACGTTCAGGCGACTTACGCGTCCCGGACGACTCTCCGGCGTGCTGGTCTAACTTCATACTCCCAGATCGCTTATAGACAGGCACACATGCTGGGGCACCCTGACGCTTGTCAGGCAGGAATCTAGAAGAGTTACCTCACCTCACTCCTATGTACTGCGGAAACATCAATACGATTGATAGAACACTGCTTTCCAGCCGACACGCAGGATCAGGCAATTATCGATACTCTACTAGGTTGCTACCAGAAAGAGCTTGGGTCTCGCTACGTCACGTTGCAGGTTCACCTGGGCAAGTCGCTTTTGAATTTTCTCTTGGTTGGGTATCTCAATCCTCTCTTTTTCTTTCCAACATCAGTAAGCCTTTCTACGGCTCAATTTTTACTACCATCAACCAATTGCTGTTGCGTGAGGCACTCGTCTCTTTCATCTCAAGAGAAGCGTAGCATTGACTTGTATCATGAACGCCTGCTCAAAACCGTGGCATTCACACTACCGAAGCCAAGTCGACAGGTAAGAATGCCAGTCGAACCAGACTCGCTTCTGGGCCTATGGATTATAACGACGTTCTTTCTTCGGCACCGGAGGGATGTAAACTTCATCGGTGTCGTCCCGTTCGGGATTCTTTCCACGGGATTTCCTCACATAATACTTGATCAGCGCCAGTATATCCTCTCGCGTAGTGCAAGTGTCGCGACTGAGCTTTGTGTTCCGCCCTTGATCAATACGCTTCCAGATCCTTTCCTGTACTTCGTCCAGCTTCCCTTCCGTAAGCGTTGCTAGATCCAGAAGGAGGACCAGGAATTCCTCGCCCCATATCTCAATGTCAGCTGTGTGTCTGTAGCTGAGGCTATTTGGAAGTGCTTGTTGCACGTGTTGTATATTCCAACGACTGCAGATCTCCTTGATCACGTCGTTGATGACTGGTTCGGGGGTCGGAGACCGTGAACGTTGCGCGTCGGATGGTATCTGCATGGTTGATGTCGATAAAGAGGGTCTTGCGATGGTCTTGGTTGCGGTTGCAATACCTTACCTGGGTCGTAGAAAGTGGCCGGTTGGTGTAGAGAGACCGTGATCGTATAGGAGCTCGCGGGATTATATGGTGTCGGGGAGAGACGTGTGACTGAACAAGGTCGCCATCCATCGGTTTGAATGAGGAGTGACCGCACAAAAGCTCACATCTCGACTTTCACCCGAATCAAAACGCCTGCGGTTTACCTCGCGCTCGCACTGGTGAAAGCGATAGCCTAGATACATCGCGGGAATGGATGTCGTGCGATTTACGCTTTTCTGGAGGGACTTGGTATATACTGCGTACCCGATGCCATGTATTCGACCCGGGTGATCAGTGTAGCAGTTGAAGGTCAATATATATGATATACTCAAGGTAAATCTTGTAAAGAGCGGTGGTTGAGTTCTACACCCATCCGATTTGGTGGTGGGACGTCAGGTCGGACGATGTACATCATTTGTACGGACAGCTTGTACATATGTGAAAAGCTTGTTTGATGTTTGTCTCTAAACAGTGAATCATGAATGTTCCATCGATGTCCAATCTGGCTTGCTGTCAGGCGAGCTCTTTGCGCCTTTCACACCTTCAGTGCAAGGACGAGGCGTCGGAATCGAGTGAAAGTTGAAAAGATCGACTGTGAATGAGTACAAAAATATACAGCAATGTTCCAATCATTCAGTCATTCCTGTCTCTTCATTGTGGGCAGATGACAGACCTGGAGGAAGAGGGAGAGATTTGCTTACTCAGCTCACTTTGCCAAGCCGAACCCTGGCGTCTTTCCGCTCAGAGCTCCCACCAGCTTCAATCAAATCTTTGGGCTTCCATTCTACCACCGGCATCTTTCCATCGCCGAAGAAAGTGCGCAAACTAGCGACGTTCCTTCTTTTCGCATCACCATCACTTGCGACTCCACGCGATCAAAATGCCAGGCTCCAGCTGTCGGTTGTTGCACCTGCCAGAAGCTGTCAAACGTGGAAGGGACAACAATGCACATGCACGCTGATACCCGCCGAACTGTCTTCGCCCAACACATCGGACTAGTACGCTTCTCGTACGGTAAGCAAAAGCAGAGAACAATGGGGACGTCGCATGCATAGCCTTGCTAGCCATCATGCCTCGGTTGAGGATGTTGCCCCTTATCGGAAGTCAGGCGCGCGCGGTACCCTATCCAACCGAACGGCGTCGCAAAACACACGATGGATCATTCTTGCGTAGTCGCAAACATACTGAAAAGGAACAACAATAAACACCCACGCCGTCCAGTCGTCGTTGTGGTGTTGAACAGATTGTGCTGTGTCTACTCGTAGACAGCTCCGCCAAATTACTGGGTACCTGTGTCCGTCGGCAATTCCGCCGAGAGAAGGCGAACCCA
>Ga0265798_10012379_pt1 | contig 10297 bp, 9 predicted proteins | sample P3T30metagenome_FD_192430 | JGI IMG/M metagenome (GOLD analysis project Ga0265798, IMG submission 192430) | Plant litter microbial communities from East Loma Ridge, Irvine, California - P3 T30 | ecosystem: Environmental > Terrestrial > Plant litter > Unclassified | place: USA: California...
GTCGGCGAGGAGATCCTGAAGGCCTGCGAGAAGCAGGGCTTCGTCGGCCTGGGCTTCTACGACAGCGGCTCCCGCTCGGTCTTCACCGCCAAGAAGCCGGTGCGCAGCCTGGCCGACATGAAGGGCCTGAAGGTGCGGGTGCAGCAGTCCGACCTGTGGGTCAGCACCATGGAGGCGATGGGCGCCAACGCCACCCCGATGCCGCAGGGCGAGGTCTACACCGGCCTGAAGACCGGCCTGATCGACGCCGCCGAGAACAACTACCCGACCTACGAAAGCTCGCGCGCCTTCGAGGTCGCCAAGTTCTACAGCCGCACCGAGCATTCGATGGCGCCGGAGATCCTGCTGTTCTCCAAGCGCGCCTGGGACCGCCTGTCGGCCGAGGAGCAGGGCCAGATCCGCCAGGCCGCCAAGGAATCGGTGCCCTACATGCGCAAGCTGTGGGCCGAGCGGGAGATCAAGTCGCGCGACATCGCCAAGGCCGGCGGCGCCGAATTCATCGACGTCGACAAGAAGCCCTTCCAGGCCGCGATGAAGCCGGTCTACGACAAGTTCATCACCGACGCCAAGCTGAAGGACCTGGTCAAGCGGGCGCAGGACACCCAATGAGCCTGGCCACCGCCCTCCTCCGCTCCACACCTCCTGCCTGAACCGCCATGTACACCCGTCTCTGCCGCGCCCTGGCGCGTGCCTGCATGTGGCTGGGCGTCTGCGGGCTGGTGGCGCTGATCTGCGCCGTCAGCTGGCAGGTGTTCGGCCGCTACATCCTCAACAACACGCCCACCTGGGCCGAGAGCCTGGCCCTGCTGCTGGTGCTCTACGTGACGATGTTCGGCGTCGCCGTCGGCGTCCGCGACGCCGGCCACATCGGCCTGGAATCGTTCCTGGTGCTGGCCCCCGACTGGCTGCGCCGCCGCATGGAATACCTGATCCACGCGCTGATCCTGGTCTTCGGCGTCGCCATGGCCTGGGGCTGCGCCTCGCTGGCCCATTCGGTCTGGGACTACCGGCTGCCCACGCTGCCGCTGTCCGAAGGCTGGAAGTACGTGCCGGCCTGCATCGCCGGCGTGCTGATCACCCTGTTCTCCGTGGAACACCTCATCGCCCTGGCCCAGGGCCGGGTGGTGGAACCCAGCTTCAACAGCCCCAAGCCATGACCGTCCCCCTTCTCATCCTGAGCGTGTCGTTCACGCTGTTCCTGCTGCTGGGGGTGCCCGTGGCGTTCTCCATCGGCCTGTCGGCCCTGGCCACCCTGCTGTACGAGGGCCTGCCGCTGGAAGTGGGTTTCCAGCAGATGACCTCCGGCATGGGCGTGTTCTCCTTCCTGGCGATCCCGTTCTTCATCTTCGCCGGCGAGCTGATGCTGTACGGCGGCATCGCCGACCGCATCGTCACCTTCGCCCGCAACCTGGTCGGCCATGTGCGCGGCGGCCTGGGCATGTCCAACGTGGTGGCCTGCACCCTGTTCGGCGGGGTGTCCGGCTCGCCGGTGGCCGACGTGTCGGCGATGGGCGCGGTGATGATTCCGATGATGAAGAAGGAGGGCTATCACGCCGACTACGCGGTCAACGTGACCACCCACGCGGCACTGGTCGGCGCGCTGATGCCGACCAGCCACAACCTGATCATCTATTCGCTGGCCGCCGGCGGCAAGGTGTCGATCGCGGCGCTGATCCTGGCCGCGCTGGTGCCGGCGCTGGTGCTGACCCTGAGCAACCTGGCCGCCGCCTATTTCGTGGCGGTGCACCGCGGCTACCCGGCCGGCAGCTTCCCGGGCTGGCACATCGTCGCCCGCTCCTTCGCGGCGGCGCTGCCCGGCCTGTTCATCGTGGTGCTGATCCTCGGCGGCATCCTGTCGGGCGTCTTCACCGCTACCGAATCGGCGGCGGTGGCGGTGCTGTATGCGCTGGCGCTCACCGTGCTGCTGTACCGCACCCTGAAGTGGGAGCATTTCCTGAAGGCGGCGATGAAGGCGGTGCGCACCACCGGCGTCATCCTGCTGCTGATCGGCATCTCCAGCACCTTCGGCTACCTGATCAGCCTGTACGGCGTGGCCGAGCTGACCGGCAAGATGCTGTCGCAGGTCACCAGCACGCCGTGGATCATCTTCCTGATGATCAACGTCATCCTGTTCGTGCTGGGCACCTTCCTGGACATGGCCGCCACCATCCTGCTGTGCACCCCGATCTTCCTGCCGATCGCCCAGCAGTACGGCATGAGCTCGGTGCAGTTCGGCATCGTCATGCTGATCAACTGCGCGCTGGGGCTCAACACGCCGCCGGTGGGCACCACCCAGTTCGTCGGCTGCGCCATCGGCGGTGTGTCGGTCGGCACGGTGATGCGCACCATCTGGCCGTTCTACGGCGCGCTGGTGTTCGCTCTGCTGCTGGTCACCTTCGTGCCGGTCTTCTCGACCTGGCTGCCCAGCATGTTCATGGTGGTGCGCTGACACACCGCCGGACCCCTGCATCCCTGTTTCCCGGTTTCCCGGTTTCCCATCACAACACCAAAGAGGCAAACGACATGATCACCCGCAAACTCCTGCTGAGCGCCGCCGCCGCGGCCGCCCTGATGACCGGCTGCGCGATGCAGCCTTCGATGCCCGGCGCGACCGGCCCGGCCGAGGTCGAGGCCGCCGCCGAGCGGCTGCGCATGGCGATGGTCGACCCGGCCGGCCCGGCACTCACCGCGCTGACCGCGCCCGAGCTGAGCTACGGCCATTCCGGCGGCCGGGTCGATACCCAGGCCAGCTTCATCGCCGACCTGCTCAACGGCAACTCCGACTTCGTCACCCTCACGATCACCGAGCAGACGGTGCGGCTGGTGGACGCCAACACCGCCATCGTGCGCCACAGCCTGGCGGCCGACACCCTCGATTCCGGCAAGCCCGGCAAGGTGGCGCTGAAGGTCCTCGGCGTCTGGCAGCGCCAGGGCGGCCAGTGGAAGCTGCTGGCGCGCCAGGCGGTGCGGGCCTGAGCGACCCGGGTCAGGCCACTGCCAAGCCTGCCAGACCTGCCAGGCCGGTGGCCGGCTGGTCCTGCTGCCGGCGGCGGCGCCGCGCCACCGCGACGACCGCCAGCAGGCCGAGGCCCACCAGCGCGTAGGTCTCGGGTTCCGGCACCGCCGCGGCGATGAAGGCCTGCTGCGACGCGACCGCCAGGTCGGGGTTGTTGGAGAACACGCCGTCGATGCCCCAGCCGAAGAACTTGTCGTACTCGGCGGTGCCGGCCGCGCCCAGCTTGCTGAAGGTGTAGCCGTGCACCAGCAGGCCGAGTTCGTGGGCCTGGGCGATGAAGCTCTCGCTGACGCCGCGGGTGCCGGTGATGGCGCCGCCGACGCCGTCGGCGAAGGTGGCGATGTTCGCCAGCTGCGACGGGGTCAGGGCGCCCGGCGCGGAACTCAGCACGAACAGGTCGAAGTCCAGGCCGAGCGCGGTCTGCTTCTGCTGGATGCTCTGGATGGTGTCGGCGGAGAACGACTGGATCAGCACCTTGTCGGTGCGGCCGGCCATGCCGTTGGCCTGCAGCGTCTGCAGGATCCTGTCCTCCATCAGCGGGTCGGCCTGCTTGGCTTCCGGGTAGATGCCGACCTGGCGGCCGCTGCTGGCGCTCAGGCGGCGGGAAATGTCGATCACCTCCTGGAAGGTGGGCACCCGGTACGGGTCCTGCGACGCCGGGGTGAAGCCCGGGTACTGGCTGGCGGGCACCACGTCGACGGTCAGCGTCTTGATCTCCGCCAGGGTGTAGCTGGACACGTTGTAGTTGCCGTTGCGGGCGCCCAGCACCGCTTCGACGTTGGTGGTGCGGGCCAGCGAGGTGTCGTGCATGGCGACCAACTGGCCGTCGCGGGTCAGCTGCAGGTCGGGCTCGATGTAGTCGGCGCCCATCTTCACCGCCAGCTCGTAAGCGGCCAGGGTGTGTTCCGGCTGGTAGCCGCTGGCACCGCGGTGGGCGATGACGATCGGCGCCTGGCCGCCGAGTTGCGGCAGGGCCGCCTGGGCGGCCGGCACCGAGGCGAGCATCGCGAAGGCCAGGGGTGCGAGGCGGGCGATGGGAGAGAGGCGGAGTTGCATGTTTTGTATCCTGTGGATGTCCGTTTGTACGCCCCGGTAAACCGCGGCAGCCCGCAATCTAGGGCGCCGGCGTGACGATGCCATGACCATGAGCACAGCGCCATGCCGGCTGCGATCGGCATCGATACACTCGCGGGCTTCTCCACCGACCCCCTCCCCCCCGGCATGCGTCCGACCACTCCCATCAAGTCCACCGCCGTGACCTGCCCGCGCATTCTCGCGGTCGTCGGGCTGGCACTGCTGACCGCCTGCGGCAGCCCGCCGACCGCCGTGCCCGGGCCTGCCGCGCAACTGCCGGCCCCGGCCGCCGCGACGGTCACCCCCGGCGCCGGCGTCAAGGTGGGCATCGCCCTGGGCGGCGGCGCGGCCAAGGGCTTCGCCCATATCGGGGTTATCAAGATGCTGGAGGCCAACGGCTTCGCGCCGGCGGTGGTGGCCGGCACCAGTGCCGGCAGCGTGGTCGGCGCGCTCTACGCCAGCGGCATGAACGCCTTCGAGCTGCAGCAGAAGGCGGTCGCGCTGGACGAGACCAGCATCCGCGACCTGCAGCTGTCCTCCGGCGGGCTGGTGCTGGGCCAGAAGCTCGAGGACTATGTCAACGAGCAGGTGCGCCGCCAGCCGCTGGAAAAGCTGGCCAAGCCCTTCGTGGCGGTGGCCACCCGGCTCGAGGACGGCGAGCGCACCATGTTCTCGCGCGGCAACACCGGCCAGGCGGTGCGCGCCTCCAGCAGCGTGCCGGGGGTGTTCCAGCCGGTGGCCATCGGCAGGTTCCATTTCGTCGACGGCGGGGTGGTCAGCCCGGTGCCGGTCGATGCCGCGCGCCAGCTGGGCGCCGACATCGTGGTGGCGGTGGACATCTCCAGCAAGGCGCGCGGCCAGGCACCGGCCGGCATGCTGGGCACGCTCGGCCAGTCGATCGCCATCATGGGCCAGAAGCTCGGCCAGGCCGAGCTGGCCCGGGCCGACGTGGTGGTGCGCCCGCAGGTGCTGGACATCGGCGCGGCCGATTTCACCCAGCGCGCCAGCGCCATCCTGGAGGGCGAACGCGCCGCCCTGGCGGTCATGCCGCAGATCCGCGAGCGGGTGGCGCAGCTGCAGGCGGCACGCGAGCAGGCCACCCGGCTGGCCCAGCAGAAGACCGCCGAGGCCCAGCGCCTGGCCTGCCTGGAACAGCGTTCGCGGCTGCAGAAGCTGGCCGGCATGGCCGGCATCGACAGCGCCTGCCCGGCGCCCTAGAAGGCCGCCTGCAGGGTGGCGGTCACGCTGCGCGGCGTGCCGTACCAGTTGCCGCCGCCGGTGCTGCCGCCGAGGGTCTGGTAGTAGGTCTTGTCGAACAGGTTGTTGACGTTCAGCGCGGCGGTCAGGTTGCGGTTGATGCGGTAGGTGGCGCGCGCCGCCCACACCGCGTATCCGGGCTGTTCGATGCGGGCGGTGCCGTTGAGCTTGTAGGCCAGGCTCTGCACCGTCACCCCGCCGCCCAGGGTCCAGGCCGACAGCCTGCCCGGCAGCTGGTGGGTGCTCCACAGCTTGAACAGGTGGCGCGGGGTGAAGGACGACAGCGGCTGGCTGGCGTTGGCCGTGGTGTCCCGCAGGTAGCGGGTCCGGTTGTAGGTATAGCCGCCGGCCACCTGCCAGCCGGGCATGAGCTGGCCGGCCAGTTCGGTGTCCAGGCCCTGGCTGCGTACCTTCGAATCGTTGGCGAAGCAGGCACCGGCGGTCGGCGAGCCGGGGCACGGCGACGCCTGCACCTGCAGCGCCCGGCCGTTCTCGATGGTGCGGAACAGCGCGATCGCCGAATTCAGCCTGCCGCCGGCATGCGAGCCCTTGAGCCCGATCTCGTAGTTCTGCCCGGTGGCCGGGTCCAGCGGCGTGCCGGCCAGGGTGAACTGGTTGCTCTGCGAGCGGAAGATCTCCGCATAGCTGGCATAGGCGGTCCACTCCGGGCCGAAATCCCAGCTGAGGGCGGCGAACGGGGTGAACTGGCTGGTTTCCTTGTAGGGCCGGGTGTTGTACAGCCCGGTGACCTGGTTGAGCACCGAATTCTCGGTGGCGCTGACGCGGCCGCCGACGGTCAGCTTGAGGCGGTCGGTCAGCGCGAAGCGCAGCGAGCCGTAGACGCCCTTCTGCTCGGTCCGGTTGAGGGTGTTGGTGGCCGCCCGGCTGGGCACCGTCGGGAAGTTGCTGAAACTGGCCGGGTTGAAATCGAAGATGTTGAAACGGCCACCGCCCGGAACCGCCAGCAGCTGGCTGTAGAGGTCGTAGTCCCGCTTCATGTAGTTGCCGCCGACCAGCAGGTCGTGCCGGCGGCCGAAGGCGTCGAAGCTGCCGGCCAGGGAAACGTCCAGCGCGGTCTGCTCGCCCCGCAATTTCTGGTCGAAGGCGGAGATGCTCTGGCCGCTGCCGGTGGCCGGATCGACCGCGCCGAAATTGGAGCCGCTATGGTCCGCGTTGTCCTCCTTCATGTAGGAGAGGCCGGCCTTCAGGCGCCAGTCGTTGCCGAAGCGGTGGTTGAGGTCGGCGAACACGGTGGTGTTCTCGATATTCGTGAGCGCCCAGGCCGCGTTGAGGTTGGTCGAGCGCGGCAGGCCGATGTCGGCGCCGGTGGTGTAGCGCGGCAGTCCGCCGTACATCGGCACCAGGTCGTTCTTTTCGTAGTTCAGGCCCAGCCCCAGGGTGGTGTCGGGGCCCAGGTCGGCCTCGACGATGCCGTAGAAAAGCGAGCGTTGGGTGTGGGCCCGGTCGTAGAAGAATTTCTTGTCCTCGTGCGCCGCCACGATGCGGGCCCGCAGGCTGCCGCTGTCGTTCATCGGCAGGCTCAGGTCGATGTCGCCCCGGTAGGTGTCGAAGCTGCCGACGGTGACCTGCGCGCTGCTCTGGCGAAACTTGAGCGGCCGCTTGCGCACCAGGTTGACGGTGCCGCCCGGGCTGCCGGCGCCGGTGAAAAGCCCGGCCGGGCCGCGCAGCACTTCCACCCGGTCGTAGGCCGCCAGGTCCGGGCTGACCGCGAAGCCGTTGGTGCGTACCGAGGGTACGCCGTCGTACTGCACCGAATCGACCTGGAAGCCGCGGGAGAAATAGGTGCGCTCGTAGCTGCTGCCGTCCTGGATCAGCATGCCGGGCGCGGTGCGCAGCGCGTCTTCCAGGGTGCGGACGTTCTGGTCGTCGAGCAGTTGCCGGGTGATGACGGTGACCGACTGCGGTGTTTCCTTCAGCGCCTGGGCGGTCTTGTTGAGGGTGGAGGCGCCGGTGGTGTAGGAGCCGGTGAATTCGGTGGTGGCGTCCAGCCGGTCGTCGCGCACCTCGATGGTCCCGAGGGTGGCGGGAACCTCCTGCGCCAGGGCGGTCACGGAGCACCACAGGGCCGCTGCACAGGCCACCGCCTGCAGGCCGTGGGGGTGACGGGTGGCCGCAGAGGCTGGCAGGGATACGAAGCGAACCAGAGACATGTAATCACTAACGTTGAATGCGAGTGATTGTCATTATAGGTAACACGAATCATGTTTTTTAGAAGCGGATATGTGAACTGTATTAACGTACAGTGTCTAGGCCGGTTCGCCTACAAGCGTCGTCGGCCAGGGCGGCGAGAGTGGACTTTTCCAACCCGAGGACCTCACCATGACCGACAAACATGTTCAATCCGAAGCCGGCCACAGCAACATGGAAAAGGACCCGGCGACCTGGGTCACCGGCGACGAACCGATGACCGGCGCCCAGAAGTCCTACCTGGCGACCCTGTCCGAAGAGGCCAAGGTCGATTTCGACGAGACGCTGACCAAGGCCCAGGCATCCACCCGCATCGACGAGCTGCAGGCCCTGACCGGGCGCGGCGCCTGACCCCTCCTCCGCCAGGGCCGGGCCCGGGCACCGGCCCGCTAAAATCGGACATGTTACGGAAATCACGCCTCCTGCTGGCCGCCTGCTGTCTTGCGCCGGCCTGCCATGCCGCCCAGTGGTTCCTGCTGAGCGGCGAGCCCGGCAGCAGGGTCGACAGTGCCGAGCTGGACATGTCCACCGTCGGCAGCCGGCAGGACAGCCGTCAGATGATGCTGCGCATCTCCCTGGCGGAATCCCGCCAGGACGAGACCGGCCGGCCCCACCAGTCCTACCTGTCGCGCATCAACGTGGTGTGCTCGACCGCGTCGGTCCTGCACGAGGTGCAGTGGCGCTTCCAGGACGCGCACTGGGGTGGCCGGATGCAGCAGGAGATCTTCGCCCAGCCGAAGCCGATGGCCTTCCTGGGCCTGGTGCCCAATCCACGCGACCGGCTGCTGGCGGCCGCCTGCCCGCGCTGACGGCCTGGTCGTGGAGTCAGGCCGGTGCGGACGCGCGGCTGCGCATCCGCATCGGCAGGCCGACATAGTTTTCCGCCAGGGCGGTCGCCGCCGCCTCGGAGTCGACCAGGTAGCCCAGTTCCGCTTCCTGGATCTTTTGACCGAATTCGCCGCCTTCCGGAAACCGGTGCATCAGCGAAGTGAACCACCAGGAGAACCGCTCCGCCCGCCAGACCCGCTGCAGGCAGCGCCCGGAATAGGCGTCGATGCCGGCGCCGCTCGATTCGCGGTAGTGCTCGGCCAGCGCCTCGAACAGGAAACCGACATCCGAGGCCGCCAGGTTCAGTCCCTTGGCGCCGGTCGGCGGCACGATGTGGGCGGCATCCCCGGCCAGGAACAGGCGCCCGAAACGCATCGGCTCGGCCACGAAACTGCGCAGCGGGGCGATGCTTTTTTCCAGCGACGGGCCGGTCACCAGCCGTCCCCGCCCTTCCGCGTCGAGACGCAGGCCGAGTTCGGTCCAGAAGGCCGCGTCGCTCCATTGCTCGACCCGTTCCCCGGTCGGCACCTGCAGGTAGTAGCGGCTGCGGGTGCGGCTGCGCATACTGCACAGGGCGAAGCCGCGCGGCGTGTTGGCATAGACCAGTTCCCCGGACACCGGCGGCACGTCCGCCAGTACGCCGAGCCAGCCGAAGGGATAGACCCGCTCGAAGGTGCGCAGGGCCGAATTCGGCACCGCCATGCGGCTCGGGCCGTGGAAGCCGTCGCAGCCGGCGATGAAGTCGCAGGCCAGTACCTCGTCGCGGCCGTCCCGCCGGAAGTGGACTTCCGGCCGGTCGCCGTCGATGCCGTGCAGGCTGACCTGCTCCGCCTGGTAGACGGTGCGCAGGCCGGCGGCGGCGCGGGCCTCCATCAGGTCGCGGGTGACCTCGGTCTGGCCATAGACGGTGACCCGCTTGCCGCCCGACAGCCGGGCCAGGTCGATGCGGTGGCGCCGGCCCTCGAACAGCAGTTCGATGCCGTCGTGCGGCAGGCCTTCGGCATGGGCGCGGCGGCCGACCCCGGCGCGGTCCAGCAGGTCGAGGGTGGTCTGCTCGAGGATGCCGGCGCGGATGCGGCCGAGCACATAGTCGGGCGCCTGGCGCTCGACCACCACGTTGTCGATGCCCAGGGTGTGCAGCAGCTGACCGAGCAGCAGGCCGGCGGGGCCGGCGCCGACGATGGCGACCTGTGTGCGCATGTCTTGTCTCCTGTTTTTTGGTTCGCCCCACGATAGACCGGCCGCTTCCGCCGCGGCTCTCCGGCACCCGGCCATTGCGCGATGAACGGACGCGCTGCGCGATAATCGCGCACTATGCCGACGCCGCCGGAACCGCCTCCATGACCATCGCCCCCGCCGATTTCATCGCCGGCATGGCCAAGGGCCTGGCGGTGCTGGAGAGCTTCGACACCGAGCGCCAGCGGCTCAACGCCACCCTCGCCGCGGAGCGCTCCGGCCTGACCCGCGCGGCAGCGCGGCGCCACCTGCTGACGCTGGCGCACCTGGGTTACCTGGAGACCGACGGCAGCCATTACTGGTTGTCGGCCAAGGTGCTGCGCTTCTCCGGCAGCTACCTGGCATCGGCGCGCCTGCCCCGGGTGATCCAGCCAACCCTGCACCGGCTGGCGGCCGAAAGCCGGCAATCCTTCTCGGCGGTGGTGCTCGACCGGGACGAGGTGGTGATCGTCGCCCGCAGCGGCCACTACGGCGCCCCGGCCCGCGCCACCGCCTACGGCCTGCACCTGGGCGCGCGCCTGCCGGCGCATGCCACCTCGACCGGCCGCATGCTGCTGGCCGGGTTGGCCCCCGCGGCCCTGCGGGACTGGCTGCGGGGCCGCCACCTGCCCCGGCTCACCCCGCTGACCACCACCGAGGCCGCCGGCCTGCGCCGCGCGGTGGCCGAGGCGCGTCGCC
>Ga0265798_10012382_pt1 | contig 10295 bp, 8 predicted proteins | sample P3T30metagenome_FD_192430 | JGI IMG/M metagenome (GOLD analysis project Ga0265798, IMG submission 192430) | Plant litter microbial communities from East Loma Ridge, Irvine, California - P3 T30 | ecosystem: Environmental > Terrestrial > Plant litter > Unclassified | place: USA: California...
GCACCCCCGCCCCGGCACGAGCGGTCGCACGGCCCCCGTCTTCGATCCCGCCCTGGGGGTGGCGACCAAGAACGTGTCCCTCGCCGACCAGGCCGAGATCGACGAGGCCGTCGCATCCGCCGCCCGTGCGTTCCCGGCCTGGCGCGATCTCTCGATGACGAAGCGTCAGCAGATCATGTTCCGCTTCCGTGAGCTGCTGAACGAGCGCAAGGACGAGCTGGCCGAGATCCTGACGAGCGAGCACGGCAAGGTGCTGTCCGATGCTCTCGGCGAGATCACTCGCGGGCTCGAGGTCGTCGAACTCGCGACAGGGTTCCCCCACATCGTCAAGGGCGAGTTCTCGCAACAGGTGTCGACGGGCGTCGACGTGTACTCGACGAAGTCCCCGCTCGGTGTCGTCGGCATCATCAGCCCGTTCAACTTCCCGGCCATGGTGCCGATGTGGTTCTTCCCGATCGCGATCGCGGTGGGCAACACGGTGGTGCTGAAGCCGAGCGAGAAGGACCCGTCGAGCGCCATGTGGCTCGCCGAGCTCTTCCGCGAGGCGGGTCTGCCCGACGGTGTGTTCACGGTCCTGCACGGTGACAAGGTGGCCGTCGACGGTCTCCTGTACCACCCCGACGTCAAGAGCATCTCGTTCGTCGGCTCGACCCCCATCGCGCAGTACATCTACGAGACCGCCGCGAAGAACGGCAAGCGGGTCCAAGCTCTCGGTGGTGCCAAGAACCACATGCTGGTCCTGCCCGATGCCGACCTCGACCTGGTCGCCGACAGTGCGATCAACGCCGGCTTCGGCTCGGCAGGTGAGCGGTGCATGGCGATCAGTGTGGTCGTGGCGGTCGAGCCCGTGGCCGACGAACTGATCGAGAAGATCACCAGCCGCATGGCGACCCTGACGGTCGGCGACGGGCGTCGCGCCTGCGACATGGGGCCGCTGGTCACCGAGCAGCACCGCGACAAGGTCGCCGGCTACATCGAGATCGCGCTCGACGACGGAGCCGAGGTCGTCGTCGACGGCCGGGGCGTCGAGGTCGACGGCGCGGCGGAAGGTTTCTGGCTCGGCCCGACCCTGATCGACAAGGTGCCGCTCACGAGCCGGGTCTACACCGAAGAGATCTTCGGCCCCGTCCTGTCGGTCGTGCGCGTGCAGTCCTACGACGAGGGCGTCGCGCTGATCAACGCCGGCGCGTTCGGCAACGGAACAGCGATCTTCACGAACGACGGAGGCGCGGCTCGGCGGTTCCAGAACGAGATCGAGGTGGGCATGATCGGCATCAACGTGCCCATCCCGGTGCCCGTCGCGTACTACTCGTTCGGCGGGTTCAAAGACAGCATCTTCGGCTCCGACAAGGCCTACGGCTTGCAGGGGTTCGAGTTCTTCACGCGTGAGAAGGCGATCACGTCTCGGTGGCTCGACCCGAGCCACGGCGGCATCAACCTCGGTTTTCCTCAGAACTAGAAACGGTCGATCTCTCCAGAGGCCGTCCCCCGGGCAGCGGGTGGCGGGCACGGCACACGACAAGGTGGTCACATGAACGACGAACCCCGCTGGTTCTTCACCCGAGGCGAGCTCGCGCGCGACGGCTGGCAGACCGTCGTCGACGACGTGCTCGACGGCTGGCAGCACACCGGCCTCCGAGTCGCCCGACTCGACGAGGGCGACGAGGTCCGACTGCCGGCCTCGGCCGTCGAGAGGATGGTCGTGCCCCTGGCCGCCGACCACGTCGTCGTCGAATGGACCGACGCCCGGGGTGGGTCCGGCACGATCGAGCTGTCGGGCCGCCGCTCGGTCTTCGACGGCCCGACCGACGTCGTCTACCTGGGCACCGACACCGCGGCGCGCATCTATGGTCCGGGGCGCGTGGCCGTGGCCGAGGCGCCGGCGACCCAACCCCTCGACGTGCAGATCGTGCGAAAGGCCGACGTCGCGATCGAGATCCGTGGAGCGGGTCGATCGACCCGACAGGTGCACAACTTCGGCACGCCGGCGGGGCTGCGCGCCCAGAAGCTGATCGTCTGTGAAGTCGTGACCCCGGCCGAGAACTGGTCGTCGTACCCGGCCCACAAACACGACGAGGCCGTACCCGGGGTCGAGTCGAGCCTCGAAGAGATCTACTACTTCGAGTCCGAGGTGTCGAGGGGGCTCTCGGCTCCCGAGCAGGCCGACCCGTTCGGTCTCTTCGCGGCCCACGGATCGCCCGCCGGCGAGATCGAGATCAACCGTCTCGTCCGCACCGGTGACGTGGCCCTCGTGCCCTTCGGCTACCACGGTCCCGCCGTCGCGGCGCCCGGCTACGACCTCTACTACCTGAACGTGATGGCCGGCCCCGGCGACGAACGGGTCTGGAACATCACCGACGACCCCGCCCACGGGTGGGTCCGCGACACGTGGACGTCGCTAGAGACCGACCCCCGTCTGCCCTACCTGCCGGTCGAGGCGACCGACATCCCCGAGAGAGGACCCCGTCGATGACGACGACGCGACTGACCGTCGGCCAGGCCCTGGTCGAGTTCCTGGCGAACCAGTGGACCGTCGACGGCGACCACCGCGAGCGCACGATCCCCGGCATGTTCGGCATCTTCGGGCACGGCAACGTCGCAGGTGTCGGCCAGGCCCTGAAGCAGTACCACGTCGACCGGCCGGGGCTCATGCCGTACCTCCAGGCCCGGAACGAGCAGGCCATGGTGCACCAGGCCGTCGCCTTCGCGCGCATGCACCGGCGCCGGGCCACCTACGCCTCGACGGCCTCCGTCGGGCCCGGTGCCGCGAACATGCTGACGGCGGCGGCCCTGGCGACGACGAACCGCCTGCCGGCGCTGCTGTTGCCCAGCGACACCTTCGCCACCCGGGTCAGCGACCCGGTGTTGCAGCAGATCGAGATGCCGCACGACACGTCCCTGCAGGTCACCGACGCGTTCCGCCCCCTCTCCCGGTTCTTCGACCGGGTCGACCGTCCCGAGCAGCTCTTCTCCATCGCGCTCGCAGCCATGCGGGTGCTCACCGACCCGGTCGAGACCGGGGCGGTGACGATCGCGCTTCCCGAGGACGTGCAGGCCGAAGAGCTCGACGTCCCCCTCGAGTTCCTCCAACCGCGCGAGTGGCACGTCCGACGCCCGGTGCCCGAGCGGGGACCGCTCGACCGAGCCGTCGCCGCCATCGCGGCGGCAGAACGCCCGTTGATCGTCGCCGGGGGCGGCGTGCTCCACTCCCAGGCCGAAGACGCCCTCCGGTCGTTCGCGGCATCGACGGGCATCCCCGTCGCCACGACCCAGGCCGGGGGCGGCGCCCTCGACTGGGACCACCCGCAGTACCTCGGCGGTGTCGGTGCGACCGGCACCCTCGCGGCGAACCGGCTGGCGGCCGAGGCCGACGTCATCATCGGCATCGGCACCCGCTACAGCGACTTCACGACCGCGTCGCGCACGGCGTTCCAGAGCGACGGTGTCATCTTCGTCAACGTGAACGTCGCGTCGTTCGACGCGTACAAGCACGGTTCGCAACTTCCCGTCGTCGCCGACGCGCGAGAAGCCGTCGAGGCTCTCGCCGCAGCATTGCGCGACCATGGTGTCGGCGAGGCACACGCCGCTCGCGTGGCCGCCGAGAAGTCGGCCTGGGACGCCCTCGTCGACGAGGCGTTCGTCCCGTCAGGGGCGGCCCTTCCCGGGCAGCCCGAGATCATCGGTGCGGTACAGGCGGCCAGTGATCCCACCGACGTGGTCGTCCAGGCCGCGGGCTCGTTGCCCGGCGATCTGCACAAGCTGTGGCGGGTGCGCGATCCCCTCGGTTACCACGTCGAGTACGCCTTCTCGTGCATGGGTTACGAGATCGCCGGGGGGCTGGGCGTCAAACGGGGTGCGCCCGACCGCGACGTCATCGTCATGGTGGGCGACGGGTCGTACCTCATGCTCCACACCGAGCTCGTCACGGCCGTCGCCGAGGGCATCAAGATCATCGTCGTGCTCATCCAGAACCACGGCTACGCCTCGATCGGGCACCTCTCCGAGACGGTCGGCACCGATCGCTTCGGCACGCTCTACCGCAAGCTCGATCCGAGCACCCTCGACTTCCAGGGTGACGAGGTCCTCCCCGTCGACCTCGCGGCGAACGCGCGCAGCTACGGGGTCGACGTGATCGAGATCGAGCCGGGTGCGTCGGCCGTCCACGACCTCACCGCCGCGATGCGGGTGGCCAAGGCCAGCGAGACGAGCACGGTGATCCACATCAACAGCGATCCTCTCGTCTACGCACCCGACGGCGAGGGCTGGTGGGACGTCCCCGTGGCGCAGGTCTCCACCCTCGACAGCACCCGGGCGGCCTACTCCGACTACCGCGAGCGGCAGGCGAAGCAGCGTCCGCTGCTCGGGTGAGCCGCGCCTCCTCGTCATCGTCCGACCACCGCTCCACTCGAAAGGCACCGACGCCATGACCGACACCGTCACCGATCCCGCCGCGACGCCCACCGCCCGCACCGCCACGACCGATGCTCCCGGGCTGCGCATCGACACGGCACCCGACTCGTGGGGCGTGTGGTTCCCCGAGCACCCGAGCCAGGTCCCGTGGCAGAGGTTCCTCGACGAGGTGAAGACCGCCGGCTACCGCTGGATCGAGCTGGGGCCGTACGGCTATCTGCCGACCGACCCGCACGAGCTCGAGGACGAACTCGGCAAGCGTGACCTGAAGCTGTCGGCGGGCACGGTGTTCACCGGCCTGCACAAGGGTGACGACCAGTGGAAGCGCGCCTGGGACCAAGCCCTGGCCGTCGCCGGGCTGGCGTCGAAGCTCGGGGCCGAGCACCTCGTGGTCATCCCCGACCTGTGGCGTAGTGACGCCACGAGCCAGGTTCTCGAACCCCGCACGCTGACCGACGAGCAGTGGGCGAAGCTCGGCTCCGGCCACGACCGCCTCGGCAAGGCCCTGCTCGACGAATTCGGCGTCAAGCAGCAGTTCCACACCCACGCCGACAGCCACGTGGGCACCTATCGAGAGACCGAGCGGTTCCTCGCCGAGACCTCGGTCGAGTACACGAACCTGTGCCTCGACACGGGGCACTTCGCCTACTACGGAGGCGACTGCCTGCGGCTGATCGAACAGCACCCCGATCGCGTCGGCTACCTGCACCTGAAGCAGGTGGACTCCGACCTCCGCTTCACCGTCCTGAAGAACGACGTCCCGTTCGCGGACGCCGTCGCCCAGGGCGTCATGGTCGAACCGCCCCAGGGCGTGCCCGAACTGGCCCCGATCATCGACGCCGTCAGCGACCTCGACCCCGACATCTTCGCGATCGTCGAACAGGACATGTTCCCCGTCGAGTCGATCGACCTGCCGCTGCCCATCGCGACCCGTACCAGAGACCACATCCTGAGCTGTTCGCACCGCGCCCGCACCATCTGAGCCGCCGGCCGCCCGCCGCACCTGCCCGTTCCGTTCGAAGGAGAACACCCCATGACCGAGTCCACCAGCACCCCGTCCCTGCGCGTCGCCGTCGTCGGCGCCGGCATGATGGGCGCCGACCACGTGGCCCGCATCACCCGTCGCGTCAGCGGCGCCGAGGTCGTCGCCGTCGTCGATCCCGACACGGACCGTGCGACCGCCGCCGCGGCCACGGCTCCCGGTGCGATCACCGCGTCCGACTTCGACGAGGCACTGGAGGCGACCGAGATCGACGCGGTCATCATCGCGACCCCGGGGTTCTTGCACGAGGCCGTCCTGATGCCCGCTCTCGAGCGCCGCCTCGCCATCCTCTGCGAGAAGCCCCTGACGACCGACGAAGCCGCATCGCTGCGGGTGCTCGAGGCCGAGCAGGCGCTCGATCGTCCGCACATCCAGGTGGGCTTCATGCGCCGCTTCGACCAGGGCTACGTCGACCTGCGCGCGATGGTCGAGTCCGGCCGGCACGGGGCGTTGTTGGCCCTCCACTGCGCTCACCGCAACGCCACGACACCTCCGAACTACAGCGAAGAGATGCTGATCCTCGACTCGGTCATCCACGAGATCGACGTCGTGCCCTTCGTCGCCGGTGAACCGATCGCCGCCGTCGAGGTCAAGAAGCCACGTCGCAACTCGCTGGCCCCCGACGGGTTGCCCGAACCGCAGATCGTCATCCTCGAGACCGTCTCGGGCACCATGGCCATCGTCGAGATCAACGTCAACATCCAGTTCGGCTACCAGGTCACGACCGACGCGGTCTTCGAGAGCGGTGTGGCCAGCATCGGCCGCGAACAGGGACTCGCGATCACGACCGCGGGGTCCACGGGCACGTCCGTCCCGCCCAGCTTCAAGGAGCGCTTCGGTGCCGCCTACGACACGCAGGTGCAGCGGTGGGTCGACGCCGCGCATCGGGGCACGATCGACGGACCGAGTGCGTGGGACGGTTACCTCGCCAGCGTCGTGGCCACCGCCGGGGTCGAGGCCCAGAGGTCGGGCGAGCGTGTCGAGGTGCGCTACGCCCTCGAGAAGCCGGCGTTCTACGACCTGTCGAACCGCGCCTCCTCGGCGCTCGCCGGGGCCTGAGCCATGGCCGTCATCGCCCTCGACCCGACGCCCCTGCACCACACCCACTCGTTGCTCGAGCTGCCTGCCGCGGTGAGGGCGCTCGGCTACGACCACCTCCAGCTGACCCCGCACGCCGACTTCATCCCGTTCTTCCGGCACCCCAAGGCCGACGACGACCTCGTCGACGCGTTCGCGAGCGCATGCCGTGACGCCGGAGTCGGCATCGCCTCGGTGCTGCCCGTGTTGCGCTGGTCGGGGCCCGACGAAGACGCCCGCCGCGCGGCCGTCAAGCAGTGGAAGCGTGTGATCGAGATCACGGCTCGTCTGGGGGTGAACGTCATCAACACCGAGTTCAGCGGTCGCCCCGAGCAGCCGGAGGAGTCCGAGCGGCAGTTCTACTGGTCGATGGAAGAACTGCTGCCCGTCATCGAGCGCGAGGGCATGCGGGTGCTGATCGATCCGCACCCCGACGACTTCGTCGAGGACGGGCTCGAGGCCCTCCGGGTCATCCGCGGGCTGAACTCGAAGAACGTGGGGTTCGTCTACGTCGCGTGCCACACGTTCCACTACGGCGGCAACATGGCCGAGATCATGCAGGCCGCTGGGCGATCGCTCGGGCTCGTCCACATCGCCGACACGTTCGATCACCGTCGCTCGCACGGCCTGCGGTACATCTCCAACCCGCCCGGCAACTCGGCCCGGGTGCACCAGCACCTCAAGATCGGTGACGGTGACGTCGACTTCGACCAGTTCTTCTCCGGCCTGACCGACCTGGGGTTCTTCGAGCGAGACGACACCGTCGCCGTCTCGAGCGTCTTCGCCGAGGACGAGTCGGTCGACGAGGTCAGCCGCTACCAGCTGGCCGAGATTCGGTCGCGCATCGCGTCCGCCCGGCGCTGACCACCCACCAGCCCGACCGCACAGCACACCCCCGCTGCCCCGACCGCACCGCATCACATCGCACCAGAAGGAGCCCACCGCCATGCCTCTCGTCCGCATCGACGTCCTGCCCGGACGCACCGACGAGGGCCTCCGTGCGATCGCCGCCGCGATCCACGAGGCCATCGTCGACGTCTACGGCATCCCCGCTCGCGACCGATTCCAGGTGATCAACGAACTGCCGACGGGGCGCATCATCGCCCAGGACGCGGGGCTCGGCTTCGACCGCGGCGACGGGGTCGTCATGATCCAGATCTTCACGCAGCGCGGCCGCAGCGACGAGGCGAAACAGCAGCTGTACGCCACCATCGCCGAACGCTTGTCTGGTGTCGGGGTCGCGGGCGAGGACGTCTTCATCGGCTACGTCGAGAACGGGCCGCAGGACTGGTCGTTCGGCTTCGGTCGGGCACAGTACGTCACCGGAGAGTTGTCCGTCCCGAAGGGATGACGGGCGGCCGGGCGTCGGTGAGGGGCCGCCGGCCTACTTGTCGACCAGGGTGATCGAGAACGAGTACAGGTCGGGTCGGTACACGTGGTGGCCGACCTCGACGGCGCGGCCCGAGGCGTCGTAGGCCGTGCGGCTCATGGTCAGCAGGGCTCCGGCTCGTTCGATCTCGAGCAGCTCGGCCTCGTCGCGAGCCGCGGCGCGGGCCCCGATCACCTGCTTGGCCACGCGCATGGTGATGCCGCGCCCCCGCAGCAGTTGGTAGAGGCCGTAGGTGGCGAGGTCGTCCGAGCTGAGGTCGGCGACCGCGACGGGCAGGTAGTTCTCGAGCACCGACACGGGGACGTCGTCGGCGAGGCGGAGTCGTCGGATGTGGTTGACCTCGGCGCCGGCGGCGATGTCGAGGGCCGCGGCGACCCGGGCGTCGGCCGGCACGACCTGGTGGACCAGCAACCGCGTGGTGGGCGTCTGGCCGCTCGCGGCGAGGTCGTCGAAGAGGCTCGTGAGTTCGACGTTGCGGGTGACGGGCCCGTGCACCACCTGGGTGCCGATGCCGCGACGGCGGACCAGCAGGCCCTTGTCGACGAGTTCTTGGATGGCGCGGCGGATGGTGGGGCGAGAGAGCCCGAGTCGGGTGCCGAGGGCGATCTCGTTCTCGAGGCGGGCTCCGGCCGGCAGTCGCCCGCTCGTGATGGCCTGCTCGAGTCGGCTCGACACCTGGTAGTAGAGGGGCATGGGGCCCGAGCGGTCGAGGTCCATGAACAGGTCGGCCGGCAGGGGGTGTTCGGTGCCGAGCGCGATGCTCTCGTCGGTCGTCATGTCGCCCCTCACTGCGTCACGGGCACCCGCGGGGGCGCTTGTCGTGACATTAGCAGGAGGTGCGGCGACCGCCCCGGCGCCTCTCGCGACCGGCCGGCACGAGCGCGCTCGAAGCAGGTCGGCTCAGCCGAACGCCATCGGTCGGCGATCGGCGCGCGGCACGAGAGGGGCCACCGGGCCGGTGGCGGGTTGCAGCACCTTGACCTTGACCGACGCGACGGAGGCCAGCTGCGTGAGGTCGTCGGCACCGTGGAACAGTGCGGCGTGGGCCACGATCGCGGCGCAGGCCTCGGCGTCGGCGAGGGCGTCGTGGTGGGAGAAGGCGTCGAACCCGGCGGCGGCCGCAGCGACCGGCAGCCGGTACGAGTCGAGTTCGTAGGTCTTGCGGGCCACCTGCAGGCTGCACAGGTACGACCACGGGGGAGGGGTGAGCCCGGTCACGGCGCACGCCGCCTTGATGACCCCCATGTCGAAGCCGGCGTTGTGGGCGACGAAGACGTCGTCGCCGCCGAAGTCGGCGAGCAGCTCGAACTGCTCGGCCCAGCCGAACGCCCCGACGACGTCGGAGGCGACGATGCCGTGGATGCGGGTGTTCCATTCGGAGAACTCGTCGTGACCGGCCGGAGGCTGGATCAACCACCCGACCTTGTCGACGACGACACCGTCGCGGACCTTGACGAGGCCGACGGAGCAGGCGCTGGCGCTGCTCGAGTTCGCGGTCTCGAAGTCGATCGCGGTGAAGTCGATGGGCATTGGCTCATGCTCTCACGCGCCTCCGACAGTCCTGCTCCGCCCCGTCCGGGCACCACGCCCGGTACGCTTGATCCTCGTGGCTCTCACTATCGCGATCGTCGGACTGCCCAATGTCGGCAAGTCCACCCTGTTCAACGCTCTGACCAAGAACCAGGTGCTGGCGGCGAACTACCCGTTCGCGACCATCGAGCCCAACGTGGGCATCGTCAACCTGCCCGACCCGCGCCTCCAGGTGTTGGCCGGCATCTTCGGCAGCGAGAAGATCCTGCCCGCGCCGGTGTCGTTCGTCGACATCGCCGGCATCGTCAAGGGTGCGAGCGAGGGGGAGGGCCTGGGCAACAAGTTCTTGGCGAACATCCGCGAGGCCGACGCGATCGCCGAGGTCGTGCGCGGCTTCGACGACCCCGACGTCGTGCACGTCGACGGCAAGGTCGACCCCGAGAGCGACATGGGCACGATCAACACCGAGCTGATCCTCGCCGACCTCGAGACCGTCGAGAAGGCCCTGGTCCGTTACGAGAAAGAGCTGCGCCTGAAGCGCGTCGAGCCGCTCGTGCACGAGACGGCGATCGCCGCCAAGGAGGCGCTCGAACGAGGCGAGGCCCTGTCGGCCACGGGCATCGACCTCGAGCCGATCCGCGAACTCGGGTTGCTCACCGCGAAGCCCTTCATCTACGTCTTCAACGTCGACGAGGCCGTCCTCACCGACGAGGCGCGCAAGGCCGAACTGCAGGCCCTGGTCGCGCCGGCCGAGGCGATCTTCTTGGACGCGCAGGTCGAGTCCGAGCTGATCGGCCTGGACGACGAGGACGCCGCCGAGCTGCTCGCGTCGCTCGGGCAAGACGA
>Ga0265798_10012383_pt1 | contig 10295 bp, 10 predicted proteins | sample P3T30metagenome_FD_192430 | JGI IMG/M metagenome (GOLD analysis project Ga0265798, IMG submission 192430) | Plant litter microbial communities from East Loma Ridge, Irvine, California - P3 T30 | ecosystem: Environmental > Terrestrial > Plant litter > Unclassified | place: USA: California...
AATCGCTCCGATCGCATGCGCAGACTATGGCGACCACGGCCGCCGCGCTGCTGCGCACTGCCAGCGGTACGCTGGGTAGCGTCACAGGAACGGTGCGGATCAGCGCCAGTGACGTCGTCGCCGTCGAACATCTACCGCCAATCCTGACGCTGCTTCGACGCGACCATGCGGCACTTGTGGTCGAGTTGATGTTATCGGATCGCGTCGACGATCTGCTCGCACGTGAGGCCGACATCGCCGTTCGCATGACCGAGCCCACACAGACCTCTTTGCTCGCGCGCCGCCTCCCGCCTGTCGAACTCGGTTTTCATGCACACCACAGCTATCTCGACCGGCGTGGAACGCCGGCCAACATGGCAGAACTCGCCGCCCATGACCTGATCGGGCATGACGCCGAAACGCCGGCGCTGCGCGCGATGGTCGAGCAGCTTCCGCCCCTTGACCGGCACGGCTTCGCGTTCAGGACAGACAGCAACCTTGCCCAGCTCGCTGCTATTCGCGCAGGGTTCGGCATCGGCCTGTGCCAATCCGCTGTCGCGCAGCGCGACAAGGCCTTGGTGCGCGTTCTTCCTACAATTGCGCTGCACCTGCCGATTTGGATCGTCATGCATGAGGATCTGAAGACCAGCGCCCGCTTCCGCACCGTGTTCGACGCCTTGGCTAACGGGTTGGGCAACATGGCCGTCTAACGTTCCTTGCGGAGCTGGCGCCCGATCAATGCTATCCCCCTCCTACGCTGGACGGCGCGGCACCGTAAAAGACCAAAAAGTTGCCATTCCCGAAGCCTTTCCGCGTTCCCAACTTCCGACATTCACTCATCAGTCCGCGACCAACCGGCAGCGCCGCGGGAGCGGGCGGAAGGTGGGACAAACCCGTCGTTGAGTAACGCGACAGCGAACGACCGTTTTGGGGTGAAGCGGCCGTTCGCGGCAACGAGCTGTATCCGAAGGAAGGGCATTTCCCGACGAACCATCGTGTTCGGTAACGTGGGAAGTCCCCGGCTGCGGCCATACCGCGCCGCTCGTTCGATGCCCACTTTGTAGGCATCGGCAGCGGAGTTCACCTCACCGGAGTTGGAACGCGTACCATCGAGTCTGCTGTCAGTTCTCCTTCCGCCGAAACGCCGCAACGAATGCGCCCATGACTGCGGCGAGCGCCGATCCTGCAGGACCCGGCGCACGCAACATCCACACGGCCCAAGGAGGCGGCGCGTAGGTTTCGAGCACCATCATGAGACCGCCAGAGGCCAGGAGCGTCGCCGTGCCTTCCGAGCCAGCCTGCACAATGCCTGCTCCGAGCACCGCAGCTGCGCGCATGGCGTCTGATCCGTCGACGATGAGTGCGAAGTCAGGTTGAAGACGGCGCGTGCCACTAGGTGTGCGAAACAGCCAGGGCATCATGCGCCCCGTTGCCGGAAACCGCACCCCGACCAGCCGATGTCTTACTAGGTCATCCGGCGTCTGCGGCACACCGTGCTTGGCGAGGTAAGCGGGCGCCGCGAGGGTGACGAGCGGCAACGGTGCGAGGCGCCGTGCGAGGAGGCTCGCGTCGGCGATACGTGGCGCGATGCGCACCGCGAGGTCCCAACGTCCGCCGCCAAGGTCGGCAAGGTGGTCATCGAATGCAAGCTCCACACGCAGCGCGGGATGACAATCCAGAAGCGAAGCCAGTGCGTGCAGCAGGGTCGGAGCGAGCGAGGCGGCGGCGGTCACTCGCACCGTACCCGCGACCCCGAGCGGTGCGCCGAGCCGACTGGCGGCCGCTGCGAGCGCGAGTGCCGGGCCTCGGACCTCAGCGAGGAAGCGCTCACCGTCTGGCGTCAGGGAGAGTGTGCGGGTCGATCGACGGAACAGGCGCGCACCGTGCGCGGTCTCAAAGCGCCCGACGAGGCGCGCGACGGCGGCCGGGGTCACGCCGAGCAAGCGCGCGGCGCCAGCGAAGGAGCCAGCCTCGGCAACGCGGAGAACGACGACAGCGGCACGTAGAGTGTCCATCTAATATTCAATACATTCTGTTGGTTCACTTACAACACCACTTGTCATTCCTCGATCGACTGTCCGCGCTTACGTTGAGGGTATCACGAGCGGAGAGAGATGATGCGCATAGGGATCGTAGGCGTGGGGCAGGTTGGGGAAACCTTGGGGTCTATCTGGGCGCGCGCGGGTCACGAGGTGGCCTTCGGGTCGCGTGACTCAGTCAAGGCCGCGGCGGCGGTGAAAGGCTTGGCCGGTGCTCACGCGATGACCCAGGAACAGGCGGTGGCGTTCGGCGATGTCGTGTTGTGGACGCCGCGCGGCGTGATGCCCGCCGACCCGAACCTCCTCGCCGGAAAAATCGTGCTCGATCCCAACAATCGCGAGCCGGATCCCGGCCGCGATTACGCCTCGCCGCATCCTAATGGGCTGAGTTACGCCGAACGGCTCCAGGCCGCCGCACCGCAGGCGCGCGTGGTGAAAGTGTTCAACACCATCGTGATGCGGGTGCTGCGGGAGACTCCCGAACGGCTGGCGGCGTCGGGCACACAGGTGTTGCTGGCCAGCGACGACGGGGAGGCGAAGACGGTGGCCGCTGGGCTGGCGGCGGACGCCGGGCTGGGCGCGGTGGATCTCGGGGGGCTCGACGCATCGTGGCTGGCCGAGGCGATGGCCGACGCGTTCCGCCAGGGCATGCGAACCAGCCCTGCCGAATGGCGCCAGGCTTTGGTGTTCGCTGACCTGACAGACCGGCCCAACTGAGATGAACCTCCGAGTCCTGCCCAAGAAGGAGCACCGACGCATGTACGACCACGTCATCTGGCCTGAGCAGTTCCACCCCAAGATCTCAGAGATCTACGGGCTGAACGATATTGACGTTGAAGCGTCCGCCGAGACGGTCTGGAAACTGCTCGTCGATGCCGAGAACTGGCACCGTCACTTCCCCCCCGAGAACCAGGTGAAGATTCTCGGCGGTGAGCGGGAACTTGCCCTCGGGACCAGGCTCACCCGTGTGACTGCGGGCTATCCGATGAGCCTTGAAGTCACCGAATGCGTCCCTGGCAGACGGCTCGCATGGGCCACCATGGTCGACGATGACGACACGGGCTCCACCGCCTATCACGGCTGGGTCATCACCCCCACTGCACAGGGCTGCCACCTCCTCACCGAAGAGACCGAGCAGGGTTCCTTTTTCCTGGAGATGATCGGACGCCAGAATCCCGGCCTGTTGTATCGCTACCACCAGGAATGGGTGGAAGCCCTGGCTCGCGCGGCGGAGGAAGCCAATCGCGTCCAAGCCTGACCGACCTTCGCGCCGGCTTTCCTCTTGAATGAAAGAATATTTGTCATGAGCAATTCCGCATCAGTGCAAGTACCTACGCCGACACCATCGTTCGACCTCACCGGCAAGCGGGTCGTCGTCGTCGGCGGTAAGAAGGCGATCGGCCTCGGGGTCGCGCAGGCCGCCCATGCCATGGGCGCTGCCGTTACGGTCGCCAGCCGCCGCAATACGTCGGTCGAGGAACATCCGGAGCTTGCGGCGTTCGAGCAAGTCGTTCTGGATATCAGCGACGAGACAGCAGTGCAGGCCGCATTCGAGGCGATCGGGCCCTTCGATCACCTCGTCGTCACCGCCGGACCGGCGCTCGGTGCTTGGGGATCGTTCATGGACCCCGACATGCGCGGCGTCCGCAGCTATCTGGAGGCCAAGTTTCTCGGCACATGGGCCTGTGCTCGATATGCCGCCCCGCACCTTCAGGCTGGCGGCTCGATGACCTTCCTGACGGGCGGGACCGGCGCCCGCGCGAAGCTTGGCCTAGCCGCGGTCACCTCAACCTTTGCGGCGGTCGAATTGCTGTCACAATCGCTCGCGCTTGAGTTAGCTCCGATCCGCGTCAACACGATCCGGCCCGGCTTCATCGATACCAATTTCTGGGAAGTGCTGCCTCCGGCGGACGTGGAGGAAATCCGCGCCAAGGTACGCGCCAAGTTCCCGGCCAGGCGGTTGGGGACAGCAGGGGATGTCGGACACGCAGCTGTTTTTCTCATGACCAACCCATATGTCACCGGGACGGTACTTGAAGTCTCCGGTGGCGAGTTGCTAGTCGATTGGATTTTCTGACTTCGATCTCGCCGAAACGGGGGAAGCCTTGTCATCAGCAACGATAATCGGAATAGCGATTGGCGGGTTCCAGTAAAAGCCGTCGGCCACATTAACGTTACCAATGTCTTGAGTTGGTCGAAAGCTGCCGCCAGTTTCGCAGTGGCGCTGACCCACAACCGGCCGTTCAGCGGTAAATTGACGGGTCCCGCTTTCGGACTCTCGTTCATCGCTCAGCGACATTAGTGCCAGCGGGGGCGGCGGGACTACCATCCGACAATTCCCGATCGACAAACTCAATAGATCCAGCGCCAGATGCCGGCCGGCCATCCGGCGAGCGGGATGTGTGCCCATGTCGCCAGGAGCCATGTGACAAGGCCGCCACCTAAGGCATGTCCCCCAAAGCCGCCCAATTTGGTACATCCGGCAGCGATGGCGGCGAACGGCAGATAGCTTGTCCGAGCCTGCCATGCTGGCCAGCCTTCCGGATCCAGTGTGGCCTTCTTGCGATCCTGCAAAGCCGCCCCGACCAAAGCCAGTACGATCATCGATCCCGACAGGATGACGTTCTTGGCGATCGGATAGATCAGGATATGCGACGTGCCCCAGATCGCGAACGCCCACATCATCGGGTGGCGGGTGACGCTATATACGCCCCGTGCCTCGGCCGTGGCGGCATTCGCAGCGGCGCCGGCGAGCGCGGGATTGCGGACGAGCGACCCTAGCAGCAGGATCGAGGCGACGAGCATCAGGGCCGTTGAGGCCGCCCACAGGCCAGCGCCGACGTTCCACCAAGGCGGCGTAATCGCAGCGGCGCGATACGCCCAGATCGTCGCGCCGAGCGTGCCGAACGCCACGACGGAATAGACGCCCAGGAATTCCTTCTCGCCGATCGCGGCGACCAGGGGCGGGCGCAACGGGTGCGACAGTAGGAAATGGGTACCGACAAATATCGCGGCAGCCGCAAGAACGGTCATGGTTCCTGTCACCATCTCATCTCCCTCGTATCGATCCTATCATCATTCACCGCGACGCCTGTGGGGGTGACGATCATGCGCGTGAACTGTTGCGCAGGCACGATGCGTCGTTCGGGTGCCGCAATGCCTGTTGCGTTGCAGAGCATCACAAAATGACTTGGTCACGGTCAGGCGTTTCCCGTCTTATCGGGAGGAAGGCGGTTGATTTTAGGCAGTAGCAATAGTTTCGGCCCAGTCCCCGATCTGGGATTGCGACATATCGGTCGTGTTGAAGATCACGATGGTTTCGCTCTGACTCAGGCGGTGCGCGATCAGGGCTCGATACCCCTCGACCTTGCCTGTCTCCCACGCCCATGGCTCGTTACCGATGGTGTGGACACGGCCCCCGAGGGCATATTCCTGATCCGGCCAGTGAAGGCTTGTGAGTTCCCGCCGCGATCCCGCGCTCAGAAGGGCGGTATGAAAAATGCCGTGCGCGGCGCGGACGGCATCCCGCACCGTGCTGGCCGTATTCCCGCTGCCCGCCAGGAAAGCGGGGACAGCCGTCATCTTGCGGACTGGCGGGACGACGCTGCCGTACGCGGCCGCTAATCCCGGCATCGGAGGTTGCCCCATCTGGGCATAACCGGTCTCGGTCATGTGCAGCGGTTGAAGGACCATCTGCCCAACCAGTTCGGCTAGCGGCTTGCCGGTGATCCGCTCCAGCACCGCCGCGACGATCACCCAGTTGAGGGGGGTGTAATCCCATCCCGCACCAGGGGTGAACTTCAAGTCGCCCCTCCCGTATTTGGCTAGTATCGTCGCCGGCCTCTCCGTCGAGTTAAGGAGCGATCGATCAGCCTTGATCGCCGGAACCAGAAGGTCGGTGATACCGCTGGTGTTGGACAGCAGATGCTTGATCAACACGCGGTCGCCCGTGTCGCGGCGAAAGTCCGGCAGGTAGGTCGCGATCGGCGCATTCAGCGATAACATGTCGCGCTCGACTAGGCGGAGGGCAGTCGCGCTGGCCACCCATTTTGATGCGGACCCCCATTTGAACTGCGTGTGCGGCGTGACGGGACGTTTATCCTCCACATCGGCCAGACCGACGCAGCGGATGTGCTCGAGCTTGCCCTGTCGTCCGTAGGCAAGCGCGCCATTGAAATCCGGAGGCAGGATTATCCCTTCGATGGCCTGACGCTTGGTTGTATTTGGGACCTTGGCGGATGCTGCGGTCGCTACCCCCAAAGCAAGGCCGCCGACGATAAGCTTGCGTCTGTCGATCATTCCCGTGCCCCCGTTGTTGCATCGAGGCATATGTCCGCTTGGTCATCAGGACCAGCCTAAAGAAATTGGAGAGGCCGCCGGATGAGCCGTATATACGCAACGATCGCGTACCGAGGGCGACTTCTTCGATAGTGCGGGCAGCGGCGTTAAACTGCCCCTCGCCCCCCGCCCCCTGCCCCTTGCCGCAGTGAGCCAATTACGGCCGTTCACCGTCTCTCAACCGTCATCCGGTTTTGGCCGTTCGTTCATGTGGTTGCCCGACCGTCTCTTTACCTTTGAGGGAATGATGGCTGGAAAGCGGATCGGCTGCGGAGGCGGACCGTCAGCCACCGCCAGCGACACCTTTCGCGCGACCTCCTCGAGCGTCGCAAGCAGTCTGTTCATCTGCGAGGCAGGGGAGAGGCAATCAGGCCCGTATCTCGCGACGAGATACTCGCGGTCCCGCGCCATCGCGCTGATGTGGGCGGCAGTCCGTTCGCGAAGCACCATACCCTTGTCTTCCGCGCATTCGAGGCGCGCCGCTAGATCGTGGCCCATCTTGCGGATCGCGGCCCAAGTGACGCCGTGGAGCAGGAGATACGCCGAGAGGTTGAGCTCGATCGAATGTATTGCCAGCAGCCGCATCGGTCCGGCGCTGAGCGGATCGCCGAACTGGATTGAGCCCGAGGACCGATGAGCAGCGTCGCGGTAGAAGTCGGCTAGCCGGTTCATATCATATGGCGATGCACCGTCGCCTGGATAGGGATTCGCTGTCATGCAGCCGATCTACTCGCCGCCTCGTAAACCCTCCGCAAAGATTGAAATCACGTCGCCGGAGGCGCGCTGACCCACTTCCGGCCATTCACGCCCTCCTTCTTGCTGCCCGATACCTGCCGCTCGTTCATGTGAGCGGGCCGACAGCGTGAGTGAGGCCTACCAGCACCTCGGAACGGCTGAGATTGTGGACATTGCCGTCGGGCAGTTATTGGGAGCCTCGAACGGGATAGCTGCCGCTCGTTGTGCTGTCAGTTGTCCCGAAACGATGAAGTTCCGGGAATGCCTGGATGTTCTGATAAGCGGACGAACGCGAACAAAACGCGCTGTAATGGCTCCCGCGTCTTGCACGAGAAGCGAACCACCTGGGATGTGGCAAAGCTGCAACAGGCCGATCCAATGCGCTTATGTTACCGCTCTGCAATGATCCGGCTACATCGACTTCGCAGGCAAAGGGTATGTACCAAGCCCAGACCGAAGCCCGTGAGGATGCCCCTGTTATGGATCTGACTACGCGTATCCTCGTCGTCGATGACGACAGCGGTATTCGCGAGGTCGTGTCGACCTTCCTGCGGACCCACGGTTACATCGTCGACGACGCACAGGACGGAGCGGCCATGCGCGAGCGCATGAAGGGCAACACCTATGACCTCATAGTACTCGATGTGATGATGCCTGGGGAGGACGGTCTTACTCTGCTGCGCGGGCTCAATAGGGAGAGCTCACCTGCGGTCATTATGCTGTCCGTGATCGGGCAGGATGTCGATCGTATCATCGGCCTAGAGATGGGCGCGGACGACTATTTATCAAAGCCCGTGAACCCGCGCGAATTGCTCGCCCGTATTCGTGCTGTTCTACGGCGTCGGGAACAGCAAATTGCTCCAGCAGCACCAGCCCAGCGCGCTATCATTGCGTTCGCTGGGTGGAGCATGGACACAATGACCCGGCAGTTGACTGACCCCGACGGAGTCCTGGTCAATTTGTCGGATGGTGAGCACCGTCTGCTTGTTACGATGGTCGAGCACCCACGGCGCGTCTTGAGCCGGGACTTCATTCTTGAGCACTCGCGCGGAGTAAATGCAGAACACTTCGACCGGGCTATCGATGTGCAGGTAAGCAGGCTGCGCCGGAAGCTGGATAGGGATGATGGCCGCGGGGGTGAGGACCTGATCCGAACGGTTCGGCATGAAGGATATATGTTCACGGCCGACGTACGAAAGGTCTAATATGGCCATTCGCCGCATGACCATCACGCGCGCCATTTTCCTGTTGGTCGCAGCAGCAATCGTGCTGGCGACGATCGCTACATTTGCCATCACGTTCGCAGGCCCGCCGCCTCGCGAACGGCCTGTGTCGGAACGTGATATCGCGTTCGCACTCCGCGGCCGCCCCATCGCGGGGCTGCGATCGACCAAGGCACCGGTTGCGCCACGCAGCGGCGAACGCCGACAACCCGAACGGGACCAACGGTTAGCAGCTCTGTTGGGCGGAGGGACGGTGACCGGGTTCTACGAAGGATCAGAGGCGGTCAAAGGCGAGGTAAGAGGCAAGTTTTCCGTCACCTGGTCGTCTCCAGACGGGCAGCGATCAGTCCGGAATGCGGGCAAGGCCGTGATCACCCATTGGCTGGTGTTCACTTTTGGCAGCATGGCGGCTGCGCTGCTGATGATGCTGATCCCGGTTTGGATCATCGCCCGGGCTATCTCACGCCCCCTGCAAGATCTGGCCGCGTCAGCACGGCAGGCTCGCATGGGAGAATCGTTGGTCGTGCCGCAAAATGGATCGGTGGAAGTGCGGGACCTTGGTGCCGCTCTGGTCGCAATGCACAAGCGGATTGCCGCAGCGGTTGAAGGTCGAACCGCTATGCTGGCAGCTATCGCCCACGATCTGGGTACGCCCCTTTCGCGTCTAGCCTTCTATGTCGATGCGCTGCCCGAACCCGCGCGGTCAAAGGCCAATCAGGACCTGGGTGAGATGCGCGATATGATCGGGGCGGCTATCAGCTTTGCAAGGGACGAAGCCCATTCGCAGACAATGCACAGACTGGAACTCGGTAGTCTGCTGGATAGCCTTGTGGAAGACATGCTCGCCGCTAAGCAGCCCGTCAGTCTGACGACAGGACATCGCGCCATCGTCAACGGCGATCCATCGGCGCTTAGGCGGCTGTTTGCCAACCTGATTGAAAATGGAATTGCTTACGGAAGCGAGGCGATCGTGAGCTGGCATACTGAGCCAGACCGGGTGATTGTCATCGTTAGAGACAAAGGACCAGGGATAGATCCGTTGATGGCGGAACGATTATTTGAGCCTTTTGTCCGCGGAGAACCTTCCCGGAACCGTAAAACTGGCGGGACGGGGCTTGGGCTGGCCATCGTGCGGTCTGTCGCGGCGCGTCATGGTGGTGAGGTAACGCTTGCTTCCGACGCCGAAGGAACGGCTGCGACCGTGGTCCTTCCGCTTGTTGCAGCACCGTTACAAAGCGGCACAAAGGCGAAATTTAGTCGCTACGCGGGGGGATCATCTGCTCATCACGTTCAAGGGAGCTGATGATGCAAAATCACGACCATGGCCATGGAATGGCCGAAGATCTGCCTCGCATCGAGGCATTGATGGCCCGTAGGCGCGCGCTCAAGTGGTTTGCAGGGGCGGGTACCGCTGCGTTGGTCGCGGGTTGCGGAGGGAGTGACGGGAGTTCGAGCGACGTTACTGTGGTGAGTGGCAGCACGCCGACGCCCACTGCTACCGTCACGCCGACCCCAACGGCCACTGCCACCCCGACCCCAACGTCAACAGGCACCTGCATTGCCGACCCTACGGAGACGGCAGGTCCTTACCCCGGAGATGGCACGAACACGTCATCAGGCTCAACGTCGAACGTTCTGATTGTCAGTGGCATCGTGCGATCGGACATTCGTCCCAGCTTCATCAGCTCGACAACCGTCGCAACCGGCGTTCTGGTCAAGATTACGCTGACTGTCGTCAACGTCAACGCAACCTGCGCGCCGCTCGCCGGCTATGCCGTCTACCTCTGGCACGCCGATCGCGAGGGGCATTATTCGTTGTATAGCGCGCCCACCGAAAGCTATCTGCGAGGCGTCCAGGTGACGGATGCCAACGGGCAGGTCACTTTTACTACGATCTTCCCGCCTGCGTACGACGGCCGCTGGCCGCACTATCACTTCGAGGTATTCTCCTCGTTGTCGAACGCTTTGGGCGGCAAATACG
>Ga0265798_10012384_pt1 | contig 10295 bp, 6 predicted proteins | sample P3T30metagenome_FD_192430 | JGI IMG/M metagenome (GOLD analysis project Ga0265798, IMG submission 192430) | Plant litter microbial communities from East Loma Ridge, Irvine, California - P3 T30 | ecosystem: Environmental > Terrestrial > Plant litter > Unclassified | place: USA: California...
AATAGCTTTACTGCCTGGTGATGGCATCGGGCCGGAAGTCTGTCGACAGGCCGTGAAAGTGCTCGACGCCGTAGCCGAGCGCTTCGGCCACCGCTTTGAATTCACCTCGCACCTCGTGGGCGCCTGCGCCATCGACGCCACCGGCAACCCGTTGCCCGATGAAACACTAGCCGCCTGCCGCGCCTCCGACGCGGTGTTGTTTGGCGCCATCGGCGACCCGAAGTACGACAACGACCCAACCGCCAAAGTGCGCCCCGAGCAGGGCCTGCTGAAGATGCGCAAGGAGCTGGGCTTGTTCGCCAACATCCGCCCCGTAACGGCCTACAAGGCGCTGCTGAAGCACTCGCCGCTGAAGTCGGACCGCATCGAGGGCACCGACCTAGTGATTTTCCGGGAGCTGACGGGCGGCATCTACTTTGGTGGCAAGGGCCGCATGGCTGATGGCTCGGCCTACGACCACTGCACCTACTCGCGCGCCGAGATTGAGCGCATTGCGCACCTCGCGTTTCAGTCGGCCGACAGCCGCCGCAAGCACCTAACACTGGTAGACAAAGCTAACGTACTGGAAACTTCGCGCTTGTGGCGCGAAGTGGTGCAAGAAATTGCCCCTAGCTACCCCGAAGTGGCCGTTGACTATTTGTTCGTGGATAATGCCGCGATGCAGATTATCATCAATCCTAAGCAGTTTGACGTGATGCTGACCGAGAATATGTTCGGCGACATTATTTCGGACGAAGCCTCGGTGATTGCTGGCTCGATGGGCCTGCTGCCTTCCGCTTCGGTGGGTGCCGAAGTAGCGGTGTTTGAGCCTATTCATGGCTCTTACCCCCAGGCCAAGGGCAAAGGCATTGCCAACCCGCTGGCCGCCATCTTATCGGCCGCCATGCTGCTCGACCACCTAGGGCTGACCGAAGAAGCCGCCTTGGTGCGCGAAGCTGTGGACGAAGCGCTGACCAACCAGATTCTAACGCCCGAGCTGAACCCGACCGCGCCCTACACCACCGAGCAGGTGGGTAGCTACGTGGCCTTCTGGATTGCCGACTCGAACGAGCAACAGTGGAATGCCCACAACATTGCGGTGGGCGTGAGCACGATTATTTAGCCCTGTTGCGCGGACTTTGTAGTCCGCGTATCGGCGGCCCCTGCCATCGCGGACTATAAAGTCCGCGCAACATTTTTTCAATAAAAAAACGCCCGTTTTAGTGAAAAAGCTCGCAACTAGCTGTATGTTTGCGCCATGCACCAGCAGCTGTTCGTCATTATTAGCGTCGTCGCCGTGATTATTTCACGGGGAGCGAGGATGCTATGCTGCTAGGTCAACCACCTACCTGCTACTAGCCATCCTCACCCAGGATGGCTTTTTTTATGCTTGCTTTTTTCTACACACGCCCTATGCGCGCTTTGCTGTTACCCGTCATTTCCGTGGTCATTATTTCTACCCTTGCGGGCTAGCAGGTACTTCTTACGCCAAAGAAAACCTTCCTAGCCCGCTGCCAGGAAGGTTTTTTTAGAGCCAAACCGAATTTCTTTACCGAACCAACCACATGACTCTCAACAAATTCAGCCGCATCTATACCCAAGACGACAGCTTGCCCGCCTCGCAGGCCATGCTCATCGGCGCGGGCTTGTCGGATGCAGATTTGCGCAAGCCATTCGTGGGCATCTGCTCCACGGGCTTCGAGGGCAACACCTGCAACATGCACCTCGACGGGCTGGCCGACGAGGTAAAGCGCGGCGTGGCCGCGCAGGGGTTGGTGGGGCTGCGCTTCAACACCATCGGCGTGAGCGACGGCATCACCAATGGCAACGCGGGCATGCGCTTTTCGCTGGTTTCGCGGGAGATAATCGCCGATTCGATAGAGGCCATGGCGGGCGCGCACTACTACGACGCCATTGCTACGGTTGTGGGCTGCGACAAGAACATGCCTGGCGCGCTCATCGCCATGGCGCGGCTCAATCGGCCGTCGCTGATGGTGTACGGCGGCACCATTCGGGGCGGCGAGTTTAAGGGCCAGCAGCTCAACATTGTATCGTGCTTTGAGGCCTACGGTAAGAAGGTAAACGGGCAGATTTCGGAAGAAGACTACCAGGGCATCATCCACAATGCCTGCCCCGGGCCGGGCGCCTGCGGCGGCATGTACACCGCCAACACGATGGCCGCCGCCATCGAGACCCTAGGGATGACGGTGCCGGCCTCGTCGTCGCTGCCCGCCGAGAGCAGCGCTAAGGTGCAGGAATGCCTCGACACGGGTGCCTACCTGCGCCGCCTGCTGGAGCTGGACTTGAAACCGCGCGATATCCTTACCCGCGAAGCGTTTGAGAATGCGATGGTTATCATCACGGTGCTCGGCGGCTCGACCAATGCGGTGCTGCACCTCATCGCCATTGCCCACGCGGCCGGCGTGCACCTCACTATGGAGGACTTCCAGGCGGTGAGCAACCGCGTGCCGGTGCTCGCCGACCTCAAGCCCAGCGGCAAGTACCTGATGGAGGATTTGTCGAAAATCGGCGGCGTGCCCGCCGTGCAGCGCACGCTGCTCGACTACGGCCTGCTCAACGGCGACCTGATGACCGTAACCGGCCGCACGCTGGCCGAGAACCTCGCTGATGTAAAGCCCCTAGGTGCCGAACAAGACCTGCTGCGCCCCTTGAGCAACCCCATCAAGGCCGACGGGCACATCCAGATGCTGTATGGCAACCTCGCGACCAAAGGCAGCGTGGCCAAAATCAGCGGCAAGGAAGGCCTGCGGTTTGAGGGCCCGGCCATCGTGTTCAACTCGGAAGAAGAACTAAACCAGGGCATTATCGACCACAAAATCAAGGCCGGCCAGGTGGTCGTGATTCGCTACGTGGGGCCGAAAGGCGGTCCAGGCATGCCCGAAATGCTGAAGCCGACCTCCGCCATCATGGGCGCCGGCCTAGGTGATAAAGTGGCCTTGATAACTGACGGCCGCTTCTCGGGCGGCACCCACGGCTTCGTTATTGGCCACGTCTGCCCCGAGGCGTTCGACGGCGGCGGCCTGGCCCTGGTGCAGGACGGCGATTGGATAGTGCTCGATGCCACGGCCAACACCATCAATGTGCAGCTATCCGACGAAGAACTGGCCTCCCGCCGCGCCGCTTGGCAGCGCCCGCCGCTGCCTGCTAAGCAGGGCGTACTTCTCAAATATATCCGCACCGTGAGCGACGCTAGCCACGGTTGTATCACCGATTTAGTAGAAGAAAATTATGTCAACGCAGACCTTAGCCCAGCCCGCCGCTAGCCCGGCCGCCGCCCCCGAGACTACGCCTATTACCGGCGCAGTAGCCACGCTGCAAGCGCTGGTGGCCGAAGGCGTGGACACGATTTTCGGCTACCCCGGCGGGGCCATCATCCCGATTTATGACGCGCTTTACGACTTTCAGCCGGAACTGAACCACGTGCTGGTGCGCCACGAGCAGGGCGGCATCCACGCGGCGCAGGGCTATGCGCGTAGCTCGGGCCGGGTGGGTGTAGTGCTGGCCACGAGCGGGCCAGGTGCCACTAACCTCGTGACGGGCCTGGCCGATGCCATGATTGATAGCACGCCGCTGGTGTGCATCACGGGGCAGGTGTTCGCGCATTTGCTAGGTACCGATGCGTTTCAGGAGACGGATATTATCAATATCACGACGCCCGTTACGAAGTGGAACTATCAGGTAACCAACGCCGAAGAGATACCCGAGGCGCTGGCCAAGGCCTTCTACATCGCACGCAGCGGCCGGCCGGGTCCGGTACTGGTGGACATCACCAAAAACGCCCAGATGCAAACCTTCGATGCCCCGGCCTACGAGCGGTGCACGCACATCCGCAGCTACCGGCCTGCGCCGGTGGTGCGCAAGGAGTACATCGAGCAGGCGGCGGCGCTGATTAACAGTGCTAAGCGGCCGTTCATCCTCTGGGGGCAGGGCGTGGTGCTGGGCAAGGCCGAGCAGGAGTTCAAGGACTTCGTGGAGAAAAGCGGCATTCCGGCCGCCTGGACCATCCTAGGCGTGGGGGCGCTGGCTACCGGCCACCCGCTGAACGTGGGCATGCTGGGCATGCACGGCAACTACGGCCCCAACCTGCTCACCAACGAGTGCGATGTACTGATTGCCATTGGGATGCGCTTCGACGACCGTGTGACGGGTCGCCTTGATAAGTACGCCAAACAGGCGCAGGTGGTGCACCTTGACATAGACCCCACTGAGATTGACAAGAACGTGAAAACCACCGTGCCTGTCTGGGGCGACTGCAAGGAAACCCTGCCCCTATTAACGGCGCTCATCGAGCCTAAAAAGCACGAAGCTTGGCTGGCCCGCTTCTACGACTGCGCGGTGCAGGAAGCAGACGCCGTAATTCGGGAAGAGCTGTTTCCAACCTCGGAGGAGCTGACGATGGGCGAGGTTATCCAGCAGCTTAACGAGATTACTGGTGGCGAGGCCGTTATCGTGTCCGACGTAGGACAACACCAAATGGTGGCTTGCCGCTACGCCCTGCAAAACCAGTCGCGCAGCCACGTCACGAGCGGCGGCCTAGGTACTATGGGCTTTGCGCTGCCGGCGGCCATCGGGGCCAAGTTTGGCGCGCCCCACCGGCCAGTAGTAGCGGTCATCGGTGACGGCGGCTTTCAGATGACCATTCAGGAGCTGGGCACCATCATGCAGACGGAAGTAGATGTAAAAATCATCATCCTCAATAACCAGTTCCTAGGTATGGTGCGGCAATGGCAGGAGCTGTTTCACCAGCGGCGCTACTCGTTTGTGGATATCCAAAGCCCTGATTTTGTGGCCGTAGCCGCAGGCTATCGCATCGCCGGCCAGCGCGTAGACGACCGCGCCGAGTTGCGCCCAGCGCTGGAAAAGATGCTGGCGCACCCAGGGTCTTTCTTGCTCGAAGTGATGGTGACCAAGGAGAATAACATCTTCCCAATGGTGCCGCAGGGGTGCAGCGTGGCCGAGATACGGCTGCGCTAATTCCTCACGATTGTCATGCAGAGCGCAGCGAAGCATCTCGCGTGGCGCAGTAATCCCTTACCTAGGTAGACGTAACCACGCGAGATGCTTCGCTGCACTCTGCATGACAGACGACCTTAATAAACTGATTTGCAATGGAACGCCAGGAATATAACATCACCGCGTACACTGAAAACCAGGTGGGTTTGCTCAACCGCATTGCCATCATCTTTTCGCGCCGCAAAATCAACATCGAAAGCCTCAACGTGTCGCCCTCCGAGATTGAGGGCATCCACCGCTTCAACATCGTGATTGTGGAAACGGAGGACGTGGTGGAGAAGCTCGCCAAGCAAATCGAAAAGCAGGTGGAAGTACTAAAAGTGTACTACAACACCAACGCCGACGTGATTTGGCAGGAAATGGCCCTCTACAAAGTGCCTACCGATGTTATTGCCGAGAAGGTGCTCGTGGAGCGCCTGCTGCGTGAGCACGGCGCCCGGGCCGTGGTGATTCGCAAAGACTACACGGTCTTCGAAACCACTGGCCACCGCGAGGAAACCGACAACTTGCTCAATGCTTTGCAGCCCTACGGCCTGATTGAGTTTGTGCGCTCGGCGCGCATCGCCATCATCAAGGCCAGCGATGGCTTCCACCACAAGCTCAGCGAGTTTGAGCGCCGCGAGCCGAGCGAAGATGTGGCCGAAAACGAGTTTTTGAACGACCGCGAAGCGGTGTTCACGATGTAAAACAGTTGCGCGGACTTTGCAGTCCGCGTTTTGAAAAGACACCTTTTTTCCAACCATTCGCGGACTACAACCTCCGCGCAACACTCCCAACCCCTATGGCTACCATCAACTTCGGCGGCGTACCCGAAACCGTAATCACCCGCGATGAATTTCCGCTGCAAAAGGCGCTTGAATTCCTGAAGGATGAGACCATTGCCGTAATCGGCTACGGCGTACAGGGACCCGGCCAGGCACTGAACATGCGCGACAATGGCTTCCACGTAATCGTGGGCCAGCGCGAGGGCACGCCCTCGTGGGAGCGCGCCCTCAAGGATGGCTGGGTACCGGGCGAGTCGCTGTTCAGCATCGAGGAAGCGGCTGACAAGGGCACCATCATCTGCAACCTGCTCTCGGACGCCGGGCAAATCGCGCTGTGGCCTACCCTCCAGAAGTACCTCACGCCGGGCAAGACGCTGTACTTCTCGCACGGCTTCGGCATCACGTTTAATGACCAGACGGGCATCGTGCCCAGCAAGGATATCGACGTGATTTTGGTGGCCCCTAAGGGCAGCGGCACCAGCCTGCGCCGCTTGTTCGTGGCCGGCGGCGGCCTGAACTCGTCGTTTGCGGTGTTCCAGGATGCTAGCGGCAAGGCGTGGGAAAAAGCCATTGCGATGGGCATCGGCGTGGGCTCGGGCTACCTGTTCGAAACCGACTTCAAGAAGGAAGTTTACTCGGACCTCACCGGCGAGCGCGGCGTGCTGATGGGTGCCCTGGCCGGCATCATCGAAGCGCAGTACCAGGTGCTGCGTCAGCGCGGCCACTCGCCTTCAGAAGCCTTCAACGAGACCGTAGAAGAGCTGACCCAAAGCCTCGTGCCGCTGGTAGGCGAAAACGGCATGGACTGGATGTTTGCCAACTGCTCGGTGACGGCCCAGCGTGGCGCCCTCGACTGGAAAGGCAAGTTCCGCGACGCGACCCTGCCCGTGCTCAATGACTTGTACGACAGCGTAGCCAGCGGCGAGGAAGCCCGCCGTACCATCGAGCGCGGCAGCACGCCGAACTACCGCAAGGAGCTGGAAGCTGAGTTGCAGGAAGTGCGCGAGTCGGAGCTGTGGGCCACCGGTGCCACCGTGCGCGAACTGCGCTCGCGCAGCAGCGAGAATGTAGAAGCTTAATTTTTTATTGGTGCCTAGTGCTTGGTGCCTGGTGCTTAGGAACTGCCCTTGCGGCTGTCTTTCCTAGGTATCAGGCACCAACTTCTGGGCACCCTTCCCTAAGCACCATGCACGAGGTACTAAGCACCGAATTTGCCGTTACCCTAGAAAACGTCGAGCAGGCGGCGCGCCGCCTCAAGGGCGTCATTACCAAAACGCCGCTGATACACAACCTAGGGCTGTCGCGCAGCTACGACGCTACGGTGCTGCTCAAGCGGGAGGACTTGCAGGTAGTGCGCTCGTACAAGATTCGGGGGGCTTACAACAAGATTGCCACGCTGCCTACCACCGTGCCGACGCGCCAGATAGTGTGCGCCAGCGCCGGCAACCACGCGCAGGGCGTGGCCTACGCGTGCCAGCTTCTAGGGCTGCCCTGCGACATCTTCATGCCGGCTCAAACACCCGCGCAGAAGGTAGATAAGGTGCGGCTTTTTGGCAAGGACATGGTGACGGTGCACCTCACGGGCCGCACCTTCGACGACTGCTACCACGCGGCGCAGGCCTTTTGCGACGAACGTGGCAGCACCTTCGTGCACCCGTTTGACGACTTAGCCATTGTGGAAGGGCAGGCTACGGTAGGGTTAGAAATTCTGAAAGCGGCCCACGACACGCCAATTGATTTTTGCTTTATGCCCATTGGCGGCGGCGGGCTGGCCTCGGGGCTGTCGAGCGTGTTTCGGCAGCTTAGCCCGCACACCAAGCTCATCGGGGTGCAGCCCCTAGGTGCGCCCAGCATGCACGACGCCATCCGGGCCGGGCAGCGGCAGGCGCTCCCCAGCCTTGACACCTTCGTGGATGGCGCGGCCGTGAAGTGCCCCGGCGAGCTCACGTTTGAGATTTGCCAAGCGCTGCTCGATGAAGTTCACCTCGTGCCCGAAGGCCAGGTGTGCGAGGACTTGCTGAAGATGTACAACGAGGAAGGTATGGTGCTGGAGCCGGCGGGCACGCTCGCCATCTCGGCTCTGCACGCCTACGCTGACCAGATAAAGGGCAAAACGGTAGTCTGCATCGTGAGTGGCTCCAACAACGACATCACCCGCATGGAGGACATCAAGGAGCGCGCCCAGCGCCACCAGGGCCTCAAGCACTACTTCATGGTGCGCTTCAACCAGGCGCCCGGCGCCCTACGTCGCTTCGTGAACAACGTGCTGGCCGAGGGCGAGGACATCATTCAGTTTCAGTACATCAAAAAGAATAACAAGGAAAAAGGCCCCGTTTTCATCGGCGTCGAGGTGAAGAATCCACACGATGTGGAAGGTATTAAAGCCCGCATGGCCGAAGAGGGCTTTGGCTTCGAGTACCTGAACGGGCAGCAGGATTTCCTGAGCTTGCTAGTGTAGGGTGCGGGGCTCGCCCCCGCCCTACTTTTCTAGTTGCAGCTGCCCTCGTCCCACGGTTTGCACTTCCGCCAACGCATCCCGGTCAAAATATGCCCCATCTTCCACCACTAGCTGCCCGGCTATCGTCACTTTTGTGTGGGACTGCACCGCCAGCCGGCCGCCGCGCTTTACTATAAGGCGCGAGGTCGGGCCGATATATAGCTCGGGCAGCTGGCCGGACTGCTCGCACAGCACCAGCGCCGTGCCGCTGCCAACCTCTACAGTAGCCGCGCCCCGGCCCGAGGCTGGGCCAATAAGCAGCCCACTTTGCAGCAAATAGCGGCTGCCCGGAGCGGCCAGTAGCAGGGCACCTCCGGCTTGCACTACCGCCGAGCCGGGCACGGCTGGGTTACCTAGGCGAAAAGCCGTGCGCACGGAATCGCTATGATGCGGCCCGTTCTCGAAGCTAGTGCGACCACTAAAAACCCCAGTTGTCAACAAGTTATTAACATCTAGAGGTGGCTCGGCTTGGTCAAGTACGAAGGTGCAGCCGTGCAGCCGAAAGGCGCTGGCGGTGTCGGGCGCGGCGGCTACTGCGTATAGCAAGCCATTGCGCGTGCCCACAAAGCGGCAATTAGTGAAGAGCATGGCCCGCGCCTCCTGGTTGGAGTACACTAAGTGCTGCCCGTAGGCAGGCTGGCCGCGGTAAGGGCGGTCCTCGAAGGTGCAGCCCACGAAGCGGGTGGCCTCGGCACCTAGGGCGCAGCCCGTGACGAATGCCCCGTAGATGCGGCAGTTTTCGAAGAGAAAATCGGTTTGCCTCACCCAGGCCGACCAGTTGGTAACGCCCCACACTAGGCAGTTGCGGATAACAATGTTTTTGGTGGTGGGCGGACCGTTTCCGTAACGGTCTGACACGACGCCTTGACCAGCATTGTCCACGAAGCGGCAGCTTTCGAGGCGCACGTTGGACACGTAGCCCCCCTCAGGCTCGATATCGACACCCGCGCCGGGGTTGGAGTACAACGGCTTACCTAGGGCCGGAATGACGACCCGCCCGGTGTGGCTGAAGCTGCAATTGACGGCCCGCAGCCCATTGGCCCCCGTGATGGACAGGCCTTGGCGGCCATTGTAATCGAAGCGCGAGTTTTCGAGCAAAATAGCTTCCTGAGCCGGGTCGTCGAGCTTCTTAGCCAAGCGGTTGAACACCTGAATACCATCGCGCCCGAAGTGGTGCACTGCCAGCTTGCTTAGCCGCACATGCCGCGAGTCACGAACGAACACTCCATCAAAGTCCAACTGAATGCCGGTGTCGCCCCAGTGCCCACCTATCAGTAGGTGCTCGCTGTTACCGTTGAGAGTTAGGTTGGCTACTTGCACATTGTCGCAATCTTGCAGCGCTATCGCTATGCCGCCGCCCACGCCCCAGCTCCACTCAGTGAAAAGGGCCTTGGGCGACTCGTACACCGCGTGGGTAGCGGGGTCGAAAGCACCATAGCGCAGGCTGTCAGCATAGCGGATTTCGGTGGTTGCACTGTCGGCCCCCATGATGCTCAGGTTGCGGCAGCCAACCAAAGACAGCACATTACCTAGGCTGCTCGGGCCGAGGTGGCCCACCCGGTACACCCCGGCCGGAATATGCAGCACGGCGCGCCCCACCCCAGCCGGCGTTTTGGCGCGCTGATTGAAAAAGTCGGCGGCGCGAACGAAAGCAGCGTGGTCGTTGGCACGGCCATTGCCCAGCGCGCCAAAATCTTTTTTCAGGTCTTTGTGCAGCACGGCTTGGGCAGCCGCGGCATAGCTCAACAGCAGCAGTGCAGCTAGCCAACCGGCTTTTAATCGTTCCAGTATCATATTTCAAGTGTACGGCAACGGCCTCAGATGGCGGAACTACTGACGAAAAAGACGGGCACGTAGCACCTGGGAACAGTACTCCCATCCTACCCCGCAGGCGCCGAGCCCCGAATTTCAGCGTAACTTTGTCCCCCGTCATGCCCGAACGCCCCTCCTCCCCTCCTGCGTCGGCCGCGAAGTATATCTTCGTCACCGGCGGTGTCACCTCCTCACTCGGTAAAGGAATT
>Ga0265798_10012385_pt1 | contig 10295 bp, 3 predicted proteins | sample P3T30metagenome_FD_192430 | JGI IMG/M metagenome (GOLD analysis project Ga0265798, IMG submission 192430) | Plant litter microbial communities from East Loma Ridge, Irvine, California - P3 T30 | ecosystem: Environmental > Terrestrial > Plant litter > Unclassified | place: USA: California...
AGGATTGCCTCGCCGCTGCGGCCGGCGCGGCCGGTGCGGCCGATGCGGTGGGTGTAGCTCTCGGGATCGGACGGCACGTCGTAGTTGACCACGTGGCTGATGCGCTCCACGTCCAGGCCGCGGGCAGCCACGTCGGTGGCGACCAGGATGTCGATCTTGCCGTCCTTCAGGTTCTGGATGGTGCGCTCGCGCTGGGCCTGCTGCATGTCGCCGTTAATCGCCGTGGCGGCAAAACCGCGCGCCTGCAGCTTGCTGGCCAACTCTTCCGTGCCCAGCTTGGTGCGGGCAAAGATGATCATGCCGTCAAACGGTTCCGCTTCCAGGATGCGGGTGAGCGCATCGAGCTTTTGCATGCCGCTGACCATCCAGAAGCGCTGGCGGATATTGTCCGCCGTGCCCGTCTTGGCAGCGACCGTCACTTCGGCCGGGTTTTGCAGGTAGGTCTTGGCGATGCGCTTGATGGCCGACGGCATGGTGGCTGAGAACAGCGCCGTCTGGCGCGTGGCCGGGGTCTTTTGCAGGATCTGCTCGACGTCGTCGATAAAACCCATGCGCAGCATTTCGTCGGCTTCATCGAGCACCAGTGTTTTCAGGTGCGAAATATCCAGCGAACCCTTGTCCAGGTGATCGATCACGCGGCCCGGGGTGCCCACCACCACGTGCACGCCACGGCGCAGGGCCGACAACTGGGGACCGTAGCTCTGGCCGCCGTAGATGGGCAGCACGTGGAAATCCTTGATGTGGGCGGCGTAGGTCTGGAACGCTTCAGCCACCTGGATCGCCAGTTCGCGCGTAGGCGCCAGCACCAGGGCCTGGGGCGAATGCTGCTTGATGTCAATGCGCGAGAGAATCGGCAGGGCAAACGCGGCCGTCTTGCCCGTACCCGTCTGTGCCTGGCCCAGCACATCGCGGTTTTCCAGCAGCAGGGGAATGGTGGCTGCCTGGATCGGCGATGGCGTTTCGTAGCCAATCTCCTTGATCACCTTCAGCAGTGCAGGCGAGAGATTGAGTTCGGAAAACAGCGGGAGGGGGGTATCAGACATGGAATTGCTCACTTATGTATTAATTACTTGCTTTAAAACCGACAGTTTACTCTGTTGAGGGCAGAGGCGTCCGGATTTCACCCGGCACGCGCTGCCAAAGAAAAAAACCCCGCCGCTTTCGCGACGGGGTTTTGCGCTGAGACTAAGACTAATCAGAACTTGTAGCTGGCGCCGAGCAACACGGTGCGGCCGTATTTCTGGTACTCGAGCTGCTGCTGGCGGTTGCCGTTATAGGTTTCGTAGGCGGCGTTGGTCACGTTGTTGACCTGGGCGATGAGGCCCAACCCCTTGAGTGAGCCGGTCTGGAAGGTGTAGCCGATCTGGAAGTCGACCACGTTCTCGCCAACGACGTAACGCAGGGCGCGGGCGCCATCAAAATTGCCGATCTCACCGACGAAGTCCGAGCGGTGGCGCTGGGAAGCGCGGGTCTCGAAACCATTCTTCTCGTAGTACACGGTGATGTTGCTGGTGTTCTTCGACAAGCCTGGCAGCGGGATGTTGGTGCCGATGCTGGTACCCGGATCTTCGATCTTGATGCTGCTGCTCGTGTTGCTGTAGCTGGCTTGGATACCGAAGCCGTCGAGCACCGGCGTGACCAGGTTGAACGGCAGCGAACCGGACACTTCAACACCCTTCAAGGTGCCGCCCTTGCCGTTGAACGGCGCGCTGAAGTTGCCGAAATTGGTCGTGGCCAGGGTGCCAGGCGTGTACTTCGAGAAGTCGTAATTGAGGCTCTGGGTGTAGATGTAGCTGGTCAGCTTCTTCTGGAAGCCGGCCACGGCGATATACGCCTTCTTGCCAAAGTATTTTTCGTACGAGATATCGAAGGCATTGGCGCGCCATGGATCGAGCTGCGCATTACCGCCGCTGCCGCCCGGTTTGCCGGTTGCCGTATCGACGCCGAACTCGATGGCCGAACGCAACTGGTCGACGCGGGCGCGGGCGATCTGGCGGGCGGCCGCAAGGCGTACCGTCTGGTCGTAAGGCAGCCCGAACGCCAGGTTCATGCTCGGCAGGATGTCGGTGTAGCTCTTGCCGTCGTTGACCGGCTTGATCTGCTTGCCGGCTGGCTGGCTGCCGTCATAGAGGCTGGCATCGGACGACTGTTCAGTGCGCTGAATTTGCACGCCAATATTGCCGCGCAGGGTCATGCCCTGGTACATATCCGCTTCCAGGTTGCCCTTGATGTAGGCCGTGGTGATTTTTTCATTCACTTCCCACGTCTTCGCCACCAGGTAACCGGCATTGGTGGTCGGATTGAAGGTCATGTAGCGGTCGACCACGCCAGGCACGTTCCACGCCGGAATGATGCCAGCGCCGGCAAAGCCCAGGTTGACGGTGTTGTACTGCAGATCGCTGGCGATGGTCGTTGGCGAACCTTTCAACAGGATATCTGCTTCCGGCTGGCTCTTGTTCTTGGTGCGGTCCGAGTAATTGATGCCGGTATCGATGCTGGAAAATGCAAAGCGGTCGATCGGGAAATTGGCGGAGAAGCGCACGCTCTTGAGCTCATCGTCGACGTGCGGCACCTTGCCGTAACCGGAGCCATAAATCGTGCCGCGGATGTACAGGTTGGAGGGGTCGTTGTAGTTACGGCCCGGCATGATCTGCGCATAGCCGCCTGCATTGAAGTTCAGGGCGACATTGTCGAGGAAAGGGGTCGGCGTGGTCGAGGTGTTGCTGATCTGGGTATTGCTCTCCAGGTTCAGTTCGTCACGGGTCGCTTTCGAATAGCTCAGGTCGGCGGTCAGGGTCGCCGCGTCGGTCTTGTACGTTGTCGCCCAGCCGGCTGCCTTGATGTCATCCTTGCGCTTGTTGTACATGCCGCGCACCAGCGGGTAGACGTTATTGGCGGTGCCGCCGCTCAGGGTGCCTTGGCTGGTGCGTACCGGATTGAACAGCAGACCTGGATCGAAGCCGCCGTTGTAGCCGCTCAGATTGACTTCGAGCTGGTTGGCGGTTTCCTCGCGCTTGAATTTCGAGGCATACAGGTCCAGCACGCTGTTCCACTGCTGGTTCGGGCGATATTGCAGCACGGCCAATACGCCGTCGCGTTCGTTCTTGCCGCTGCGGGCAACGGCCTTGGCGCCGTCCATGATCGCGGTGCCGGCAGGCACGCCAGGGCGGCTTTCCACTTTCCACGGCTCGTACAGGCCCGTCTCATTGTCCAGCACCGGGGACTCCAGGTGGGCGTAGCCCAGCGCCAGGCCGATGGTGCGGTTGGCGAACTGGTCGATATAGCTGACGCTGAAGCGGTTGCCGTTCGCCTTGGAATTGGCAATCTTGCCCAGCGAATTGTGTTCGCCGCGGGCGTTGATGGCAACGGTACGGCCGCCAAACGACAGCGGACGCACGGTCTGCAGGTCGATGGTGCCGGCCAGGCCCTGGCCAATCAGGCCGGCATCCGGGGTCTTGTAGACGACCACGCCGCTGAGCAATTCGGACGGGTACTGGTCAAATTCAACGCTGCGGTTGTCGCCCGTGCTGACCTGTTCGCGGCCGTTGAGCAAGGTGGTGGAGAAGTCCGGCGACAGGCCGCGCACGGCGATCACCTGGGCACGGCCGGCCACGCGCTGTGCTGCCAGGCCCGGCAGGCGGGCGATCGACTCGGCGATCGAGACGTCCGGCAACTTGCCGATGTCTTCGGCGGAAATGGCTTCCACGATCGAGGTCGAGTCTTTCTTGACGGAGATCGCGTCTTCGATACCGCGGCGGATGCCGGACACGGTAACGGAGGTCATGGGCAGTTCAGCGGTCGGGGCGGCGGCGGTCTGGGCCTGGGCCGATCCAACCATTACGAGCAGCGTACACGCCGCAGCAACTGGGCTCAGCTTGAAGAAAAGGCCGGCGCGCGCGGCGCTGGAACCCTTGTTTGCGAAGGTATTCATGTGTCCCCTTGTTGACTTTAAGTACTAATGTTTTTTCCCGCAAACCGAGCCTGAGAGCCTCATCGGGAAGCCTGTTGCTAACGTTCTAAGACGTTCTGAAATGAATTTTGTATTAAAACTAGATTCTCAGTCAACGTTCGCACAAGGTTTCACAGGCAATCATCGGAAAATGCCGGGTCAGTGACGAAATCACCACAGTTCTCGTTGTATTTCAGCGACAAAGTGGTGCAATAAAATCTGTAGTTGCACTACATTGAGGCGCAAAAATGGCGTTTTATTGCATTATCCATAAGGTAATGCCCTGTACCAGCGCAAAAATGGTCTGTACCTAAACTATTCGGCAGTGCCATACTGCATTGGTAGGCCGGCACCCTCCCCACATGTTTCGGCACCAATCGGGGGGGCTTGACGCTGCAACTGGGGCGGCGGGCACTGCTTTCGATGTAGCCGAACTACGCCGCGCCGCGCCAACCCTAGCCCGTTAGCGGAGACCTTGTTTTGAAGTTTTATCTGACCCTTGTCGGCGCCTGCGCCATCCTCTGCAGCGCCGCGGCCACGGCCCCGGCGCACGCGGGCGGACTTGTCCACGTGCCGAGCGTCGACTCCTTCTTCGACGCCATGGCCATCGACGTCGCGGCGGGCCGCCAGGCCCGCTATGTGTCCGGCGACAATCACGACGGCTACTTCGCCGGCCTGACCCAGGGCACGGGTAATGGCGAAGGCTACGTCACCCGGGCGGGCACGCAGTTGCTTGATTACTCAAGTAGGTCCGACGGCCAGTTGAATGAGCGAGACGGCGCCGCCGAGCAGGTGCTGCCTTGGGGCCACCGCCTGCGCCATGCCAACGGCGCGCACGAGGAGATGGCGCTGCTGTCCGGCCGCCACGCGGTCGCCATGAACGTGCGTAGCGAGCGCCCCGGCATGCTGGCGATTGCGCCCCTGCTGCGCGCGCCCGGCGCCATCAGCCGCATCGGTGACGCTGTGCTGGTCGCGCCCGCACCCGGCGAGACCGTCTTTCTCGCCCTGCGCGCCGACGTCCCCTTCCGCCTCGATCCCGGCCTGGTGCTGCGCGCCGAAGCCAGCGCCACCAGTTTTACCGTCATCGCCGCAGTGGGCGAGAGCGCCGAGGAAGCCCTCGCGCGCGCGGCCGCCATCAACGCCGCCAGCGCCATCGACGAAGAAAAAGCCGCGCGCCACCGTCAACTCACCCGCAGTTATCTCGCCACCAGCGATGCTCACTACAACCGCGCCTTGAACTGGGCGCGTGCCTCCGCCGCCAGTTTCGTGGTGGACGAATTCGGCGCGGGCATCTGGGCAGGCCTGCCCTGGTTTCGCGACAACTGGGGCCGAGATACTTTCATCGCCCTGCCCGGCACCCTGCTGGTGGCGGGCCAGTTCGAGCAGGCCAAGGCAGTGCTGGTCAATTTCGCCCGTTATCAGAACCTTGCGAGCCCGCGTGACCAGGAGTACGGCCGCATTCCCAACCGCGTATCAAAGCTGGCGCCCACCATCTATAACACCGTCGACGGCACCCCGTGGATGCTGCGCGAAGCGCTGGAAACCATCCGCTACACGGGCGACCGCACGCTGGCCGCACGCATGCTGGCGCTGGCCGTGCCCTATTTCGACGGCGCCCTGGCCAACTACGTGGGCGCCGATGGCCTGCTCGCCCACGACAGCGCCGATACCTGGATGGACGCGCGCATCGAGAACCGCGAGCCATGGTCCGCGCGCGGCCCGCGCGCCGTCGAGATCCAGGCCCTGTGGTACACGGCCCTGCAGACGGGAGCGGAACTGGCAAGGATGGAGGGCGACCACGCGCACGCACGCCAGTGGTCGGCGCTCGCCGACAAAGTGCAGCGCCACTTCCTGGCTGCCTTCTGGGACGGCGCCGTGATGGCCGACCGCCTGCGCGAGGACGGCAGCCGCGACGTGAAAACGCGGCCGAACCAATTGATGCTGCTCTCGATCCCCCTCGATGGCGCGGCGCGCGATTTTGTACCGACCCCGGTGCAGGCGAAGGTGCTGCGCAATGCCGCCTCGGCCCTGCTCTACCCTTACGGCATCACCTCGCTGGCCGACACGGACCCGTATTTTCACCCGCGCCACGAGAACCCCGCCTGGCACCACAAGGACGCCGCCTACCACCAGGGCACGATCTGGGGCTGGAACGCCGGCTTTACGGTCAGTGCGCTGACCCGCTTCGGCTACCAGGACCACGCCTGGGCCCTGACGGACAATCTGGGCCGCCAGATCCTCGGCGAAAACGTCGCCCTCCCAACTTTGGGCGCCATGAGCGAACTGCTCGACGCCCTGCCACTGGCCGACGGCAGCCTCAAGGCCTCCGGCACCTACGCCCAATCGTGGAGCGTGGCCGAATACGCCCGCAACGCCTACCAGGACTACCTGGGTTTCCGGCCCGACCTGATTGCCAACACCCTGTATTTCGCCCCTGCCCTGCCGCGCGCGTGGACATCGTTGGAGGCCCGCCTGCCGTTTGGCGAAGAAGCCGCCAACGCCTCGCTCGACGTCGCCATCAGCCAGACGGGCGCCGCCAGCCGCTGGCAGTTCAAGCTGCACGACGCCGCGGCGCGCCGGCTCACGCTCGATCTGCTCGATACGCGTCACCGCCGCCAGCGCGTCACTTTCATGCTGCGCGCGGGCGCCTCCGCGATCCTGGTCAGCGATGGCCGCCGCATCACGCTTGATGGCCGTCCCCTGCGCGCGCGCGTGGTGCAGGCCTCGTACGACGCCGTGATCGGCAAGCTGGCCTTCCGCAACCCGCCGCCCTACGTGCCGGCCAACTTCCCCATGCTGCGCACGAAGGACGCGCTGCAGGGCGTGATCCTGCGCGGCGAGTACCGCTGATGAAAACCCCTTTCATTTTTCTGCTCGGCCTGTGCGGACTGGCCCACGCCGCGCCCCTGCCACAACCTATGTATGTGCGCGGCGCTTTCAACGGCTGGGGCCTGGAAAATGCCCTGCTTCCAACAGGCGATGAGATCCATCAGGCCGACATCCTCGTCAGCCCCGGCAACCATGCCTTCAAAGTGGGCGCGCAGGACTGGAGCGCCGAGTGGGTGGCCGATGCGCGCGCCAGCGTGGCGATCAAACCGGACCAGGACTACGTGCTCGATCCTCACGCCGGGCCCGAGGACTTCGTGTTCGTGCGCCAGGCGGGCGTGTACCGCTTCCGCCTCGATGCCAGCAGGCCGGAAGCGCCGCGCCTGCGCATCAGCCGGGTGGGCGACGCCCCCGTCTCGCAAGAAAATCCGCACGCGGGACGAGATGGCGTCGCCAGCCTGGCGTTTGCGACCTGGGACGGCAAGACGGAGACGGCGCGCTTTTCGACCACGCAGATCGATGCGCCGCTGCGCGAGTATGCCCAGTCCACCACGATGCAGTTGCGCGATCCCGGCCCCGCGTTCGTGCGGGTTAGCGAAACGCGTGAATCGCCGCTGACGCGCAGCGGCAGCCTGGCCTTCGACGCCCTGTTCGCACTGGCCAATGCCGAACTGCGCCAGAACGCGGTGACGGCCATCCGCGACGGCAGCTACAACGGCGGCGAGCCGCTCGCCTGCGCCTGTTTTGAAACGGGCGAGAAATGGCATTACGTGTGGACCCGCGACCTGTCCTATGCCGCCGACCTGGGCGTCGCCCTGCTCGACCCCGCGCGCGTCAAACAGTCGCTGAGATTTAAACTGTCCGGCTACCGGCAGGGTGCCGCCAAACCCGGCGCCGCCGCGGGTTCGCCCGATGGCCTGCAGATTTTGCAGGACACGGGCACCGGCGGCAGTTGGCCCGTCAGCACCGATCGCGTCGCCTGGGCCTTCGGTCTCGACAAGGTGCTGCCCCTGCTGCCCAAGGCTGAGCGGCGCGCCTTTGTGCCCCTCGCCTTCAAGGCCCTGGTCAACACGATTGAAAACGACCGCATCGCCGCGTTTGATCCTGCCGATGGCCTGTACCGGGGCGAAGCGTCCTTCCTTGACTGGCGCGATCAAAGCTACGCCGCCTGGATCGTCGACGATATCGCCTCGCTGGCCAGTGCAAAATCGCTGTCGACCAATGTGGCCCATTACAAGGCCTTGCTGGTGACGGCGGCGCTGGCGCAGGAACAGGGCAAGCGCGCCGCGGCGCAGACCTACCGCGGCTGGGCGGCATCGCTCAAGCTGGCGATCAACCGCCGTTTCTGGCTGCCCGACCCCGGCATGTACGCCAGTCTCACGGCGGGCCACCTCGATGGCGCGCCCCTGCACAAGTTCGACTGGCTTGGCCAGTCTCTGGCCATCGTCACCGGCGTCGCCAGCCCCGCCCAGGCCAGCAGTATCGTCACTCATTATCCGCACGGGCCCATGGGCGCGCCGGTCATCTATCCCCAGCAGCCGGAAACGCCCGTGTATCACAACCGTGCGCTGTGGCCTTTCGTCACCGGTTACGGCTTGAGGGCGGCAATCAAAACGCGCAATGTGAGCGCCGCCGATGCGGCCTATGATTCCCTGATCCGGGGTGCGGCCCTGAATCTGTCGAACATGGAAAACCTGGAGTGGCTCTCAAGCCAGCCCTTGCTGCTCGACGAAGACCACCCCGGCCTGTCGGGCCCCGTCATCAACTCGCGCCGCCAGCTATGGTCTGTTGGCGCTTATCTCGGCATGGTGATCGAGGACGTGTTCGGCGTGCGCGCCGATGCGCGCGGCGTCAACATCGCCCCCTTCATCACCGCGCGCCTGCGCCGCAGCTTCGGCGCCAGCGAGCGCATTTCCCTGCACCAGCTACGCCTGCGCGAAAAACGCATCGAGGTCACGATTGCCCTGCCGCCCGCCGCCGCCGGCGAAGGGGTGTACGAAGTGGCGTCCGTCACCGTCAATGGCAGGGCAATCAAGGCGTCCATCGCCTGGGACGCCCTGCCCGCCATGAGCCACATCGCCGTCACGCTTGGGCCCCTCGTGCCGGGCGAGCAGCGCCTGCAGCGGGTCAATGCGAATCCGTATGAGGAGGCGCCTGCCGTGTTTGCGCCGCGCGAGCCGGTGCTGACCGCCGGCGACGGCGCCCTGGTAATTTCGGGCGGCGACAAGGCCCGCTACAATCTGTATCGCGACGGGCTGCTGTTCGCAGCCGATCGGCCGGCGGGCCCATATCCGCTCAAACCTGACGACGGCTGCTATGCGGCCGAAGCATTGTATGCGGCGTCCGGCAACCGCAGCCATCACAGCCGCCCGGTGTGCCTGGGCGCGGCGCAGGAGCTGGCGTGGAAGGACGGCGCCACCATCCATATCGCCAGCGCGGGCCGCTATCAGATTCAACTGCGTTACCGCAACGAAGCCAACCAGATCAATCTTGGCATCAGCAGCGGCGTCAAGGTTTTGAGCGTCAAGAATGACGCCGGCGCCACCATTTCCAGCGCCGTCACCGTGCTGCCCCACACCCGCGCTGCCGCCACATCGCAGGCGTTTTATGCGACGCCGCTGGCGGCCACGCTCAAGCCGGGTCGCTACCGCCTGCAACTGGACGATTTTTACAATATGAGTGGTCTTGCCGCCAACCGCAGCTTTGCCGGCGCGGGCGGCATCAGCGGCCCATTCAACGCGCCCGACATGCTTGCCGTGCGCCTGCTCAAGGTCGGCGCGGCGCCCGCTCCCCTCTCACTGAAAGCCCCATGAACATTTTTCACCACACCGTGCTGGCCGCCTTGTTCGTCTGCGGCGTGGCCCATGCCAGCGCCGGCAAGGTCGAGATCACCGAACCGGTCGCCTCGCCCCAGTTGCACAACAGCCGCCCCCTGCGCATCTATACCCCGCCCGGCTACGACGCGCACCCGGCGCGGCGCTATCCCGTCATCTACATGCACGATGGCCAGAACCTGTTCGATCCAAAGACGGCCTCCTTCGGCACCGCCTGGGACATCGGCACCACCATCGACAGGCTGGTGGCGCAGGGTCACATGGAAGAAGTGATCGTCGTCGGCATCGACAACAGCAAGGAGCGCATCGGTGAATACACGCCCTGCTGCGACCCCAAGCACGGCGGCGGCAAGCTGGCGGCCTATGAAGCCTTCATCGTCGATACCGTCAAACCGCTGATCGATGCGCGCCTGCGCACCCTGCCCGACCGCGACCATACCGCCATCATGGGTTCGTCGCTGGGCGGCATCGCTTCCATCGTGATCGCCACCCACCACCCGGAGGTGTTCTCCAAGGCGGCCGGGCTGTCGAGTTCCTTCTGGTGGAACGGGCGCGATCTGGTCAAGCACCCGCCGCCGCACCTGCCGATCCGGTTCTACATCGACGCCGGCACGGTCGACGATGGCCTGGAAGACACCCTCGCGATGCGCGCCGCCCTGGGCGCGCAGGGCTATGTGGAAGGGCGC
>Ga0265798_10012386_pt1 | contig 10295 bp, 9 predicted proteins | sample P3T30metagenome_FD_192430 | JGI IMG/M metagenome (GOLD analysis project Ga0265798, IMG submission 192430) | Plant litter microbial communities from East Loma Ridge, Irvine, California - P3 T30 | ecosystem: Environmental > Terrestrial > Plant litter > Unclassified | place: USA: California...
AACCAATGTCTGCCGGTATCTGTTCTACTTTAAGTTTTTCGCCAGCGACAACTTTATACTGCTTGCCACCGGTTTTTATGACCGCGTACATGATTTGAAACCTCATCAAATGTTGAAAGAATGTCCCTCGGCGTCATACGTCGAGCAAGTGCAGAACCGGGGGAACCGCAGATTATACATGATCTCGGAAAACCGGTCAAAACCGTTCACAAGCGCCGCTGTTCGTGGTATGTCGACAACGTGAGCAGGCGCAAAGCCGCAGCCAGGTCCCCCGCATGAGCTGCGCGTCCGCTTCGCCGCCTTGTCGTATAATCCACGCAATCCATGTCTATCGCAGGTAAGCCTTGTCCGCCGCTCTCTCCACCACGCACCAGAATAATCTCGCCCAATCGATCGCCGCCGACATGGAGGCCGTCAACACGGTGATTCGTCATCGCCTGCACTCGGACGTGACCCTGGTCAATCAGATCGCCGAATACATCATCGGCGCCGGCGGCAAGCGCATCCGCCCCACCCTGGTGCTGCTGATGGCCAACGCCTACGCCTACCAGGGCACGGCCCACCACGAATTGGCCGCCGTCGTCGAATTCATCCACACCGCAACCTTGCTGCACGACGACGTCGTCGACGAATCGTCCATGCGCCGCGGCCGCCAGACCGCCAACGCCCTGTTCGGCAACGCCGCCTCCGTGCTGGTGGGCGACTTCCTCTATTCGCGCAGCTTCCAGATGATGGTCGGCCTGCACAATATGCGCGTCATGCAGATCCTGTCGGACGCCACCAACGTCATCGCCGAGGGCGAAGTGCTGCAGTTGCTGAACATGCACGACCCGGATGTGAGCGAGGCCGCCTACCTCAACGTGATCCGCTCGAAAACGGCCAAGCTGTTTGAAGCGGCCGCCCAGCTCGGCGCCCTGATTGCCGGCGCCACCGACGCACAGGTCACCGCCGCCGGCGACTACGGCGCCTCGCTGGGCACCGCCTTCCAGTTGATCGACGACGTGCTCGACTACGCCGGCGACGCCGACACCATCGGCAAGAACGTCGGCGACGACCTGCGCGAAGGCAAGCCGACTCTACCCCTGATCTGGCTGATGGAAAACGGCAGCCCCGAGCAACGCGAACTGGTGCGCAACTGCATCGAGCAAGGCGACGAACAACACTTCGAAGCCATCCTCACCGCCGTCACCACCAGCGGCGCCCTCGACTACACCCGCAACGCCGCCCACGTCGCAGCCGACCGCGCCGCCGCCGCCATCGCCGACCTGCCCGAGAGCAATTTCAAGCAAAGCCTGCTGCAACTGTGCGTGTTTGCGGTCGACCGCGACCACTGACACTGTCCGGCCTCATCCCCACGCTGTCGACAGGTTGACAGCGTCCCCTGCCTTTTTTACACTAATCCCCAAGGTGGCAGCACCGTCGGGGTGTGGCTCAGCCTGGTAGAGCGCTGCGTTCGGGACGCAGAGGCCGGAGGTTCGAATCCTCTCACCCCGACCAGTCATTCCCACCTCAACATCCTGTAGGCCATACCCGCGTGCCATGCGCGTGAGGTGCGCCTGCTGCCAGCCTGCCCGCAGCGCAACGCTTGCTGCCGCCAACCCTCAACGCACCGTGGTCGTTTGAGCCGCACTCGCGCTTGAGTCAGCGGTTGATGCGTTGCCGGGGTGACGCTCGGGTCCACAGTGGCTCGGGTGCATGCTTGAAAAGCACTTCAATTCGCCTACACCAAGCGATGGGCAAAACGATGCTTGCCCATTGCCCATCCTGTCAAATGTCGTGCTCGAGGCCACGGATCTGGCGGCAGACCTCGAGCCCGTCCCCGTCCGGCAGCATCAGGTCGAGCAGGACCAGCGCGAATCCATGCCCGCCCTGGCGCAGCATGGCCAGGCCGTCACGGGCGGTGGTGGCGAGACTGAGCTGAAGGCCGTGCGGCGCGAGGTAAATCGCCACCATGCCGGCCAGGCGCTCGTCGTCTTCGATCATCAAAACATGCTGAACCATGCGGGCATCTTGGCGCATGTGCGCCTTCAACTGCGCCGCAAACCTGGCACGCTGCTGGGGCGTGAGCACGTCGGCGCCATCCTCCACCGCCACCAGCATGCGCCGGCTGAGAACATCGAAGCGCTGCATCTGCTCGACGCGCAGTTGTTCGAGCGCGGCGCGGTCGACCACTGGCGCCATCTGGAGCGCATGGGCGCGGGCATGCGACTCGCCCAACTGCGCTTTCAGGGGTCCCAGTTCAGCGAGGGCGGACTGCGCGATCGCTGCCAGCCGCGCCTTCTGGTCCGCGCTGGCGTCGGGCGCGCACTGCTCGACCATCCTGTCGATATGGGCCGCCAGCGCCGCCGGATCGGCAGGGATCTGCACCGTGTGCCTGAAATGGTCGGTCAAGCCCGTGCCGCCGTTGGCGAAACTGCTGCCTGCGGCTGCCGCCGCCACCAGCAAGGTGGCGCCGATCAGCCAGCGCCGTGCTAGGTGTGAGCGCGTGGTGGTGGCGATCATGCTGGCGGTATCGCCTGGATTCTTGTCGTCGTGGGTGTTCATCGCTGGCCTTTTGTGGTGAGTGGAGTCACCACTGTAAGACCGCGGTTTTGCCGCTGCGTGTGTGCCGCGTAAAGATTTGTAAAGTTCGGGAGCGCCTGCCAAAACCACCGGCGCGAGGCAGCAACGGGGGCTTTGTCAGGCAGGCCCGCATGGGCCTGCCCGCCCTGAACGCATCAGGTCCGTTTCAGCAGCTCCGGCCGCAAAGGCAACTCGCGCACCCGCACACCCGTCGCCGCGAACACCGCATTGGTCATCGCCGCGAACACGCCCGCCGTTCCCGGTTCGCCAATGCCGCCCGGCGCTTCGCTGCTCTTGACGATCTCCACTTCGATCTTCGGCGCCTCGCTGATGCGCAGGATGCGGTAATCGTCAAAATTATTTTGCTCGACGCGGCCGTCCTTGATCGTGATGAGGCCCCACAGCCCGGCCGTCACGCCGTACATGATGCCGCTCTGGATCTGCGCCGCGACGATGTCGGGATTGACCACCTGGCCGCAATCGACCACGCAGATGACGCGCTTGACCGAGACTTCGCCATCGTCGCCGACGCTCAGATCCACCACCTGGCCCAGGTAGGTGCCCCAGGCGTGCATCAGCGCGATGCCGCGGCCCGAGCGGGCCGGCAGCTTCTCGTCCCAGTTGGCTTTCTGCCCTGCGAGCCGCAAGACATTGGCCGCGCGCGGCGCCTTGCTCAGCAGGGCCAGGCGATAGGCCAGCGGGTCCTTGCCGGCATGCGTCGCCAGTTCGTCCATGAAGCCTTCGAGCACGGTCATGTTGCGGGTCGGTCCAACCCCGCGCCAGAAGGCCGAGGGGACCGGGCCGTCCTCGCGCGTGTACTCGCTGCGCATGTTCGGAATATCGTAGGAGAAGACGTCGGAGCCTTCCACGTTGTCGATATCGAGGCCGTCCTTGAGCCAGCCCGGCGCAAACGTCGCCAAGTTCGAGGGACCGGCGATCTTGTGCGAGAACGCCACCGGATTGCCATTTGCATCGACCGAGGCCGAGAGCGAATGCGCGTACAGGCCACGGAACAGGCAGTGCTGGATGTCTTCCTCGCGGCTCCACACCAGCTTGACCGGCCCCTTGACCTGCTTGGCGATGGCGGCGGCCTGCCCCACGTAATCGGTGTACAGCCGGCGTCCGAAACCGCCCCCCAGCAGGTAGCCATGCAAGGCGACTTTTTCGGGCGCGAGGCCGAGTACCCGGGCCGCCTCGTCGCGCGCGCGCGCCGGCACCTGCGAGCAGGTCCAGACTTCCGCCGTGCCGTCGCCCTTGACGTGCACCGTGCAGTTCATCGGCTCCATCGGGGTATGGGCCAGCATCGGATTGATGTAGGTCGCTTCGATACGCTTGCTGTCGGCCGCAATGACTTTCAAGGCGTCGCCGTCGTTGCGAGCGATCTTGCCCGGTTTTTTCAGCGTGCCCACCATCAGCTTGCGGATGTCGTCGGTGGTCATTTTCGCGTGCTCGCCCTCGTCCCAGGTGATCTCGAGCGCGGCCAGGCCCTGTTTGGCGTACCAGTAGTTATCGGCCACCACCGCCACGGCGTTGTCGAGTTTGACCACCTGGCGCACGCCGCGCATCTTGAGCGCCTTGGCGTCGTTGACCGATTTGAGCTTGCCGCCGAAAACCGGGCTGGCGGCGACCGTCGCCACCTTCAGGCCATCGACCTGGGCGTCGATGCCGAATACCGCCGTGCCATTGGTCTTGCCCTTGGCGTCAAGCCGCTTTTGCGGCGTGCCGATCAACTTGAAGTCCTTGGCATCCTTGAGAGCGATCTTGGCCGGCACCGGCAGCTTCGCAGCAGCGCCAACCAGTTTGCCGTACTTGAGGCGTCGCCCGCTGGCCTTGTGCAGCACTTCACCGTGCGCGGCGTGGCAGCTGTCGGGTGCGACTTTCCACTGGTCGGCGGCGGCCTGGATCAACACCATGCGCGCGGCGGCGCCGGCCTGGCGCATCGGATCGTACATGGTGCGGATGCTCAGCGAGCCGCCGGTGAACTGGTCGCCGAACGGCAGGCCATAGGTCTTGGCGTCAGGCGGCGAATGGCGCAGCACGATCTTGTCCATGTCGACTTCAAGCTCCTCGGCGATCAGCATCGGAATCGAGGTGTAGGTGCCCTGGCCCATTTCAATCTTCGTGATGGTCAGCGTGACCAAGTCGTCGGCGCCGATGGCGATGAAGGCGTTCATGTCGGCAGGCGCGCTGGCGCCCTTGGCGGCGCTGGCGCTGGTGGCAGCGAGGGCATCGCCCGGCATGGACCAGAAACCGACCACCATGCTGCCGCCCGCGGCGGCGGCCACCTTGAGAAAGCCGCGGCGGCCTGTGATATCGAGAGAGCTCATGTCAAGCTCCTTTCAACAATGGCGATGCGCCAGCATCCTTGATCGCCTGGCGGATCCGGACGTAGGTGCCGCAGCGGCAGATATTGCCGGACATGGCGTCGTCGATCTGGGCGTCGGTCGGCTTGTGATTCTTCGCCAGCAGCGCCGCGGCGGACATGATCTGGCCCGACTGGCAGTAGCCGCACTGGACCACTTCGGCCGCCAGCCACGCCTGCTGCGTGGCCTTGCCGGCCGGGGTGGCGCCGATGCCTTCGATGGTGGTGATTTTTTTGCCCGCCACCGCCGAAACCGGCAGCACGCAGGAGCGGGTCGCCTCGCCGTCGACATGCACGGTGCAGGCGCCGCACAGCCCTTTGCCGCAACCGAACTTGGTGCCCATCATGTGCGCCTCGTCGCGCAGCACCCACAGCAAGGGCATCTCACCCGGCACGTCGAATTCGCGCGCCTTTCCATTGATAAGTAACTTGACCATTTGTCGCTCCTTGTCGAAATCGGGACATCAACCGTGGGCATCGGCCAACGCGCCGCCATTCGATGAATCAGGGTCGTCAGCTATTTTGGATAGTACTGCGCTCTCTTCCTGGCCGCTTGGCCCGGCGGCCCGATCACAACGGGCGCAGCCCCTGCACCGGGTCCGGCCGCGAAATACAGAAGTGCGTGAGGCGGCAGGGTGAGCCCAGGACCGGGGCGCTGGGCCAGCCAAAGTGGGAACAGCCGCCACCGTTCCACGCCAAACGGACGGTGGCGCCGGCAGAGAAGCTCGCCGTAAACCATGCGCGGATCCACTCGCAGCACGCCGCAAGCGATCTTTGAATACCGCTGCAGGCCTCGCGGAAAAACCGGCGCCCACCGCCAGGACAGGAAAAAAAGAATTTCTCAAGCCAAAGCATTTAGCGGGCCGAGGTATACTGCTTGTACCGCCAGGTCAGCGTTTTCCGGCGGTCACAAGGCTTCCGGTGCAAGCGCTTGCGCCGCGCACCGCCCACCCGGCCCATGCTTCCCGCCGCTTCGACCGGCAGAGGAGCGCAGAGAAGTGAACAGCCATGAGCGAACAAACCAGCCCCGCCCCCTACCAGCCCATCAACTGCGAATTGCATGACGTCCTTGAAGCGGCCGCCACCTTGCGCAAGCAGGTGGCCATTGTCTCCACCAGCGCCGACGGCGCCGAGACCCGCCGCGAAGCGCGCATCAGCGATATCTTCGGCAAGGATCGCATCGAGTACGTACGGCTCGATAATGGCGAGACCATACGGCTGGACGATTTGAGCGAGGTCGATGGGGTGGCGTTCAAGGAAAGCTAGGCCCGCCCGCAGTTCGGTTCCCCTCGTCGCCATCGGTGCGCACCAGGAGGAGCAAGCTGGCTCGCCCGACAGAACTTCACACCAGGCGCGCTGCAATCAAGTCGCAACGTTCGCGCAGCACTTCCCGCCATTGCTGGTCCAGCAATCGGGCCACCGTCTCGAATCCGGCACCGATGCGTTCGAGCAGGACTGCCAGGTAGCGCTCGCCTTCTTCAGCGCCATTGAAACCAAAACGGTGCGCGTCAGCCAGCACCGCGTCCCGCGTAATGTCAAATCGTCCCTGCGATAACTGCATGTGCAGGCGAAATGGCGTTTCAACGGGGTTGGGTACGACATCGAAGGCGGGCGACAGACGCCATCTGCGCTCGGCGTGGCGGTACACGATGGCGTGGTTACGCACATGGTCGTCGTCGTTGCCGCAGACTGCGTTGAAAACCATGCGGCCGAACAGTTCAATGCGGTCTTCGACCGGAGCGCCGATCATGCGCAATTCGTCAGCGAGACGTGGGTAACTCCAGCGCTCCGTTTGCGGCAGGCCCGGGTACTCTGCCTGCAGCAGAGAGGCTGCGCTGACACACATGTGGCGTTGGGGCCCGCTGCGGTCGAATCGCAGCACCCGCACCGCGCTGCGGCCACCTGCGGCGCAATGATGAACCGTGTCCGCAAAATGCAGTCCGCTGGCCCTGCCCCACTGTTGGGCCGTATGTTCGAGCAAGGGGATGTCGGCGACGTCGCCGGCAATCTCCGGCTTGACCAGCCAGAATTGCCCGTTTTCGTCCCGCACGGTGGTTTTCGGGCGGGCGCCGCCCACGCTGGCGGTCTGGATCAGACGCGAGCGGATCCTGGCGCGGATGGCGGGCCGGCGCTCGGCCAATGCAGCCAGCTCCTCCACGACGTGGTCCAGCTGGGACATGCCCGGGGCGTTCAGCGCGGCCACTGGTGGCTGCGCGCTGGCGCCGACCGCCAGTGCACCCCACCGGTCGAGATTGCCCGCCTTGAGCAAATACTGCAGCGGCGGCGCGTCGGCCGCTAACTGATGTTCACGGCGCAGTAGTGCCTGCCCCCAGGAGTCGGGGCAAGCGTCGCGCAAGACATCATGCAAGCCCTGATACCGCGGCGCCGGCGCTTCCAATTCTGGCGTGAATGGAAGGTTGCGCGGGTCGATCGACCAGCCCAGCCCGGCTTCCACATATGACGGCGCATACTTGAAAAAACCATCACCGGCCTGGCCGCTCCGGTAGCGTCCCGCGGTCACCCATTCGCCCGTATCGGGACGCTGCAGATAAATGTAGATGGGCCTAGAAGTAATCGCCATCGCCACCCTTTTCCTGCGCGCTCAGCCTGACGCGCTGGCCGTAATCGGCTTGCCACAGCACGACAGGCAGGCTGGGCGCCGCCAGGTCGAGCAGCCCCAGGGCCAGCATGGCGGTCAGATAGGCTCCCATTCCTGCGCCGGGATCGCCTTTTTCCAGCCGTAGCAAGGTCGTGCGTGAAACCCCAAGGCGTGCCGCAAGGTCGGCCACCGTGATGCGCTGGCGCAGGCGCTGCGTATTGATGGCCTTGCCCCATTGTCTCAGGCGTTCCTGCACCAGGGTCGGCCAGGCCACCGCACTGGAAAGCTTTTTTGGCATGATGATTGATGCTCATAGATAGGATATAAAGCCATATAACGCTTTATCTATGAACATGTCAAGCAGCACGTGTGATTTTAGAAAGGATCTTATCCATCATAAAATCTTATCTATGACACAGATTCGACTTCTAAGTCCGATAACTTCCGTCAACCTTATCGAGCTTGCGGATCAGGGCCGGCCAGGCGAAGGCGCCGCCAAGGCCGCTGGTCTGGACCTTCATGGATTCGGCGACGCCGGCAACGATCTGCGGGTGCACCTCGATCAGTTCGCCGCCGGCCTGAGCGGCAAGCTGGATCTGGCAGGCGGACTCGAACATGTACATGGCGAGAAAGGCGTCGGGGATGGAGGCGCCGCAGGTGAGCAGGCCGTGGTTGCGCAGCATGAGGAAGTTGGCGTGGCCGAGGTCGTCCTGCAGGCGGGGCTTTTCCTCGTCGCGGAAGGCGACGCCTTCGTAGTCGTGGTAGGCCAGCGAGGCCAGCACGAAGGTCGATTGCTGGGAGATGGGCAGCACGCCGCATTTCTGCGCGCTCACGCCCACGCCCGCGCGGGTGTGGGTGTGGATGACGCACTGCACATCCTCGCGGGCCGCGTGGACGGCGCTGTGGATGACGAAGCCGGCCTTGTTGACCTTGAACGGGCTGTCGATCACCTTTTCGCCCGTCTTGTCCACCTTGACGAGCGACGACGCGGTGATTTCGTCAAACATCAGGCCATACGGATTGATGAGGAAATCGTGGGCGGGGCCCGGTACGCGGGCGCTGATGTGGGTGAAAATCAGGTCGCTCCAGCCGTACATGGCCACCAGGCGGTAGCAGGCCGCCAGGTCGACCCGCAACTGCCATTCTTCTTCACTGACCAGGTGCTGCACCGATTGGATGTCCATGCTTGCCTCCGTTGTTGTTTGCACTAGTATCGCATCAGTGCGGGGCACGAGGTCAAGCAGATCGAACAGGGGCGCTACAGGCCCTGCGGCCGGATGCCCGGTAAAAATTCGATGCCGGTGCGGCGCACCAGTTCCTCGTACGAAATCGGCCGCCCTGCCCGCGCCTCATCGGTGTTTTCCAGCCAGTGCGCCCAGGCCTTGTTGGCCGCCGGGTCGTACACCAGCTTGTACAGATAACGGGGAATCCACACCTTGTTCGGGCCCAGCGTTTGCAGGGGTGTATCGAACACGGGGCCGGTGAAGACATAGACGTCGCCCGCGGCGCGCTGGACGTATTTGCGGGTGGCGTTTTCGACGGATTTGGCCCACGGACCGCGGTTGTTGCGGGGCGCTTGCGGCACCATATTGGACAGGCTGAACGACTGGGCCATGGCGTCGGGCGTGGGCATGTCGGCGGCGGGCGCCATGTGGCCGCGGTCAAAGCGCTGCTCGCCGTTGCCGCTGGCCTTGAAGTCGATCAGGCGGGCGCGCTCGGCGCTGGGCAGGCGCGCTTCTTCGTAAAACGCGTTGCCGCGCACTTCGCCCGCCGCGTCGGCCAACTGGTTTTTACTGAGCCGTTCGACGACATACACGGGCGTTTTAGACTGGCCGGAATACAGGACGGCGAAGGCATCGAAGCACAGCTCGCGCTGGCGTGCGGGGGCGCTGGCGGGAACATGGGGCACGGCGCCGTTGACGAAGTAGCGGGGACACTCCTTGAAACCGGCCTGGGCCGGCAGGGACAACAGCAGAGTGCAGGAAAGGGCAAACAGGGAGGCGATCAGGCGGCGGGGTGCAGGCAACATCCAGGCAGAAAAAAGAAGGCAGAAAATGGAGAAAATGGCGGCGCAATATCGGCGGGGACATTTGACATGCCACGGAGATATTGTTTGGTGGAATTCTATCAGCACGGGGCCTGATGCGGGGCCGCGCTTTTTGCTGAATGGAAGCGCAAACGCCCTCCCTGCGCAGGGCAAGGCAAGCAGCCGGGACGATGGCGATGTCAGCGCACCGCCCATGCGTTCAGCCGGAAAATCCCCAGGGCCGATTCGGAATTGTCTTGCTTGCGCGCCCGCCCGGCGCCCCAAGCTGCAGTACCATCGTCATGCTACTCAAGGAGTCCCCATGCCTGTCCAGCCCCACCTCCACGCCCGCCCCGGCAAGGTCAGCGAGCCTGCGCCAGCCGGCCTGCACACCCTGCCGATCGGCGGCAGCCGCGAGAGTTATATCTATGTGCCGCCCGATTACGCGCCAGCGACGCCTATGCCGCTCGTGCTGCTGCTGCATGGCGCCGGCGGCAGCGCGCACGATGGCTTGCGGATTTTTTTGCACCAGGCCGATCAGGACGGACTGATCCTGGTGGCGCCCGCATCCAAGGCGAGCAGCTGGGACATCATTGTAAAAGGTGTTTACGGGGCCGACGTCGACCTGGCCGACCGCGCGCTGGCGCACGCCTTTGCCCATTATGCGATTGATCCGCGCAAGGTTGCCGTGGGCGGTTTTTCGGACGGCGCCTCATATGCCCTCACCCTGGGCCTGGCCAATGGCG
>Ga0265798_10012391_pt1 | contig 10290 bp, 4 predicted proteins | sample P3T30metagenome_FD_192430 | JGI IMG/M metagenome (GOLD analysis project Ga0265798, IMG submission 192430) | Plant litter microbial communities from East Loma Ridge, Irvine, California - P3 T30 | ecosystem: Environmental > Terrestrial > Plant litter > Unclassified | place: USA: California...
CCATAAGGCTGAAAATCTGCTCCGGATAGGGCGTGCGCAGCCACTGAAACGCTTCGGGCAAAGTCGGCTGGTCGAACTCGTCGAACTCGTCTATGGCCGGTGAGGCGGGATCCCGCCCCGGCCCGACGATCTCGGCTACGGGCAGCGCATCGCGCGCGATCGTCCGAAGCCAGCCGTCGTCGCCCCAGCGCATCGGTTGGATCGCGGTCTCGCGGCCCAGGACGCACCGACCGCTGTCGGGCAAGGGCCGCCCGCACAGATACACCATCCAGGTGTCGCCGGACGGCGTCTCGACGAGATCGCCGTGACCCGTTCGCTGAAGAGCGGCGTCGGGGTGGCCGCGCGCCGTCAGCACCGGGCCGTCGGGATGAAGTTCGTAGGGTCCCAGGATCGAGCGCGCGCGCGCCATCACCACCGCGTGGTTCCGTTCGGTCCCACCCTCGGCGACGAGCAGATGATACCAGCCGTCGCGCTTGTAGAGATGTGGCCCTTCGGTGAAGCCGAGCGGACTGCCAGTAAAGATGACATGCCGTTCGCCCAGCAACCGGCCGCTCGCCAGATCCATCTGCTGCGCGACGATGCCGGCGAAGCGCGACCGCCCGGGCCGATGGTCCCACAGCATGTTGAGCAGCCAGCTGCGCCCGTCGTCGTCGTGGAACAACGCCGGATCGAAGCCGCTGCTGTTGAGGTGGACCGGATCGGACCAGACCCCATCGATCCGGTCGCACGACACTGCGTAATTGTGGAAATCGCGCAGCGATGCGCCCGTCGCGCCATCGACCGTGGTACGGCCGTAGCGCTTCACGTCGGTGTAGATCAGGTGGAACCGCCCGTCCGCATAACTGAGATCGGGCGCCCACACCCCGCAGGAATCGGGATTGCCGCGCATGTCGAGCTGGTTCGGGCGACTGAGCGGCCGCGCGACCAGCCGCCACGTCGCGAGGTCGCGCGAATGGTGGATCTGGACGCCCGGAAACCATTCGAAGGTCGAGGTCGCGACATAATAGTCTTCTCCAACCCGGACGATCGACGGGTCGGGATTGAACCCGCGCAGGATGGGATTGTGGATGGTCATGCAGGCTTTCGTACCAGGATCCAGAGCAGCGCTGCCCCCAAGAGATCGAGCAGTCCGAGAAGGATGAAGAACGGCCCGTAGCCGACCACATCGACCATCGAACCCAGCATCAGCGTGAAGATCAGCACACCCAGATTGGCGGCGGTCCCGGCGACGCCCGTCGCAGTCGCGACCTGATCGCGCGGGAACAGGTCCGACGCCATGGTGATCACCGTTACCGACAGCGTCTGGTGTGCGAACCCGCCGAGGCACAACAGCGCGATCGCGGCGACCGGGCTCGTCACGGTGCCGACGAACATCATCCCCGTCATAAGCACCGCGCCGAGCGTGAATGCGCCGCGGCGCGCGTCGATCAGCGCAAAGCCGCGGCGTTGCAGGAACGCCGCGACCGCCGGGCCGAACAGGCAGCCGAGATCGGCGGCAAGGAACGGCAGCCAGGCGAACAGCGCGATCTGAGTCAGATCGAAATGGCGCACCTTGATCAGGTACAGCGGCATCCACAGCGACAGCATTCCCCAGACCGGATCAGCGAGGAACCGCGCCGCCGCGATCGCCCAGAGATCGCGCCGCGTCAGCAATTCACGCAGGGATCGGCGACCGGATCCTCCGGCGAGGCCGGGTTCCTGGCCTGAAAGGATCATGGCGCGCTCGCCTTCGCCGATCGCGCGGTGGTGCGTCGGGGAGGCGTACCAGAACAGCCAGGCAACGACCCAGATCAACCCGAGCCCCCCCGCCACGAAGAAGGCGGCACGCCAGTCATGGCTGAGAATCGCCCAGGCGACCAGCGGCGGCGCGAATACCGCGCCGAACGACGCGCCGATATTGTAGAGGCCGCCGGCCACCCCGCGTTCGCGCGCCGGAAACCATTCGGCGACAACCTTCATGCCCGCCGGTTGCGCGGCACCCTCGACGAGGCCGAGCGCGCCGCGCAGCCCGGCAAAGCCGAGCCAGCCGGTCGCCAGCCCGTGCGCCATGGTCAGCAGCGACCAGATCGCGACGAACAGCGAGAAGCCGATCTTCAGTCCGATAAGATCGAGCAGATAGCCGGCCATGGGCTGGAACATCACGCCGACCTGGAACGCGCCGGTGATCCAGGAATATTGTGCCGACGAAATGCTCTGTTCGGCCATGATCGTCGGCGCGGCGACGCCCAAGATGCTACGAGTCAGATAGTTGATCACCATCGCACCGACGAACAGCGCGATGATCGTCCACCGGACGTACGGAAATCCCCTCAAACCGTCACACCTCCCGTGCTAACGTTATCATCGCGGTAGAGCGGCTTTCTCTGCCGCTGACAAGCATGCCTATCGTGTTTTTGTGGATCGGCACGATCAACAAACACTGTCCGTGACCTGATGGTGCGCATCGGCCAGATAGTCCATCGCTAAAAAGCCGCAGGAGCCAGCCGTTGCTAGGGCTGTCGAACCGATCGCGATAATAACGTCGGCGCTGGGCATCGCCAGACACCTGCCGCACTTTGTCATTGACATGGGTATTTAAGTTCGGATAGCTCGTCATGTTAACGTTATCGTTCCGCCGATAGAGCCGCTAGCGAGTGGCGTATCTTATTGGTCTGGCAATGGCGTTCGACCAACAATCAACGTGCACATCACGTTATCAGGAGGATGCTTGTGTCGGCCATGTTGCGCGAAACCTATACTGCTGCCCCGAAGTCCCTGCTGTTGTGCGCGACGGCGCTCGCAGGCATCTGCGCGCCACTCGCCGTGCACGCGCAAACCGCGTCCACCGGCGGGGCGCCAGCCCCGGTCCCAGTACAGGCGGCAGCTCCCGCCGACACAATACCTGCGCCTGCCGCCGACGCGCCCGCGGACGGGACACCGTCTTCAGCAGCGGCCGCCACGGTCTCACCGTCGCAGGACACGCTCGACTCCGGCGAAGACATCGTCGTCACCGGCTATCGACGCAGCCTCGCCAACGCCGCGTCGAACAAGCGCGCGCAGACCAATTTCACCGACTCGATCTTCGCCGAGGACATCGGCAAGCTGCCCGATCTCAACATCGCCGAATCGCTGCAACGCATTCCCGGCGTTCAGCTCGGGCGGGACGTGACCGGCGAAGGCGTCCAGATCTCGATCCGCGGCCTCGGCCCGTCCTTCTCCAAGATCACGCTCAATGGCTCAAACATATCCGTCGCGTCAGCCGGGCCGACCGAACTCGGCGTCGGCAGCTCGAACCGCGAGCTCGACCTCGACCTCTTCCCCACCGAGTTATTCACCAAGCTGACGGTTGCCAAGACGCCGACATCCGACCTGTTGGAGGGCGGGATCGCCGGTTCGGTCAATCTGGTCAACACCCGCCCGTTCGACAATCCGGGCACGCACGTCACCGTTGCGGTCCAGGGCAGCCTGTCGCCTAACAACGACAAGCTCAGCCCGCGTGGCTCGGTCATCGCTTCCAAGACGTGGGGCGATTTCGGGATCCTGGTCGGCGTCGCGAGCCAGTCGCTGCGCTACCGCACCGACGGCTATGAGACGATCGGTTACACCACCGCCAACATGACGAGTCCGGCGGTCGGCAGCTGCACCGTCGCCACCTGCGACCGGGTGGGCCTGAACGGCGCCGCAGGCGGTGGCGGTTTCCGCTTCGCCACGCGCGCGCCTGCCGGACTGCCCGGCTTCACCGCCGGCCAGGCGATCAACGTCTCGCAGACCAGCGGGCTCAGTGATCAGCAGCTCAGCAACACCTATGTCCCGCGCCTGGCGCGCGAGGCATATCTGTCGGGGCAGCGCGACCGTGTGTCCGTGCTGTTCTCGACAGAATACAAGCCGTCCGACGATCTCCACGTTACGGTCGATGCCCTGTATGGCCACGCGACACGAGACCTCAACCGGTTGAACATGAACCTGCTCGTCCGCAACTCGAGCAGCATCATCCCGCTCAATTGGAAGGTCGACGACAAGGGCGTGCTGCAGAGCGGCTCGTTCGCCAATGCGCAATATTTCCTTGAAGCGCGTCCGACGCACGAGACGGTCAGTTTCATCAACCTGAACCCCGCGATCAGCTATCGCCCGCTCGATTGGTTGAAGGTCGACGCACAGGTCAATTTCAACAAGAGCGTGTTCAACAATTCGGGTCCGTCGTTCCTGTTCGATACCGCCCCCAACCAGGGGCTGATCGCCACCTACGACAATAGCGGCGGCGGCGATTTCCCGGTGCTGACGTCCAACCTGGACCTGAACAATCCGGGTATCAATTGGGTCAACGACTCCTATCGCATCCAGCGCGCCCGCCGCGTGACCAAGGGCAAAGGCGCGCATCTCGACTTCACCTTTGGCAACGATCAGGCCAATCTCAAGACCGGCTATGCCTATGACGAGACGTCACGCTTGATCCAGGCCTTCGACAACAGCAATGCGGCGCAGGTCGCCGGGGTAGCGGCGATCCCGAACGCCGCGATCAGCCAGTATCTGCTGCCCGGTCCCGGCGGCCTGCTGACGCAATCGGGCCAGGCCCCCGGCATCCCCGCCTTCGTCCAGCCGGACTATGACAAGCTGCTCGCCGCGGCGAACACGCAGCAGTTGCTCGCCGACGCGCCGTTCTCGGCAACCGGCACGCAGAGCACGCCGTCGGGCTTCATTCGCGAACGCACCCACGGCATCTATGCGCAGCTGAACGGCGAGGCCGACCTGCTCGGCCGCAAGATCCGCATGAACGCCGGAGTCCGCTACTTCCACACCGACCAGCGCGTGACCGGGCCCATCGTCGTCAACGGCGCGATCACCTATCAGACCGCGGACACGTCGTACGACGCCTTCCTGCCGTCGTTCAACGCGGCGTTCGACGTGACCGACAAGCTGGTGGTGCGCTTTGCCGGATCGCGGACGGTGACGCGCGCCAATCCCAACCAGCTGCTGCCGGGCGTCACTTTCAGCGACATCTCGGCGCAGGTCGCCAGCCAGGGCAATCCCGACCTGAAACCTTATTTTTCGAACAACGCGGATGCGGGCATCGAATATTATTTCAACCGCTTGGGCTTCATCAGTTTCAATTACTTCAATAAGGATATTCAGGGCTTTACCCAGACCCAGCAGATCACGGCGCCGTTTAGTACACTGGGGATCCCGATCTCGTCGCTCAGCCCCACGCAGATCGCGACCGGCATCACGCTGAACAGCCCGATCATTATCAACACGTCGGTGAATGTCGGCACAAACCTCACCATTCGTGGCCAGGAGTACATCCTCCAGCAGTCGCTGGACTTCCTGTCCGACATGGTTTCGCCAGCACTGGCAGGGTTCGGCGTGACCGCCAACTACACGCATATCAACCAGAACGCGAACGGCTCCTCCGCTGTCGCGCTCGGCATTGCACCCAATCTCTATACGCTTGGCGGCTATTACGAGAATCACGGCGTGTCGCTGCGGTTGAACTACACCTGGACGGAGCGCAATGTCGTCGCGATCGCGCCGCAGAACAATGTCGGCCTGGCCAACATTGCCGACAGCCGCGGCCAGCTCGACCTGGCGGCCAACTATACACCGTCCTTCATGAACAAGGCATACCAAATCACCTTCAACGTGCTCAACCTGACCAACGAACCGCTGCGCACCTCGACCGGCTTCCAGAACCAGCCGTTCAGCGTGTTCTATCCGGGTCGCCAGTTCCTGCTCGGGTTGCGCGGACGCTTTTAACCTCCCCCCCACCTGGCGGCGCGGACCGAAGGGTTCGCGCCGCCTCTTTTTTTCTCGTGACAGGGCCCGCATCACGACACAGGGGGCCGAAAAGGACCATGCCCGTGCGCCTCCTCCCCTATCTGCTGGCCGGCATCGCCTGCTCGGTGCCGCTCGCCGCGACCGCGCAGACCATAGAGTTCGCCGGATCGGACGCGGCCGTCGTCGTCCATGATGATACGCGCGCCGCACCACTCGCGACTGCGGCAGACCTGCTCGCGCGTGACCTGACCGCGCTGACCGGGCACAAGCCCATCGTCGCCGCGCGGCTGCCGCAGGGCACGCCGACGACGGTAATCATCGGCCTTGCTAATAGTCCGCTTGTCGCGCGTATCCTCCGTGCCAACGGCATCGATGCCACGCCGTTGAAGGGCCAATGGGAAACCTATGGCCGCGCCGCGGTTCGGCTTCCCGGAAAGACAGGCGGCCGCGCATTGCTAATCTTCGGCTCTGACGTACGCGGCGCGATCTGGGGCGTAACCGACCTGTCGCGCGAAATGGGGGTGTCGCCTTGGGAATGGTGGGCGGACGTCGCGATCCGGCGGCGGGACAGCATCGCGGTTGACGGCGCGCTGCGCTTCTCGAAGACCCCTTCGATCAAATATCGCGGCATTTTCCTCAACGACGAGGAGTTCGGGCTGTGGCCCTGGGCCGCCAACACCTATGATCCCAAACAGCATGATCTGGGACCCAAGACCTATGCGCGGGTCTACGAGCTAATGTGGCGGCTGAAGGCCAACATATTCTGGCCCGGAATGCGCGGCATCGAGAAATCGTTCAACCAGATCGCCGGCAATCGCGAACTCGCCGCGCACTACGGCCTGGTGCGCGGTAGCAGCCATGCCGAAATGATGACCCGCACCAACATCCGTGAATGGGACGACAAGACGCGCGGCCCGTACAACTATTTCGACAACAAGAACGCGGTTCTAGACTATTGGGACGAGGGCGTGCGCAAGGCCGCACCGTTCGAGACCATGTACACGCTCGGCATGCGCGGGATCGAGGACCGGCCGATCAACGGTGCCGACACGCCGAAAGACCAGGCGCGTGTGCTGGAACGCATCTTCGCCGACCAGCAGGCGATGCTGTCGCGGCGGCTCGGCAAGCCGCTCGATGCGATCCCGCAGGTCTTCACGCCGTACAAGGAGGTGCTGCCCGCCTATGACGCCGGGCTGAAGGTGCCCGACAACGTTACCATCACCTGGCCCGACGACAATTACGGCTATCTCCGCCGTCTGACCTCGCCCCAAGAGCGCGGGCGCAAGGGTGGGACCGGCATCTACTACCACATATCCTATTGGGGATATCCTATGTCCTATATGTGGCTTGCCAACACGCATCCCTCTCTAATGGGCGAGGAGCTGAACAAGGCGTATCATTTCGACGCGCGGCGGATGTGGATCCTCAACGTCGGCGACATCAAGCCGGGCGAATATCTCACACAATTGTTCATGGACATCGCCTTCGACCAGACGCGCTATGGGGATCCCGCGAGCATCAAGACGCATCTGACGCGGTGGGCCGGCGAGAATTTCGGCGATGCGTCGGCGGCGCGGATCGCCGATCTGCTCTGGCGTCAGTATGATCTCGCCTTCACCCGCAACCCCGAATATATGGCCTGGACGCGGACCAAGCCCGCAACGCCCATCCGCCAGACCGAATTCAGCGTGACGGATTTCGGCGACGAGAATGGCCGCCGGCTGGCCGCCTATCAGGCTCTCAAGACCGGTGCGGCGGCGATCGCGACGACGATGCCCGCCGACCGGCGGGACGCTTTCTACGAACTCGTTCAATTCCCCATCGACATGGCCGCGGCGATGAACGCGCGACAGTTGAATCTCGACAAGTCGATTGCCTATGCTATGCAACGCCGCGCCAGCGCCAACGTCTATGGCAGCCGAGTCGCGGAAGCGCAGGCGGAGATCGACGCGGGCGGCAAACGCTACAATGAGCAGATCGCCGGCGGAAAGTGGCGCTATATGATGGGCATGCAGCCACACGGGCTGGCGGTCTATCAGCGTCCCTTCACCCCGACCTGGGATTCGCAGGGCAATACGGGGTGCGGGATCCTGACCGAGGGCGGATCCTTCTTCGACGGACGCGGCGAAACGCCGGGCCAGCCCGAAGAATTCTTTAATCGATTGCCGCACCTCATGCGCGTGGCGACGCCGGACATGGTACCGTTCCACCGTGGTATCGGCGGAACGCGCTTCGCCGATCTTTTCCTGCAGAGCCCCGACACCGTCGCGTGGACCGCGACGCCCAACCAGCCCTGGATCAAGGTCAGCACCGCCGCGGGCACGCTTACGCCCGCGCAGCTCGAACATCGGTTACTGGTCTCGATCGACTGGGACAAGGCGCCGACAAGCGGCAAGGGCATCGTCATGGTCAAGTGCGCGAACGATGCGCGCGGCTTTCCCGTGACCGTGACGATCGCGCCGCCGCCGGCCCCCGGCGCCTCGTTCGTCGAGGTCAACCGGATCGTCTCGATGTTCGCCACCGACGCGGATGCGAAAGCCGGCGATTGGGACGTGCTGGAGGGCCTTGGCCATACCGGCGCATCGCTGCGCGCGGGACTGGACATGTCATCGGTTGATGTCGCGGACCCAGCGGCACTTGCGCGCGCGCCGATGGCCCGCTGGCGGTTCGCGACGACGAACAGCGATGATCCGGCCACGGTACGCGTCATTGCCCTACCGTTCCTGCCCGTCACGACCCGGAACGGCATGCGCGTCGCGGTGTCGGTGGACGGCGCGAGCCCCGTGGTGCTGGACTTCGCCGCCCCCGAGTTCAGCCAGCGCTGGCAGGCCAATGTCGAGCGCAACGCCGCGATCGGTGAGGTACCGAACCTGAAGCTGGCGCCCGGCCTGCACGAGGTGACCGTGCGTGCGCTCGATCCCGGCGTCACGCTCGACCGGCTCGAAGTCGCCTTCACCAACGCGCCGCGCGGCTATGGGGTTGTCCCGGAAACCCGGATAAGGGCAGTGTCCGGCCGTTGAGCGTCGCGGCGCCGACACCGAAGCGGACCGCCCGTGGTTCCGCCGACGGGAGCGAAGAGAAGCCAGTGGCGAATCAAACGAAACGCCCCCGCGGTGTCACCATCATCGATGTCGCTAAACGCGCGGGCGTGTCCGCGATGACGGTGTCGCGCGTGATCAACGCATCGGCGGGTGTGCGCGACGAGACGCGCGAGGCGGTCACAGCGGCGATACGCGACCTAAGCTACACGCCCAATCTGGCCGCTCGCAGCCTGGTGATGTCACGGGAAATCCGGATCGGCGTGATCTATTCCAATCCTAGCGCCGCGTTCATGAGCGACTTTCTGACCGGCGTGTTCGAAGAAGCCTCGGCGCGTGCGGCACAACTGGTTCTGCTCAAGGGCGATAACGGTCGTCCGCCTTCGCAGGCCGCGATCGAGGGACTGATCGCGTCCGGCGTGGGCGGCATGATCCTGGCACCGCCGCTCGGCGAATCGCCGATGATCCGGCAGTTCCTGCGCAAGGCCAAGCTGCCAATGGCGGTAGTGGGCGGCGTTGCGCGCGACGCAATCTCGGTTCGGATCGACGATCGGCGCGCCGCCTATGACATGACGCGCCATCTCCTCGGCTTGGGGCATCGTCGCCTGGGCTTCATCATCGGCAATCCGGATCAATCCGCGAGCGCAGAACGGTTGAGCGGGTTCCATTCCGCGGTCCGCGAAGCGGGCAATGTCGACACCCAGGTTGTTCAGGGCGATTTCAGCTACGCCTCGGGGCTGATCGCGGGCGAACAGCTGCTCGACGCGCCCATCCCGCCGACCGCGGTGTTCGCAAGCAACGATGATATGGCGGCGGCCGTCGTCTCGGTAGCGCATCGCCGGCACCTGGATGTGCCCGGCGACCTGACCGTCACCGGCTTCGACGATACTACCGCCGCGATCACCCTATGGCCGCCACTGACAACCATCAGGCAGCCGGTGCATGCTCTAGCGGCGGAAGCGCTACAATTGCTGATCGCCGAAATGCGCGGTCATCCCGGTCTCGCAAAGTCTGGCCGGCGATCGCGCGTGCTCAAGCATACGCTGGTTGAGCGAGACTCGACTGCGAGACCATCGTCATAATAGGCCGACATTCTTCGTCGCCATCGTCCTTGCCACGTTGCCCCGCGTCGCTGGAAAGCTCCAAGCCTGAGGTTACCAGAGCACGACCGTACAACCTGGTGCGAGGGTCCCGGAAGCGGCTTGGTTGCTTGAGAGCGGAGCTCATACCCGAGTAACCGTCTCCGCAGATGAAGGAAGGCACGGTGCACCCGTCGCGTCGCTACAAATTCGCCATTCCGGTTTCCATCCGTCGGTAGACCTTCAGTCTTATGACCAGCCGCATGAACGAAAGGCCGGTTACGGGAGGGGCCACCCAAAAGCGGTCAGGCCGCTTTCCACCATGCGCGGACGTTTGGGCCCCTGCCCGCCCCCGTGAACGAGCATCCGCTTCTCGCGATCGGCATTCGAAAGCGATCATTACGCTAACCACAATTAATGGA